>Ga0075418_10008211_pt1 | contig 11719 bp, 7 predicted proteins | sample SoiMetdeltSBSDD2_FD_81776 | JGI IMG/M metagenome (GOLD analysis project Ga0075418, IMG submission 81776) | Bulk soil microbial communities from a Populus tree surrounding site in Tennessee, USA - Soil MetaG P. deltoides SBSDD2 | ecosystem: Environmental > Terrestrial > Soil > Tree plantation...
AGGAGAAATCCGCAACGGTCACATCGTTTCCGGCACAGAAATAAGCTGGATATAAAAACCGTGTGCCAACTCCCAGTCCAAAGTTTGCTCCCACTCTTGCCCCACGCCACCGGAGAAAATAGCCCCGTAGCAGTTCAAACTTCCGATTGACCGCCCGTTCGAGTCGGTTCAGGGGGGAAGCGTTGTTCTCATCCATGGAACTATTTATTGTATCCCGAGTAGTTTTTGAAGGCGCACGGAACGTGAATCGCCAACAGAGGCTGCCTTCTTTACAATCTGCAAGAACCCGTGCCAGGCAGTCACGAACGCCAATGCCACCGGACGACCAACACTCAATGTAGATATCAATATTCTCGTCTTCCGATCAGACGGATTCAGTTTCAGTGATTCCTCTAAATAGGATCTCACCTCGGCAGGATCTCCCCCATTCTTCAATGCATCAATTCCAACCATCCGCCAAAGATCCGCTCGCTTCGAAACAGCCATTCCTGCAAATTGAGGACTCTGAAGTATTTGTTGTTGGCTCACAGAATCACCTGATAGGGTAACCGTAAGCAAATCGAGAAAAAACAACTCCTGGGTGGCAGGCGAAAGCCCGCCAAACCACTCGGCATTCATAATTTTCATCCGTTTATAAATCCGATCCTTCTTGCGTTTTCCCGATCCCGTCGTCCGGGTAATGTTTGTCGTGTGGATTCGGTATCTGCATGTTAATTTATCGAGGTACCCAAATTCAACATGCACGGCCAGACGAATCCAGAAATCCCAATCCGTACCGATTAGATTGTTTTCTTCGTCGAAATACAAATCATATTCCCTGATTTTCGAAATGCGGGTCATGGTACAGACCGGGACGGTGATCACACTGGGAGACACAACCAAGGGATCAAGTATGTTTCCGGTATAAATTCCGGGCCTGACATCGGTTAAACGCATGAGTTGGCGGTCTTCCTGATCAAAGATATAGCCATCCGAAAAAATTGCGTCGAACTGAGGATTAGCATCGAGATAGGAGGACAGATCATGCAAAGCGTCCGGCAGGTAGGTATCATCCGCATCGAGAAAAGCCATATACTCGCCCGTCATCTGCCGCATTCCTGTGTTGCGGGCACCTGCCTCCCCTCGATTGGCCTGCCGTATCACCGTGATTCTCTGATCTGTATATTGTTCAAGGATCTGGGGGGTTCGATCTTTTGAACCATCGTCGACAACGATCAATTCCCAGCCGTGGAAAGACTGAGCAAGCAGACTATCGATGGCTTGCTGCACGAACAATTCGCCATTATATACCGGCATGATTACACTGATCTTTGGCATACCCTTAGCTCTCGCACCACATGTCCTACGCTTCAGTGATGGAAAATTTCACGGGGATGAGCCCATCCGCACCCACGCGGATGTTTTCTTTTTCGGTTTCAACTACTTCAAACAGGACGGCCGAAGGGATGTAATCATGAATCTCGCCGGGAGGATCCGCGACCCATAACCCAATCGTAAACATGCCCGGATTCAAGTGCAATTGATCCATTCTCAACTGCAATTGGTTTGCACCCTGTCGCAAGTTAATCGACCTGCCATAAAACAGCGTATCAGCATTGACAAGCTTCGTGCCGTATCGGTCAAAAATGACCACGGCTACACTGCCGACAGCACAGGCGGTTTTGGCGAGCAGGGTCAGGGAAATATTGAGCGGTCCATCCGTATATGGATAATACCGTAAAGAAGGATCATCCCCCGCGTACGATACAGATTCAAACTGCACCTTTCCGGTGCCATCACGCTTTTGAGCGGATAAATCGATCCGCTGGTTGGGACCAATCGATTCTGAGGAAACTGCAGTCAAATATTGTTCGATGATTTTGCTCGTCTTATCCTGTGCGACCAGTTTTCCGTGGCTGAGCAGAACCGACTGCGGACACAAACGCTGGAGGGCATTCATATTGTGACTGACGAAGATCACCGTGCGTCCCTGCTGGGAGACACTTTCCATTTTTCCCAGCGACTTCTTTTGAAAGCCCACATCTCCTACGGCCAAAACCTCGTCAATCAGGAGGATCTCCGGCTCCAAATGGGCCGCGACGGAAAATGCAAGCCGCACATACATACCACTCGAATAATGCTTAACCGGTGTGTCAATAAATTGTTCGATCTCCGCAAAATCGACAATCGCGTCGAATTTGCGATCAATTTCGGATCTGCGCATCCCGAGGATGGAACCGTTCAGATAGACATTTTCACGCCCGGTTAACTCCGGATGAAACCCGGTTCCAACTTCAAGCAGCGAGCCAACGCGGCCAAAGACATCGGCATAGCCGGTCGTTGGTTCGGTGATCTGTGACAGGATCTTCAGCAACGTGCTCTTTCCCGCGCCGTTGTGACCAACGATCCCTGCGATCTCACCATGCTGGATTTCAAGGGAAATATCCTTAAGCGCCCAAAAATCCTGCTCCAGATCGGATGCACCGCTGTGCCGTCCCTTCAGTAAATTCCCGGCCCTTCGAAATGGAGAGGCCACCATCTCGACGAGTTGATCGCCGAATCGGCTGGAACGTTTCTGTTTTCCACCGATATGATATTTTTTACTTAAGCCTTCCATACGAATTGCAACATTACTCATGCCAAATTCCTAAATAACATCCGCAAAGATTTTCTCGACGCGCCGGAAATAATAGACTCCGCTGATGAGAAGCGCCAGGGCAACAAAAAAGGAAACGAAAATCATTGGGCCTGGACCGGTGCCCGTCCCAAGGAGCGCCCAACGGAAACCTTCCACAACGCCCACCATCGGGTTCAGTCCATAGATTGTGTGCCAGGGCTCAGACAACAAACTGCTCGGATAGGCCACCGGCGTTGCAAATAGCCAGGCCTGTATGATGAAAGGCACCATGTATCTCACGTCGCGAAATTGCACATTCATGGCTGCAAGCCACAGGCCCACGCCCAGGGCAGTCATCATGGCAAGCAATAAGAAAAAAGGAAACCAGAGAATATTGATGGTCGGAACGAATCCGTAATAGAACATCATGAGCAGCAGAATGATGAATGCCAAAACAAAATCCAGGAGCCCGCCTAGTACGGAGGCAATCGGCATGGTCAGGCGCGGAAAATAGATCTTCTTGATCATCTCTGCGTTATTGACCAAACTATTGGAGGCCTGATTGATGCTGTTGGCGAAGAATGTCCAGGGAACTAAAGCTGCGAAACTAAAAATGGGATAGGGAACATCATCGGACGGAATACCAGCCAGGCGCCCAAAAAAAATGCTGAATATCACCATGGTGAGGAATGGCTGGATGATCGCCCAAAGCGCTCCAATAACAGTTTGACGATAACGGACTTTAATATCCCGCCAGATAAAAATGCTCGTCAATTCACGATGGTCCCAGACTTCTCTCAATTTCAAGGAAGTCCATCCACGGGTAGGCTGAATGCGAATAACGGGTTTTGCATCCGTCCCATTCTCGGGCGGCGGGATTGTGGCTTTTTGTAAAGGTTTATTTGTTGCTGTCATGGTTGAATCGGATTCTATTTATTTCTGTTTTGAGTACGGGAAAAGATGAATATTGTTGCCAGCAAAATGAGAAGCACTGGAACGACTCCAATTATTATGGAGAGCTGTGGATTGAGCGCCAAACCAGGCGTGTCATCAGTCATGTTAAGAACCGGGGTGGCTGTCACAGCAACTTGCACGGCAGTCGATGGAGTGAAAACTGTGGATGTAGCCGGGGGTATCTGCGTGGGTTCCTGTAATGCGACACTCGGCAGCGCGGGCGCATCGACCTGTTTATAGGAGTACCAGACTCCATTTTCGCCTGCAAAACCATCCGTCGTCCAGGCTACCAGGATTAAGTTACCGTTACTGACGACAGCTCTTGCCGCACGTGGATCAAATCCATCTCCACCGATTACATCCCTGACTTGCGGACCCCTGACAACCGGTTCAGGCTCAGTCCATGTGTATCCGGTCCACAAGCTTAGCCACATTCCGTGGTTTAAGTCATTAATACGTTCGCCAAAAAAGGCATACAAATTGTTCTGACTGTCGACCACAAAGGACACCCGGCCATTCGTCCCCACATGATGCGATGAAACCTGGCTGGGAATGCTCCACGACTTTCCGCCATCCCCGGAAATCCTCCACCAGTTTCCGTTCACATTGAAATGATAATAGCTAACAATAATTTGGTTCTCATATTCAATCACATCTGGCGTTCGAATTCCCGACGAGTCCAACGGTATTGGCTCCGTCCAAGTGTGCGTACCTGGATCATACTGGCCGTAGTATCCTGGACCGCCAGATCCGTTATCTAAAAATGTACTCCACACCGCATGGAAGAGGCCCGAGCCTCCTGCGTACAAAGCCGGGTCCGTCACCACGACCGTTTCATCCCCTGTCAAATAGACAGGATAAGGATCTGACCAATTATTGCCATAATCGGACGAACTTACTGAATAAAGACCCTTACCGACTTCTGATCCGCTATAAACTACAACAAGATTTCCATTGCCATCCGTTGCAATAGCGCCGATAATCTCAAATCCAATACCCACATGAGTTGCCTGACTGGCAAGCAGAACAGGCGGCGACCAAGCGTTACTGTTTCCTGCATTGCCAAGATATGCAACCGTCAAATAGATATTGAAATAATCCTTTTCAAATAATAAGTAAACCGAACCTGTAGAATCGCTGGTGACACCTAATATATCAACCGTTCCACCAGCGTTATCATAAATAATATCGTTCGGGCTTGTCCATCCACCTTCCTTTGTCCATTGACGATAAAAAATGGCCTTTGGCGAATTTTCATCATCCGGCCGAAGCACCTGGGCGTTGAAGGCATGAATCGTATTGTTTTGATCAGCGATTAAGTATGGTGGCTCCTGCGTAAAGTCGGGGAAATCTGGAATTCTTTTCTGCTCAGACCAGAAAAATGCGACCTGTGCCTTTGGTCCGGAAACATTGATAAATAGGAGGAACAGAACTGTTATGAGATATTGCAGGCTAACTTTAACAGACCGCCATATAATGCTTTTACGAAAAATGCTCATGTTTTATTGTAATACGAATAAAGTGCAGACCAGTGTGAAATCAAAGAAGATGAAGTAGCGCTGACAGACGTGCGAGCATCGTGCATCTATTCAACTTTCTTGGCTGGCTTCGTCCCACGTGGCTTTTTCGATCGTCCGGGAAGAAGAAAGAGCAAGATTAAGAACGCAATGGACGAGATCAATATCAGCCCAACAACATTTTTATTGATTGGCGCTGGTGTATCCGGGATGCCGGCTAATGGTGATACCTGGGTCGGAGTTGCCAGGAGAAGCTGCGGCGGCGTAGTGGCAGGCAATTGAGCGGACGGCGTGGAGATGGCCGCGAGCGAGGGCACCACTGCCTCCGTCATTTCCAGGGATCGGCTGATATTTAGGAGATTCGTTTCAACGCCCTGTTCCAGGGGATCTTCAAATTGAAGAACCGCATATAACTTGCCTCCGGGCGTTATGCCGCTTGCAAGGGATACTTGCGATTCCGGTGTTGGAATACCAAGCTTACGTGTCTCTGATAGCTGCCAGCGCTCATTCTCCCAATCCCATTCCTGCAGAGTCTGCGTACTCTCCTTGACCATTTGCAGCAAATATATTTTTCCTGTCCCATCCATGGTTATGGCAGGCTTCGAAATAACAGCTGCCTCCGTTGGAATTGATTCCGCCGGATTCCAGGTGTTTCCAGCATCGGAAGAGACCTGATGAAAAGTACGCACGGCTGTTGAATTTGTTTCCTGCCAGAATCGATGCAATGTATTTCCAGATGCCACGATTTCATTCCATTGAACAGGCTGTTCACTGATGACTTCTGGATCCGTCCAGGTTGTACCCCCATCGGCGGATTGTGAATAATATGCTCCGATGGGCTGTTGGTTGCCCAGCAGGGAATATTTCGTAAAGAGGATATGCAATTTTCCATCTTCGGTAACAGCCAGTTTTGGCCGATCTACCATGTCCCAATTGGCTGCAACTGCATCGAACACACGAATCGGTTCGGACCAGGTTTCTCCAACGTCGGTGGATTGCACAAGATAGATTCCACGATTTTCGTTAAGCGTAATAGCATAGGCAATCACGGTACGATCGGATGAGTCCACCAGGATATCGGGAGAATTCGTGAGCGCGGAGGAGGAAGATACCAGGGCAGGTTGTACCCACTCGACTGGTATGTTTGCTCTTTCCGAGTTTGCCCAGGTAAACAACAAATCTCCGGTTTGCTGATTGACCCACGACAGCAATAATCGATGATGACTGTCAATTGAGCGACAAATTTAGAGGCGGACCACTCAAATCACTAAAGATCGGCGCCGGTTGTGTCCATTCGCTTCCATTCCAACGCGCGTAGACGATTCTTGGTTCAACGGGATTCGTTGTCGATCCCGAAGCCTGAATCCAAACTGTGTGAACATTGTTGACATCATCTGCATCGGACGTCAGGGATGTAATTGTTTGAGACACTGTCGTCACAGTCGTATCCCCTCCCCATGCCGAAGGAATTGGGAAGAGCGATTGCAGCGGTTCAAGCTTCCTGCCGATGAACCACACGTCACCACCCGAGCCTTGATCACACCCCGCGACAAATAACCGATCCTGATAGACAGCTGTTTGCCGGCAAGCAAGCTGAACCCGATCGAAGGTGGCAGGATTCGTGATTTCAGAAGGTCCCGTCTGGATTTCCGGATTACTCCACTGGGTGCCATTCCATGCGCTTATTGAAAGCTCTCCTCGAATTGTGAAGAGGAGCACGGAATAAGCCGGGTCCAGGGAGATAAATTCGCTTTTTTCCGGACACTGGGCCGATTCCGACAAAATGGTAATGGGCGTACCCCAGGTTTTTCCACCGTCAGATGAGGTCGCGCTGAAAGGCGTACACCGAATTCCGGGCTCACCAATGTCCCAGGTGAGGATGAGACTGTCGCCTAAAACGTCAATATCCGCTTGATAAGGCGTTCTGAAACCGGTGCTCGCCTCCGGTTTTAGGATCTCTTGAATTGGTTCCCATGTGTCACCGCCATTAAGAGAGGTCGCCATGAAAATCCGTTTCTGCGGACGATCGTCCCAGACGGCATATACGTTTGTGTCTTCGGGTTTATCGGAGACGGACAGGCGAATCCGAGCCTGATCGGGAGTCAGAGATCGAAAGTATGATGATTCATATAATAATGTTGCACCCGACCACGAACCTACACGAGCCACCAGTCGACGATAAAACACTCCAGCCTTTCCGTCATCGGGGGCCGGATTCTTCACATAGCCCAGATGCAAGCCACCCTGAGTATCCATGACCACATCAAAGTCAAAGACATGTGCATCCAAGTGAGTCGTTCGCCATGAAGAAGGAGAGTCCAGGCTCTGAACCAGAGCCTGAGAGTACGACAACTCATTCTTCTCGCTTAACCAGAAGATATGAATCACACCTTTCGCATCACTCAATAGCACGGGCGGCGCTACTTTCGGCGAGAAAGGAACGTTCAGCGTTAAAGGCGATGTCCACGTTACGCCGCCATCGGCGCTTTGCGCGTATTTATAGCCATCGAACTCATCAGCCCATATCGCATACAGAACACCGCTGGTATCCACAACCAGGGATGGGTTGGAAGCAGATCCCGAATTTGATAAATTCACAGGCTCTGACCATTCCTGGATCGACTGGGCGTCGCCATGCCGAACGCCGCCAAAAAAAGAAGCGGCCAAAGTCACCAGGATGAGTGATTTTATGCTAACGGAAAATATCTTTTTTACCATTCATGACCTGTTTAGGGCTGGTTCGTCTGCATATCCAAGCGAGACCCGAATTCAAATGCATAGATTGCGAGATCCTGTCGCCCCTGCACACCCCACCACCAACTATATACACCTATTTCCTGTTGTGATTCAGGGATTTGTTCGAGCAACGCTTTGGCCTTATCCATTTCTCCCAGCCATACATAACAATATCCCAGATTCTTGATAATTCCTCGATGCGAAGGTGAGCTTACGTGCGCTTTCTCCAGATACACTGCCGCGGATGTAAAATCCTGCCGGAGCATGGAGATCAGGCCAAGGCGATAGTTTGCTGTTTGGTTATTTGGATCATATCGAAGTGCAGAACGAAGAGATGTGTCTGCCATTGTTAGTTCAGGCACTACCGCTGAAGTGGCCCACTCATTCGTTGGGAAATGCTTGAGTTCAACCTGTGACATTTGAACAGCGCCAAGATCGGCGTACCAAAGTGCTGCTAATTTATCCCGGCTTAGAGCCAGCAGTACAACAATGCCTAGGATTGGAATAACGATCATAGCTCTACTCGGTATGGACGCTGTTTTCCGGGGTTGAACAATTTGAGCTGTCAAACCATTTATATGGCCAACAAGCAACGTTACCATACCGATTGGAAACAACAACAGCACAGTTCCTGCCCCATTATATAAATAGTCATAAAATAATCCGTGCAGAATGGTAACTATTAATGCAAATACGCTCAGCCAGCCAAGAAATCGCAGTTCATTCGACTCAGCTTTCATCACTGCCCGGGCAGCCAGCCACAAATTGCCCAAATAAACCAGGATCAAAGCCAAACCTCCAGCCAATCCCTGCTCGATGGCCACATCGAGAAACACGTTATAGCTGTTAATGTAGTAAAAGTGCGGAATTACCAGCACATATTGCGAATACAAACCAGGAAACGAGTCCAGACCACTACCCGTGATCGGGTACTCGGAAAGAAAGTACGTCCCGCGTTCGAACACTTCTGCCCGGGTATTGTTACCATATTCGCCTTGCCCTGCGCCAACAGTCCTGGCGGGCCCAAGGTAGACAATGATTATCATAACACCCAGATACAACAATACAAGCAGTGGAAATAACGATTTTATTGGTTGTTTTGCGAATCTCTCAAGAGTGATAATTCGCCAGAGCACCCAGGTTCCCAACCCGCATGCGGCCGCGAGCCACAGGCCACGAGAAACTGTCAGGATGAAAGCCAGGAGATTGACCCCGAATCCCAGGCCGGCAAAAATCTTTAGAGCAGCACTAACTTTATCGAACGGTTTTTTCCAGATATGTTGTAACCAATAAGCGGCAAAAAGCGTGGTTATGAGGAGCAGTCCGGAAGTGTAGCCATGATGAATAGCCGGCCAGCCCAAAAAGGGCCGGTTTCTTATCCACCAAAGGGCAATACCCGTAGAAATTCCAGCGAAGTCGAAAGTTAGAAAGAAGTAGACCGCTACGCCAAGACCCAGACAAAAGGAGAGCAGCGAGATTACGAGCAGATTCTGTTTCGGCTGTGCGCCCAACGCGTAGTAGAGCAAAACGGCCGTGATGATCAGCCAGAGTTTGATCCATCCGGAACTCTTATCGTACGCGGCCCAGTAACCGACGCATGCAGTGATCAGGAATACTGCCAGCAATAAGGTGTATGGAATCCGCTTTAACAGAGAATTATCCGCAAGGAACAATGCTCCGGATGCAAGCAGTGCAAGTAGCGTAAACCATATCCCAAGTTCTGGAATTAAGATCCAGGCCATCCCACTCGCCAGAACAAGGAATAGGTTTACAAGGGCAAACCCTGGGTGCGTGACGATGCGACGCAAGTGCGCAGCCTTCCTATACCGCGACAACCGTTAGCTGGCCCCGCCGATTGGAGCACCCTCATCCGAGGACGCCCAAAAGAGGTGCTGCAGACCCACATTCAAGGCTGTCTTCATCGTGGACCAGTCATACATCAACATCTTTAGATAGGTGAAGGCAGGGCCGGGACGAAACGCCCATTCACGGAAGGCGCGTTTCTGCCAGTAGAGCAATTTCTCTGCAGACAAGTCGGGATAATCCAGAACAGTACCCTTATCCATATCGACCTGCTCCCAGCGAGTGCCAGGGCGGAACCATTTATTTTCCACAACTTCAAAGAAGAATGGGGTACCAGGATACGGCGCCGCGACATGGAAGAGGGCAATATCCAACGGCAATTTCTTTGCAAAGTCGATCGTCTGCCGAATGGTCGCCTCGGTTTCACCTGGCAGACCAATGATGAAGTAGCCCCAATTCATGATTCCGGCTTGCTTGGCCCAGCGCAAGGCTCGCTCCGCTTTATCGGGATAGGCTCCCTTGCGGGCGTGTTTGAGAATCTGCTCATTGCCGCTCTCGATACCCCATGAAATCAAACGACAGCCGGCTTTGCCCATGAGCGTGAGCATCTCCTCGTCTACGTAGTCCACACGGCTGTTGGACGTCCAATGAATATCGATCTTTTCTTCAATCATCAGCTTGCAAAGTTCCACCACCTGTTCACGATTGACAGTAAATAGATCGGCATACATGTGGATATTGTTGATGCCCAACTTCTTGAGCTGCCACAATTCATCCATGATCAGTTTGGGAGAGCGAAGGCGTGCCGAATATTGATAGCTGACGTGTTTGATGCAGTAGGTGCAACCGGCTGGGCATCCACGACTCGTAACAATAAACGTGAAGGCGCCTTTGATCAGCGGCATCCGATAGGATTGTAAGGGCAGCAATTCGTGCATCGGAATCGGCATGTCATCCAGATCGGCGACGAAGGGGCGCGGGAAGTTCAGGTTGATGTCTTCCCCTTTCCGCCAGGCAATACCCTTGATGCCGCGCATGTTCACAGTCCCATCTTCATTTAGGGAAGGCTTATACCCGGGGTCGTGCTTTTCGAATATCTTTACGATCTCAGGCGAACGTTCGCTGAACTTGTTTTCCAGGTGATCGAGCAGGTCGCGGATCGTGAGATCCGGTTCACCGACCAGGGCAAAGTCAAGGCCGGGATACGGACGCATCGTTTCCAAAGGGATGGGTGTAACGTGTGTCCCGAAGGCGATCGTCTTGGCCCCACGCGCGTGCGCCAGGAAACAGCCATACATATCGTTTTCCAGCGTCGGCGCGGTCATCTGCGTCAGGTAATATTTGGGCTGGTACTTATCGAGCAATTTTGTGAATTCAGGCCAACCCATACGTTCGGCATTGCAGTCCACGACCTTCAGCGTATAGACCGGATGCAGGAGGGCTGCCATTTGCGCCAGCGAAACCTGCGGCCAGATCATATTCTCGCGCGTGCGGCGACCCACCCGGTGCTGGGTACGAATCCACAATTCACCATCGGGGGTGGGTGGGTTTACCAGCATAATATCAACGGCATGCTCGGAGCGCGGAGCGGCCAAGAGTCCATCGCGGACAATGGCATCTGCATTTGGGAAATCTGCCATGCGCAATTTCGCAATGCGGCGGGTTCCAAGATTTACAGATTGAGATTCATTTGTAGACATTTTATTTCTCCTTTAGCGAACAGCGAATAAGCGAATAAATGATTCATTTTTTACTAATTCAAACCCATGTCCTGTTTGGTGAGAAGTTCTCGCTGGCTTAACTCCTCAAGAATTCGTAAAAGCACCCAATAGACGATCAACTGAATACCGATGAGGAAGGTCATGGCACTCCCCAACAGGTAGAACCATAAGCGGTCGATTGCCCAGCCCTGTACACCAAGCGTCAGACTGATAATGCCAATGAGGGCCGATAACATAACAGCCACGATTCCAATCCACCAGAACTGCCGATCCAGCGGCGTCTTGAAGATTGGCTTGCCAAATAACCCTTGACGAATGGGCTTCTTATAAAAGAGGGAAACCAGGTAATTGAAGGTAATACCCAGAGCAAACACATTGACACCTGAAACTAC
>Ga0075418_10008214_pt1 | contig 11717 bp, 10 predicted proteins | sample SoiMetdeltSBSDD2_FD_81776 | JGI IMG/M metagenome (GOLD analysis project Ga0075418, IMG submission 81776) | Bulk soil microbial communities from a Populus tree surrounding site in Tennessee, USA - Soil MetaG P. deltoides SBSDD2 | ecosystem: Environmental > Terrestrial > Soil > Tree plantation...
GCCCTCCGTGATGACGGGGTGGTGGTACTTGAGGAAGCCCCACACCTTGCCCAACATCACGAGGTTGGCAACCTGGACAGGCGTGAGTTCCTTCATCACAATTCCCGACCCGCCGGCAAACTCCCGATCCTCGTCCAACACCGGCGGGAGAGGCTCCGGCTTCTGGGTTTGTGCATAAAGGGCCAGCGCGGTAACAAGACACGCCGACGCAACCAGGAGTCGACTCGTGATGCGCATAGAAGAGCCTTTCGCGGACTGAGTATACGGTCGTTCGCGTGCCCTCGTCGGGGTAAACTCCGGCATGCTCTTGCCATTCGTCACGGGTCTCGTGGTTGTCGCCGTGGTCCTGACTGGACCGAGCCCGAACAGTGCGCCGCAGGATTCGGCGATGCAGCAGGCCCGGGCAAACGCCGCGCAATTCGAGCGCGCCGTCCAGGCCGCCGATCGCCTGATGCGTGCCTGGCTTCAGCACGCCGACAAGCGAACATTGCTCCTTCCCGATCGTCCGCGTGCGGAACCCTCCAGTCGCGTCTACACTCCGCACAACTCCGGCGCCGATCTCTATCCTTATTTGATCCTCACGGCACACTTGACCGATCCAGACTTGTACCACGGACGGCTGATCGAAATGCTGCGCAACGAGGTTCGCTACACGACCGTCCAGCGCTCGATCCCTGCGAATCTGACCTTGGCCACTGGTACGCTCGGTCCCGCCAGTTTCTTCGGCGCTGCGGAGTACGCGAAGGACGGACTGATCGCGGTGACCGAGTATCTCGGGCGGACGCCGTGGTTTTACCGCATGGCCGACATGATTGCGGACGCGATGACCGACGCCACAGTTGCGTCCCGCTTCGGCATGCTGCCGGCCGACGATGCGGAGACGAATGGCGATTATCTGCAGGCTCTGGTCCGGCTCGCGACAATGACGGGGGACGAGCGGTACCTGGTGTGGGCCCGCCGCATCGCAGATGCCTACATCGAGGAAGTCCTTCCTGGATCCGGCGGCGTGCCTGGCTTCACCTGGAACTTTCAAACGCACGCGGGCGCGCCGCGACTGCGCCTGCGCGATCACGGCAACGAAACGATCGTTGGGCTGTTGATGCTCTTCGCCCTCGAGCATCAGCTGGGATCGCCGCGCGCGCAGTCGTATCGCCCAACGATCGAACGCATGCTCGATCGCGTCCTGAAGTCGGCGAACCCCGACGGCCTGCTCTACAACGAGGTGAGCGTCGACACGTTGGCTCCGCTCAACACGGGCCTCTCGGACAACTGGGGCTACGTATATGGCGCGATGTACACCTACTACATGGTGACTGGCGAAGCGCGCTATCGCGATGCGGTCGTTCAGGTGCTGCGCAATCTACCGAAGTATCGCCGCTACGTCTGGGAACCGCGAGACGATCCGGCGCTTCCGCTTGGATCCTTCGATGGCTACGCCGACACGATTGAGAGCGCAATTTATCTCGTCAGCCGCGAACCGGTTCCTGAAGCCTTCACCTGGATCGACTCCGAGATGGACGTGATGCTGAAAATGCAGCGCGCGGACGGCCACATCGAGGATTGGTACGGCGAAGGCAACTTCAACAGGACGGCGCTCTTGTATGCGTACATGAAGAGCCAGGGCGTACGACCCGAACGGTGGCGACCTGGCGTTCGAGTTGGAGCGGTTCGCGACGGCGAGCAACTGCATGTTCACCTCGCGGCGCCAGCTGCTCTGCGCGTGCAGTTCGACTACGCGAGACATCGCCGCATGCTGAACTTCGCAAAAAACTATGTGAGGCTGAACGAGTTTCCGGAGTGGTATACGGTCGACGAGAACTACCTCTACCGTCTGCGCCGCGCAGACATGAAGGACACGGGCCAGATATTCCTCGGCTCAGAGCTGATTTCCGGCGTCCAATTATCGCCAGGTGACTGGATCCTGGCACGCGAGGGTGAACCTCCATACGCAAAATCATCGAAAACGCCGTAAAAGGAGCTCCCAATGGTCGGACTCGTTGTGACGATCCTCAGCGCCATCCTGTCAGCGACGGCCGGTCAGTCCGCCGGAGGAAGCAGCCGGCCAGCCGACATCGCCTTCAACGTGCGGATGATCGATCCAGGATTCAGCGAGAGCGTTGCCGTCGCCGACTTTAATAAAGACGGCCGCCTCGACATTCTCTCGGCTGAGTACTGGTACGAGGCGCCAGCCTGGACGAAGCACCGCATCCGGGAGATCCCGTTCAACGGCAGCTACATCGACAACTTCAGCGACCTGGCGGTAGACGTTGACGGCGACGGCTTCACCGACATCGTCCAGATCGCCTATTTCGCGCGACGGATCGTCTGGCTGAAGAATCCGGGCAAGACTCGCGGCCCGTGGGTTGAGACCGAGATCGACGCTGTCGGCCCGACCGAGTTTGCATTCCTCGTCGATCTCAATAACGACGGCAAGACGCAGGAGATCCTGCCCCAGTTCACCGGCGCCGCGAAGGCGCCGCTCACGTGGTACGAAGTCCAGCAAGGCAAGTGGATCAAGCATGTCGTCAGCTCTCGCAGCTACGGACATGGAATCGGCGCTGGAGATCTCAACGGCGACAAGCGGAACGACATCATCACGCCACAGGGGTGGTTGGAAGCACCTGCCGACGTGAGTGCGGCTGGAGAGTGGACGTTCCATCAAACGACGTGGGAAGCCCCGCCGCCGCCCGTGCCGCCTGCCGTCCCGGCCTCTCCGGCGCAAAGCGACGCCACGCAACCGGCCCCACGTCCCGCCGAGTACGCCTTCATGTTCGTCGTCGACATCAATAAGGATGGCCGCAACGACGTGCTGACGACGATGGCACACGCGTATGGCGTTCTGTGGTTCGAGCAGCTGCCTGACGGTCAGTGGGCACGGCGGGTGATCGACGCCACGTGGGCGAACGCTCACTCGTCAGCCATGGCCGATCTGAATCGCGACGGGCAACCCGACTTGATCGCGGCGAAGCGCTACTTCGGCCGCACCGGGAACGATCCTGCCGAGCGGGAGCCGATGGGCGTCTACTGGTATCAGTTCCGCCCAGGGCCCAAGGGCAGCACCGAATGGATCCGGCACATCGTCGATTACGGCGGTCGCGCCGGCGGCGGTCTGCAGATGGTCGTTGACGATCTCGACGCCGACGGCGACCTGGACATCGTAACGGCCGGCAAGACCGGCCTGTTTTTGTCGGAGAACCTCACGAAGTCTGCGAAGACGACTCGTCCACAGGAATAGGAGTGCCTACTTCCTGTCGTACGCGTCCTGCAGTGTCTTCACGTCCAGCTTGTCCATCTGGAGCATCGCGTTCATGACCCGGCCGGCGCGCGCAGGATCCTTGTCGCCCAGCATGCGCCCCAGCGAACTCGGAATGATCTGCCAGGACAGGCCGAACTTGTCCTTCAGCCATCCACATCGGCTGGGCGCGCCGCCATCCGCCGTCAGCTTCGTCCACAATTCATCGATCTCTTTTTGGGTCTCACACCCTACAAAGAAGGAAAGCGCCTCAGTGAACTTGAACTGCGGTCCTCCGTTCAGGGCCATGAACGGCTGGCCCTCGAGCTCGAACTGCACGGACATCACTTTTCCGTTCGCCCGGTTGACCACCACTTTCGATTTCTTGAAGATTGAGCCGTAGTAATTCATGGCCTCTTCAGCTTCGGTGTTGAACCACAGAAATGGCGTAATCGTCGGCATCTGACTGACTCCATTCACGTTGTGCGAGCCCACTGCCCGCTTTGTAGGTAAGTCGGAGCCGAGGCCCGATTCTCGACATCTCGGTGCCGCGAGAACCAGATGGGCGGGAACTCCGACATATCCCCAGCAGCAAACGACGGCTGCATTGGAGGTGCTCGTGGACGCCGGTGTTCTGATCCCTCTCGGGGTCTTCGCCATGCTGGTGGCGTTTTCTTACCTTCACGTCCGGGCGGCAATGGTCGAACGCGAAGCGCGCAGCCGCGAAGTCGTGGCCGCCATTGAGAGGGGGATCACGCCCCCGGCACCGGCCGAGCCGTTGCCGGCGCCTCCCGAGTCCCCCGGTCACCCACTGAAGTCGACGTTTGCGGCTCTCGCTGTGGGCATCGCCCTGTGGATTGGGCTCGCCCCGGACCATCGGGTGTGGGGGATGGTCGTGACGGCATTTGGTGTTGCCGGCCTGGTCCATTGGCTGGTGGTCGGTCGCTCGGATTGGAAGCGACAACACGCGATGTATGAAGAGATGCACGGAGCTTACGTGGATTACTTGAAAGCTCGTGCAGGTGCGTTGCGGACTGGCGATGCCCACCAAGCCTGATGAGACTGGCGCACAGGCGAATGCAGAAGATGTGGACCTTGCGCAACGCTGCCAGCGCGGAGAGGAAGACGCCCAGCGAAGCTTCGTCCATCGGTTTGGCGCTCTGGCCTATTCAGTCTGCCGCCGCAGCGGGCTGGGGGGAGCCGATTGCGACGACGTATCTCAACAGATCATGCTGGACGCGTTCAGAGCGCTGCCTGCCTACCGTGGCAGGTCGCGTCTCACCACATGGGTGTATTCGCTGGCACTGCGGCGCGTGGCGGATCACTTTCGCGCGCCACAACGGCGCGAGGTGCCGCTTGGGTCGCCTGGGGACGATAGCTTCCCCGTCCCGCAGGTTAGAAGTGAAGCTCTCGCGCCAGACGAGCAGGCAATCAAATGTGACGAAGATCGCCGCGTCGCCCGAGCCGTTGCTCGACTGCCAGAACCTGAGCGCGGCGTGGTTCTCGCGTACTACCTTGGCGAGTTGTCTGTGCTGGAAATCGCGCGCATTTTCAAGATCCCTGAAGGCACCGTCAAAACACGCCTTCACCGCGGACGCCGCTTGTTACGAAACGAGCTAGGTGAATCGTGACCTGTAACCATTTCCTCGACCGTTTGTACGATGACCCCGTCCGAGCAGCGTTTCGTGGCGAGAGCGCCGTTCCACCAGACATGGCCTCTCACATGCTCGACTGTCGGAGTTGCCAAGCGGCCTATCACGCAGCCGCAGATGACGACCGGCTTTTGACACGTGCCCTCCGCGAGGTGCCGTCTCCCGCTTGGCACGGTGCCGTTCTCAAACGCCTGCCCCTTCGCTCCCCCGTCCTTAGAAGGCCATGGATTGCAACGATCAATGAAAGTCTGGCGTGGGGAGTGCTCGCTATTGCCGCCTCTAATGTCCTGCTCAACGAGCACTCTGCCATCGGATACGTCGTCGCGTTCTCGACAGGCAGCGCAGCCGCGCTGCTTCGACCGACCCGAACGAAGCCGGTGCTTCTGCTCCGACGGTCACTCAGGTGGGTATAGTGCTCCGTGGCTCAAGCGGGCTTCTTCGCGCGAACGACTAGCCCGGCGACTGGCTTGCCCGACTCCATTCGCAACTCCGCCTCGGCAATGCGTGACCGCAATTGAAGCATGTCGAGCAACCGCTCGACATACTGCCGGCCGTGACTGTACCGTCCGTGAAGCTCCAGTCTGTGCTCAAAACCAGTGGAGCAAGCGACGGCGTGTTCAAGAGTGAACACGAGCAGGCCGTTGGGACGAAGCGCCGCTGCGGCGGCGGCGAGGACACTCGTAAGGTCGCCAAAGTAGACGAGCGTGTCGGCAGAGACGATCAAGTCGAACGCGGCGCGGGTGCGTGTGAGGTACGCGGTCAACTCGGTCTTCAGCAACGCGTCGTAGATCCGCTTCTCTCGTGCCTGGGCCAGCATGCCTTCGGACAGGTCGACACCTGTAAGACGACGGGCATAAGGGGCGATGAGCACACCGCAAAGTCCGGTCCCGCAGCCTGCATCGAGCACGTCGAGCGCATGGCGCGGCTCGAGGCCAGCGTCTTGCACCATTGCCGCGATCAGTGCCGGCGCCCGATATGAGAGCTTGGCGAGCTTCGACTCAAAGCTGCCAGCGAAGCTGTCGAACGTGTTCTCGACGAAGTCATCCGACGCGCGGGCCGGCACATCTCGTCCGGTAGAGGCGGCCATCATGTGTCGAGCGATTGGATCGTCCGGTTCTTCGCCGAGCCATTCCTCGAAAATCTTCACGGCCTCAGCGACGTCGCCAAGAACGCAATGCGCCAGCGCCAGAAGGCGGCGCGCTTCGCGGTGTTTCGGCCTGAGGGTAATCACCGTGCAATAGCAGGCTGCGGCTTCGTCGGTCCTGTTCATTCCGTTGAGCAGGATGCCGAGGTTTGTGTACGCGTCGATATGAGCGGGATCCAACTCGATCGCGGTGCGATACGCGGCTTCGGCCTCTGATGGCTTCCCCGTCGCTCGTAGGAGCACGCCCAGGTTGCTGTAGGCGTTGGCATGGCGAGAGTCGATGGCAATCGCACGCCTGTACGCGTCGATCGCCCGGTCGACGTTGCCGGTCGACTGCAGGATGATGCCGAGATTGTTGTAGCCATCAGCGCAATCCGGGTTGAGCGCCAGGCTCTTTTCGACGAGCGCGATTGCTTCGTCGTGCCTGCCTTGCTGATGCGCCAACACTCCAGAGTAGTGCAACGCCTGGGGGTGGTTCGGTGCAGCCGCGAGCACTCGTTGATAGAGGTCCGCTGCCTCGGCGAGCTGCTCGTTTTTTTGCAGCAAGATCGCGAGCATGACCGCCTCGTCGACGGTCAACTCGCGCGGCGTGTTTGTCGGATCCATGGCTGTCCGAAGCGGTCCAAACGGGACCGCATCAGCCGGACGTGTCTAGAACGTTTTGTTGTTCTTGAGGTCGTACTTGAAATGGATGCCAGCGTCGGGCGAACCGTCGGGCCGCTGCGGCCGATACTCGAAATCGACTTTCCCAAACGTCAGACTCACCGTTTCTGATGCGGATTCAGGTTGCTCGATGTTGCCGCTGTGCGAGACGGCCGTGATCAGGACATCGTCCAGTTTGAAAATGAGATATTCGTGCTGTCCCTTGCCAGCTTTGCGATGGGTGATCGTTGCGTCCTTGAGGTGCTTGCCGGTCGCGCACGCTTCCATGAGCACTGGCGAGGCCTTGTCAATTCGGTGGACGATGACGAGGTCCTGAAAGGTCGCCTTGCCGGCCCCGCCGCCGCTGCCGACAGGTGGGGGTGGATTCGATACGCCCCACGAGAACGAGAGAACTTCGATCTCGTCCTTGTGCTTGACGTCGACCGACTCTCCTTTGATGTCCCCGAGCTTGGCAAAGATGTCCACGGTCATAGGCAGGCTCCACGCAACAGGCCGTGATTCTATCCGGATGCCGAGCGAAGGTGAAGCAACTCGGCTAGCTGATCCACGGCTTCGGGAATGCGGGAGAGATGCTAGTCTCTGGCAGCAGCATGATCAAAACGACCGTCCACGCGCCTTCCACGGGCCACGAGCGGAGGCCTGCGCTCGCGAGCTTCATAGGGCTGCTGGCTGCCGCGGCCCTCGTCACGCCCCTGTGGGCCGGCGAACCGGATCGAGCGTCGGGCTTGCTCCTGCTGGCAGGCGTGATCGCCGAGCTCGTCTACAGCTTCCGTAGCAAAACCGCGGCGGCACAGCACAGCGCCTGGTGGAGCGCGGGTGTAACACTGCTGCTCGCGCTGGTGCTGCTGAACACGGCATGGCTCGCAGTGACCGCGCTGGCTGTCTTCCTCGCCGTGCCGTTCGCGCTGGATGCGATCCGGCGAACCGTCACCGCGGTCCGATTCGCGGTCGCTGGAAAGCCGTTCACCAACGAAACGGCGGCTGCCTTCGGAAACTTCGCCGGTGTCATCAGCGTGATCCTGGTCGGACGATATGCCTTTAGCTGGATCGTTGGCGTCGCCGCTGCCCAGCGGCTTCTCACGATCGCCGCCAACGTGGCCAGTCGTCCGTCGTACTCGGCCGACGATGTTGACGATAGCGTTATCGCCGACATTGGCCTCGACCGCCCCGAAAGGCTCTTCGAAACCGCAGCGCGTCTGCAGACGGAGGAACGCGAGCGCCTGTCAGCCGATCGCGAATGGATTGCCGCGCTCGTTGCCGTCCTGTTCGCGATTCATGTCAGCCGCATGGGGTTTGACCGATCCGCGCTCGGCATTCTCTCTCCGCTCGTCGCGGTGGCCGGCGACATCGCTGTCGCGTTCGCGCTCACCTACTTCGTGATTGTTCCACTCCGGCTCTTTACGCGCCGCACGACGCGCGTTCTGGAGCGGGCCGGTTGGGAGCGCGTGCTTGGTGCAAATGGACGAGCCTGGCCGGCCGCCGGGTTGCGCCGCGCGCTTCGGTGGTGGCTCGAGTCACGTATGCGATTCGCGATCCGGCTTCGCTCGGCGCGCTACTCACTCGCATCCGCGTTCGGTCGAGGCCTGCAGATTGGCTTGCCACTGACCGCGATCATCGTCGCGTCGGTACCGGTCTGGGGCATGAGCTGGTACTTCGACACGGAGAACTGGGCCGCAGGGATCTGGAATTCATGGGCCGCCTCCCGCACGGACACCTGGCGCGCGGCAATGGTTCGCGCCGTTGTGTCCTCAGGCCGCACAACCTTGGACGGCAATGGCTTCACAATCTCGCCGGATGGAGTTGCCGGCACCGCGCCCTTTTCGTTCATCGTCATCGGCGACACTGGCGAAGGCGACGCGAGCCAGCATGTGCTGCGCGATTCGCTGCTCCGCGCTGCCAGCGCCGACGATGTCCGGTTCGTCGTAGTGTCGTCGGACGTCGTGTATCCCACCGGAGCGATGAAAGACTACGAGTCTCGCTTCTGGCTTCCCTTCAAAGGCGTCACCAAGCCGGTGTACGCGATCCCGGGCAATCACGATTGGTACGATGCGCTGGAAGGATTCGTTGCGACATTCTTCGAACCCGAGGCTGCGCGCCTCGCCATGCGGGCCCGTATCGCGGCAGATAACGGCGTATCGAGCACCACCGACGAGAGAATCGAACAGTTCATTCAGCGCGCCGCTTTCTGGCGCCGGCAGTACGGCGTCCCAACCGGCACGCAGCAGGCTCCTTTCTTTCAACTCCAAACCCCGGCCTTCGCGTTGATAGGCGTGGACACCGGTGTTCTTCGCGGTATCGATTCCGAGCAAATGGCGTGGCTTCGCGGAGCGCTCGAGGCGTCGCGCGGCAAGATGGTGATGGCGGTTCTTGGACATCCGTTCTTCGCCGGTGGCCATGACGTCTCTCAGGACGATCGGGAATTCCTGCAGATCCGCGAGCTCCTGCGAGCACACGGCGTCCGCATCGTCATGGCTGGCGACACGCACGATCTCGAGTATTACCAGGAGCCGTTGCGCGGAACCAGCGACTCGTTCACGATGCACCACTGGGTCAACGGCGGGGGCGGCGCGTACTTGAGTTTTGGATCGGCGCTGGCCTGGCCTGCGCAACCGGATCTCTCACACTGGGCGTACTACCCGAACCACCAAGACGTCGTTGAGAAAATTCGCACCAATACGCCATGGTGGAAGTGGCCGGCCTGGGTGTGGACGCGCACCTTCGGAGCGTGGCCATCCTCTGCCGAATGGCTGTCGGCGATGTTCGACTACAACGTCGCGCCGTTCTTTCAGAGTTTCGTTGTCGTGACGGTCGAGCCCGACGCCCATCGCATCACGATCAAGCCGTGGGGCGTTCGCGGGCCGCTCACCTGGAAGGAGTTCGATCGATCGGCATCCGTTTCGGCTGGTGCCTCGACGGATGCCGTTCAGTGGATCGTGCAGTAGCCAAGGAATTTCTACTTCGGCTTGCGCTCGCCAACTGCCCAAAGGTACGACGAGGTGCGGATAAAGAGCTGCCCCTCCGAAATCGCGACGGTGCTGAGGCAGTACGGTGAACAATCGTTGAGCAGCCGGTTCGACGCGAGAATCTCGAAGTTCGGCCCGGCGCGGAACACCGTGGTCAGTCCCTCCTCTTCCGTTGTCACGTAGATCTTTCCATCGGCCAGAATTGGCGATGCACTGTATGTCCCCGGCGGCAAGCGCACGGGTCCGTAGACAGTTGCGCCGGTCTTCACGTCGAGCGCAAAGACGACACCGCCATCGCGAACCACGTAGAGAAGCTTGCCGTCGCTGACCGGCGTCGGCACATCGGGCCCCTGCGCGAACGTCCACGCAACGTGCGTGGCCGCCACGTCGCCACTACCGCCGGGACGCATCGCGACGAGCGGGTTGTTCCGGGTCGGCGCAATGATCAAGTCGCCGACAATCGTCGGGGACGCGATGATCCGGTAGGCACTCCCCCGCTGAGGATTGAGGACATCGGCGCGCCAGTACTCCTTACCCGTCGACGGATCGTGCCCAGAGACGACGTCGCCGCCCGTGATGATCAGCTCGGCGCGGCCATTGGCTTCAATCCAGGCCGGCGTGGTGTACGAATCCGGCGACTCGCGAATCGCATTCGTCAGTCTTTCAACTCGCCAGATCGTCTTGCCCGTCATCCTGTCGATCTTGAGCACGTACGACGGGTCGTCCGTCCTCATTCCATGCAGGACCTGCACGTACAACCCATCGTCGCGCAGCAACGGTGATGAGGCGTATCCCCAGTTCAGGCCAAACTTGCCGTAGTCGGCCTGCAGATCGCGCGACCAGACCTCTTTGCCGGAGAAGTCGAATGCCTTGAAGACGCCAAATCCAGTCATCACCCAGACGTGCCGGCCATCCGTCACCGGCGACGGCGAGGACATGTTCTGTTTGCGCTCCATGTGATTCGAGGCGACAAGCGGCCGCTTCCAGGTGACCGATCCCTTGACTTTGTCGACGGCCCAGAGCTCGAGCACGCCGCTGTTAGCTTCGGTCGCGACGTTCAGGAAGATCGTGTTGCCCCAGATGATCGGCGTGGAACCGCTGTACGCGGGCATCGCCAACTTCCACGCGACATTCTTGGTCTGGAAGTCTTTGCACACGACAGAGGTGATCGGCCGGCCTTCCCCGCCACCGCCGCCGCGCCCCTGCGGAACTTCACCAGGTTCGGCGACTGATGGCCCAGCCGAGATCTCGCCGGAACCGGTCCCTGTGGTTGCGCACTCCGCCCCCCAAGACACGGGCAGACTAGTCTCTGGGCTCACGCCGTCGCGCGTCGGCCCGCGCCAGTGTGGCCAGTGCTGAGCCGCGCCGATGGCGCTGGCTGAGATCGACAGCAAAATCGTTGCAGCAGCGAGATTGAAGATATGCACGGCTGGATTATAGCGACTTGGCTTTTTCTTTCTTGGTTGCCGTGCCGGCCATGACGTACGCGCCGCCGGCGAAATCGATCTGCGCGGCGACCTTCCCGTCGTCACCAGGCGTCAACGACACCACGGCGGAGACCGGATTGCCTTCCCAGGTGAACGAGTACCCGAGGACCAGGGTCTTCTTCTGCAACGAGATGTCGGTGATCGGCTGTTTCGGCATCTGCTCGTTGTATATCTCGGCGGTGACTTTCTCCTTTTCGACGTCGACGCGGAGGCCAAATGTGCCCTGGCGGTCTGGGCCTTGCAGCGCGAGCGTCCACTCGCCTACGAACGGCGCTGCGTCGGCAGGTGTGATTTGTCCGCCAGCCTGCGCCGCCGCGACCATGACAGCGGTGGCCTGGCCTGCACCCGGCAGCGTGAGTGCGAGCGCCACGAGGGCACCGAAACGCAAAGCTGTTCTCAGCATCTGACCTCCTCAGCGTCTTCTGCGTAAAAGTTTCGCAGGACGCATTGTCACGCGGCCGATTATAGTCTCGCGAACGGAGCGGGATTGGCCGGGCTAGTTGAGCTTGTTCCGTACCCGTAGTTTTTCAGACAGAGGCCCGTACTTTTCCGATCCAGGCGCCGGTACTTTGCCGC
>Ga0075418_10008215_pt1 | contig 11717 bp, 7 predicted proteins | sample SoiMetdeltSBSDD2_FD_81776 | JGI IMG/M metagenome (GOLD analysis project Ga0075418, IMG submission 81776) | Bulk soil microbial communities from a Populus tree surrounding site in Tennessee, USA - Soil MetaG P. deltoides SBSDD2 | ecosystem: Environmental > Terrestrial > Soil > Tree plantation...
CTTATCTTATTTGCAGAGTAGCTAGCTGAGAATTCCGACGAGCGCTCGGAAAGAGACTTTTCCATTGCATTTGATGCACGCTCCAGGGAGTCGAGATTTATTTTTTGAGTGCTGAGTTCCTCTTTCGAATAGGCATATAGCCTCGCGAGTCGTTCTTTTTGATCGAGCCAGGTCTTGTAATCTTTGATAAGGGCTGCATTTCCACTTGACAGAATTGTCTGCTTTACCTTATTGGTCGAGTTCAGCAACAAGGCCTTTGTGGCTATCCGGTAATCGTAAAGGTCCTGAATAATCTGCGTGTTGGATGCACTTGCTTCAAGCGCAAAGTTGTAGAAACGTTGGAACCGAGGTGAAAGTACATCCCAATACTTAGTCTTTTCCGATTCGCTCATCGGAGGGAAATAACTTTGAATAAATCCAAGAGACTTTTCCATCACGCTACGATACTGGGCAGTCGCCTTTTCCCAAGACTTCCTCTTCCAGTCCAGAATTGCCATATCTTCCTGTGAAAGCACATAAAGCGGATGATTCTTCCCAAGAGTGGCTTCGCGAATGACAAGCGCTTTTTGAAGAAGCGGATCAGCTTCTGCATATCTTTCTTTTATCCTGTAAAAGTTTCCCAGATCGCTGATCGACTTCGCGTAGGCAATGTTCTCTTCACCAAAGTTGGACTTGTAGATTTCCGCAGACTTCTTCAACAACTCTTCAACCTTGTCCTGCTTGCCCATTACCATGTATAAGGCCGCCTGGTTGTTCAGCATGCTCGCATAATCAGGATTTGATTTTCCAAGGCGTTTCTCCATTCCAAGATATATTGCCTCTGCTTCTGTGTACTTGCCCATCTGTTGATAAAGCAATGCCAGGTTGGAAAGAAATCTCAGTCGGTTTGACGATTTGCTTTTCTCGATTTTGTCTGCAATCGCTATGGCTTGTTTCATTAATCCTTCTGCTTCTTCATACCGTCCGATCGTTTGAAAGAACATCGCCTGATTGTTTAGAACAATGGCATACGGCATCTCAGTTTGCATCCCCTTCGATTTGATAATAGTCACGGCGCCTTCAAAGTCTTTCTCCGCTTCATTGTATCGCGCGAGATTATATTTTAACACGCCGTAGTTGTTCAATGACGCTGCAACACCAGGATGATTGTTTCCGAATTTTGCCTTCCTCATAGTTAAGGCTTCGGAGGTAAATTCCTCAGCTTGAGTAAAACGTCCCATGGTTGCATACAACAATCCTTGATTTGCGATTGTTTTCAGATAGCCGATGTCCTGATGCAAACCAGCTTTTTCATAGGATGCTTTCGCTAAAAAAAAGCTGTTCTCTGCTGGGGCAAATTTTTGACTGGCGTAAAACATCTCTCCCCACTCTCTATAAAAGCGGGCATTCTCGGCGTCAGTAGTCTGTGCATTTTTGTATTGAGAATATGTATAGGATCCAAGAGAAGTTATCCGCGCCGTCTTCTCTCCTTTTTCCTTAATATCGAGCAAACCGGAATTGTCACTTACGAGAATAGCATAGTCAAAGTCAGTGGAGTCAAACTCAGCCCGGGCATTCTCCATTGCTTTCAACCCCGCTGAAATGACCTTGTCTCTATTTTCTTTGGTGTTTAGGGATTTAGCTTCATTAACAACAGCTTTTTGTATATCCTTTAATAGCTGCGCCTGAAGTGGCAGTGAAAAAGAAACAAAAATGACAAGCAAAGCTCTTCCAGGTACACCATTCATAGCCATCACGTTTGAATATCCAAATTTAAACTAAAAGAGCACCTGAGAGTTTCGAAATCATCAAAGATTTTATACCGTGAAAGCGGGATTTTAGGCGTAATCGCTATCCCTGTATGCCTTGATTAAAGCAAGCTCACCTTCTTTACCAGCCTTCAAATTTCCATGTTCCATTCCCCACACTCCGCGATAGCCTTTGTCATGAACATGTTTAAAAATATTCTTGTAATTGATCTCTCCTGACGTAGGCTCTTTCCGTCCGGGATTATCGCCGATCTGGAAGTAGGCAATCTCATCCCAGCAACGATCAATATTATTAATGAGATTTCCTTCGTTGCGCTGCATGTGATAGATGTCATATAGGATCTTGCACGATGGACTACTTACTGCCTTGCAAAGTTCATAGGTCTGGTCCGAATAACGCATAAACAATTCAGGTGTATCGCTCAAAGGTTCCAGCACCATGATCAGTCCGTGTGGTTCAAATATCTCCGCTCCCCTCCTTAAGGCATCGACAACATTAGCGGTTTGTATTCCCATAGGAATACTGCGATCGAAGAAACCGGGTACCACTGTCATCCATTTGGCATTCACTCTTTTTGCAAGCTCAACGCAATCCTTACACGTTTTCACGAAAACGTCTTTGAATTCCTGTTTGCCCGTGGTAAGAGAAATTTTCCAGTTATCGCCACCATCTACCACAAAAACGCCCATCGTCATACCAAGCTTAGAAAGCGTCGCACCGATTGCGTTTTGATCTTCCTTCGGTCGTTTCAGCATGCCATTATCTTCGATAGCACGAAAGCCCATGTCGTGCATAAACTTGATCTGGTCAACAAAATTCTTTCCTGCATGATTGCCAAACGTTCCGTCATGTGGAGCGAAGAGTAGTGTGAACGGTTTCTCCGCCGGCGTTGCAGTATCACGTTGCGACTTACCCGAAGGCGAAGCAACAACATGTCCAAGGGAGGCAGCAGTTGCGGCTGCAGTTAGCGAGTTCCGTAGAAAATTTCTTCTTTTCATTATAATACGTTTTGAGTTGACCGTGTTTGTTTGAGGGAGGACAAGATAAAACTTTCTTTGAAAAAACCTTTCTTATCCAACCGCTTATTACTCCCTTTACACGGTAAGGAAATAAGGAGATAGGGAAGTAAGGAAATAAGGGATCGAGGGTTGGCGTATAAGACGAATTAATGAAACTCTACATAAACATCACACGCGCAGTAATACAGGCGCTGGAATTGATCTTCGACGACAACAAATACGCCGATAAGGTCATTGAAAAAGTATTGCGTCAAAACCCCAAGTGGGGAGCGCGTGACCGCAGATTTATTGCCGAAACCACCTATGATATAGTTAGATGGCAACGGCTTCTGCAAAACATCACGGAAGCAGAACCGAATGATTACTGGAAGTTGTTGGGCGGATGGTGCGTTCTTCACAATATTCCCCTTCCTGAGTGGGCTGAATTTAAGGGTCTGAATGATAAAAAGATCTTTCAACGACTGGAGAAGATGAATGGAATTCGAAGATTCCGCGAATCAATTCCCGATTGGCTGGATGAACTTGGCGAGGCAGAGTTGTTAGACCGCTGGGATAAAGAGCTTCATGCACTCAACGATGAAGCACGCGTCGTCTTACGCACGAATACACTGAAGGTCAGCAAGCGTGAACTTCAGAAACAACTTGAGGAGACTGATGTAAAAACGGATGCACTTACCGACTTTCCTGAAGCATTGGTCCTGCAACAACGCCAAAACATCTTTAATCATCCTGCATTCAAGGAAGGCTACTTTGAAGTGCAAGATGCAGCATCACAACTTATAGCTCCTTTCCTGAAGGTGGAACCGGGGATGCGCGTGATCGATGCCTGTGCTGGTGCAGGTGGTAAATCACTACATCTCGCAGCGATCATGAAGAACAAGGGTCGAATTGTTGCAATGGATGTTGAATCTCACAAGCTTGACGAACTTAAGAAACGAGCGCGCCGTGCAGGAGTTGATAACCTCGAGACACGAATTATCGAATCGTCGAAAACGATTAAAAGACTTGACAACGCCGCAGACCGTCTGTTGTTGGATGTTCCCTGTTCAGGTCTCGGCGTTTTAAAACGCAATCCGGATGCTAAGTGGAAACTATCGCCGGAGTTTATCGAAGAAGTAAGAGTACTTCAAGAACACATTATCAACGACTATTCGACAATGCTAAAACCCGGAGGAATTATGGTATACTCTACGTGTAGCATCTTATCCTCTGAAAATGGTAAACAGGTTGAAAAATTCCTTAATGCGAATGGGAACAAATTTGAAATGATGGACGAAAAGATCTGCTGGCCTTCCGATGGTTTTGATGGATTTTATATGGCTCAGATAAGGAGAAAGGCATAGGGTATAAGGTATATGGTATATGGTTGGTATAGGGAATAAGGAAATGAACGCCGAATGTCGAAAGGGTTATGCTGGAAATTGGACATTGGGAGTCGGACATTGGACATTGTTGTGAGGTTGATCATTATCCGTGTGTAGGTATGTAGGTTAGTGGCGCGCAGATAGTTTCAAATAATCAAGGCACTGCCAGGTAATTGGCCGTTGCGGCGATCTGTTGTTTTCCCTACCTTGAAAGTCCACTTTTTAAAGTCCGATTACTTGAAATTATTCTTTTACGTCCTTTTGTTGATCGTTGCCGGGCATCTGAACGCACAGGATCTTAAACCCTATGAGCAAAGCATCCCAAGTACGACCCTAAAATTTAAAATGGTCCCTATTCCCGGAGGAAAATTCACAATGGGAAGCAATTACGCAGAAACCGGGAGAGATGAAGATGAAGGGCCTCAAAAGGTGGTTGAACTTTCTGCTTTCTGGATGGGTGCTTATGAAGTAACCTTTGAAGAATGGGATGCTTTTTTCAAGAATATGGACGTTCCGCAGACAAAAGCGATCGCTGTTGACGCGGTATCGCGTCCTACGGCGCAGTATATTGATCTTACGTGGGGAATGGGCCGTGATGGAAATCAGCCCACAAACAGCATGAGCCAGGCGGCAACCATTATGTATTGTAAATGGCTATATAACCAGACCGGAGTTTTTTATAGATTGCCGACTGAAGCCGAATGGGAATACGCGTGCCGGGCCGGAACCTCTACGGCCTATCCGTTTGGCAATGATCCTGCAGCCTTAAAAGAATTTGGCTTTTTTAAGGATAATAGTGGTGGTAAATTCCACAGAGTTGGACAATTGAAGGCGAATGCGTGGGGACTCTATGATATGCTCGGAAATTTGAGCGAGTGGACGTTGGATCAATACGACCCAGGTCAATATCAAAAGTTGGCGGACAATGCGAAGAACCCGCTCACTGCGCCAGGACCAAGATATCCGCGAGTAGTGCGTGGAGGCAGTTACGCAGATGAAGCAAAGGATTCCCGTTGTGCGAACAGGGTCTCTTCACTCGCAGACTGGAACAAACGAGATCCTCAGATCCCGAAAAGCCGTTGGTGGTTGACAGACGGCATGACAGTCGGGTTCAGGTTAGTACGGCCGCATCAACAACCATCGAAAGAAGAGATTGAAAAATTTTTCGCACAATACTTAAAGTGATTTCTGGAACAATAAAATAATTTAAAATTCAATGCCCTATGAAAACTAACGAAACGGGAAAAACCACTCGAAGAGAGTTTGTCAAACAATCATCTCTCATCGCCGGTGGACTGATGGCCGCGCCGATGATCTCTAACGCGGGGTATTTCTCTTCAGTGGATGATACTATAAAAATCGCAGTCGTAGGATGCGGTGGTCGTGGCACGGGTGCTGCGCTGCAAGCTCTTCTTTCGAAACAAAATGTCAAACTGGTGGCGATGGCGGACGCGTTTCGCGACAGGCTTGATGAATGCTATAAAGCACTCACGAGCGATGACAACGAAGAAGGCAACGTTAAGGCAAAGGTTGCAGTAACTGACGCCAACAAGTTCGTAGGCTTTGATGCTTACCTGAAAGCAATTCCATTGGCGGATGTTGTTATCTTGACAACTCCTCCCGGTTTCAGACCTATTCATTTTGCAGAAGCAATCAAGCAAGGCAAGCACGTTTTTATGGAGAAACCGGTCGCAACGGATCCGGCAGGCGTCAAAAAAGTCCTTGAGACAGCAGCGATTGCAAAACAAAAGAAACTTAATGTAGTAGTGGGACTTCAGCGCCACTATCAGAATTCATATCGAGAGTTGTACAAACGCGTTAAGGACGGAATGATCGGTGAGATCACATCCGGACAAGTGTGGTGGAACAATGACGGCGTGTGGGTAAACCCACGTAAAACCGGGCAAACTGAAATGGAATACCAGATGCGTAACTGGTATTATTTCAACTGGCTTTGCGGCGACCATATAAACGAACAACACATTCACAATATTGATGTGATGAATTGGTTCAAGGGCAGCTATCCAGTGAAAGCACAAGGTATGGGTGGCAGACAGGTGAGAACCGGTAAAGAGTTCGGAGAGATCTACGATCACCACTATGTTGAGTTTGAATATGCGGACGGATCCATCATGAACAGTCAGTGCCGTCATATCAAGGGAACTTATGCTAAGGTCGATGAAATGCTGGTTGGTACAAAGGGAGTTGTAAAGTGTGGTGATGCGGTAATATCAAGCAAAGGAACATCACTCTATCAATTCGATAAGAAAACAGAAAACAATCCTTACCAAACGGAACACGATGAATTGTTCGCCGCTATTGCGAAAGGTGAATACAAATTTGCAGATGCAGATAACGGTGCAAATTCGACCATGACGGCTTTGCTGGGAAGAATGGCTACATATTCCGGACAGGTCATCGAGTTTGACAAAGCATTGAACTCAGGAATCAATATCATGCCGGCAAAATTTGCATGGGATGCTAATCCTCCAATTCTGCCAGATGCAAATGGTTTCTATCCTATTGCGACGCCGGGGGTGACCAAATATTTTTCGTGAACTAATTCATGCCAGACCTGTTAATTTTCTGACAGGTTTGGCATTTATTCAGAGGCTGAATTTACTGAGTTGTTATCAACGCACAGTTATGTAACATTAATTGATAATCCGATGAACTTGACAGCATTGATTGTAGAGGATGATCCCATCCTACAGATATTGCATCAAAAGGCATTAAAGGCACTTTCTATTGATTCCAGGATCGCGGGCACCGGCGTGGAGGCTATCTCGGCTTTAAGAGACTCAAAGTTTGATTTTATTCTCATGGACATCAACATGCCTGATCAGGACGGACTCGATGCCGCGCGATGGATCCGGGAGGAACAAAGTATAAAGGATCGCGATGTACTTATTTTTGCGCTGACAAGCTTTTCCTCGCGTGAGCACACAAGAGAAATACTCGACGCTGGCATGAACGAGCATTTGACGAAGCCGCTCGACAACAACGAACTGAAACGACTACTTCAGAAATACTTCTGGTCAAAGAATGTTCAATCAGAATCCGCACGTCCGGTGTGATAAAAAACACCCTTGTAACTTCCCCAAACTTTTAGAACTTGCGCAGAATTTTTAAAAGCAGGTTTTGAAAATCATTAGATCTCTTCTACTAACCCTTTATGCTTTCTGGGTATTGTTGGTTTTCACCGTCTTTATGCTGGTGCTCCTCCCCGGCATTATACTTCCGTTCTTTATTGGCAGGAAATACACCTGGATCGGATACAAGTTCCTTGCGTTCTGGTCCTGGATCTTTAGCATGCTTACTTTCATTCATTACTCCTTTCATGGACGCGAAAATTTCAAGAAAGGCCAGTCCTATATATACGTCAGCAATCACACTTCTTTTCTCGATATCCCCGGTCTGTGCCTGACGATACCTGGTGAATTCAGACCATTGGCAAAGAAAGAATTATTGAAGATCCCTGTGTTTGGATGGATCGCTCGGCATGCTGCAGTTATCGTAGATAGGTCGAGCGGAGAAAGTCGCAAGAAAAGCATGGACAAACTGAGAAAGATCCTGGAGGATCAGGGCCTATCAATTCTCATTTTTGCGGAAGGAACACAAAACCGTACAAAAGAAATTCTACAACCTTTCAAGGACGGTGCATTTAGAATTGCGATCGACACCCAGGAACCGATCCTGCCTATGGTTGTTGTGGGCGCTGGACCCCTTATGCCGCCGGGTACTCTTCGCTTGAAGCCAGGAAACATAAAAGTTGTTGTAGCCCCTGAGATTTCAACGACCGGGCTAACATACGCCGATATTCCAAAACTTAAGGCATTGACGTTTGACGTGATGACGCAGTTGATTGTTGATCATCGGTAATCGTTAACCGTTAATCGCCTGCCTGCCGGTAGGCAGGTGAGAGTGAGCGTGGGTGTGGTGAATTTCGAATGTCGGATGTCCAATTTCCAATGTCGAAAGATGTATGCGCTGTTTCATTGTAGGCCCCCACGATTAACTATTAACGGATGACGTTTAACGAAAAAATCCGGGGAGGAACAGTTGAAACCTCACCCGGAAATTATTCCAAACCCAAAATTGTCGATCGATCTGAGATCGCTGCAATGTCTATTATACCTTAAATCCAAGTGTCACTACAAACGAACGGCCATCGGATGGCCAAACGCCAGGACCTGGATAAAACTGTGGTCTCTTTGTAAAATATTGCTTGTTTGTTGCATTGTTGAGATTCAATCTCAACATGACGTGGTCAGTAATTCTCCATGATGCATTGACGTCAAGTAATCCGTAAGCAGGCACAAGACCTACTGAACCGTTTTTGGATGGTGTCTCTGTGTTCAAGGCATCAGCATAACTTTCAGCTGTATAACTATACAAAATTGAAAGACTGGCGCGATGTAGTTTGACATTGAACCCATTTCTTGTGATCAACTCAGGCACACTCTCGACTTTATTGCCATCTATGTCTTCATTGGTATCGCCCACTTTGATAACAGCATCGCGATAACGCGCGTCCATCCATGAGCTTGATGTGAACAATGAAAGCATAGTGTTCTTCAGTGGAATGAAAAATTCAGCGAAGAATTCAACACCATTAGTGACAGAATTGCCAATGTTTGTGCGGTACAAATAAAAATCTCCGTTCTCGTCAGTTAGAGAAAGCATCCCTAGGCGGTTATTGTAACGAAGCTGGAATGCGCTGACATCCCATCGGAAGTACCTCGAAGTGCCACGATATCCAGCTTCAAAATTATATCCTTCCGCATCGTTCAAATTCTTATCGACCTGCTCATAAACAGATGACGGAACTATGTCTTTTAAGATCACTGGCCTGTACGCACGCGCCCATCCGACATAAAGGTTCTGGTATTCGGATATCTTATATTGCGCATTAACTCCGCCGAGTACAAACTTGTGATCAATTGTGGTTGGTAGTTCTTCATCGGGATAGTAGGTGATCGATCCACCGAGATCAGACTCACCCATTTCGGCCCGGAATCCAGGTGTCACTGATAACTTGTCAGTTAGATTAAAAGTGTTCTCTAAAAAGACGGCGATGTTGTGCGTCTTGAAATGCAGATCACGGGCATAGCCAGGTTCGGTCAATGTAAGGTCATAGTCGGTACCGGTCGTACCTTTGCCTTGCTGCCTTCTATGCATATTGTTGCGCATCAGCTGGACTCCTGAGGTAAAGACACTTTGAGTACCTAGGAAATCATAACTATGCAATAGGCGCAGTTCCGACGTGTAGCTGTTGTAGTTGTCGATGTCAACCTGACGAGGGGCATACGTCAGCGTAACAGGATCTATTGCATCGTTCACATCAGCTGGCCGGTCAAACATTACGCTGCTGCGTTGCCCCAAGACCGCAGAGGTAAGCCATTTCAATCTCGTGCGATCACTAATTTTCCATTCGACATTGATGGAGGGTACATAGATGTCAGGACTGTAGTAATTACGAGATCGCGTCGATTGCCTTGGATCAGCGTAAAACATACTGTCCGTCAGCTGCCCCGGTAATTGATAGAGATATTTCGAATGCGCAAGCTCTGCTTTGATAGCGAGGTTATTCGAAGGCCGGTAAATGATCATGAAGGCGCCTGCGTCTGCATCCGTGGTGCTATTGTCCCTGTACCCATCCGATTTTCTTTTACTGTAGTAAACATAGTAGTCAAACTTCCCTATGCGCCCACCGATAGCGTTGTAAGTGCTTAGCAGTCCGAATGATCCTGCAGAATTTACGCTCTCGAATGTGATTGCGCGCGTAGTATCGGCAGTCTTGGAAATGTAATTCAACATCCCACCGAATTGAGCGCCATATTGTAGTGATCCGGTACCTCTCACGAGTTGGATGCGGTCAACGGCCTCCATTGGCATGCTGTAGTGACTTGCCGGGTAACCATACATGTCGGAGTTGGTAATGACGTCATTCCGTCTTATGTTAAACTCCCAGCCGCGATGTGGGTCCAGACCTCGGGTAGATATATTTACTTGATTGCCGGTGCCGTCCATGTCATAGACGAACACGCCAGGAATTTTTGCAAAAATCTGTCTGGCGGTTTTCTCGGCAACATTCGCATCGAGGTTACTAATGCCAATTACCTCGTTCTTTTTACCTGACCAAATATAAGTTCCTTGAATTGAAGGAAGTCTGTTTATGTCGGCCTGACGTTCACCCCTTATTGTGATCTCATCCAGTTTTTTCGTGCGCAACGTGTCTGAAACCTGCCCGACGACTGTGATTGGCAGGATCAAACACGTCAACACGAAAATTTGTGATCTCATATTGATCAGCCCCTCCTCAATCATCCGCTCCGTCAACCTTCGCAAAGTTTTCTATTAGATGTTCTGCAACATCAGCTCCCAATGTCAACCCTCCTTCAGAGTCTTTGCGATAATGGATACCACCATAGATCCTTGACATTGCCGCTTCATGAGCCATCTCATCGAATTCGCCGCTATGATCCGGAAACAGATATGAAAGAACGCCGGCTGCACAAGCCGAAAAAGTTGAATGGCCTGAGACATATGCGGGAAAGTTAGGAATACCAGTTCCCGTCTTGATCGAAGGATCCAATTGTGTAGGACGAGCGTTAAAATAAAAATACTTTGTATCCCAGCATGCAATCGCTGCGTTCTCCTGCCCCATGTTGATGAGCGCAAATGCACGTGCAGCTCTTACTTCGCTATAGTTTGCATCTCGAATGAATTCGGCGGCTATATCATTCCAATGTCCGGACGGTGTATATGTGCCGGCACCATCTGCCCATTTGTGGACGATAGCAAGGCGTTCGCGCGTTAGATTATCGGCGAAGTCCTTTACTTCGGCAATTTCAGCGTCCATTTCAGCTGTTCCTCTCAACGGAGGAGCTGGAGGCCGAACTGCTATGATCTGATCAGTAGTCATTTGCCATGGCAATACCTTACCGAACACGGGCAACATCGGAGGACGTGGAGGCGTTTCGAGGCTATGCCACGGCTCATCTCCACGGCTAGTTGCGTTATTGGCTAATGCGTCCCAAAGAGCCTTGTTACCACCAGCAGTCCCCGCACCGTCAGTTCTACCACGGGCTACAAAAAGTGCGGCAATTGACTTACCCAAATTAAGTCCGGCGGTAATGTCTGAAGTCGATGCTTTACCAGACCACAGCGCTGCATTGCGTTGGTCTGCAGCCCGCCTTGTAATTTCTTCAACAGCTGCTGGGAAAAGGAACTTTAACATTTCCGCCGCCGTACCCGACATCACGGCATCTTCAGATGGATAAGCAGGTAAAGTGGTTTTCGGTACAAGAGCTTCCACACCGGAATCAATTGTATAAGGAGCCTGACGATTGTAGAGATACTTGAAGTGCCACGCAGCCTTAAGGGCATCATACATCGCGGCGCTCACATAGGCATAAGCACGAGAGGCATATGGAGGATTTGCAAACGGAAATGCTGGATCACCAAATGGATTTTCAGCATCAGGCACAGGATAAGAACCGTCAGCCCTTGGGGCAGGGGGCAAGTTATAACGAGCCACCAGCTCACGGAAGATTTGATTCCAACGCAATACACCGCCACC
>Ga0075418_10008217_pt1 | contig 11715 bp, 5 predicted proteins | sample SoiMetdeltSBSDD2_FD_81776 | JGI IMG/M metagenome (GOLD analysis project Ga0075418, IMG submission 81776) | Bulk soil microbial communities from a Populus tree surrounding site in Tennessee, USA - Soil MetaG P. deltoides SBSDD2 | ecosystem: Environmental > Terrestrial > Soil > Tree plantation...
GCGATAACCGCAGCGCGATTCGCGGCGGCTTTCGCCTGTGGGACTCGCCCGCGAGTCGAAAGCGCCGCAGCCTATGACAGGCTGCCGCAGGTAAACTGGTAGCGCAGACGAACCAGGAGGCGTGCGATGTTCAATCGAATAGTTCTCGCTGCGGCACTGGCGCTGTTGGCGATTCCCTCATTCAGCCGCGCGCAAGAACGCGCGATTCTCACTCTGCGCTCGGGCGAGACGATCAGAGGCGAGCTCATGGATTTGAGTGGCGTCGGCTTCACCGTGAAAGTGAACGGAACCGATCGGCAGATTCCGGCCAATGACGTGGCGGTCATCGATTTCGGTGCGGGGACAATGCGTGATGCCGACTGGGAGAAGGTCCCCAGGGGGCGACAGATGGTGATGTTGAAAAACGGCGAGAACGTCTTCGGCCAGCTCGTCGACATCGGCGGCAGCTCTCCGTTGCGCATGACGATCAAGACTCGGTCGGGCGATCGCGACATCTCCTCGAACGAGATTGCTCGTGTCATTCTTGCGCGGCCCTCAAACGTGCCAGCCGGTTCGGACTCAGGGAACCCTCCGAATTCCGCGTTGGCGCCAGCGACGGGGAGCGGCCTCCTGGTGTCGCCGAAGCAGGCATGGACCGCCACGGGTATTTCGGTCAAGAAAGATGAACTCCTGAGTTTCAATGCGAATGGCGAGATTCAGCTGAGCGCAGATGCGAATGATGTGGCCACGCCGTTTGGTTCGAAGTCCGGTCGCAAGGCCCCGCGTTCCCCCCTCCCGAACGTGCTCGCGGGTGCGTTGATCGGGCGGATCGGCAACGCCGGTCAGCCGTTTGCGATCGGCAGCGGCGTCACCATCAAGATGCCTGCAGAAGGTTATCTGTTTCTCGGCGTCAACGACGACGGGTTCGCAGACAATGTCGGAGAGTTTCGCGTCGACATCGGGCGCCGCGCCCGTCGATAGTCGCGGCGCGGTGGTCATCGCATCGGCGCAGTGGTCAACTCCCCGCTGGAGTCGGTCCCAAGCGACGGACGAGTGAGCTCGGGAAGATTCTCGCACCACCAGAGTTCCGCGCGTTCGGCAGTCCATGACGACGTGAGCGCCACCTCCCCGAGTTCACGCCATAAATCAATGGCCGACGAAGGACGCTTATCCGCCGCTTTCTCGAGACACGCAAGCACGATCTGTTCGAGACGATCGGGAATGGAGACACCGGAAACCTTCGATGGCGGCTGCGGCGCCGTGCGCGCGTGGTGGATCATGACGGCCATCGGCTCGCCGGTGAAGACCGTCTTGCCCGTCAGCATCCAATAGGCGACGCAACCAAGCGCATAGATGTCGGAGCGCTCCTCAGCGGGACCGCCTGTTACGCGCTCGGGGGACATATAGGCGGGCGTCCCCGTCAAGACGCCGTCGGCCGTGATCTGGGCCGCGCCTTCGTGGATCGACTTGACGAGTCCGAAATCGAGCACCTTGAGCACATCGAACTCGACGCCGAGACGGCAGAGAAACAGATTGTGGGGTTTGACGTCGCGGTGCAGAACCCCAGCGGCATGCGCCTCGGCGAGAGAGCGACAGGCCTGACGCAGAACGGAGACGACCCGCTCCGGCGGCAGCGGGCCAAAACGCTGCACCAAAGAAAACACATCCATGCCCGTGAGCAGTTCCATGACGAAATAGAAACCACCCGTCTCGCTGACGCCAAAATCGTACAGCCGCACCGTGTTCGGCGACGTCAGGCGCGCGATTGTCTGCGCCTCCAGACGGAAGCGCTCGACTGCCGCCTCCCGCTTACCGACACCCAGCAGTTCCGGCCGGATCAGTTTGATCGCGCACGGCCGTGCGAGCAGTTGATGGCGGGCCCGCCATACCTCGCCCATGCCGCCCTCGCCCAGTTTCTCCATCAGCCGATAGTGGCCAAGCGGCAAACCCTCGTCGAGGAGAGCTGGATCGATTTCCAGCACCGGCTCGCGAGCCGAGGTGACGGCGCGTTCGATTACACTCTGCAACTCGTCGACGTCACCAGGCCAGCGGTACTTGCGCAGGCGCTTCATCGAATGCTCGGAAATCGCTTCGACCACCGCGCCAACCCGCCGCGCGTGCTGGCGAAGAAAGAACAGCGCGATCGCCGACACGTCCTCGGCACGTTCGGCGAGTGATGGCACACGCAGTGGTCTGCGTTCGAGAAGCGAGAGCAGCTTCGGGTGAAATCCGCTCGCTGCAGTCAGCGGCGCTGACGTGTAGGCAATGAAGCGAATGTCAGGCACCGCCGCGTTCGCGTTTCGAGGTTCACGCGCGGCCTCGATCGACTCGAGTACCGCAGCCAATCGCTCCTGCAGGTCACTGCCCAGCCGATGAATTTCTTCCAGGTAGAGCGTGCCTCGACTGGCCATCTCCAGGAGCGTCAGCGGCGGGCCCGCCCCCGGCTCCGAAGCTGTCACCGGCGGATTGAAGATGCCGGGATCCTGCCCCGGCGCCAGCATGGCGCAGTTCACATGAATGAACGCATGACGGCTGCGCGCTGACGTGTGGTGTATCGCGCGGGCGGCGGCTTCGTGACCTGCACCTTGCGGGCCGGTCAGCAGCACCAGTTCTGTATCAGCGGAATACCGCTCGATTGATTCGCGCAACGCTCGCACTGCCGGGCTATCGCCAAGCAGAGGACCTTCGACTCTCCGGCGCGCGTCGGTGAGAAGTTCCTGCGCCACTGCCAGTTCGCGCGCGAGCTCTGCATTCCTTGTCTCGAGCTGCCGGCGCAATCGCTGCACCGTCAAGTGCGTATTGACACGCGCGACCACTTCGTCCTTTTGAAAGGGTTTTGACACGAAGTCGACCGCACCGACTTCGAGGCCGCGCACCTTGTCCTTGGTCTCGTCGAGAGACGACAAGAAGATCACGGCGGCTTCACGCGTCTCAGGATCTGCCTTGAGACGCCGGCACGTCTCGTACCCGTCAATTCCTGGCATGACGATATCGAGCAAGATCAGTAGCGGGTGGACACGTCGCGCCACATCAATCGCACTCTCGCCGTTGCGGGTCACAAACAGCCGGTAACCTCGTCCGTCGAGTGTGTGACGTAGTACGTCGAGGTTGGTCGCGTCGTCATCAACCAGCAAAATGCGGTCAGCGTCCACGGCCGGTGGGGCTGGCGTCGTGTTCATGTATCAACTCTGAGCTTACGTCATTTGATTACTTGTCGGGATCCGGGTAAAAGCTCAGGTTTCCTCACGCGAAGCCAAGTCGAGCTGACGGCGCAACTCGTCGAGACTCACGGTCATCGTCGCGCCCGCGCGCAGGAGATCAGCACGCACGTCTGCTGCCGGGCGACGTCGAGGAGGCAACGGCGTCGTCGCGGTGAATAGCGGCTGCAACGCAGAAAACATCCTTGGCGGCAGCACGGTTTCGAGATACTCGAGCGCCGTGCCGCGTACGTAGACGTCGTCTGAGCTGAAAGCACGGGCGGCGATCCGCACCGGCTCCCGTTCCAGCGCGAGCGCAAGAAGATTGAACACGTGCTCCTTGACCAGGTGTATTTCGCCGCCGCCACCAAGCTCTCGGTCGACCAGCGTCAGGGCACCGGGGAAAGCCTGGTGAAGGTCGGGGTGTTCGTCAGTGAGCGCCAGCAGCGCCCGTCCACAGCGCAGCCGGACCTCGAAGCTCGGCGCCTCGAGACCGGCAAAGAGTCCGTCACGCGCAAGTGGCGACGGACACGATTTGAGCGCAAGCGGCAACCGTCGCCGAATCACATCCGGTGTTGCCGGATCGAGAAGCACCGACACCATTTCGCCTGCCGCGCGCGCACCAAATCTCTCCAGTGCCGTGACAACCGTACGGACCACTTCATCTCTCGACAGTAATGGCACAAGCGCGCCGATGACGAGTGGATCGCGAGGTGGCTCGCGGAGGACGGCGCGAATCCGCAAGAGATCGCCGGACCGCAACTCGACAATCGCAGCAATCACCGGATCAGCGGCCGGTGCGGGTGGACGAACCGGTTCACTGGTTCCTAGGGCTCGCAGAACGGAGGCGCGGTCGAGTCCGGTCATGGTCCCAGCGACAGTAAAGTCGGCCATGGAGTACTCGATGGCCTGCTCCAACTGCTCACCTCGACGACGCAGCCCACCCTCCAGGGCATTGACGTATCCGGCCCGGAGTTGCCGCGCAATGAGGAACTCGCCACCGGCCGCAATCGCCGCCGCCAGGTTCACCGCCGCGAACGAGTGGGACGGCGCAATCGAAACCAGGAGAAGAATCAACAACGCGCCTGCGCCTTTCCCCGCGGAATCAAACGCGACGTCGATCAACGACTTGACCGATCGCTTCGCCGATTCCGCCAACGGCGTGTAGAGAAGCTCGTAGCCGGCGCGGAACGTTGAACTGCGGACGACCACATCGACCCCGCGTGGAAGAATCCCCCGCCATGGTGGCGGCATCACGAAACCCAGGAGCACGAACACTCCGACGACGGCGGGATGGCTCGCCACGGAACCGCCGAGACCCAAGCGTTCCAATGCAAAGCGACCGAGCGACGCCTGGATCAGCACGCCGGCGAGACCGGTTGCCGAGTAGAACAATCCGAAGAAGCGGACCAGGTGTTGACCCGCTCCGAAATAGGCGACCGCCTCCGCCTTGAGCAGAAAGTCAACGAACGCGCCGAGCATTGCCGCCAACACGATCACCACCGCGAGGTTTCGCAACAGGGGTTGCTGCTGGAACGGCGCCCACGGTCGCGCGCCGGCCGGATCGTCGGCCGCGACGGATCGGTTTGCCGGCACTCCTCTTCCAACGGTGACGGCGCCCGCGGCACACGCACCGCAGAGAAGCGCCAACAAAGGAAGCAGGCTACCCTCGGGCAGCAGGGCCGTGACTCGCTCGGCGCTCACGCCGCCGATGAAGCCGCCGAAGGTCGCCGCACCCGCCACACGCGCCATCAGCGGCTTCGCCGAATGAGGATCGAAGCGCTCGTTGAGCAGCGACCAAAAAGAGGAGATCGCAATGCCCCCCATGACACCGGAGTGCAGGTAGAGCAGCACCGCCGCGGCGCGTGGTTGAGCGCCGAGGAGCGCCCATTCGACAAGAAAGAATGCAGCGTTGACGGCAATGAGGACAGGAGCCACGCGCGCCGGTCCGAGCCGGGTCAACAGCCGTCCCGACAGCTGCGCCGCAGCAATCGCGAGCACGGCCGCAGCGGCCATAAAGTAAGGAAGGCTTTGTACCTTGAACAGCGACAGGAACAGCCCATCGCGCATCGCGTTTGCGCCGACTTGCTGTGCGATGAGCGCCGAGGCGGTCAGAGGCGCGACGAGGTAAGCCTTTCGATCGCTCACGACACCTGGCTACCAATCTGTTCGAGCAACCGGGTCACGAGGGTTCGCGCCTCATCGTACTCGTAGCTATCGATGTGATTTCGAAGAAGGGCAAGATCGTGACTGTTGCCGCCCGCCGCGACACGGTTGAGATCGGCCAATGCGCTGCTCGCGGCCGAGAGATCGAAGTCGCCCAGTGCCGTCTGGAGACGCAGCAACACTGGCCGAGCCTCGATTGGCACCGACGGCTGTTGAGACGCGGTCACGTCGGCGGAGCTCGTTCGCAGACTCTCAATCGACCGCAAAACGACGGCGGCCCGAAGTTCCAGTTCTGCAGCGAGCGTCGAAACATTCTGGGCACGCGCATTCCCTGCCCGCTCGAGCGCTTTCGCTGTCTCACCAAGATCATCCGCCCCGAGATTGCCCGATGCCCCGGCGATCCCGTGCGCGTGTCTGGCAACTGCGGCGTAGTCCGCTGCGGTCACCGACGTGCGCAGTGCGTTCAACATCGGGCCCAGCGAATCCGCAAACCGGATCAGCATTCGTTTGAGATTGTCAAACTCGAGACCGAGTCGTTGAAGCGATCCCGCGACGTCGATACCCTCGAGCGCTGGTACGTCACTTCTCACCGGCGCTGACGGCCGGTCCGCCGAAGGGGATACTGATCGCCGCGGCAACCAGCGTCGCAACGTCTCCACCAGTGCCTTCCGCTCAATCGGCTTGGTGACGTGATCGTCCATGCCTGCGGCGAGGCACGCGTCGAGGTCCGCTTTCATCGCGTTCGCGGTCATCGCAAGAATCGGCAGCTTGTAATTGTTCCTGCGCAATTCCTTGGTCGCCGTCAGGCCATCCATCTCCGGCATCTGCACGTCCATCAAAATAGCCGCATACCTTTGCGGCGCGGCCCGGAGCATGTCGATCGCCTCGCGACCGTTATTCGCAACGTCGAGTTCGATTCCAAGCCGCGACAAAATCTCGACGGCGACCATTTGATTGGCCTCGTTGTCTTCGGCGAGCAACACGTGCGCGTCAAACTCGCGCTCGAGTGGCGCATCGAGCGCGCGACGCGCGACGTGGACTCGCGCGCCCTGCGACTGCACGATCGCGTCGAACAGCGACGAGGCGGTAATTGGCTTGGGCAGAAAGACGTTGACGCCCAGTTCGGCGCAGCGCGCCTCCTCTTCTTTCCCCGCATACGCGCTGATCAGGACGATCGGCAGCGTTCGAGTCTCCTCCCGCGCCCGGATTCGCGCCGCCGCATCGAGGCCATCCATGCCGGGAAGCATCCAGTCGAGAACCACCAGGCCGAACGGATCGCTTCCACCTTTCCGGTTGCGGCGTTGCAACAGCTCCAGGCCCTCTTCGGCGGTAGCCACCGAGACGGGCGGAATGGACCAGCCCCGCAGCAGTGTCTCGAGGAGATCGCGGCTGCTCTCGGTGTCTTCCACGATGAGCACCGGCCGCTCCGTAACGTTCGCCGGGGCGACACGAGGCGGCGCCTCGGGCTGGGACTCAACCCCCAATCGTGACGTGAACACGAACGTGGAACCTTTGCCTGACGTACTCTCGACGGTGAGATCGCCGCCCATGAGACGCGCGAGCCGCCGGCTGATGACAAGACCCAGGCCGGTGCCGCCATACTTCCGCGTCGTTGAACTATCAGCCTGGGTAAAGGATTGAAAAAGGCGCGCCCGCTGGTCCGGACTGATTCCAATGCCGGTATCGATCACACTGACGCGTAAAAACAGCTCGTTTTTATCACTCGCGTACTCGTTCGCCAACTCGACGCCATCCGTGCCTGTCTCAACCTTGACGAGCACTTCTCCCTTCTCCGTGAACTTGAATGCGTTGCTGATCAGATTGGTCACGACCTGACGGAAGCGCAGCGCGTCACCGCGGACCCGGTCAGGCACTGTTGGAAGCGTGTGGGTGATCAGCTCGACGTGCTTCTCGATCACAACCGAACGAAACGTCTCGGTGACTTCCTCCAGCACTTCGCGAAGACTGAACGGCGCGTTCTCGAGTTCCAGCCGGTCCGCTTCGATTTTCGAAAAATCAAGGATGTCGTTCAGGATTCCGAGAAGATTCCTGGCAGACGAGTGAGCAACGTTGATGAATTGCTGCGGCTTAGGCGGAAGGTTGGCTTCCAGCGCCAGGCCGGTCATGTTGAGAATCGCATTCATCGGCGTGCGGATCTCGTGACTCATGTTCGCGAGGAACATTGACTTGGTCGCGGTGGCCTCTTCTGCCTTGGCCTTGGCCAGCTTCAACGCGTGTTCCTGCGCTTTGCGCTCGGTCACGTCGCGGATCGACACGGCGATCTGGGTTTGCTCGGAGCCGCGCGCCGGCAGAGGGCTGAGGCCGATTTCGATGGGAAACTCCGAGCCGTCGCGTCGAAGACCCCGAAGCTCTCGATCCGGTCCCATTTCCCGCGCCACCGGCGACTGCTGAAACGCTTCGCGCAAGGCGGCATGTCCCGGTCGCACCTCGCCCGGCACCAACATCTCCACGGGCTGGCCAACGAGCTGGTCACGCGTATAGCCAAATAGCTCTTCGGAACGAGCGTTGGCCAAGCGAATCGCTCCCTTGGCATCGACCACCATCAAGCCGTCCGGCGCGAGTTCGAGGACGCTCCGGAAGAACCGCTCCGTTTCACGCAGTCGCTCGTCGGCTTCCTTGCGGGTCGTGATGTCGGTAAAGCTGACGACCGCACCAAGGATCACCCCATCCTTGGTAATCGGTGTCGTGCCGTAGTCGACGGGAAAGCCCTCGCCGTTCTTGCGCCACAGAAACTCGTCATCAACGCGCCGCGCTTCACCGTTGCGGCACGCGAGGCGCATGGGACATTCCTCCACCGGGTAATCGCTCCCATCGGGACGATGATGGTGGATCAGCGCATGCGCCGGCTTATCGATCATCTCTTCCGGCCTGTAACCCAGCATGTGGCACGCCGCCGCGTTCACGAATGTGATGTATCCGTCAAGCGACATCCCGTAGATGCCCTCGTCGGTGGAATCGAGGATTAAGCGCGTGCGCTCCTCGGTGATTTGCAGCTGCTCGCCCTGCGCTTGCGTTCGCAGACCGCGCTCCAGGACCTCGCAGCTCATCGCCACCAGCGGCATGAGTTCCGCGACCAGCGCGCTCTCTCGAGAGTTGAACGGGTGAAACGTCGCCGTCTCGACAACGCCCAACAATGTGTCCTTGGAAAGCAGCGGTGATGCGAAGGCCTGCACCGGCGTTGCGGCGCCGAGACCTGACCCGATGCGAAGATAGTTCGGCGGCAGATTCGTGAGCGTGACCGGCTTGCGGTCCCGAGCACATTGGCCAACCAGCCCCTCGCCCAGGTTGAACGATGCGGGAGCGTCTGCATCGGCGAGACCGTATGCCGCCTTTCTCTGCAGTCGACCCGTCTTCTCGTCGAACGAGTAAAACCCGCCGACACCGCCACCGAGCAAAGGCAGGAGGCCGGAGAGCAGTCGCTGACCAAATTCCTCTCGCGAATTTGTTCCCTGGAGTTGGCCAAGAATTTCGGAGGTGTGCGACTTCATCCACCGTTGCTCGTCGATTGCTGCGGCGCCCCGCTTGAGCACTTCGATCGATCGCGCCAGCCCGCCAGTCTCGTCGGTCGCCTGAGTGAACGGAACCGACTGGCTGTAATCGCCTTGCGCAATGTCCTCGACCGATCGTTCGAGCGCCTGAATCGGCGTGACGAGGCGGCGAAATGTGAGAAACCCGAGCAGGCCGGTGACGAGGAAAACCGCGAGGTCGGCGACGAGTATCTGCGATCGTGTGGTTTGTATCGCATCGAGTGACGCGCGTGCTGCACGGTCGCCAAGCTCTCTGTTGTATTCGATCCACTCGGTGCCGGTCTTGCCCAGGCTGACGCCCACCGGCGCAATCGTCGCGTCAAAATGCGCGAGCGCCTCGCCGCGTCCCTTCGTCTCCGCCAAGGTCATCACCGTCCTGGCTTCGGCGACGTACTGTCGGCTCAATTGGCGAAAATCGCCAAACAGCCGCCGATTGCGTTCATCCGTGACGAACGAGTCGCCGAATTGCTGGAGGAGCTGGCTGAGAGCCTGGTCGTCTTCGTCGAACCCGGCCCGCGCGGCGGCACGGTGACTCTGGTCGTCGGAGAGCAGGAAGCTGCGCAGGTTTACGCGAATCTCAGCAAACCGCCTGGAGATATTTCCGAGCACCGCAACGCTTGCGAGCTGGGAATCGGCGACAAACCGGCTGCGATCCTCGATTTTTGACAGTTGGATCCGAGCGAGAATGCCGAGGGCCAAGAGCCCCACTAGCGGAACCGCCAGCAGAACTATCAGTCGTTTGCCGATAGTCATGGTTGCTGTCTCCTTGTCGGAGGCGCGATTCGGCTCGCCGGGTATCGCCGCCCCGTCGAAGGGTCTGACCCTGATTCTCCGCTGCAATGTCACCTGATGTCGAGCGCGGCGGGACCGAGGCTTGTATAGACGTTCAGTGGGAGCCAGCGAACAGAAGCCGGCCAGCAACCATCAGGGTAGGGGCCGGGCACGCCACTCTTCGCGCGTCTGACCCCAGAGATCCACGGTGTCGTTCTCATACGGCGGCGGCAGTTTCCCGGGCCCGAGATTGCGTGATCCAAGTTTCTGCGCGACGCGCTGCGACGCGAGATTCTGGGGCGCAATCGAGTGAATGACATTCACCCATCCTAAGGTGTCGAACGCCCAGTTGGTCGCGCGGATGGCGCCCTCACCGGCATAGCCTCGACCCCAGCGATCGCGAACGAGGGCCCATCCAATCTCAGTGCCCGGCCAGCCTTCCGGCTGCCACGGCCCGAGCCGTCCGATCCATCGTCCGGTCTCCTTTTCGATGACCGAGAACATCGCGAATCCTTGCGAGTGCCAGGCGCCGATCATCGTCATCAACTGCCGCCAGCACAGTGCACGCGGAGCCACCCCGCCGATGAACCGCGCCGCGATCTCGTCGGCCATCATCTCGGTCAAGGCGTCAAGATCCTCGAGCCGGGGCAGGCGCAAAATCAGGCGCGGTGTTTCGAGTTGTAAATCGTCAAGTGAGCGCATCGGCTAGATGGTGTAGAGCACGGCTTCCGCCTTCGCTGAAGCTCCGGCGGCCACGCGTGAAAAGGCGGGCCTGAAGACCCTGCCCTGCAACCGATCATATCCGTGACCGGTCTAACGTGCCGACTGCGCAGCCAAGAGTCGATCGAGAAGGCTGATCAAGGCCGGCACGTCGACCGGTTTTACCACGTGCGCATCGAAACCTGCGGCTTCAGACTTTTCTCGATCCGTTGCCTGACCATAACCAGTGACCGCCATCAGGACGGGCCGCCGACCCACAGAGGCAGCAATCAGCTGTCCGCAAAGCTCATATCCATCCATCACAGGCAAGCCGAGATCGACGAGGGCCGCGTCCGGCTGAAACTCCGCCGCCACATCAAGCGCGTCGGGACCATCGAATGCGATCCGTGTGTCATACCCGACGATCTCGAGCGCCTCAGCGAGCAATCGCGCCGCGTCCATGTTGTCGTCGACGACGAGGATTTTGTGTCCGCTCGATAGTCGCGCCAGTTCTGTCGGGACCGGGGCCGCCAGCTTCTGCTCTTCCAAATGCGCGGCGATCGCTGGCAGCCGAATAATGAACTCGCTGCCTTTGCCAACTCCATCGCTGCGCGCCTCGATCGTGCCGTCATGCAGCTCAACGAGACTCTTGACAATCGTCAGCCCAAGACCGAGTCCACCCTGAGACCGGTCGAGCGCCTGGCGCTCTTGCGTGAACATCTCGAAGACGTGCGGCAATATCTCCGACGAAATGCCGATACCCGAATCCTTGACTCCAAGCACAATGTGCTCTCCGTCGGCGTGCGCATCCACGCGAATGTCGCCGCCTGGCTCGGTATACTTCGCCGCGTTACTAACCACGTTGGTGATGACCTGTGTCATACGGGTGGCATCGCCGCGAATCCAAATCCCGCGCGGAACATCCACCGTCAGCTGATGATGACGCTGCTCGAGCAGCGGGCTCGTCGCCTCAATCGCATTGGCCACGATGTCGGCCAGTTCGAGCGTCTGCTGCCGCAGCTCGATCTTTCCCCGCGCGATTCGAGAGACATCGAGAAGATCGTCGACCAGACGAACCAGGTGGCGGACCTGCCGATCGATGACGGTCCGCTCCTTCAGAGTGTTATCGTCGCCGCGCAGGGTCATGAGCTGCAAGGCCGTCAGGATCGGCGCGAGCGGATTGCGCAGTTCGTGACCGAGAATGGCGAGGAATTGATCCTTCGTCCTGTTCGCGGCTTCTGCTGCCCCGCGCAACCGCTCGGCCTCGCGGCGCGCCCTGGACAGGTTCAGCAGCGACTTGACACGGGCCGTGAGCTCACGAGCGCTGAACGGCTTGATGATGTAGTCGTCCGCCC
>Ga0075418_10008219_pt1 | contig 11710 bp, 10 predicted proteins | sample SoiMetdeltSBSDD2_FD_81776 | JGI IMG/M metagenome (GOLD analysis project Ga0075418, IMG submission 81776) | Bulk soil microbial communities from a Populus tree surrounding site in Tennessee, USA - Soil MetaG P. deltoides SBSDD2 | ecosystem: Environmental > Terrestrial > Soil > Tree plantation...
CCCATGCCGACCAGGTGGCTGGCGATCCGCCCCATCTCGGCGATGATCACCCGCAGGTGCCGCGCCTTGTCGGGAAGCTGGTGGTTGAGCAGCTTCTCCACGCACAGCGACCAGCCGAGGTTCATGTTCATCCCGGCCAGGTAGTCCATCCGGTCGGTGTAGGGGATCCACTGCCGCGGCGTGAGGTTCTCGCCGATTTTTTCGGCACAGCGATGGAGGTAGCCGATGTGCGGCTCGGCCTCGGAGACGATCTCGCCGTCGGTCCGCAGCACGAGCCGCAGCACGCCGTGGGTGCTGGGGTGTTGCGGCCCCATGTTGACGAGCATCTCGTCGGTGCGGACGTCAAATTCGACAACGCGGGGATCTTCGACGGTTAAGGGCATCGTATTGCTTCAGGGGGCGGTTGTTACTGTTCTCCAAACTCACTCTTCACCAGACGATCGAATTGTTCCCAGGAAAAGTGGCGCTCTTGCTGGTCGCGAAACGAATACCAGCCGATGCCTCCTCGGCTCACCGTCAAGGTGCCCAACTTTCTGTCATCGGCCCGCACGTTGACGATTAGATCCTTCTTGTTTACTTCCACGGCAGGCAGATCGACATTGACGATATGTTCCGCCATGTTGAGGCCCTCTTGCGCATGTCGCGCCTAGCGCCCCCGAATCCCGTGGTACTCCAGCGGCATTTCGTAATCCTTCCGCAGCGGAAAACCCTCCCAATCTTCCGGGCAGAGGATCCGCCGCAGGTTCGGGTGACCGGTGAACCACACGCCCGAGAGGTCGTAGACCTCGCGCTCGTGCCAGTCGGCGGTCCGCCACACGTCCGTGACCGACGGCACTTCGGGGCACTGCCCGGGCTCGTCATTCTTCCACCGCGGCAGCATGACTTTGAGCACCAGCGAATGCTTTTTGCTGATGCTCGAAAGATGGTAAACCAATTCCAAATGCGGCTCGACGCCGGACTTGGCTGCTTTCTTCGGGTCCGTCTCGAGCCAATCGACGGCCGTGATGCAGTTGAGCATCTCCAGCTTCAGCTCGGGATCATCACGGAGGAATTGGCAGACCTCGGCAATGCCGACCGGCTTGACTTCGATCCACGGATCGATGGCCTGAAAGTTAGCGCCGACGATCTTGTCGCCGAATTGTTTTTTCAGCCGGTCGAGAAGGGCTTGTCCGCTCATGGGGAAGGAGTCAGGAGTCAGGAGTCAGGGATCAGGCGGCAGCAGCTAAGCCGACAAATACTGTTCTTCCGCCAGCGGATCGCCGGTTCCGCCGCGAGGGGGCTCGACGGCCTGCGGTTGGCCCACCGCCCGCACCCAGTCCAGGTCGCCGCGCTTCCAGACATAGGCGAAACCGATCAGCAGGACGAGGAAAAACGCGCCGATATCGACGATGGTGATCCAGGCCAGCTGCTCGGCGCCGCGATGGATCCGCTGGCTGGCCGCTTCCAACTCGCTGGTCGCTGTCACCACCTCGGTCAAGGACGGCGGTGTGGTCGTGGGGACCGTCGGTTGCCGCACACCCAACTCCCGATACAAGAGCCGCGCATCGTCGGTCAGCTTGAGCTGCTGCGTTTCCGCATCGCGAGTTACCACCGTGAATTTGTCGGCCATCAGGTTCGTCGATTTGCCGAACACCGCGGCCCAAGGGAAGAAGAAGGCCACTTCGACGTCGAAGATGATGAACAGCAGCGCCACGACGTAAAACCGCAGGTCAAACTGGACGAAGCTGGAACCGATTGACGGCTCGCCGCACTCGTAAATCTCCAGCTTCTCCGGATGCAGATTGGCGGGCCGCAGCAGCTTCCCCACCAGCAGGTTGATAAACAGAAAGGAAATCCCCGCGGCGGCAAACAGCGCCATGTAGGCGACGATGGCCACGGAGGAATAGTACGCGGGAGACATGAAGGCCAGAGGGCAGTGGGAAGGAGTCAGGTGTCAGGGGTCAAGAGTCAGGGGGACCAGGAGCCAAGCTTGGAAGGACGTTGTTCACTCACCACTCACTAACTCACATCGCCAGCGTATCGTCCGCGTCGCTGCCGCCAGCCACGCCCGCCACCAGCGATTGCCTGCCCGCAAAACCCGCTTCCAGCTCATGCCAGTGCGTGATCTCGTTCTCGCCGAGCTTCCAGCACAGGAACACCAGCCGCCCTTCGAGCAGCGCCGGAAAATCGACCAGCCCCTCCACCGCCCCCTTGGGCTCAACGCCAAGCTCCTTCAGCTCGTTGAGATACTCCTTCAGCCGAGCGGCATCCCTCTCGAGTTCAGCCTCCACGTGGGCCAGTTCGTCGGCATACGGATCGCCCTGCTTCAAATCACGGCCAGCCGTGATGACGTCCAGCCGGTGACGCCGCTCCACCAGCTCCCGAGCCAGGCTCGCCACGTCGGCGGTGATCGCCCGGATCAGCGGGAGCATGGCGTTGGCCTGCTCGATGGTAAATATCTTGCCGGGTGTGTACCCACGCGTGGACATGATCGTCCTCGACTTTCAAAGCGAGCGTGCGCTGCGTCCTCCGTTGCGAAATGGTCCAATCCCCAACGACTTTTGTAGTTCGCTCGCTCCGCGAGCGAATCGGGGCGATCGCGGAGCGAGTGCCCTGCTATTGATTCGGGCCTCCGTGGACTGGTTCCGCAATCACCTTCGACTCGGCAACCGCCGTCGGATTCAGCGTCGCTCTTCCCCAGGCGACCTCCACCGGCAATCGCGCGAAATCCACGATGCACCCGTCTCGGCTGTAGCAGCTCATGTCGTGCGTAGCGCCCATGAAGATGCAATCCACAGGGCACGGCTCGACGCAGAGCGCACAGAACATGCACTTCGAATAATCAATCGCAAAGCCGGTGACGCGAAACCCCTTGGCCCCTTCAACCCGCTCCTTGCCGATGTAGATGCAATCGACCGGGCAGGCCTTGGCGCATTGGTCGCAGGCGATGCAGGTTGTCAGATCGTAGCGGTGAAAACCCCGATAGCGAGCGGCTACCGGCACCGGCTTCTCCGGATACTCAAACCGCTCGGTGAACGCGCCTCGCTCCGGCTTGTACGTGATCAGCCAGTACCGCAGCGTCACGTACATCCCGTGACCCACGGTCCAAATCGCGACCCCGATATTGCGAAACCAGTCCCACATCGTAGCGGTCTTTCCCAGCCTCGGCACTCCGCCGCGAAGTGCCGGCACTTTGTCATTTCATCGCTTGAGCCAATGCGAAAACACAGCTCGCGCATCGACTCGCTGAATTATAGGCGGGGTCGCATTGTCCGCAAGGAAGGGGGGAATTAGTGCCGCTAAAGCTGCGGTTGGAATTTGGCAACGTGCGATCGAGCGCTACAACCTGCCTGCGGTTGGCCTCGCGCACGACTGGACACGGTGCCGATCCGAGCGACTGACGTTGCGGTGGAATTGCAATCAACTTGACGACGCCGACCAGCTCCAAAATTCGTCTGCGGGAAGTTTTCGAGAGTGTGGCTGGTCCGGAGGGAATCGTGGCTTAGACGGATGCAGCCGGTTAGCCAGATTCCAGCCCTCCCAGGCGGAACGCAACCCACAAGATCAGGCGCTGTTCGTGAATTGTCCACTCCGTACCGCAATTCGATGCCCTATCTCTTTATCCAGGCGACATTTACAACCATTTCGCGGGCCATGGCGTGCCACTTGGGCCCCCCTCTAGCCGGTCAAAGAGAGCCGATCTCGGGAAACGATCAAAAGGCTTGCCAGGAAAAGAATTTGGGGAATTTCGGCCTGCTAGCCCCTGGAATTCTTGACTACCCATTTTCCCAATCCACAATGAAGGAGAAGGCTTGTTGCGCGGCGGCAACACACCCCACCATTGGTAGGGGCTCGCCCGTCCCACCAAGCCGGATGGAATGGGCTGCTCGCCGCAGTCCCTTGCACAAAGGAATGGGGTCATGTTGGTTCTCTCTCGGAAAAAGAACGAGAGTATTGTCATCAACAATGACATTACGATCGTCGTCGTCGAGATCCGCGGCGACAAGGTGCGCCTAGGGGTCGAGGCGCCCAAAGAAGTTCCTGTGCATCGGCGCGAAGTCTACGACGCCATCAAGCGCAACGAGGCGGCGGCCAACCAAGGCACCTCCGGCGAGCCCGTCAAGGGCGACCACTAAACGCTCCTCAGCGTTTCTCTTTTCACCGCGCGCTTTCCGCGTAATGACCAATGACCAAATCCCAATGACCAATGGGAAACCATCGGCATTGGACATTGGTGCTTGGTCATTGGTCATTTCTCCCCGTCAGCGGTCCACTTGACGAGCAGCGGCACCGACCGCTATACCCCAGTGAACCAGCGATCGTTGCTGCGCGTCTTCTGCTGGCGCGGCCCCATCGTCTAGAGGCCTAGGACACCGCCCTTTCACGGCGGCGACAGGGGTTCGAATCCCCTTGGGGTCACTGGCGGCCGCATTGCGTAGGACAAGCGTCTGGCTTGTCCGTTCTCACGAGCCCGCAGGGTCAACCCCCGGCCTTAGTCGGATCGCCTACTCACCGTTGAGACTGAAATGAGGCCCGGAGGGCCGACAGGCAATAGCCCGGCCCGTCTGGGCCCGGGGACAGATCGCAACATCCATTCCTTTTCGGGAGCCCCGAAAGGGGCGGCACCGAATCATGTGTCGCCCCTGCCGGGGCTGGTGGGGATTTTTGAGCTCAATCGTTCCCACGCCCTGACGGACGTGGCTAATTCTTGCCGGTCCTCCGGACCTGGCTATCCTCTCCACGCTCACGCGGACGACCTGGCCGACGACGCGGACGATGTAGTCGGAGTCGTCGTCGCTGGCGCGTCGGGCTTGTGGATTGACTGCGGACTAGTTATCTGTACAATTGTGGCATATCGATTGCACCGCTGTACTTGCCGACCTGGCAAACTGCCACTTCGGCCGGTCGCGGCTGCGCGGACCTTTGATCTTTGACATCCTGGTTGTGCTTGAAAACTCGCCGGCTCGTTCCACCGTTTCTACCCCCCACTTGGGTTATTCCCTTCAGACATTCTGTCTGAGGCGACTTGCGCCGCTGGACTTCGGCAATGACCGATCCCAAGCCGATAGTATACAATAGGATAGAATGTAACGGCGCGGGATCGCGCCGCCGTAAGTCGGAAAATGCATGCCCCCCTTCAGGTGTTCCCTCGGCGGTGAGAGGGCAGAGAGCAGAGGGCAGAGGTCAGAGGTCAGAGGTCAGTGAGCAGATTTGAGGTGAGGAGTCGGGAGACTTACTGACCTCTGACCTCTGCTCTCTCACCTCTCTACCCCTATGGCAACATTTGTTCCCTTACCGGCCGCAGGCGACTCAGGGCGAGCGACTCACTAAACCGACTCAGCGCTGAGTCGGATGAGGGATTTCGCCCAGGATGATGGTGAACACCCCCACCGACTCACCCGACTCATCGTGCCGCGACCGACTCGGACGTAAGGGAAGGAATGCGGCCAGAGAGCAGGAGGCAGAAGTCAGGACTGAGGAGCGCCAGGCAGCGAGAAGGAATAGGAGTAAGAGTAAGATTAGGATGTTGATTAAGAGTATGAGCAAGAGAAGGACCCAACATCTTCGCATTCCTACTCGTTCTCTTACTCCTCGTAATCATTCTCTTGCTCTTACTCCGGCCTCTCATTGATTCACACGCTCTACGTCCCCCATGACGAACCGCTACGACGCTTTCCTCCTCGTCTCCTTCGGCGGCCCCGAAAAGCCGGACGACGTCATGCCGTTTCTGGAAAACGTCACCAGAGGGAGGAACATCCCCCGCGAGCGGCTGCTGGAGGTCGCCGAGCATTATTACCACTGCGGCGGCAAAAGCCCGCTCAACGATCAGAACCGGGCTCTGATCGCCGCACTCAGGCAAGAATTTGCCGCCGCCGGCCTGGCCCTGCCGATTTACTTCGGCAATCGCAACTGGCATCCGCTGCTGGCCGACACCCTGCGGCAGATGCGCGACGACGGCATTGGCCGGGCCATCGCGCTGTTCACGTCGGCGTTCAGCTCGTATTCCGGCTGCCGGCAGTATCGGGAAAATATTGCCGCGGCGCAGGAGCAGGTCGGAACAGGCGCGCCTGTGGTGGACCGCCTGCGGATGTTTTTCAACCATCCCGGGTTCATCGAGCCGATGGTGGAGCGGGTGGTTACGGCACTGGCGCGATTGCCGACGGAGAGGCGAGCGGCGGCGCATCTGCTCTTTACGGCGCACAGCATTCCGCAGTCGATGGCGGCAGGCTGCGAGTATGAGCGGCAATTGCACGAGGCATGTACTTTGGTGGCCACGGGGGCGGGGCATCCGGCGTGGCGGCTGGTGTATCAAAGCCGCAGCGGGCCGCCGGCCCAGAGCTGGCTCGAGCCGGACATCAGCCCGGCGCTGGCCGAGATTGCCGGTGGCGGCGCGCCAGTTGACGTTGTGGTCTGCCCGATCGGCTTCATCTCCGATCACCTGGAGGTCCTTTACGACCTGGACGAAGAGGCCGCGAGCGATGCGAAGAAATTGGGCCTTAACTTCATTCGCGCCGCGACCGTCGGCACGCATCCGCGCTTCGTCCGCATGATTCGCGAGCTTGTCCAGGAGCGGATGTCGGATCACCCAACTAAGCTGGCGCTTGGCACGCTTGGCGCCAGTCACGACGTGTGTGCGAGCGACTGCTGCCGCTACGAGCCGCGCCGGGGCTGAGCGCGCAGCGGGCGCGTCAGGTTGTCACAGTGCACGGTGGTCGCGCTGCACCAGGAATGGGCGTGATAATTTCCGGTCGCAAGTCGTGATGGCGCAAGGGACTAGGACGCGCGTTTTCATGCCTTTTTCACCCCTATTTGGCATGGTGGTTGCGGTGTTGTCATACAGAGAAAAGAGGTATTGAAAACGGGCCAGGTTGGCCCGCGGCTCTCACACAAAGGAGTGAAGCCATGACACGCACGATGACGCCTTGGACTCGCTTTCCGCGGACGTTCGCGGAGCTGGAAACGGAGTTCCCGAAGTGGATGACGGACTTCTTTACTCCGGAAGGGACCTTTGGCAAGTTTGAATTAGCACCGGAGGTGAACGTGGCAGAGACGGAGAAGTCCGTCGAGGTGACCATGGACCTGCCGGGCATGAAGCCGGAGGACGTGAAGGTGGAAATCCTGGAGGGTCGCCTGTGGATCAGCGGAGAGAAGAAGGAGGAGGAGGAAGAGAAAGGGAAGACCTATCATCGGATTGAACGCAAGTATGGGCAATTCCGCCGCGTTCTTCCGCTGCCGACCAAAGTCGAAGCGGAACGGGTCGAAGCCCAAATGAACGAGGGTGTGCTCAAGATCGTCCTGCCGAAGGCGGCGGAGGTTCGCCCGAAAGCGATTCCGGTGAAATAGGGCGGCGATGGCGCCGCCGGGCTGGCCGCGCCGGCGGTATGGCGCGGCTGGCTCAGGTTGTGACCGCGTCAGCGACAGATGCACCCCGAAAGGAAAGGAGGCGTCTATCGAAGGACTAGAGATTGTGTGTCAAGCGGCCGGACGCCCGGCTGGGTGCGTCCGGCCGCCGATGTTTTTGACGGTTACGGCGCGGACGTTTCAGGGGCCGGATCCACGGCCAGCACCTGGTACCGCTGGATTTGCCGCGGTTCGCCGGCCTTGAGCGACGGCATCAATAGCGAGTCGCTGTCCGCGGTGCCGACGAGGGTGTAGCGCCACTGATCGGGCGCTTCGATCCGTGCGAGCGTGAACCAAAGCCGCTCGCGGGCGGCGCCCAATGACAGCTCGATTTGCACGCGGAACGGTTTCTCGTGGGACTCGCGCTGTCGGTACTTCCGTTCGAACGCGCGCCAGGCGCGCCGCCCTACCGCTTTGACATCATCATAAGGATCCAAATAAGCGGTTTCGCCAACGTCGGTCAGGTCGTCGTCCGGCGATTTGGATTGCAGCAGCCTGGCCAGCGACTCGTCCCACAGCGCCAACCGGGAATCCGATTCAAAATACACGGCACTTCCAGGCGGAGGCTGTAGTTGCACCGCAAGTGCCGCGAGCGATCCAGACCTGGTTGTGCGGCGATCCTCACGACCGATCTCGATCCAACAGCGGTGGGCGATGGTGGCCTCGCGAAGCGGCGAAGGATCGATCCCCAGCTCCGCCAGGCGCTGCGGCGGCACGTACGACCCGGTGCCAATATTGATTAGCCATCGCTCGTCTCCGCGGTGGGCCCGGAAAGTTTGAATCGCAGGTGACGATCCGGACAGCTTGAGTGATTCAAATTTCACCCCAGGGAGCGCGGCGGCAATACGCTCTTGCACCGCCGCTGGTGATGGCGGCTCTGCGGCGGCCAGCAGCAGCGTCAGGCGATCATCGAGGAAACCATACTCCACGGGAGGCGGATGCATCCGCCGCAGCGGCAGAAAACGCTCGTCGCTGAGCAAGCGGGCAAACCGCGGCTGGTGGTATGGCAGAGGCCGCGAAAACTGCCCTGGCCCGGCGGCGGTGTCGCCCACGATCTCTTCCATGGCCCCCACATCGACATCCGCCAGCAGTGCCAACAGCAACGGTTCGTAGTTCGACTCCTGCTCGAGTACATGCTGACCATGCTGCCGAGCCTCTTCGCTGCGACCCAGCGCCAGCAGGCTTTCGACCAGCATCAGTTGAAGCTCCCAGCGGCGATACGCCAACCGCTCCGTGATTGCCGCATCGGCAAGCGGCGTGACGAGTAGCGCGGCGACGGCGGCGTGGTCCTTGGCATGCGCCTTGACCGTCGCGTCCCAGTAGAGCAATTCGGGCTGGGATGGATGGGCGCTGCGCCACATCTCGACGACCTTCGCGAGCAGGTCCCAGCGATGGTGCGCATGAACGGCAGTGGCCAGCGCGTTCCACTGGGTGTTGTCCGGAGCGCGGCGGGCAAAGGAAGAGAGCAGAGTTTCGTCCTTCACCACCAGATCGCTGACGAGATGATTCAGCCGCCAGGCGAGCGGATCGTTCGCCGCCATAGGGCCCGGCGGCGGCAAAGCGTTCCAGGCGTCGGCATACTTCCTATCGGCCTTGAGCAGTTCGGTGCGGCAAAGGTGCAAGGCGGGTTCCGCTGGTTTTGTGCGCTGCACGTGATCCACCAGGTCACTGGCCTCCTTTCGCCGCCCCAAGGAGAGCAATCGCGTGGTCATGGCGGTCAGGTCGTAGTTCGTGGGCCGCTGTGCCAGGGCCTCCTTCCATTTACCTTGGCACAACAGCGCATCTTCCAGAGCGCTCTTCAGTGTCTCTTCCTCGTCCGCGACCGGTTGCTGTTTTAATTTGGCCAGGGCGGCCAGGAGGATTGTCTCGGCCTCGGCATAACGGCCCTCGTCACTGAGCAGGCTGGCCTCGATTTCCGGCAGGCGCGGGTCCTCAAGTTCCCTCTGCTTGTGCTGCGCGACGATCAACTTTAGTTTCTCGCGCGTGAGCTCGTAGACCCCATCGTCAAGATAGTCGTACCAGAAAGCTTCCAGAACCGCGCGTTTGTCATGGGCTTGTGCGTGGGCCTCGACCTGTCGCCCGGCGGCCGCCATCGCCGCCAGATAGGTGTGCAAAAGCCCGGAGCGATCCTCGTCGCTGGTCGCCTTGGCGTGTGCCGCCAGGTACAGGCCGGCAGCGGCCTCGAAGTCCTCATCGAAGTCCTTCACGTCTGCCGCTGCTTCCAAGCATTCGCGGGTGTCGGGAGCTTCCTTGGCCAGCCAGTCGGCGATGGTCCGCGCGCCCAACTCGTCGTCTGCGTCACACAGCCGCTTGACGAGCTGCTGTGCATGTTTTTCGGAGTCCGGTACGGCGCGAAGGTGCTCGACCAACTCCTGCTTGCGATCGTCGGACAGCAGTTTGGCCAAACCGTCCAGCGCATCCGGTTCGGTGGGGCTCATCGCCAGCACTTGTCGCCAGATTCGCTCGGCGTCCTGAGGGCGCGACAGATGGACCAAGGCGCGAGCCCGTGAACTCAGGACAACGGGAGTGCGACCGATCAGCGTCTCGTACCGCTGGGCCGCCTGTTCTGCTTCTTCCCATCTGTGGAGCTGTTCCAGACAAAAGGTGCGAGTCCGCTCGACGTCGGGGCGGATCTGCGGGCGTTTGACCAGGTCGCAGAGTTCCAGGCAGCGGTGGTAATCTCGCAGGTGGTACCACGCGAAAGCCACGCGCATCACGCCGTCGTCGAACAGTCGCTCATCGAGCGCTTTGACGTCGAGTGCATTCAGACGCCGCCGCCCATCCGGAACAAGGTACGGGTTGTCGGCAACATTCTGGGCTTCGTGGGCCAGGTTGTTATAGAATTCCCACGCCTTGGGGTTGCGGTAAGTCAGGCTCATCATGATGGCCACTTCCTCCGCCTCGCTGCGTCCGCTGCCGCTGTCTTCCCAGTCGAACAATCTCCAGTGGTCGGCCGTGCGCGCCAGCCACCAGCGCATGGGGCGCCAGTCGCCGTTGGGATCCGGAAAATATCCCCATACGACCGCCGTTTGTCCGTTCTCCTTCAGTGCCACATGCACGATATGGAACGGCGAACCAGACTGATTGAACGGGTTGTTCCAATACGGCGCCTCCCGCAAGCGGTTGCGATCGGCTGGCGGCAGCTTTATGCAATTGGGTGAGCCCTCGATCTCAGCCAGCGCCCGCCGCCCGTCGATCAGCTTCAATACTTCGGGCGACTCGGCCTCCATTTTTGCAACGCGGCGCGTCTCGCGAAAAAAACGCTCGATCGATTGGAACGTCGCGGCATCGACGCCCACTTCCGATTGTCGAAAGCCGCCGGCCACTTCGGTCTGAAACTCCTGGTCGCTCAATTGCGCCAGCGGGGGCGGCGGACCGATGCGGGCCTGGCGCTGCTCCTCGATCCTTTGGTAGAGCCACCATAAACCAAGCACAAACGCCGCCATCAGAACCAGGCCGCCGGCGCTCGCCACAGCGCAGCCGAACATTAGGCAGCCATCGCGGCTGGACCGCTGAGTGTCCGGCAGAGGTGGGGCAGACCATTGCGACATCGTTACGACTTACTCGTCAGAAGAACGGTGGGGAAACACCCGCGGCGTAGCGATCGCTTGCCACATCAAAACATCCTACCGCGTGCGAACGACCGCCGAGCGATTCTCCATCGCCGGCGGCACGGTCCTGGCCGGTGCAACTATACGTCGCGGATCAGCCGTTTCTCGAACTCCGCTACCACCCATTTTTTCCCCTTGGCCACGACCCGGTGCCCTTCTCTCCGCAGGAGTCGCTTGATCGCGGGAATGCCGCCAGGGTATTTCGCGTTGAGTTCGCCCCCCGCCTTGAGCGTTCGCCAGTAGGGAGTGATCTGTTTGGCCCCCTCGTCTGCGGCCTCTGCGGCAGCATGGGCAGCAATCCAGGCGAAAATGCCGGTCGTGATAGGACAGGCGAAATCCGCGTTGTGTTGGCTGGCTAGAGCGATGCGCAACTCGTTGATCGTGACCAATTTTCCTCTGGGAACCTTGCGCATCAGCTCGTCCACTTCGCGGGGCGCAGGAATCACCATCGTGCCTGATCCCCAGCGCTTGGTCATTTTCCCACTTACCTTGGCGACCTTCGGCAGACCTTTGTCGTCCGCCAGTTTTTCGCGCCACGTTCTGCGCCGTTCCATCGTCTGGTACTCCACCGCTCGCATTTTGGCGATGCGTCCCACCCGCCTGCTAGCTGGGTGCGGCAAAATGTGCCGGTTAGGGGGATTTTCTCGATTCGGCGAACTTTGCCGGCCGATAACCGTGGACAGGATTCCGGTCTGCACCAACCCGAGCGGCTGCGGGAG
>Ga0075418_10008222_pt1 | contig 11707 bp, 12 predicted proteins | sample SoiMetdeltSBSDD2_FD_81776 | JGI IMG/M metagenome (GOLD analysis project Ga0075418, IMG submission 81776) | Bulk soil microbial communities from a Populus tree surrounding site in Tennessee, USA - Soil MetaG P. deltoides SBSDD2 | ecosystem: Environmental > Terrestrial > Soil > Tree plantation...
ATGCGCGGATCGAACCAGCCCAGGAGTGCGCGCGAGGCGAGGAAGAACGGCGCCATGACCAGGTGCATGCCGGGCAGATACCAGTGGTGCCTCGTGATCGGGTTGCCGCCGAGCGGCTGCCAGAAGATCGAAGCCCGCGACTGCTCGCCGAGGATGGACTGCGAGTAGTCGGCGCCGTACGGGCTGCGGCCGGAGAGCGTCCTCTCGAGCGCGAGCGGGAGCTGGACCACCCCGCCGTCGTGACCGTAGGGCCGCCCGGTGGCGCGGCCGAGGCCGATCGCCGCGAGCGTCGGCAGCATCACGACGAGCAACGCCGACAGCGCGAGCAGCCGCGCGCGCGCACGGACGCCGGCACCGAGCAGCGCGGCGGCGGCGTAGACGGCGGCGAGGGCCGTGGCGACGAAGGCGATCAGGAGCGCCACCGGATCGTCGTAGAGCACGGCCGCCGGCCGAGGCAGGAGCGCGTCGAGCCACCACGGCCTCGCCACCTCCCGCAGCTCGTGGAACAAGGGCCAGGCGAGCTCGCGTGTCGGATCGTAGAGCGCGAGCTCCCGCGCGATCAGGAGCAGCATCGGAGGCACGACGAGGCCGTCGAGGGGCGTTCGCTCGCTCACGCGAGCAACGCGTCCACGTGCTCGGCGATGGCGAGCGCGGAGGTCAGGCCCGGAGAGTCGATGCCCACGAGGCTCACCAGGCCAGGCAGGCCGCGATCGCTCTCCTCGCGGACCACGAAGTCACGAAAGCCTTCGCCCGGACCCTGGAGCTTGGCGCGGATGCCCGCCGTGTCGGGGGTCAGGTCGTCCGCCTCGATCGCGGGCACCAGGCGCCGCACGCCCTCCGCGAACGCCGCGCGGCGCGTCGGGTCGACGCTGAAGTCCAGGCGTCGCTCGGCGAGGTACTGGGCGTCGGGCCCGAACTTGAGGCCGCCCGCCACGTCCACCACGGCGTGGACCCCGAGGCTGACGGTTCCCGGCACCGGATAGACGAGCCGCGACACGAGCCGCGCCTTTCGAGGGGCGACGGAGAAGTAGCTGCCCTTGCACCAGTGGAGCCGGTAGCCGGCCGCGTCCACGTCGATGCCGGCGAGCGCCGCGACGGTGTCGGCCTCGAGGCCAGCCGCGTTCACGACCTGCTCGCTCGTGAATGTCTCCGTCCCCTCGGGCGTTCGCAGCGTGAGGGCATAGTCGGAGTCGCGCCGCTCGATCGCCACGACCTCGGCTCGAGGCTGCAGCACGGCGTCGCTCGCCCGTGCCTCATGGAGCAGCGCGTCCATCAGCGCGTGGGCGCTGAGCACGCCGGTCGAGGGCGACCACAGGGCTGCGACCGCCGCAACGTTCGGCTCCATTGCAAGGGACTCCGCGGCGCTCAGCAGCCGCAGCTCGACCCCGTTGGCCCGCCCCCGCGACAGCAGCCGCTCCAGCTCCTCCACCTCGCGGTCGATGGCGGCCACGATCAGTTTGCCGGTGGCGCGATAGGCGACGCCGTGGCGCGCGACGGCCTCGTAGAGGAGGCGGTTGCCGCGCACGCACAGCCGAGCCTTGAGTGAGCCCGTGGGGTAGTAGAGGCCGGCGTGGATGACCTCGCTGTTGCGGCTCGAGGCCTCCTGGCCGTGGCGCTCGCGCCGCTCCACGACCACGACGTCCCCACCGCGGCGTGCAAGGCTCGCGGCCACGGCCAGCCCCACGACGCCCGCGCCCACCACGGTCACGCGCGTGTCGGCCACTGCGGGGGTTATACTCTGTTTGGTGAATGTCGTCGCTCGTCGTCTGGCGCGCTCGTGGCTCTTCGTGGCCATGGGTGTGCTGGGCTACTCCAGCGTCCAGGGGCTGAGCCCGGCTCTTCACCACGACGTCCAGTGCCACGCCCAGCACCCGGGCCACTGCGACGCCTGCCGCGCCAGCACCCCTGCGCCGGGTGCAGCGGCTCCGTTGCTCGACGCTCGCCCCGCTCCCTTCTGCAGCGGCGCCGTTCACGTGCGTGCGCAACGTCCGTGCGATTTGTTCGAGCGTGGACGCGACAGCGGCCGCGCCCCGCCCGCATCGCTCTAACTCGGAAGAACCCTCGCTCGCCCTGCGAGGGGCCGACGTCCACTTCATCCGCGTTTGGAGGTTCGATGCGCGCCGTGTTTTGCTCATGCGTCCGTCCGCTCTTCGTCCTTGCTCTCGCCGCTGGCGCGACCGCGCAGGAGCCGTCGTCGCCGCCAGTCTCCGAAGACGTGCAGCGTCTCGAGGCCGAGCTCGCCGCTCTGCGACAGGAGTTCGCGGCGCGGCTCGGCGCCCTCGAGGCACAGCTCGCCGCTCTGCAGGCGCCCGTCGCCGCTCCGGCACCACCACCCGCCGAGGCTCCCGCACCCGTTGCACCAACCGCTCCCGCGCCGGCGCCCAACTACAGCGCACCCGCGGGGAGCTCCAAGGTTTTCAACCCCGACATGGCCGTCATCGGCAACTTCCTCGGTGCGGCGGGGAAGAACGATTCGCCCAACGCCCCACCGTCTCTCGAAATGTCCGAGGCCGAGGCTTCCTTCCAGGCCATCGTCGATCCTTACGCTCGCGCCGACTTCTTCCTGACGTTCGGCCCCGACGAGGTCGGAGTGGAGGAGGGCTTCATCACGTTCCCGACGGCGCCTGGAGGCCTGCTGCTGAAAGTGGGCAAGATGCGCGACGCCTTCGGCAAGGTCAACGCGATGCACTCACACGTGCTGCCCTGGACCGACCGGCCGCTTGTCGTCGACAACCTGGTGGGCGGCGAAGACGGCCTCGCGGACGCTGGCGTCTCGATCTCGCGCCTGATCCAGAACCGATTCCTGTTCCTCGAGGCGACGGGCCAGGTCTATCAGGGCAACTCGGCGATCTTCGCCGCGCCCGAGCGAAAGGACCTCGCGTACGTTGGGCACCTCCGCGCCTATCGGGACCTCGCGGAGTCCTCGAACCTCGACTTCGGCGGCTCGTTCGCCTACGGTCACAACGGTGCGACCGACGACGCCACGACGCGTTTGTGGGGCGCGGACCTGACCTTCCGCTGGCGTCCGCTGCGACGCGCCATCTACCGCCGCTTCATCGCGCGCACCGAGCTGGTCTGGAGCCGCCGCGAGGGCGAGGCGGACACGGCGAACGCGTTCGGATGGTTCGGCGCGGCCGAGTACCAGTTCGCCCGACGCTGGTTCGCCGGCGCGCGCTACGACCGATCGGAGCGCGCGGACGATCCGAGCTTGACGGACGAGGGCGGCTCTCTGCTGCTGACGTGGTGGCCCAGCGAGTTCAGCCAGATCCGCGGGCAGTTCCGCCGCACCGACTACGCGGACCGGCCGACCGCGAACGAGCTCTTGTTCCAGTTCCTTTTCTCGATCGGCGCCCATGGCGCCCATCCGTTCTAGGAGGGCTCATGCTCGCCCCGCTGCTGCTTCTCGCCGTCAACGTCGTCGCAACCACCGAGGACCTGGCCTCCATCGCCCGTGAGGTGGGCGGAGACAAGGTCAAGGTGGACGCCCTCGCTCGTGGCTATCAGGACCCGCACTTCGTCGAGGCCAAGCCCAGCTTCATCTTCATCATGAACAAGGCCGACCTGCTCGTGTTCGTCGGCCGCGAGCTGGAGATCGGCTGGCTGCCGCCGCTGGTCCTCCAGAGCCGGAATCCGAAGATCCAGCCGTCGGCCAAGGGCTCTCTCGACGCCTCGCTCAACGCGAAGATCCTCGAGATCCCCACCGGCCAGATCACCCGTGCCATGGGCGACGTCCATCCCCAGGGCAATCCTCACTATTGGCTCGATCCCAACAACGGGCGGCGCATCGCCCAGGCGATCCAGGCCAAGCTGGCGGAGCTGCAGCCTCAAGACGCCGCATACTTCGGCGAGAGATACGCGGACTTCGACAAGCGCCTGGCGGAGGGCGAGAAGCGGTGGGACGCGGCGATGGCGCCCTACAAGGGAACGAAGATCGTGACCTACCATCGCTCCTGGCCGAACTTCTGTGAGCGCTTCGGCCTCGAGGTCATGGGCTATGTCGAGCCCAGGCCCGGCATCCCGCCCTCACCCAGCCACACCCTCGAGCTGATCGCGGCCATGAAGAGCCAGGGCGTCAAGGTCCTGTTGGTCGAGCCTTACTTCGACCTCAAGACCCCCAACTCGATCGGCCGCGAGACCGGCGCCGAGGTGCTCACAATGCCGCCCTCCGTCGGGGGCGAGAAGGAGATCACGGACTACATCAAGCTCTTCGACTACGACGTGAAGCTTCTCGGCGCCGCACTCGCCAAGGCGGCGGGGAATTAAAGGTGGACCTCTCGGTCTTCCAGTTCCTCGCCGCGCCCTTCGCCGCCAGCTTGATCCTCACTGGGATCCACGCCTACCTCGGCGTCCACGTGGTCGAGCGCGGCGTCATCTTCGTGGACCTCTCCCTCGCGCAGATCGCGGCGCTGGGGGCGACGATCGCCCTGCTGCTCCCGTTCACCGGCAACGATCCACACGGCCCGTGGGTCTACTGGATCAGCCTCACGTTCACGTTCATCGGCGCCGCGATCTTCTCCACGATCCGCAGCCGGCGCGCCCGCATCCCCCAGGAAGCGATCATCGGCATCTCGTACGCGGTGGCTTCTGCGGCGGCGATCCTGGCGATGAGCAAGGCGACCTCAGAGAGCGAGCATCTCAAGGACATGCTGGTTGGGAACATCCTGGCGGTCTCGTGGCCGGAGGTGATGCACACGGCCTTCCTCTACGCCCTGATCGGCGCCTTCCATTACCTGTTCCGCGGGAAGTTCCTGGCCATCTCGCTGGACCACGACCAGGCGGAGAAGTCGGGCCTGAACGTGAAGCTGTGGGACTTCCTCTTCTACGCGTCCTTCGGCTTCGTCGTGACGTCCTCCGTGGCGATCGCAGGTGTTCTGCTGGTGTTCTGCTACCTGATCGTGCCGTCGGTCGCTGCGATGCTGTACGCCGACCGCATCGGCCCGCGCCTTGCGATCGGCTGGACCATGGGGACGATCGTCTCGGCTCTCGGTATCTACCTCTCGGTCAAACTCGACCTTCCGACCGGGGCGACCATGGTCTGCACCTTCGGCCTGGTGCTGGTGCTGATGGCCGCGGTGCGCCCGCTGCTGCAGCGCAGCGCCTGACGCCGGGCGGGGTATCATCCCCGCCCGTGCCCGCGCAAGATCTCGTTGCGATCGTCCGGGACGTCGCGCGCTCGATCGAGCGTTGCGAGCTGACGCACATCTCGCGCGAGCCGATCGACCTCGGCCGCGCCCGTCTGCAGCACGAGGACTACATCGCGGGGCTCGGGCGCAACGGCGTCGAGGTCGTTCGCCTCGATGCGGACGAGGCGTATCCCGACGGGTGTTTCGTCGAGGACGCGGCCGTCGTCCTCGACGAACTGGCGGTGCTGACGATGCCCGGTGCGCCGACGCGGCGTGGCGAGGTCGCGAGCATCGCCGAGGCGCTCGCGCCGTTCCGACGTGCGATCGAGCGGGTCGAGCTGCCCGCGACGCTCGACGGCGGAGACGTGCTCTTGGCCGGGCGCCGGATCTTCGTCGGGCGGGGGACGCGCACCAACGACGCTGGCATCGAGGCGCTGCGGCGGATCGTCGCGCCGCACGGGTATGCGGTGACTGCCGTCGAGGTGCCCGGCTGCCTGCATCTGAAGAGCGCGGTGACGGCCGTCGACGACGGCACGCTGCTCGCGAACCGCGCGTGGCTGGACGCGACCCGCTTCGACGGCTTCGCGTTCCTGGACGTCGCGCCCGATGAGCCCGGCGCGGCGAACGTGTTGCGCGTCGGCGACGAGCTCTGGGCGCATGCGGGCTACCCGCTCACGGCGGAGCGCCTGCGGCAGGCCGGCTTCCCGGTCGTGCCGATGGACATCTCGGAGTTCGTCAAGGCCGAGGCGGCGCTCACCTGCAAGAGCCTGTTGTTCCGGAGGGTCTGATGGCGCAGATGTGGATCGGCAACGAATGGCGGAGCGCCGCCGATGGTCGCGTGTTCGAGGTTCGGAACCCCGCGACCGAGGAGGTGGTCGACACCGCGCCCCGGGCGGGCCCGGCGGACGTGGACCGCGCCGTGGCCGCCGCGAAAGCGGCCTTCCCCGAATGGCGGCGAACGCCCGGCCTCGAGAAGGCCGACAAGCTCCATCACGCAGCCCGAAGCATCCGCGCCGACCGGGAGGGACTTGCGATCTTGCTCACGAAGGAGGGCGGCAAGCCGCTGCCCGAGAACCGCGACGAGATCGAGTGGATCGCGGGGTGCCTCGACTACTACGCGGAGATCGGCCGCGACAACATCGGGCGCGTCATCAGCCCAGTCGCGCGCAATCAGTTCAACTTCGTGGTGAAGGAGCCGTACGGAGTCGCGGGCCTGATCGTGCCCTGGAACTATCCGCTGCTGCTGCTGAGCTGGAAGCTGGCCGCGGCCATGGCCGCCGGCAACGCGGTGGTGGCGAAGCCCTCCGAGCACACGCCGCTTTCGACCCTCCGCCTGATGCGCCACTTCGAGGAGTTCCCGGCCGGTGTCGTCAACGTCGTCACCGGCTACGGGCCCGAGGCCGGCATGCCTCTCGTGGAGCACCGCGACGTCGAGGTCGTGGCCTTCACTGGCAGCCAGGCCACCGGCCGCAAGGTCGCGGTCGCCTGCGCCCACCAGCTCAAGAAGTGCCACCTCGAGCTGGGCGGGAACGATCCGTTCATCGTGGACGACGGCGTCGACCTCGACGTGGCCGCGAAGGGTGCGGCCTGGGCCTGCTTCCTCAACATGGGCCAGGTGTGCACGTCGGCCGAGCGCTTCTTCGTGGTCGGCAAGGTCTTCGACGAGTTCGTCGACCGCTTCTGCGCGTACACGAAGGGCCTGCGCATCGGCGACCCGATGGGCCCCGACGTGGACCTGGGCCCCATGATCAGCGCGGTCCAGCGCGAGAAGGTCGAGACCAAGGTGGCCGAATCGGTGAAGGCGGGCGCGAAGGTGCTGGTGGGCGGGAAGCGGCCCGAGCGCTTCGAGCGCGGCTACTTCTACGAGCCGACCGCGCTCGTGAACGTCACCACGGCGATGGCGCTGATGCGCGAGGAGACGTTCGGACCTGTGGCGCCGCTCGTACGTTGCAGGGACATCGACGAGGCGATCGCGCTCGCCGATGCGTCCGAGTTCGGCCTGGGCGCGAGCATCTACACGAACAACCTCGAGCATGCCATGAAGGCCATGGAGCAGATCCACGCGGGGACCTTCTGGATCAACGACCCGCTCACCGACAACGACGCCGGGCCGTTCGGCGGGATGCGGCGCAGCGGCATCGGGCGCGAGCTGGGCGGCGAGGGCCTCGAGGATTTCCGCGACAGCAAGCACGTCCACATGGACTACGTCATCGGCGCGAAGAGCTACTGGTATCCCTATCGGTACGACCGACCGAAGGAGTGACAGCCATGCATCGCGTCCCAATTGCCTCATGTCACCACGTACCTCATGCGGTTCGCCTCGCCATCGCCGTCCTATTCCTCTGGCTTGCAGTTGGGAGCACGCGAGCTGTCCCTCAGCAGGAGGCACTAGCGGGCTCCGACATCCGCCTCGTTCGTTCCGTCTCTGGAACGCGTGGGGCACAACGTGGCGGGATCTTCGAGGTCGAGGATCCGCGCAGCGTCTTCAGCCTGCCCCAGGACCGCCAGGTCCTCGTCTACTTTGAGTGGGAGGGCGGGAAGCCCGGCATGAAGCACTACGAGGGGCGTTGGAAGGACCCTAGTGGCGCGGTCGTTCTGGTGGCGCCTGCCGACCAGGCGGCCAGCGGCCGAAAGTTCGGCATGTATTGGACCCTTGCTTTGCCGGACACCTTGGCGACCGGCTTGTGGGCGCTCGAGGTGTCGATCGACGGCCATCCCGCCGGCACACACACGTTCGAGATCCGTAGCGGGCGCCCCGCAGCCGCGCTGTCGGCCGCTCAGCTGTACGATCGGGCCCGCGATGCCGCTGCCACCGTGGAGAGCCTCGGCCGGGCCGGTGAAGTCTCAGCCATCGCAGTCGCGACTGCGCTGAACCGTGACTTCCTTGCCACGTCATTCAACGCCGTCGACGGCGCGACGCGGCTCAGGATCGCGCTCCCCGATGGTCGCCGGCTGGAGACTCGCGAAATCGGCGCGTGGAGCCGCCGCGACGGTTGGGCTGTCATTCGCGTTCCGGAGCACGGGGTCGCCGCCTTGCCTCGTGGAATCGCAACGGGCGTCGGCGAAGCATTGTTCGTCCTCGACACGTACGACGACGGCGGCCGAGTTATCGGGAAGACGAGCGTGGTGGGTGAGGCCAAGGCATCGGCCACTGGGCGGCGGCTGCTGTTGGCCGACGCCGTGGCCGCGGGTTCACCGGTATTGAACGGTTCCGGCGAGCAGGTGGGCATCGCTTCCGCTTCGAGCGAAACGACGCTGGGTGAAGTGGGTGTCCGGTTTGCCCGGTCCCCCGTGGGGCACAGTCGTGGCTCGACCCTCCTGGGGATGGACGCGCTGCCACTTACCCCCGACGCCTCCGTTTCCACGCTCGATGAGCTCACGGCTCAAGGCCAATTCATGCGGCCGCTGTCGCCCGAAAGCAGGCACGTCATCAGCGGCGTCTTCGCCGGCAAGATGCAGCGGGGCGGCGTGGTGCCCATGCCCCTTGATCAGCGGAACAGTTTCGCTCGAGGCGAGGGCCAAACGTTCGTGTTCGTACAGTGGAACCCACAGGAGAAGCGCGAAGCCGCTTCGAGCTACGAAGCTTACGACGCGGACAACCGGCCGGTCGCGCGCAGCCAGGTGGCACGGCTGAAGCTCAAGCCAAGGGAGCTGATGTTCTCGACGTGGGGCTTTCCCATCGACCGGTTGGCCGCCGGCACCTACCGCGTCGATCTGCTCCTCGACCAGCAGCCCGTCTGGCGCGGTTGGGTGCGAATAACCGACTGATGGCCGCTGTCAGCGCGAGGCCATGGGCACGGCGGACGATCGGCGCTCGACCGAGCGCAGCCTTAGCGTCCCCGCAGATAGTCGTCCGTCTTGTCCAGCCAGTCCTGGCGCGGCGGGCTGAAGATGTCGACGTCGAGCGTGTCCTCGAGCGCCTCGGCCTTGTGCGGCAGCCGCGACGGGATGACCAGCACTTCGCCCGATCTGATCACGCGTTCGTCCTTGCCGTCCTCGCCCAGCCAGAAGCGAAGGGCGCCGTCGAGGACGTAGGTGAGCTGCTCGTTCTCGTGGGAGTGCGTCGGCACGATGCAGCCCTTCTTGAGGTAGACGTGGGCGAGCATGATCCGCTCCCCGGTGACGAGGCGCCGTCCAAGGAGCGGGTTCAGCTCCTCCCGGGGCAGATCCTCCCAGCGATGCAGGCGTGCGTTCGTCTCGGCCACGTGAACCTCCAGTTTGGTCCTCGATCCTCGCAGAAAAGAGAAGTCAGCGCACGTTGACGTCTCGCGCTACCTCATTGACTCGGGAGGCCAAGGTCCAGTACGACTGTGGCGTTGCTTCCGCAGCCGCGCTTCTCCACACAAGGCAGCGGATTAAGGTCTACTGCTTCCGCGCGGCGTTCCGGCGGGGCGGACCGAAACATCCTGGAACACGTCGTCCAGTCCATCCCAGCCCTCCCCGCCGCCGTACCTGACTGGAGATTCGGAGCTCGGAGCTACTTGTACGCGCCGACTCCACAGACCTGGCTTCCAGCCTTCTTCACGAAGCTGACCTTGGTCTCGACGTTGCCCGAGACCGGGTTCTTCCATTTGTATTCGACGGTGCCCCCGCCCTTCTCCGCGACGGCGATGATCTCAGCCCCGACGGCCTTGCCGTCCACGTCCTTGATGGTGGTCTCGTCCTTTCCCAGCATGGCCTTGTCGATGTGGGCGGTGACCTTCTTGTCGGGACCGGAGCAGAACACATAGAGATCCCGGTCCTGGAAGCCGCCCTTGGGGTCATTGAACGCGGCGAGGGCCTTGGCCTCGCCCGACGATTCGATCGCCTTCACGGCCTTGTCGAGGAGCGCCTTGGCTTCCTCTTGCGTTCCCTTCTCGGCCCCCGCCGCCCATCCGGCGGCCAGTACGCACACCACGGCGCAGAATGCGGCTTTCCTCATGGACGCTCTCCTTTCACGATGACGGCTCCTCATGAGAGTCGACATGTCGCCAATCTACTCCCGGCCTGTCACCGGCGCCAGGCACGGCTGCGTGATGAGGAGGATCGGTCAGCGAGGTGAGCGAAGGCGGTAGACGAGCGACGCCGTGCGGATCACCGATTTCCGCTAGCCGGGGTGGACTACGGCTTGACCGTGTACAGGCGGCGCGCGAGCAGGCTGGTGGCGAGATCCTTCGGAGCCGCGTAGCACGAGGGCGTGCGCGCCAGCTCGAAGCCTTGGCGGCGGTACGCCTCGGCCACCAGCTCGGCGCAGAACCAGCGCTGGTCGCGCCGGGCCCGCGTGCGGAGACAGAACGTGATCCGCAGGAGAAAGCGCGCGAGCCCCACGAAGTCGAAGGGCTTGCCGAGCTGCTCGAGGGCGAACAGGGTCGCCTTGTGACGTATCGCGTTGGGAGCGTTGATCTCGAAGTAATCGATCCCGCCTGCGTAGCGCTTCGCAACCTCGGACATCAGGCCCAGGCTGACCCCCTTGCCCACGGCTTCGAGGCAGTAGCGCCGCTCCTCGATCAGGTAGACGAGGCCGACGTGGGAGTACACGCTGCCGGTGGCGGCTCGGATCATGGCGCTGACCGGGCTTCGACCCCGAAAGGCGAGCAGGTCGCCCTCGCGGAATGTGGCTCGGACCTCGCGGTAGGGACGCGCCGCGCGCAAGGCCGCGCGGGCCGAGCGCGCTGCACTCACGGAGCGGATTCGAGGCGATCGGGCAGCAGGAAGACCTGGCGGGCCAAGTCGGACTGCAGGGTCTCGGGCCGATAGTAGCGGTCCAGGATCGAAGGCCGCCAGGTGAACAGATCGGCGTTCCGCTCGGCGAAGCCGGCGAAGGTGTCGCCAGCGGGACCACGCGCCATGCGCTCCTGGATCAAGAGCAGGTAGGCCCAGGTGACCGTCTCGTGGTAGAGCCCAGGCTTGCCGACTCTCCGTGCGAATTGACGGAGCGCGGCCGTGAAGCGTGCCATGGCCTCGGCGGGCGAGGCGTGCTTCAGGAGCAGCCACGCGGCCCGCACGTGATCGCGGTGGTGGAACTCTTCGGGCGCCAGCGTCGCCGCCTCGAAGGCCTCCAGGAACGCCGCTTCGGTCATGGCTGCGGACCCTCGTAGAGGCGATGGCTGGCGCGCGCGTCGAGGTCGAGGCCGAACACGCGCTTGAGGTCGGCGACCCTTCGCAGCGAGTCGTCGCCGAAGGGCGGCTTGCCCTCGAAGGCATGGAGCACGATGCCCTCGAGCAGGTCGCCCAGGCTGATGTCGTGATAGTCCGCGAGGGCTTTCAGCACCTTGAGCAGCCGCTTCTCCAGCCGAACACCCGTCTGGACGCGTTCGACGCGGATGCGAGCCCCGTCCGTGCGACGGGACGCGCGCACTTGGGGGGGCGCCTTGATTCGCATGGGCTATGGTACAGATGTACCAACGTACCAGTCAAGCGTGGCGCACCCTTTCGGTTCGCTGCCACCGGAGCTAGGCTCTTGGGCGCTGCCCGTCATGCTCGGGATCGAAGGCCGGCGCAGTCCGCGCGTGGTGTTGCACATCGGCATCCTCATAGAGGAGCCGGCACCGGTCTGCCCGGGCCGCACCGCGGTCGTGAACCGCCACGGCGCCCTCGTGCTGAGC
>Ga0075418_10008224_pt1 | contig 11704 bp, 13 predicted proteins | sample SoiMetdeltSBSDD2_FD_81776 | JGI IMG/M metagenome (GOLD analysis project Ga0075418, IMG submission 81776) | Bulk soil microbial communities from a Populus tree surrounding site in Tennessee, USA - Soil MetaG P. deltoides SBSDD2 | ecosystem: Environmental > Terrestrial > Soil > Tree plantation...
ATCGCCTGAGGCCTGCCGAGTTCTGGATAATCCTGCTGGGCGCTCCGGTCGCAATCTCTCTCGCGTTCTGGCTGCTGCTGCCCGCATTGCACTGGTATCGTGGCCTCTCGGACGTCTTGCACGCGATCTACTTCGCAGGTTGCGTCGTCTGGATCGCAGGCACTGCGGGCCGCGCACGCTGGCTTCCGATCGCAGCCCTCCTCGTCGGCGCGATCAAGGTCCTGATCGAGCAACCGTGGGATTCGAGCTTTCCGGTTCACCCGATGCTGCGCGTTGCGGTGGTCCCGCAAGCGCACCTGATCGGCGCGATCGTCGGCGTGGCGGCGGGCCTCGTGTTTCGCCAGCGCCGCAAGCACCGCGCTTCGTCTTAGGGCATTCCCTCGACGAGGAACAGGTCACCGGTCGAACAGGACTGCCGGATCTTCTGCGCTTGCCGGTATTCGGGTGAGTCGAACCAGCCCTGGGCCTGCGCATAGCTCGGGAACTCGAGCACGACGATGCGATGGATCGCGACGCTGCCCTCGAGAAGCTCCGCGCGCCCTCCCCTCACGATGTACTTGCCGCCATGCGCCGCGACGGTCGGCGTTGCCGCCTTGATATATTCCTTGTAGCGCTCCGGGTCCCGGATCGCGACGTTGACAATGACGTACGCCTTCATGGCGCGCTCCCTGTAGCTCGCCTCGATATCCGGCTGACGATGTCGACCCGCTAGATCAGGCCTTTCTGGCGCTTTTTCTCCCGCTTCATGGCGCGCTTCTCGGCGAGCGTGTGCTGCGGCTTTTTCTTGGCTTCGCGCTTCTGGTCCATCCCTTTGCTCATGGGCGGATCCTCTCTTGCATGGGTGAGGAAACTATAGCGCCATCCCCGCCCGCGCGTGCGCAGGTATCATATTGGAATGGCCGATTCCTCCCCGGGCCGGCGCCTGCGCAGCGCCGCCGACGTCGAGCGTCCGCTGCAGGTCGCTGGCACGATCAACGCCTACAGTGCGATGCTGGCTGAGCGATCCGGGTTTCGTGCGATCTACCTGTCCGGGGCCGGCGTCGCAAACGCTTCATTTGGCCTCCCCGACCTCGGCATCACAAGCCTCAATGACGTCTGCGAGGACGCGAGTCGAGTCTGCGGAGCGACTGAATTGCCCCTCCTGGTCGACGCCGACACGGGTTTCGGGGCCGCCTTCTCGATCGCGCGCACGACACGCGAGTTGATCCGGGCCGGCGCCGCAGGGATGCACCTCGAGGATCAGGTTCAGGCGAAGCGCTGCGGTCATCGGCCCGGCAAGGAGCTGGTGCCCGCGTCGGAGATGGCGGACCGCGTGCGGGCCGCGGTCGATGCGCGAAGCGACGGAGATTTCGTCGTCATGGCGCGCACCGATGCGCACGCCGTCGAGGGCCAGCAGGCCGCCATCGACCGGGCATCGGCCTACGTCGAAGCCGGCGCCGACATGATCTTCGCAGAAGCGCTCACGACGCTCGGCGAGTACCGCGAGTTCACCCGCGCGCTCGCGGTGCCGGTCCTCGCCAACATCACCGAGTTCGGCCGCACGCCGCTATTCACGGCTGCCGAACTCGGCGAGGCCGGCGTGCGGCTCGTCCTCTATCCGCTGTCCGCCTTCCGCGCAATGAGCCGCGCAGCGCTCGAGGTGTACGCCGCGATCCGCAGGGATGGCACGCAGAAATCGGCGGTCCCGGCGATGCAGACCCGCGAGGAACTTTACGACGTCCTGGGCTACCACGACTACGAGCGCAAGCTCGACGAGCTCTTCAGCCGTGACCGGGAGCGCAAGGCATGAGCGAGCAGATCTCGCCAACGGCCGGCTTCAAGCCCAAGAAGTCCGTCGCCCTCTCCGGTGTCGTCGCCGGGAACACGGCCATCTGCACCGTCGGCCGGTCCGGCAACGACCTGCACTACCGCGGCTACGACATCCTCGACATCGCGGAAAGCTGCGAATTCGAGGAAATCGCCTACCTCCTGATCCACGAGAAACTGCCGAACCCCGTCGAGCTCGCCGCATACAAGGCGCGACTCAAAGGGTTGCGCGGCCTTAGCCCGCGGCTCAGGTCGATTCTCGAGGAGTTGCCAGCCACCGCACACCCGATGGACGTGCTGCGCACCGGCGTGTCGGCGCTCGGATGCGAGGCGCCCGAGGAGCCTTTGCACTCTGCGGCCGGTGCTCGCGAGGTCGCTGACCGTCTCGTCGCCTCGACCGGTTCCATGCTTTGCTACTGGCACCATTTTTCGCACGCCGGACGGCGCATCGAGGTCGAGACAGACGACGACTCGGCCGGCGGCCACTTCCTGCACATGTTGCACGGCAAGCCGGCTCGCCCGAGCTGGGTACGCGCGATGCACACCTCGCTGATCCTTTACGCCGAGCACGAGTTCAACGCCTCGACTTTCACGGCGCGCGTGATCGCTGGCACCGGCTCGGACATGCACTCTGCGATCACCGGCGCGATCGGTGCGCTGCGCGGCCCCAAACACGGCGGCGCGAATGAGGTTGCGCTCGAGATCCAGGAGCGCTATGCGGATCCCGACGCGGCCGAGGCCGACATACGTCGGCGCGTCGCGGCGAAGGAAGTCATCATCGGCTTCGGCCATCCTGTCTACACCGTCGCCGATCCGCGCAACGTCGTGATCAAGCGCGTCGCCGAGCAGCTCTCCGCCGAGTCGGGCGACTTCAGCCGCTACCGCATCGCCGAGCGCATCGAGTCGGTGATGTGGGACATCAAGCGGATGTTCCCGAACCTCGACTGGTTCAGCGCCGTCGCCTACAACCAGATGAGCGTGCCGACCGCGATGTTCACGCCGCTCTTCGTGATCTCGCGGACAACGGGATGGGCTGCGCACGTCATCGAGCAGCGCGCCGACGGCAAGATCATCCGCCCGAGCGCCAACTACACCGGGCCGGAGCCGCGCAAGGTTCCGCCCGCCGACCAGAGGTAGCAAATCGCATGAGCCAGCACGACATCCGCTCCGCCGAGCGGCCTGCGCCCGATCGCGTGCTTGCCGACATCGCGTCGTACGCACGTGACTCGCGCATTGCAAGCGATGTCGCATTCGAGACCGCGCGCTATTGCCTGATGGACACGCTCGCATGCGGCTTCCAGGCACTGTCGTTTCCCGCCTGCACGCGCATGCTCGGTCCCGTGGTGCCCGGCGCGACGATGGCCGGCGGCGCGCGCGTGCCCGGGACGAGCTACGAGCTCGACCCCGTGCAGGCCGCCTTCAACATCGGCGCGATGATCCGCTGGCTCGACTTCAACGACACCTGGCTGGCCGCGGAATGGGGTCATCCTTCGGACAACCTCGGCGGAATTCTCGCGATCGCGGACTGGCAGGCACGCAAGGCCGTGCCGGAAGGCCGCAAGGCACCGACGGTGCGCGACGTCCTCACTGCGATGATCAAGGCGCACGAAATCCAGGGGGTCACCGCCCTCGAGAACGCTTACAACCGAGTCGGCCTCGACCACGTGATCCTCGTGCGCGTCGCGACGACTGCCGTGACGACCGTCATGCTGGGCGGTTCACTCGAGCAGGTCGTCAATGCCGTGTCCAACGCCTGGATCGACGGCGGCGCGCTCCGTACCTACCGGCACGCGCCGAACACCGGCTCACGCAAGAGCTGGGCCGCCGGCGATGCGACGAGCCGGGGCGTGCGTCACGCGTTGATCGCACTGCGCGGCGAGATGGGCTATCCGTCGGCGCTCTCGGCTCCGAAGTGGGGCTTCTACGACGTGCTGTTCCGCGGCAACCCGTTCGCCTACAAGCAGGGCTTCGGCAGCTACGTCATGGAAAACGTGCTGTTCAAGATCAGCTTCCCGGCCGAGTTCCACGCACAGACCGCGGTCGAATGTGCGATGCGCCTGCATCCCGCGGTGCGGAACCGGATTGATGCCATCGACCGCATCGTCATCGAGACGCAGGAGCCGGGCGTGCGCATCATCGACAAGACCGGACCCCTCGCAAACCCGGCGGACCGCGACCATTGCCTCCAATACATGGTTGCGATCCCGCTCATTTTCGGGCGACTGACGGCGGCCGACTACGAGGACACCGTCGCGCGGGATTCGCGCATCGATGCGTTGCGTGCGCGCATGGAGGTGCGCGAGAACTCCGCATTCACGGCGGACTACTACGCGGCCGACAAGCGCTTCATCGGCAACGCAATCCAGGTCTTCTTCAGGGACGGCTCGCAGACCGAGCGCGTCCAGGTCGACACGCCAATCGGGCATCGCCGGCGGCGCGCCGAGGGCTATCCGGTGCTCGTGGAGAAGTTCAAAGGGTCGCTGCCGCCGGTCTTTCCGGAGAAGCAGTGCCGGCGCATCGAAGCCCTGTTCGAGGACACCGCACGACTCGATGCCATGGCGGTGGACGACTTCGTCGCGCATCTCGTGCGCAATTAGGCGAAGTCCAACCCTCAGTCGCCGAAGATCGTCAGCTGGGAGGTATCCGCCGGCCGGGCGCGACGAGCCGGCCGGGCAGCAGCGCCTTTGCGCCCGCGAGTGCCCGCGCGCGAGCCGCCCGCCAACCCCGAGATGTAGCCCGCGAGCGCCTGCAGGGCCGGGCGCCTCAGCGCATAGCGGATGAATCGGCCCTCGGGCCGAGCCTCCAGGACGCCGGTCCGGCTGAGTTCCTTGAGGTGGAAGGACAGGGTCGAGGCGGGGCAACGGATAGCCCGCCCGATGTCGCCGGCAGGCACGCCCTCCGGCCCCGCATCGGCAACGCGATCAAGGATTTGCAGGCGCGTTGCCTGGGCCAAGGCCGCCAGGATCGGGACCTGTTTGAGCGCTTGGGGCTCGGTCATGGCTCGGGTCTATAGCAGCATTCCCGCGGGAATAGAACTGAAATTCTTGACATGGCGCATGAATCTGCCCGTCTGCCCCTTAGAAATCGCGCTATATTCCCGTCGTATCGATTTGATGTTACGGGGAACTTCGAATCGATGTCCGGTGTTCACGAACCGGGACCAGCAACCTTTCGATCGAACTAGAAATTAATTCCAGAGTCAGGGAGCCCGAACACCGTGAGCAATGCCGCCTGGGAGAGTCTGCACAAGGCCACGCTTGAGCTGGCCAAGCCGTCTGCGCTCAAGCAGCGGCTCACCGACGCGTATACGCGCTACCTGATCGACCTGACAACGCAGGACATGCCGAGCGAGGTCCGGCAGGATTTCGAGGCGCTGCGCCAGTCCATGACGCGTGTGCGGCCGCAGCACGGGGAATGCGCGGTTACCGCGACGGTTCGCAAGATGTCGATCGGCGAGGCCGACGCCTGCGCAGCGCGCATCGTGGCGCTGCTCGATGCGCTCCATCGAACGAGCCTGAGCGCACCGCCTCGCATGAACGGACAACCGCATGGCCGCAACGGGGACAGCGGCACCTCGCGGATTTCGACGCTGATCAGCGTCAGTCGAGCTTGAATTCGATTACGTCCCAGCGCGTCGTATCTTCGTGACGCGCCTGGCGACGAATCGCATCCGCCATCTCACGCCCGTTCCAGGGCACGACCTCGTCCGCGATCTCCCGCAATTTTGCCGGCACGGGTTCGCCCGTGCCGAAGGGCTCGACCACGACCAGTGGCTTGTCGCAGGACTGCGCGTAGAGGCACTGGAACTCGATCGAAGTCTGGTCGCGCAGGTACAGCGAGGACAGCACGACGACGACCTCGGCGTCGGTCATCTGGCGCCTGAGATCCTCACGGATCGCCTCCTTCTCCTTGCTGCGCGGCGCTTTCTCCGGATTCGCCAGATTCTTGTAGAAGAAATTCGGCTGACTCTCGAGATATTCGAACACGCGGAAGTAGGATTCGTCCGGCATGTAAAGATGCGTGACGAAGAGACGGATGGGATTGGTTTCCGCGGTCACGACTGCCGCCCCTCATTGCCGCCGAGTGCCTAGAATACGTCTTTTGCACGGTACCGGGTACCGGTAATCCTGATGCGACTGCTCGTCTACAACATCCGCTATGCGACCGGCACGGGGCCGGCGTTCCATCTTCCGGTGCCGGGCGCGGGATACCTGCGGAGCAGCCGCCAGATCCTCGAACGGATCACCGATTTCATCGCCGAGCAGGATCCCGACGTCGTCGGTCTCATCGAGGTCGACACCGGATCGGTCCGCAGCGGCATGATCAACCAGGCGGAGTTCATCGCGACGCACCTGTCGCACTTCTCGACCTACCAGTGCAAGTACGGCGAGGATTCGCTCAATCAGTTCATGCCAATCGTGCGCAAGCAGGCGAACGCGTTTCTGGCGGCGCCGCGCGTGCACGGCGAGCGCTTCCATTACTTCGACACGGGCATCAAGAAGCTCATCATCGAGCTCGAGCTCGAGAGCCTCGCAGTCTTCCTCGTGCACCTCTCGCTCAAGTTCCGCCACCGGCACTACCAGCTGCGCCATCTGCACCAGCTCGTGCGCCGCCAGACGAAGCCGGTGATCGTCGCCGGGGACTTCAACACGTTCTGGGGCGAGCACGAGATCTACCTCTTCATGCAGGCCGCGGGGCTCAAGAGCGCAAACGTCGCCGGCCTGCCTTCGTACCCGAGCCGCTGGCCCCGCAAGGAGCTCGACTTCATCCTCTACGGCCAGGGCATCGTGCCGAAGGCGTTCGACATCCCGACGGTCCCGCTCTCCGATCACCTGCCGCTCGTGTTCGACTTCGAGGTGGATCCCGAATTCCTCCGCGCCGCGGATTCGGCCGCGTCCGCGTCCGCGTGAAGCGCGGCGGAAGCGCATAATCCGCCATCGCCTGCCTCCCGGTTGACCGCACGATGCCGAGCCACTCGCAGCACTGGCGCCTCGAAACCGATGCCGAGCGCATCGCCTGGCTGACCTTCGACCTTCAGGGCAGCGGCACCAACACGCTCGGCAGCGCACCGATGCGCGAGCTGAACGACCGCATCGCCGAGATCGAGGCGGCGCAGCCGCGCGCGGTCATCCTCCGTTCCGCCAAGGAAAACGGGTTTGTCGCGGGCGCGGATATCTCGGAGTTCGGCGGCCTCAACGACCTCGAGCAGGCTTACCGCCTGGTGCGTTCCGGTCAGCAGGTCTTCGACCGTCTCGCGGCGCTGCCGATGCCGACAGTTGCCGCCATCCACGGCTTTGCGCTGGGCGGCGGCCTCGAGCTCGCACTCGCCTGCGACTATCGCGTCGGTGCGGACGACGGAAAACTGAGCCTCGGCCTGCCCGAGGTGATGCTGGGCGTCCACCCGGGATTCGGCGGCACGGTGCGTACGCCGCAACTGATCGGGGTGCCGGCCGCACTCGACCTCATGCTGACCGGCAGGTCGCTCCGCGCTGAGGAGGCCCGCAAGGTGGGGCTGGTCGACCGCCTCTCGACGCGCGACGGGCTCGCGAGCGCCGCGCGCGAGATCGCGGTCGCGCCGCCGCCGCGGCAACGTCCGCCGCTCGGCCGGCGCGTGCTCGCCTGGCCGGTCGTTCGCTCCTTCGTCGCGACGCAGGCGCGCAAGCAGGTCGCACGGCGCGCGCGGCCCGAGCATTATCCGGCGCCCTACGCGATCCTCGAACTGTTCGAGCGCTACGGAGCGTCCGGCGCGGAAGCGTTCGAGGCCGAGGCGCGGTCGATCGCAAGGCTTTTCCTGTCGGAGCAGTCGCGCAACCTGGTCCGGGTCTTCTTCCTGCAGAACCGCATGAAGGCGCTCGGCGGGAAAGCAGCGCGCAAGGTGGCGCACGTGCACGTGGTTGGCGCCGGCGTGATGGGCGGCGACATCGCCGCCTGGTGTGCCTCGCGTGGCCTCACGGTCACGCTGCAGGACCGCGAGATGAAGTACGTCGAACCCGCACTGGCCCGCGCAAGGGAATTTTTCGGCAAGCGCAGCCGCGATCCCGCGAAGGCCGGCGAGATGGCAGCACGCCTCGCGGCGGACGTCGAAGGTGCCGGCGTCCCTCGCGCCGATATCGTAATCGAGGCGATTTTCGAGAACGCCGACGCGAAGCGCGCGCTGTACGCAAAGCTCGAACCGCGCATGAAGCCGGATGCGATACTCGCGACCAACACGTCGAGCATCGTGCTCGAGGAGCTGGCACGCGGCCTCGCCCGCCCGGGTCAGCTCGTGGGCCTGCACTTCTTCAACCCGGTCGCGAAGATGATGCTGGTCGAGATCATCCGCTCGTCCGGGACCGGCGACGCCATCGTCGAGGACACGCTCGCTTTCACGCGGCGGCTCGACAAGCTGCCCCTCCCCTGCCGGAGTTCGCCCGGCTTCGCCGTGAACCGCGTGCTGATGCCGTACATGACCGAAGCGATGCTCGCGGCGGACGAAGGCGTACCGCTCGCGCTGATCGACAAGGCCGCGGTCGACTTCGGCATGCCGATGGGCCCGATCGAGCTCGCGGATACCGTGGGCCTCGACGTCGCCTCCCACGTCGGCAAGATCCTCGCGGAAGCGTTCGGACTGCCCGTGCCGCGCGGCACCGCGGAGTTGCTGGCCGCCGGACACGTCGGCCGCAAGTCCGGCCGCGGCTACTACGAGTGGCGCGATGGCAAGCCGGTCAAGCCGCAGGCCGAGGGAAGCGGGCCGGACGACCTCACCGATCGGCTGATCCTGCAATACGTCAACGAGGCGGTCGCATGCCTGCGCGAGCGCGTCGTCGAGGATGACGACTTGCTCGACGCCGGCATGATCTTCGGCACGGGATTCGCGCCGTTTCGCGGCGGGCCGCTGCATTACGCTCGCGCGCGCGGCGTCGCGTCAATCGTCGCGCGGCTCGAGGAGCTTGCGACAAAGCACGGGCCGCGATTCAAGCCCGATGCAGGCTGGAGCGCACTTCGGGCCGGGCGGTAAGGCTATGATAGGCTTCGCGCCCGCGAGGGAGGCTGGTGCTTTCCCCGCTAATGCGAAGTGAAATGGCGACAGAAAAGCCGGCCGAACTCGACGTGCTCCGCAGCTTCAGCCCACTCGACGGGTTGAAGCGCGAGAACCTGCACGCACTTGCGAAGAAGACGCGCCTGCAGTCGCTCGACTCCGGCCGCGTGCTGTTCAAGGAAGGCGAATCGGACAAGCGCACGGTCTACCTGGTCGGCGGCGAGGTCGAGCTGCGCGTCGGCGACCGTACGGTCTCGATGCTGCGCGCCGGCACGCCGGAAGCACGCATCGCGATCGCGCCCGGCCAGCCGCGCCGGTTCACCGCGCGCGCGCTATCGGACATCACGTACGTCTCGATCGACTCCGACCTGCTGGACGTGATGATCACCTGGGACCAGACGGGTTCCTACGAAGTCAGCGAGATCTCGGGCGGCGGGGGTGCCGACAGCGACGACTGGATGACGGTGCTCCTGCAGACCAAGGCATTCCACCGGATCCCGCCCGCGAACCTCCAGGCGCTCTTCATGCGCATGCAGCACGTCGCCTGCCGGGCGGGCGAGGTCGTCATCAAGCAGGGCGACGACGGGGATTACTTCTACGTGATCACGAAGGGCAGCGCTGTGGTCACGCGCGAGACCCCGATGAACCGCGACGGGCTCAAGCTCGCCGAGCTCGGCGTCGGCGAGTCATTCGGTGAAGAAGCCCTGATCTCCGAGGCCAAGCGCAATGCGACGATCACGATGCAGACGGACGGCGCGCTCGTGCGGCTCGGCAAGGATGACTTCAAGGAGCTCCTGAACGAGCCGCTCCTGCACTGGGTCGACCTCGCGCACGCGCGCGAGCTCGTCGGGCGCGGCGCCAAGTGGCTCGACGTGCGGCTCCCTTCGGAGTTCGAGACTTTTCATCTCGACGGCGCGCTGAACGTGCCGCTCTATTTCATCCGCCTGAAAGTGAAGACGCTCGACCCGAAGACGACCTATATCTCCGTCTGCGACACCGGCAGGCGCAGCTCCGCGGCCGCCTTTCTTCTGTCCGAGCGCGGCTTCGACGCCTATTGCCTGGAGGGCGGCATCACGGGCAACCAGCTGGGTCCCCAGTAAGAGCGCGTCTCACTCCGAATAAAAGAAGTTAGGGGGACGCGCCCTTTTTATTTCTACATCGTGTGCGTGGCTTTGTCGCCGCCCAGGGCGCCGGCGAGGTAGGACTCGATTTTCTTCTGAGTCGCGCCGCGGTCCTGTTCGCTGAACTGCACGCCGATGCCGGCCGTGCGCTTGCCCTGTGCACCCTTCGGCGTCAGCCAGATGACCCGGCCGGCCACCGGGAGCTTTTCCTCCTCGCCCATCAGGTTGAGGAGCATGAAGACCTCGTCGCCGAGCCGGTAGCTGCTGTTCGTCGGAATGAAAAGCCCGCCGTTCCGCACGAAGGGCATGTACGCGAGGTAGAGCGCGCTCTTGTCCTTGATCGTGAGGGTCAGGAGACCCGGCTTGGTGGATGGCGCCCGCATCTTCAAATCCACTCACTCCCCCCCGACTACCGCGCCGCGCGGCCGACCAGGGCCGCCAACGAGACAGACAGCCCCTCGAAGAGGAGCCGCGTATTCAGGCTCCCGCCCACCAGCCGCCGCGCGTCGCGCAGCTGGTCCAGCAGGCCGTAGCCCGCCCGTATCTTCGTGTCGACGCCGGGCGGCCGCAACCATGGTAAACGATTATTGTTAACCAGATCACTAGCCAAGGCGGCCTCCTTCAAGCTGCGTGTCAGCCACGATTCGAGCCACGCGAGCCTCGCGGCCGGCGAGTTTTCCGCGCAAACCTCTGCAAACGCGACCAAATCGAGCTTCCCATCGACGGCCGCGTCGATGGCGCCCTGCATCTCCGCGTCGAGCCCCTCGAGCCCCGCCTCCGCGTAGTCTTTCGCGAGGAACGGCGCGCCGCCTGCCAGTGCAAGGAGCGCAGGCCAGCCTTGCTTGCCCGGCACCGGTGCAAGCCATGCAAGCGCCTCACGCTCGTCAGGCAATTGCAGATGCAGTCGCATGCATCGGCTCAGGATCGTCTTCGGCACGCGGTCGACGCGGCTCGCAGCGAGCACGAGGTACGTGCTCTCGGCGGGCTCTTCCAGCGTCTTGAGGAGCGAGTTGAACGCGAAACGGTTCATCGCCTCGGCGGGAGCGATGACCGCCACCTTGGCGCCACCGCGGTAGCTGCGCATCGACAGCGTCTCCGACAGCCGGCGAACCTGGTCGATGCTGATCTCTTTCTTGTCGGGCAGCACGCCGATCCAGTGAAAGTCCGGGTGATTGCCCGCGAGCAGGAGCCTGCAGTCCGCGCAGCGGCCGCAGGGCCCTCCTGCCGGCTGGCGGCAAATCGTCAGCGCGGCCAGCCAGACGCTCAATTCCGCCTGCCCGGCTCCCGGTGCGCCGGACATCAGCAGACCGTGCGGCAGGCGTCCTTGCTGCTGGAGAGCGGCGAGGCGATCGCGCAACGGCGCGAGCCAGGTTGCGCCCGCGCGTTCGAGCATCGGCGGCAGGGCCGGCGCGAGCGCAATTTCCTCCTCGATTTCGGTGTCGGCCATCGACTAGACCCTGGCCTTCGCGAGCGCGGCACCGATCAGGCCGGCGACATTCGCGGCGACGTCGGCCTCCGGACGCGTGGCATCGACAATCCTGACCCGATCCGGCTCGCGCGCGGCTATCGTGAGATATGCCTTGCGCACGCGCTCGAAGAACTGCGCGTTTTCCGACTCGATGCGATCATTGCCCGAACCACGGCTCGCGAGACGCGCACTGGCAACCGTCGCCGGCACGTCGAATACGATGGTGAGGTCCGGCGAGAGCCCCGGATGCGCGATCGCCGCGAGCTGGCGGATCACGGCGCCGTCCACGCC
>Ga0075418_10008228_pt1 | contig 11699 bp, 13 predicted proteins | sample SoiMetdeltSBSDD2_FD_81776 | JGI IMG/M metagenome (GOLD analysis project Ga0075418, IMG submission 81776) | Bulk soil microbial communities from a Populus tree surrounding site in Tennessee, USA - Soil MetaG P. deltoides SBSDD2 | ecosystem: Environmental > Terrestrial > Soil > Tree plantation...
ACCAGGATCCGGTGCCGCGTCGACGTATCCTCGACGCCCTCGGACGCGCGTAATGGTTCGTTCACGTGCTCGGCCTCAATCGTTTGGTCTTGATGATCCTAGAGCGTTGATCACACGGACTTCTCCAAGAGCGCGACCGTGTCGAGGTCGTCCAGGGGCGGCGACACCTCGCCCCAGTCCTTCCACTGCGATGTTCTCGGCGTGCATGCCGCCCATTCCCGCATGGAGCGATCGAACACGACCGACGACCGCGTCGGTGGCGATACGTTGGACACCGCGGCCGAGATGCAACGCCAGGCCGGCGATCGGGGCAACGCGATCCATCACGCAATGTTTACAAAAATGCCGTGAATTGTAAAGTCACTGCGGGAGAGGACTATGGCTGGACCGTTGGAAGGCCTCAAGGTCGTCGAACTCGGCGTGTGGGTGGCGGGTCCGGCCGCCGGAGGAATCCTGGCTGACTGGGGCGCCGACGTCATCAAGATCGAGCCGCCGACGGGCGATCCGGCGCGGATGTTCGGCCGGATGCTCGGCATCGAGGACGGCGTCAGCCCGCCGTTCGAGATGGACAACCGCGGTAAGCGCAGCATCGTGCTCGACGTGACGACGGACGAGGGGCGGGCAACCGCATCCGAATTGCTCAGCAACGCAGACGTTTTCCTGACCAATGTTCGGCCTGCGGCGTTGCGACGCACCGGCTTGGACTTCGAGACGGTCGCCTCCCGCAACCCGCGCCTGGTGTACGGCTTGATCACCGGCTACGGCGAGACGGGGCCCGACGCCGACCGCGCGGCCTACGACGTCGCCGCCTTCTGGGCCCGGGCGGGCTTGGCGCACTTGCTGACCCGTCCGGGTGAGGCACCGCCGTTTCAGCGCGGCGGCATGGGCGATCACACAGCGGGCATGACGCTCGCGGCGGCGGTGTGTGCGGCGCTGGTGGCGCGGACGCGAACCGGCAAGGGGCAGTTGGTCAGTACCTCGCTGTACCGGCAGGGCGCGTACACCGTCAGCTTCGACCTCAATACCTTTCTGATGACGGGCCATTCGATAGCGATTGGCCAGCGCGAGACGATGGGGAACCCGTGCATGAACAACTACACGGCTGGCGACGGGCGGCGGTTCTGGATCGTCGGACTGCAGGGCGAACGTCATTGGCCTGCGCTGTGTCGCGCCGTGGGAAGGCCGGATTGGCTTGATGATCCGCGGTTCTCGACCGGCCGCTCGCGCGCCGCGAACGCTGTCGATCTCATCGGTGAACTCGACGAGATCTTCGCGACGAGGCCGCTTGAGGAATGGGCGAAAGCCTTTGCACAAGAACCGGATTTCTTCTGGTCGCCGATCAACTCGATTGAGGACGTCATGGCCGATGAGCAATTTCACGCGGCGGGCGGCGTCGTTTACGTGCCTGACGGCGACGCTGGCGCATCGATGGTCGCGACGCCGGCCGACTTTCACGGCACGCCGTGGCACCCGCGTTCGGCCGCGCCACGGCTCGGCGAGCACACCGGCGAGATTCTCGCTGAGCTCACGGGGCGTAGTGCTTGACCCGCGCCGCGTGCCGAAGCTGGTTCAGGAAGTCGTCATCATCATCGCTTCGCACTAGGTAATGCGAAATCGCGACGCGCACTGCCGTTGCCACCGCCAAGGCCGGGTCAGGCCCCGTGGCAAGCCGCTCGAGCCGTTGTCGCATCATCGGGATCACCCGAGCCAGCCGCCTGATGACTTGGGCCGGCTCGATGTCGATCATGCGTAGCCCCGGGTACGACTGCTGGTACTCGACGATGTCCGCAACGCTGCGTCTAGCCGCTCGCATGCTGGCAGGTCGGTAGTCGCGTCCGCGACCGCGCGCTCGTAATACTGCCGCTCCCACACAACGAACGCGTCGAGCAGTTCCCTCTTGTCGGAGAACCACCGGTAGAGCGTGGGCCTGGACACGCCGGCCTGCAGTGCGACCTCGGAGAGACTCAGCTTGCTCATCCCGTTGCGGCCGAGGACTTCCGCGGTGGCGGCCAGTATCCGCTCGCGGCTCGAAGTGTCGACCTGCTGCACCGTCCAAGCTTTACAAATTTACGCTGAAATGTCACGCTGAATCGGTGACAGCCGCAACGGTGCAGGAACGTGAATACAGCCCGATCGACATCACGTCGTACGACTTCTGGAGTCAGCCTTTCGCGGTGCGTGACGAGACGTTCGCCCAGCTCCGCGCGGGTGAAGGCCTGACCTGGCACCGGGCCTTTCCCTCCATGTTTCCCATGGAGGAGCCGGGCTACTGGGCGCTGACCCGACGCGCCGACATCGCCTACGTCAGCCAGCACCCCGAGTTGTTCACGTCAGCGCAGGGCGTGGCCCTCGATCCGATGCCCGCCGAGATCCAGCACTTCGCATCGTTCTTCCTGACCATGGATCCGCCGCAGCACACCACATACCGGCGCCTGATCAGTTCGGCGTTCACGCCGCGACACGTGCGCCAGATCGAAGAACAGATCCATAGCAGCGCGGTCAGCATCGTCGACGACCTCGTCGGTGCTGGCGACATCGACTTCGTCGAAGCCTGCTCGGCCCGGCTGCCGATGCTGACGATCATGGAGATGCTCGGCGTGCCCAAGGCCGACCAGCCGGGCGTGGCCAAGGCCGCCGAGAAGCTGTTCGGGCTCAGCGACGACGAATACAGCACGCTCGAAGAACGGGCACAGGACACGATCAACGAGATCATGCTGCTGAACAGCACCGGTCAGGAGTTGGCGAAGTTTCGACGCACCAATCCCGGTGACGACTTGATGACGAGCATCGTCAACGCCGAAGTCGACGGACACCGGTTGAGCGACGAGGAGATCGGCGCGTTCCTGATCCTGCTGGCGTCCGCGGGTAACGACACCACCAAACAGGCCACCACACACTCGATGATGGCGATGGTCGAGAACCCGGCGCAGCGCGATTGGCTGATGGAGGACTTCGAGGACCGGATCGGACCCGTCGTCGAGGAATTCGTGCGGTACTCGTCGCCAGTGCTGCAGTTCGCGCGCTTCGTCACCGAGGACTCCGAGATCAACGGGCACCCGGTGAGTGCGGGCGACAAGGTTGGCTTGTTTTACTGCTCGGCGAACCGAGACGAGGCGGTCTTCGAGGACCCGGCTGCGTTTAATCTGCAGCGCTCGCCGAATCCGCACCTCGGCTTCGGCGGCGGCGGGCCGCACTTCTGCCTCGGCAATCAGCTGGCGAGGACAGAGTTGCGAAACCTGTTCCGCGAGTTGCTGACCCGGCTGACGACAGTCGAGTTCGGGGAACCCGACCTGCTGCACAGCAGCTTCGTCCACGGCGTCAAGCGCGTTCCGGCGTTCGTTCAATAGGAGAGATCATGCGGGTCGAAGTCGACCTCGATAAGTGCACAGGACACGGGATCTGCGAATCTATCGCCGATGACGTGTTCGAAGTGCAGGACGACGGCACCGTGCTGATCGATGAGAACGAACGCCCTGAGTCGGACCGCGAGCGGATGCAGCAGGCCGTGACGCAGTGCCCGGCAGCCGCGCTGCGTTTGGTGGACTAGCGACGAAACGGTATTCCAGCAGAGAAAGTGCGAGTAGAGGCCTGCCTGAATACAGTTTCGGCGAACTAGCGGCGAGGCCGCACCAGCACCGACTGCTGGATGCCGCCGACCGCACCGCTTTCGTCGAACAGCGTGCCGATCGTCGTGCCGATGCCATCGGGTCCGTAATTGGTCTCGGCGCGAATGCCGATCCACTCGCCGTCGGGCACGCGATGGATGTGCACGACGAGATCTGTGTTCAGGAACGTCCATCGCCGGATGTCGAGTTTCGTGCCGATGCCATTGGCGTCGTCGGCCACGGCGAACAACCGCTCGAGCGGCGTCATCGTCTCGCCCTTGACAAGATCGACCTCCGGCCTGATCCACGACTCGCCGGGGCCGTCGTTCAACGGCTTGGTCAGCCATCGCCAGTCCAGGCTGTGCACGTAGTTGGGGTCCCAATCCTTTTTCATGTCACGGCCTTTGGCCTCGGACACCGGACGCAGCGGTGGTGCGGGCGCATGAACCACGTCCGCGGTGTCCAGTGTCTGCAACCGCCATCCGCTGGCCCGAGCGACCGGTCGCGGCGCGCCGTCCGGCCCCGGCGCCAGCATCTCAGCGGCGAGCAATTCGATCTGCTTGCCGGAGCGTTCGCGTTGGGTCCGCACCCAGAAGTCGCCCTCGGCGGGAACGGGACCCATAAGGTCGACCATGACACGGCTCAACCGCGTGTCATCGCGCTGCTCGCAGCGTTCCAATCCCCGTACCAATAGGGCGGATACGGGCGCGGCGTGCTGAATCGCCGCAGACCACGTGCTGCGCACCATGTCTGTCGCGATGAACTTTTCGCCCAGTGGATCGGTGCCGTCGACCAGTTCGTAGTACGAGTCGCTCACGGCAGCCCCGCACCGGGCACGTCGACGGTGACCGCGTCGAGGCGTGACAGCTTCGTGCCGATCAGCTTCTGCGGATAGGCCTCTGTACTCGAAAGCAGAAACAGGGTGCGACGTTCCGGCCCGCCGAGCATGCACGCGATCGCAGCCCGGTCACCGAGGTCGATGCGTTCGGTGACGATGCCCCCCTCGACGATGCGCTCGAACTGGTTCGCCAACGTCATCGACGCCCACACTGCACCTTCGGCGTCGAGCGTGATGCCATCGGGCGGTCCGTCGAGACCATCGGCGAAGATCCGGCGATCGGACAGCGATCCGTCCGCGCTGACCGTGAACGCGGTCAACCGTCGGCCGATCGACTCGGCGACGATCAACGTCGTGCGGTCGGGCGTGATCACCATGCCGTTCGGGAAGTCGAGGTTTTTGGCGACGACGGTGGCCGTGTCATCGGGGTCGATCCGGACGACGACGCCGCCCGCAAACGCCTGCGCCCCGACGTACGCGCGACCGAGGTCGTCGACCACCATGTCGCCGAGGTTCGCAGGCGCCAGATCGGACAGATCGACCAGCGTGGTCACGGTTTCGCCGTCGTAGCGCAGCACCTGCCGGGCCTCGGTCGACGCGATCAACAGCGATCCATCGGGGCGAAAGCCAAGGCCCGACGGCGCGTGGCCGGGCAACGGCAGCGTGGTCATCGCCCCCTGCAGATTGACAGTGTGCACCGCCTCGCCGAGCATGTCCGAGAACCACAGCAATCCCTCGAACCAGCGGGGTCCCTCGCCGAAGCAGAAGCCGTCTGCGAGGGGCGTCAACGTCGCACCTTTACAAATCACGGCCTAAGTGTCACGCTCGCTAGGTGCCACTGTCAACTACCGGCGGCGCGTCGTGAACATGAAGCGCTACCACAGCCACACCCTCCTCTACCTGCACGAGACGATCGAGCTGGGGTCGGGGCGCTGGGGGCACCTCCCGGCCGGAGGCCAGGGGGACGACCGCTTCGCCGAGGTGTTCAGCGACGTCTATCACCCGATGATGAAAGCGCTTGGCGCGCGGCTGTTCGCGATATGGGAGACCACGCCGTACAACGGGCATTGGCCCCAGGTCACGATCATCTGGGAGATCGACGCGTTCGCCGATTACGCCCGCATCGGTAAGGCCCAGGCGCGCGGCGGCAGCCACGAGGGGCCCGCCGCGAAGTGGTCGACCTACCTCTCCGAGATCGGCGCATCCGGTGAGGGCCGGATCATGTACGCGGGCAAGAGCAACAAGACCCTGGCGCAACTCAAAGAGTCGAACTTCTCGGCCGGACTGGTCATCCAGGAGATCATGGAGACGAAACCCGGGCGCCAGGACGACTACATCCGTGAGCTCGAGCGCCTGTACGTCCCGTGGTCGGAGCGGACCGGCAAGCGGTGGCTCGGTTCGTTCATCACGACATTCCGATTCAACGAAGTCATCCACTACTGGGCACTAGACGGTGATTGGGACTGCTTCGAGAATCACTACCCGTCGTGGAAGGACAGCCCGCCTGCGGAGATTGTCACCTGGATGAGCGTCGCGCCGGCGTTGCGCGACGGTTGGGAGGATTCGATCCTGCAGGCCCTACCCCCGTCGCCGCTGCAATGAACACGCCGGTGCTCCAGGACTTTTCGTACGATCCGTTCGATCCTGCGGTGATGGCCGACCCGCTGCCGTACTACCGCGTACTGCGCGACGAGCACCCCGCGTACTACATCGACAAGTGGGACACCTACGCGTTGTCGCGGTTCGCCGATATCTGGCAGGTGTTGGAGATCAACGACGGGACGTTCGTCGCCTCGGAGGGAACCCTGCCCGCCGCAACGGTTTTGGCGAACCACAACGCCGGACCGGTGCCCGATCCGCCGTTGCATCCGATGCCGTTCCACGCCAACTTCGACGCTCCGATCTACGACACAGTGCGCCGTTGCACATCGAGCCAGTTCCGGCCCAAGTCCGTCGCCGGATTGGCCGACCGGATCCGGACGCTGTCCAACGAGCGACTCGACGAGCTGTTGCCGCGCGGTAGCTTCGACCTCACCCAGGAATACGGCGGCATCGTGGCCGCCTCGGTGGTGTGCGAACTTGTCGGCCTGCCCGTGGATTTGGCGCCGGAAGTGCTGGCCACCGTGAACGCCGGCAGCCTCGCCCAGCCGGGCAGCGGCGTCGAGGTGGCCAACGCCCGTCCCGGCTATCTGGAATACCTGACCCCGATCGTGCAGCGGCGCCGCTCCGACGGGGCCGACGGTGAATTGCCGATCGTCGACAACCTGATCGGATACCGCCTGCCGGACGGTTCGGCCCTCACCGACATGGAAGCCGCGGTCCAAATGCTTGGTGTGTTCATCGGCGGAACCGAAACCGTGCCGAAGATCGTCGCGCACGGCCTGTGGGAACTCGGCCGTCGTGCCGACCAAATGGCCTCGGTGCGAGCGGATCTCGACGCCAATTTGCCCTTTGCGCGCGAGGAAATGATCCGCTACTGCGCTCCCGCACAGTGGTTCGCCCGCACCGTGCGTAAGCCGTTCACCATCCACGACACCACGATCCACCCCGGCCAGCGGATCATCACCTTGCTCGGATCTGCCAGCCGCGACGACCGCGAGTACCCCGATGCTGAGGAGTTCATCTGGAACCGGCCGATCGAGCGGCTGTTGGCTTTCGGTCGGGGACAACACTTTTGCCTGGGCGTGCACCTCGCTCGTCTCGAAATCACCATCATGGTGACGGAGTGGCTAAAACGGGTGCCCGAGTGGCGCATCGTCAGCGAGGCGGCGTCGCGGCCACCGTCGAGCTTCCAATGGGGCTGGAACAACATCCCGGTGGAGGTCTGACGATGTGGTCGTATCGCCTCGTCGCCCCGTACACGGTCGAGCGAACGGAAATCCCTGAGCCGTCGCCGGGATCCCTCGACGACGGGCAGGTTCTGCTGCGCTTCCTCGCAGCAGGCATCTGCGGAAGCGACCTTCCCGGCTTCCGAGGTACGAAGGGACGGCTGCCCGGCGACACCGGCCTATGCGCCGCGGAGATGAACGGCTTTCCGATCCACGAGGTCGTCGGCGAAGTGATGGCGAGCCGTCATCCGGCTCATCGGCAGGGCGATCGGGTGGTCGGCTGGGCGTCGGGCTTCGACGGGCTGATGGAACGCGTGGTCGCCGACGGCAACGGATTAACGCCGTACGACCCCGGACTCAGCCCACAGCTCGCGGTCGGACTGCAGCCGCTGGCCTGCGTGCTGTATGCCGTCGAGCAACTGCCGGACCTACGAGGACGCCGCGTCGCGATCATCGGTCAGGGTTCGATCGGCCTGCTGTTCTCCTACGTGGCCAAGGCGGCGGGCGCCGAACACGTCACTGGAGTCGACCCGATCGACCGCGACGAGACCGGCAAGCTGTTCGGAGTCGACACCATCGTCCGTTCGACCAGCGACCGATGGGTGAGTCACCTGAAGCCGGATGACCGGTCCGACATCGTGATTGAAGCCGTCGGCCATCAGGTCGCCACGCTGAGCCACGCGATCGAGGCGGCGGCCTTCGGCGGCACCGTCTTCTACTTCGGCGTTGCCGACGACGACAGCTATCCGATCAGCATGCGCACGATGCTGCGCAACAACCTCACGCTGAAATCGGGTGTGACACTTGACCGGCGGCGGGTACTGGAAGCCGCCGACGGGTTCGCGCGTGAACACCCGGAGCTGCTCACGAACTACCTCACCCACACATTCCGAGTGGACGAGGTGCAGGCCGCGTTCGAACTGGCCTGCAGGCCGACAGCGGAACGCATCAAGATAGCGATCGTCGAATGACGACACCGAGCAGACTGCAGGAAGCCCTCGCCGCAAAGCAACGCATCTGGGGCGGATGGGTGGTCGGACCCACGATCATCGGTCCGGAGGAGTTCGCCCAGGCAGGCTACGACTACGTCGGATTCGACGTCCAGCACGGCTATCTCGACGACGCCGATGTCGCGCTACTGCTACGCCGCCTCGAGCACGTTCCGATCGCCACCGCCGTGCGGCTGCCGTCGGCCGATCCTGCTCCGATCGGCAGGGTGCTCGATGCGGGCGCCGACGCCGTGATCGTCGCGATGATCGAATCGGCGGAACAAGCGGCCGCCGCGGTGGCGGCTACGCGGTTCGCACCGGCAGGGGTGCGCAGCTTCGGTCCGCTGCGTGCCAGCCTCGGCCACGACCCGGGGGCACTGGCAGCACGTGTCAGCGTGTTCGCGATGGTAGAGACCGCGCAGGGTCTCTTGGCGCTCGACGACATCTGTACGGTCCCCGGCCTGACGGGCGTGTACGTCGGGCCGGCGGATCTCGCGATCTCGATGGGATACACGCTTGCCGAAGCATGGACCGCGACCGACGTTCTCGACGCATACGCACGCATCCACGCCACCGCCTCGGCCGCCGGTCTCGTCACCGGCATTCACGCTGGTGTCGGCAAGCGCGGAAAGGCCATGGCAGAACTGGGCTTTCGCATGATCACGTTGGCGTCGGAATCCCAAGCGCTACGCCGAGGTGCCGCGGAGTTCCTTCGGGAGGCGCAGTGACGTCGACGGATCGGGTTGCGCTTGTGACGGGCGCCGCACGCGGGCAGGGTGCGGCGATCGTCAAGCGACTGCACAAGGACGGATTCCGTGTCGCCGCCTGCGATCTGCTGGTCGACGAACTGGCGGCCACCGTCGAATCCGTGGGCGGCGACGCCGTTATCGCGATTCCCCTCGACGTGACGTCGCAGGATCAATGGCAGGCCGCGGTCGCGGCGGTGATCGATCGGTTCGGTGCATTGACCACGTTGGTCAACAACGCCGGCGTCTTGCATCGCGCCTCGATTGCCGACGAGACGGCCGCGGGTTTCGAAGGCAGCTGGCGCGTCAACTGTTTGGGTCCGTTCCTGGGTATCCGCGCTGCGCTTCCGTACCTGCGTAAGGCCGACGGCGCCGCCATCGTCAACACCTGCAGCACGGGAGCGATCCGGCCCTTCCCGAACCACGCCGCATACGGCTCGTCCAAGTGGGCACTGCGGGGACTCACTCAGGTCGCCGCTGCCGAACTCGCCTCATCCGGCATCAGGGTGAACGCCGTGTTCCCCGGACCCATCGAAACCCCGATGCTCGATGACGCGACACAGGCGCGGCTTGCCGAGCGCGCCGTCCTCGGCCGGTTGGGCAAGCCGATGGAGATCGCCGACGCTGTGGCGTTCCTCGTTTCCGAGCAGGCGTCGTTCATCACCGGTTCAGAGCTTGTCGTGGACGGAGGGCAATGCCTGCAAATCGGTTGAGCGGCAACGGATTGTCCGTAGGAATCATCGGCGCGGGCCCTGGGGGACTCGCGCTGGGCATCTTCTTGCGGAGAGCCGGCTTCCGTGACTTCACGATCTTCGACCGCGAAGACGGCGTGGGCGGCACGTGGCGCATCAACACCTATCCCGGCCTGGCCTGCGATGTGAAATCTCATTTGTATTCCTACTCGTTCGATCTCAATGCGAACTGGTCACGGCTGTGGTCGGCTCAGCCGGAGATCCTCGAGTATTTCGAACAGTGTGCGCAGCGCTACGAGCTCGGCCCGAACCTCAAGCTGCATACCGAAATTGTGTCGGCCCAATGGGATTCCGAGTCGGCGACATGGCAGCTGACGACGGCGGCGGGGGAGCAGTACACCTTTGACATAGTGGTTTCTGCGGTTGGCTTGTTCACCCAGCCCGTACTTCCCGACCTTGTCGAGGAAGAGAAGTTCACTGGGACGCAGATGCACACCGCGCGCTGGGATCACTCCATCGACTTGCGGGACGCGCGGGTGGCTGTGCTGGGCACGGGATCGACTGCGTCGCAGCTGATTCCCGAGGTCGCGAAGGAGGCCAAGAAGGTCTACTCCGTGCAGCGCTCACCGACGTGGATCCTGCCCAAGCCCGACCGGCCCTACACCGACTGGGAGAAGTGGCTCTTCGCCCATGTCCCGTTCGCCAAGAAGATCTATCGGACCAGGCTGTGGCTGCGCAGCGAGTCGAACATCTCGGTGATCGAGAACGGCAGCGACAAGACGCAGGAGTTCAAAGGCATCGCGCTGAAAGTCCTCGAGTCGACGGTGGCCGATGACGAGTTGCGCCGCAAGCTGACCCCGGATCATCCGTTTGGGTGCAAGCGACTGGTGTTCGCCAGCGACTATCTGCAGACGCTGACGCAACCGCACGTCGAGGTGGTGTCGAGCCCGGCTCGGTCGCTTCGGTCGCGGTCGTTGGTCACCGAGGACGGTACTGAACTCGACGTCGATGTCGTGTTGTGCGCCACGGGATATGCGGCAGCGGACTATCTGGGTCAGATCGACGTCGTTGGCGAGGGCGGTATGTCGCTGCGCGAGAAGTGGAGCGACGGTGCGCACGCGTATCTCGGCATGGCCGTACCGGGTTTTCCCAACTTCTTCATGCTCTACGGCCCGAACACCAACGTCGGCTCCAACAGCGTGATCTTCATGCTGGAGGCGCAGGCCCGCTACATCGTCCGAGCATTGAGTTACATGCGGCGCAAGCGAAAGGCGTATGTGGCTGTGCGTCCGTCGGCGATGGACGACTTCATCGCCAAGATCGACGAGTGGATGGCGGGCACCGTGTGGCTGACTAAGTGCAGCAACTACTTCCGTGCCGCCAATGGCCGAGTAGTCACTCAATGGCCGCGCAGCGCACGGGCCTTCTGGGGGATGACTCGGCGATTTCGGCCCGCCGACTACACGTTCGATCCGCCGCCCGAGCACTCTGCCGTCGAGGCGGGCTCTCAGTCAGCGGTTAGCGGGTAGGCACTCATGTTCGCGGATCGACTGGACCCGCCACTGCGGCAGTTCGCGTCGGCTCGGACCGACTTGTCGGCGGGTGTGCTGTGGGTCGTTCGTGATTCGTTGAACCAGCGCCGCGCCCAAACGGCTCGCGACGTCAACACCGTCGGCGTCGAGATCGAGAACCGCGAGGTGGGGTCGATCCCAGTGCGAATCTATCGCGGCGGGCCGTCGCCCGCGCCGGCGGTGATCTATTGCCATTCAGGGGCTTTCGTGCTGGGCAATCTCGACACAGATCACCGCCAGTGTGTGGAATTCGCCAGGCGGGGTGGGTGTACGGTCATTTCGGTCGACTACCGACTCGCCCCCGAAGACCCCTATCCGGCTGGGCTTGATGATGCCGCCGCCGCGCTGGCATGGGTGGCGGAAAACGGACCGAATCTCGGCATCGACACCACTCGGCTGGCAGTCGCGGGTAGCAGCGCAGGAGCAGCCC
>Ga0075418_10008231_pt1 | contig 11697 bp, 7 predicted proteins | sample SoiMetdeltSBSDD2_FD_81776 | JGI IMG/M metagenome (GOLD analysis project Ga0075418, IMG submission 81776) | Bulk soil microbial communities from a Populus tree surrounding site in Tennessee, USA - Soil MetaG P. deltoides SBSDD2 | ecosystem: Environmental > Terrestrial > Soil > Tree plantation...
ATCCCGCGCGGGGAGAAGCGGCCAGCCTCTCCAGGCCAGCGGCGAGGACGACGAGGAGGACGGTGGCCTGGACCGCCAGCGTGTGCGCGTCCACGTGGCCCACCGCCGGCGCCAGAAGCACGCCGAGGCCCGCCCGCGCGACGAGCCGCGCGCCGCTCTCGGACGGCGGGCGCCGCGGCCACAGGAACGCGATCGCCGCGGCGGCGCCGCCGAGCACGATCGCGGTCCCCGCCGCCTGCCGCGCTCCCCAGGCCTGGCCCAGGTCGATCCGCATCTCCGCGGCCCGCTGGCGCCAGCCCTCCATCAGCCACGCGGAGAGCACCTGTGACGGGCCGAGGATGATCACAAGCGCGGGAGGGGCCAGGCACGCCAGTCCGAACACGACGCAAGCGCGTCCCCTCCCGCGCTCGTCCCGCAACAAGTGCGCGGCAACTCCCAATGCGGCCCCGACTCCCATCTCGAATTGGAAGAGGCTCGCCAGTCCCAGCGCCAGTCCAGAGACTCCAGCGCGTGCGAGCGAAGCCGGTCTCCCCATGATCGGCAAAAGCCCGGCCATGATGAGCCCCATCGCCGGCCACTGCGGACCCCCGAAGTCCCATCCCGGTGCGTACAGGAGGATCACGAAGAGCGCGGGCGCCGCGAGCCGCGCGGCGCGCCCCGCGACGCGCGCCGTCAGCGTGTGCAGGGCCGCGGCCAGCGCGACACCCATCGCGATCCCAGTCCAGGCGAGGGCCGACAGTCGCTCGCCGAAGAGCCGGATGACCACGGCGTTCAGGTGGACGATCCCGGGCCCTACGACATCGGAGAAGTCGCGGTACATGGTCTCGCCGGCGGCGACGCGCGCGCCCTCGTCCACCCACACGCCGGTCGTCGCCTTGTGGAAGAGGTAGATGAACTCGCCGCGCCGGAACGTGGCGAGGTAGAGGAACGCCACCGCGGCCAGCGCCACGAGCGCCGCTTCGCGCGCGTGAATCCCGCCCCGCTCGCCGCCGCGGCTCATCTCCACCGGGCCGCGATCATACTGAATCGGACCCGCCCTGGCCTTCTCCCGCGCCACCATCGGTTCGCCGCCGATTATTTTTCGGCCGAGAGGGAACCGGGGTCCGGATGAGTCAGCTCGTCGTCCGCGGCGAGGACACCGAATCGGCGCTCCTCTCCGCTCTCAAGCTCCTCGAGATCCAGAAGACGCTGGGGGCCGAGCCCGTCCTGGCGGCGCTGCGCCGCTTCCCGGCCCAGCCCGCGCGGCATGCGGATTTTCCATCCGACCTGCATCCGAGGCTGAAGGAGATCCTCCAGGCGCGCGGCGTGGCGCGGCCCTACACGCACCAGGCGCTGGCCTACGCGGCGGCGCGCGAGGGACGGAATACCGTGGTGGTCACGCCCACCGCCTCGGGCAAGACCCTCTGCTACAACCTGCCCGTCCTCGACCACATCCTGAAGGAGCCGGACGCGCGCGCGCTGTACCTCTTTCCCACCAAGGCGCTGGCCCAGGACCAGCTGGCCGAGCTCTACGGCGTCATCGAGGCGCTGGGGGCGGACATCGGCACCTTCACCTACGACGGCGACACGCCGCAGGATGCGCGCAAGGCCATCCGCTCCCGCGCCCACATCGTGGTCACCAACCCCGACATGCTGCACAAGGGGATCCTCCCGCACCACACCAAGTGGGTGAAGCTCTTCGAGAACCTGCGCTACGTGGTCGTGGACGAGCTGCACAGCCACCGCGGGGTCTACGGATCGCACGTGGCGAACATCCTGCGCCGGCTGCGCCGGGTGTGCCGCTTCTACGGGTCCGACCCGCAGTTCCTCTGCTCCTCGGCCACCATCGGCAACCCGCGCGAGCTGGCGGAGGCCCTCACCGGGCGCGAGATGACGCTCATCGACGAGAGCGGCGCGCCGAGGGGCGAGCGGTTCTTCGCCATCTACAACCCGCCGGTGGTGAACCGGCAGCTCGGGATTCGGCGCTCCGCCCTGGGCTGCGCGCGGGACGTGGCCCTCTCGTTCCTGGAGCGCGGGCTGCAGACCATCGTCTTCGCGCCGTCGCGCCTGGCCACCGAGGTGCTGGTCACGTACCTGAAGGAGTCCATGGAGACGCGGCCGGGATCCGAGGGCGTGATCCGCGGCTATCGCGGAGGGTATCTGCCGCTCAAGCGGCGCGAGATCGAGCGCGGCCTGCGCGAGGGCACGGTGCTCGGTGTCGTCTCCACCAACGCGCTGGAGCTGGGCATCGACATCGGCGGCCTGGACGCCGCGGTGCTGCTCGGCTATCCGGGCAGCGTGGCCTCGACGTGGCAGCAGGCGGGACGCGCGGGCCGCCGGTCGGGCGGTTCCGTGGCGGTCCTGGTCGCCAACTCGACGCCGCTGAACCAGTTCCTCGCCAAGAACCCCGACTACTTCTTCGATTCCCCGGTGGAGCAGGCGCGCATCAACCCGGACAACCTCCAGATCCTGGTCAGCCACGTCAAGTGCGCGGCCTTCGAGCTCCCCTTCGCCGAGGGCGAGACCTTCGGGGGCGAGGACCTGGGCGAGATCCTGGGCTTCCTCGAGGAGGAGCGGATCGTCCACCGCGCGGGGGACCGCTGGCACTGGACGAGCGAGAGCTATCCCGCCGACGCGGTGAGCCTGCGCAGCGTCTCCTCCGACAACTTCGTGGTCCAGGACGTCACGCCGGGCCGGGAGCCGCGGATCATCGCCGAGGTCGACTACGACAGCGCGCCCGCCACCCTGCACGAGAAGGCGGTCTACATCCTCGAGGGCCGCACGCACATCGTGGAGAAGTACGACCATCAGGAGCGCCGGGCCCACGTCCACGAGGCCGAGGTGGACTACTACACCGACGCCATCACGTACACGAAGGTGCGCATCCTGGACCGGCTCTCGCCCGAGGAGCCGGCCCGGCCGCGCGCGCGCCGCAGCCACGGCGAGGTGCACGTCACCTCCCAGGTCGTGGGCTTCAAGAAGCTGAAGTTCTGGACGGGGGAGAACGTCGGCTCGGGCGAGCTGCAGATGCCCGAGAACGAGATGCACACCACGTCGTACTGGCTGACCGTGCCGCGCGAGGTGATGGCCGCGCTGCCCTTCGGCCTCGAGGAGCGCCGCGACGGCGTGGTGGCCCTCTCCTACGCGCTGGGACAGCTGGCGGCGCTGTTCCTCATGTGCGACCGCCACGACCTCGGGGTGGCGCTGGGCGACAACGCGCAGGGCGAGGCCCAGGTCACACGCGGGCCGCGCCGAATCACGGCGGTGGCGCGGACCGAGGTCCCGGCGTACCTCGACTACGAGCCCCACATCTTCGTCTATGACAACTACCCGGGCGGGATCGGCCTCTCCGAGCCGCTCTACCGCCTCCACGACCGCCTGCTGGCCGAGGCCCTGTCGCTCATCGCGGGATGCGGCTGCCGGGACGGCTGCCCGTCCTGCGTGGGCCCGGCGGGCGAGGTGGGCAGCCGCGGCAAGGAAGTGGCTTTGACCTTGCTCCGCGCATGCACACCATGAAGAGATCTCACACCACGAAGACACTTTGTCTGATTGCCTTCGGTGTCTTCGTGGTGGCTTTTCAGGCGCGTCCAGCGCGTCCAGCTCCAGAGCCGTCCCCTCCAACTCGCGCCGTCGTCCTGGGCATCACCCAGGACGGCGGCGTCCCTCACATCGGCTGCCGCCAGCCGTTGTGCGTGGACGCCCGCCGCGACCCTTCGCGGCGGCAGCGCGTGGCCTGCCTCGGCCTCGTCGACGACGTCTCGGGCCAGCGCTATCTCATCGACGCCACGCCCGACGTCGCCTCGCAGATCGAGTCGCTGAACGGCGGCCGCGCGGTCGCCGATCCGAGGCGGCCCGTGGACGGGATCCTGCTCACCCATGCCCACGTCGGCCACTACACGGGACTGATGTATCTGGGCCGCGAGGCCCTGGGCGCCAACCGCGTGCCGGTCTACTCCACGCCACGGATGGCCGCGTTCCTCAGGGAGAACGAGCCTTGGGGACAGTTGGCAAGGCTGGGCCACATCGAGATCCGGGAAGTGTTGCCCGGTCATGAAGTCACGATGGGGCAATTCCGGGTCATGCCGGTCACCGTGCCCCATCGTGATGAGCTGTCGGACACCGTCGGCTATCGCGTGCGCGGGCCGTCGCGGTCGCTCCTCTACATCCCCGACATCGACAAGTGGGAGAGATGGGACCGCAGGATCACCGACGAGGTCGCGGCCGCGGACGTGGCCCTGCTCGACGGGACGTTCCAGGACGCGACCGAGGTCCCCGGCCGGAGCCTGGCCGAGATCCCGCACCCGCTGGTGGGCGAGACCCTGGCCCTGCTGGCGGCGCCCGCGCTGCGTGGGCGCGTCCACTTCATCCATCTGAACCACACGAACGTGCTGCTATGGGACGCGGGCGCGGCGGGCGCCATCGAGGCGCGCGGCTTCCGCGTGGCGCGGGACGGGGACGCCTTCGCGCTGTGAGGCCCCGTGTCTGAGGCCGCGACGCTCCACGACCGCCTCCGGCGGCTGCGACGCCACGCCGCGGATCCGGCCGCCGGTCCCGAGAGCGGTGGCCTCGAAGCCCTCGAGACGTCGCTCCTGGGCGGGACGGAAGGCGGCCTCACGCTCAAGCAGCGCCTGGAGCGGCTGGTGGCGGTGGCCTCGCGCGCCGCCGCCCTGCGCGAGCGCGCGTCCGGGCCGCGCCCCGCCGCCCTGGAGGAGCTCATCCAGGGACGCCGCGTCGAGAACGAGCGGGGCGAGTTCTTCGTGGTGGAGACCGACCTGCACCTCGACGGCCGGCACGGCGACCTCTCGCTCAGCCGCTTCCGCAGCCTGGCCCCGGGCAGCGTGGGCGTGCTGACCGGCGAGCGCGAGCTGGACGGCTTCGACCTGGGCCGGGCCGTGTTCCTCGACACCGAGACCACGGGCCTGGCCGGCGGTACGGGCACCGCGGCCTTCCTGGTGGGCGTCGGCTTCCTGGACGGCGATCGCTTCCGCGTGCGGCAGTACTTCATGCGCGACTACCCGGAGGAGGCCGCCATGCTGCGCGGCCTGGCCGAGCACCTCCGCGGGTTCACGCACCTCGTGACCTACAACGGCCGCACCTTCGACGTGCCGCTGCTGGAGGCGCGCTATCGCTTGAGCCGGGAGCCGTACCCGCTGGCGGACTGGGCCCACCTGGACCTGCTCCATCCCGCGCGGCGGCTGTGGAAGGAGCGGCTGGAGTCCTGCCGCTTGCAGTTCCTGGAGAGCGAGCTTCTGGGCGTGCACCGGTACGGGGACGTCCCCGGCGCGGACATCCCGCGCATCTACTTCGACTACGTACGCAGCCGCGGCCGGGACGCGCGGGCCCTGGTCGCGGTGCTGGAGCACAATCGCGTGGACGTGCTCTCGCTGGCCGCGCTGGCCGTGCTGGCGTGCGACTGGGTCCACGAGGCGCGGGCCGAGGACCCGCGGGACGTCTACTGCCTGGGGCGGGTGTTCGAGCGCGCGGAGATGTACGAGCGGTCGGACGAGCAGTACCGCCGCGTGGCGGCCAGCGACGGCGCCGACGCGGTGCGGGTGCCGTCCCTGTTGCGGCTGGCGGCCCGCGCCAAGCGGACCGGCGACCATTGCGCGGCGACATCGCTGTGGGAGGAGGCCGCGGCGGCCGGCGACTGCCGGGCCCTGCGCGAGCTGGCGGTCTTCCACGAGCACCGTTCCCGCGACCTGGCCGCCGCCCTCCAGGCCGTCGACCGGGCCCTGGACCGGCTCAACGGGTGGGAGGACCGGCGCACCGCCACCGACTTCCGCCGGCGCCGCGAGCGCATCCGGGCCAAGCTGGAACGCGAGCAGGCGGGCCGCTAGACTCTCCGCCGTGCAACGGCGGCGCCGAGCCCTCCTGGCCGACGTGCTCGGGCTGCTGGCCATCCTGCTCGTCCTCATCGACTACTTCCGGCCGGCGCTCCTGCTCCTGCCCACCATCGCCGCCGGCGGCGACACGCAGTGCCACTACCCGACGGCGGTCTACTTCCGCGAGCACCTGCTGCCGCGGCTGCGCTTCCATGGGTGGTACCCCGGCGCGTACCTCGGCCATCCGCTCCTCCTCTATTACTTCCCCCTGCCGTTCGTCCTGATCTCCGCCCTGGCGCCGCTCCTCGGGTTGCCGGCGGCCTTCAAGCTCGGGACGGCCCTCGGCGTCTTCCTGCTGCCCCCGCTCGTCTACGCGGCCCTCCGGATGATGGGCTTCCGCTTCCCCTCGCCCCTGCTGGGCGCCGCCGCCGCCACCGTCTTCCTGTTCCTGGAGGAGAACCCGATCTGGGGCGGCACCATCGCGAGCACGCTGACCGGCGAGTTCTCCTACACGTACGGCATCGGGCTGGGCGTCCTGTTCCTGGGCGTCGTCTACCGCATCTACGCCCGGGGCGGCCGCCCGTGGCTTCCCGCCGCGGTCCTCGCGGTGACCGCGCTCGCGCACGGCTACGCGGTCCTGTGGGCGGGGCTCTCGGCGTCGTACTTCCTCTACGCGGCGCGGCGGCCGCGCCGGACGCTGCTCTGGCTGCTGGCGGTGGCGGGACTGGCCGGGGCCCTTTGCGCCTTCTGGCTGCTGCCGCTGCTCGCCGGCTGGGGCTGGACCACGCCCTACGACGATCCGTGGATCACGGTCGCGCCGCGGAACCTGGCGCCGCCGTTCCTGGTGCCGCTCTTCGCGGCCGCGCTCGGCGGCCTCGCGGCGACCGTCCTGCTGGCGCGGCGGGCCGGCGGCCCCGACCACCGCCTCCTCTTCCTCGCGCACGCGGCGCTCGTGGCCGCCGCCCTGGCCGCCGCCGGCCCGGCCCTCGGGATCATCGACGTGCGCTTCGTGCCGTTCGCGCAGCTCGCGCTCTGCCTGGCCGGCGGCGTCACCCTGGGACAGGCGCTGCGGGCCCTGGCCGCGCCGGAGCCGGCGGCGCTGGGCCTGGTGCTGGCGGCGCTCGTCTACGCCGACGACCGCTCCCGCGTGGACCGGTATTGGATCGAGTGGAACTACACGGGCCTCCAGGCCAAGGAGCTGTGGCCGGCCTTCCGCGACCTGACCCGGAAGCTCGAGGGGACCGCGGCCGACCCGCGCGTGGCGGTGGAGTACGCGTCCGAGCACGAGAAAGCCGGCTCGATCCGGATGTACGAGACGCTCCCGCTCTTCACCGGCCGCCCCACGCTGGAGGGCGTGTACAACCAGGCGAGCCTGCAGACCCACGCGGTCTACTACGTCGCGTCGGAGCTCGACGCCGTCTCGCCCAACCCCTTCAAGAGCCGCGAGTACTCCACCTTCGACACCGACAACGCCCTGCGCCACCTGCGCCTCTTCAACGTCGGCGACGTGGTGGCGCTGAGCCCGAAGCTCGTCTCGAGCCTGGAGGCGCGGACCGACGTCGCCGCCGTGGAGCGCGTCCCGCCCTACACGGTCTTCCGGCTCGCGGACCACGGGCCCGGCTACGTGGAGCCGATGGCCTACGCGCCCGTGCGGTCCCCGCCCCGCGGCTGGCGCGACAAGGCCTGGCGCTGGTTCACGCGCAAGCCGCTGCGCCCGGCGCATCTCGTCTTCACGGACGACGCGCGGTTCGCGGTCACCGAGAGGGACGAATGGCTGGCCCCGCCCGAGGTTCCCCTGGAGCCGGGGGTCACGGTGCGCGAGACCATGGGGCGCGAGAGCGTGGACATCACGACCAGCCGGGTCGGCCATCCCCTGCTCGTCAAGATCTCGTACCACCCGCGCTGGAAGGCGGAGGGAGCGGACGGCCCGTACCTCGTCTCGCCGGCGCTCATGATGATCGTCCCGCGCCAGGAGAACGTGCGCCTCGTCTACTCGAGGACGGTCTCCGATTGGCTCGGCGCGGGCCTCACGGTCGCGGCGCTGGCCTTCGGAGCCTGGTCCCTCGTCCGCCGGCCGCGCGTGCCCATGGTTGAAGCGGCCGCCGGCCCACCGCCGGGCACGGACGCCTGTGATCTGCCCGCGCCCACGCGCCGCTGGGGAGGATGGATTCCCGCGGCCCTGCTGGTCGCGCTGGTCGCGTCACGCCTCGCCGTCCCCGACCGCGCTGCGGCCGCCGCCCGGGAAGCCGAGGAGTTGCGCGCCCGGGCCACCCGCGCGCAGACCGAAGGCCGTTTCGCCGACGCCGCGGAGTACGCCCGGCACGCCGTCTTTCGCGTCACCGGGCCGAAGCGCGGCGACCTGCTCTGCCTGCGCGCGACGAACCTGTCCCGAGCGGGTCAGGAGGATGAGGCTCGCACCGCGCTCGCGGAAGCGACCGCAGCCGGCATGTCTTGTGGCAGGTAAGGCTGTTCCAACCTGCCCTGGCTATTCGCGGCCGCGCTTACGATTTTCGAATCCGTTTCGAAACGGATAGCCGGTAACTTTCGTTACTCGTTCCGGAACGAGTACCTCGCGACAGGTTACTCGCTACTCGCAACGCCGATGGTGCCGCCATCCCGGTTTCCAGCCGTCTCCTGGATTCCCACCTCGACCAGCCGGCGGCGCAGATCGGCCGCGGTCACGCTGTGCCGCGCGACCTCCCGGTCCCCGAGCAGCAGGACCGGGATGTCCAGCCGGTAGAGCCGGTCCGTTTCGGGATCGTCGCGCACGTCCTTCTCCACGAGCGACGCGCCGAACTCGGGGAGCACGGTGAGGGCCACCTCGCGCATGGCGTGGCAGAGGTGGCAATCGGGCTTTCCCAGCAGCGTGAGCCGGGCGCCCGTCACCGGGCCCGGCGCTCCTCCACCGCCGGCTTGCGGGCCAGCGTCACGATGGCCGCCCCCGCGATGACGGCCACGATCGTGAGCTGCACGAGCAGCGCGGAGAGGTCGGGGTGGATCCCCATCCACGGCACCTCGGGGAACGCCACCGGGCGGGGCGGCAGGTAGCCGGCAGCCACCAGCTCGTACATCCCCGCGCCGGCGAACGAGATCGCGAGCGCGCACAGGAGCAGGCCCGACACCGCGAAGAAGGGCCCGAGCGGCAGGCGCTGGACGGCGCGCTCCATGAGCAACGCGATGGCGGCCACGACGGCCAGGCCGGCCGCGGCCCCCGCCCAGACCTGGAGCCGGTGCGCCTCCGATTCCAGGATCAGGGCCTGCGTGAACAGCACGGTCTCGGCAGCCTCACGGTACACCGCCAGGAACGAGAGGGCGGACAGCAGGAGGACGTTGCGGCCGCTGAGCCCCTCCAGCCTCCGCTTCAGGTAGGCCATCCAGTGCCGCGACTCCGCCTTCGAGATCATCCAGAAGCTGACCGAGAAAAGCACCGCGGCGGCCAGCAGCGCCACCACCGCCTCCACCAGCTCGCGCTGTTCGCTGCCGATCGCGATCACGCGGGAAGTGACCCACCAGGTCAGGACGCCCGCGGGCAGGGCGGCCAGCCATCCCGCGTGGATGAAGCGGACCGCATCGGACCGTCCCAGGCGGCGCACGCCCGCCAGCAGGGCTCCCACCAGCAGCGCCGCCTCCACGCCCTCGCGGAAATAGATGAGGAAGGCGGCGATGAACGGCACCGCCGGGCGCCGGCCCTCCCCCGCGACGCGGCCGAGGTGCCGCTCGAGGTCGGCGGCGGCGAAGCGGACGCGGCCGGCGTCTTCCCGGCGAATCGCGGCGCGCAGGTCGCGGAAGGCCGCCTCCACCTCGAGCGTGGCCGCGGCGTCCCGGGCGCGCAGGCGCGGCTCCAGCGGCTCGAAGCCCTCGAGGTAGGCGTCGAGGACCATGCGGTCCGCCTCCGGCGCGCGGCCGTCGGCCGCCGCGGAGACCGCCTTGCGCACCATGCCGCGCGTGCGGTCGATCCCCACGCCGGTGGGGGCCTCGAGGAACGCGCCCTCGCGTCTCACCCAGGCCACGGCCGCCGCGGGGTCCGCCGCGTCCTCGCGCCGCAGCGCCTCCTTCATCTCGCGGTCCGACCGCGTCGCCATGTCGGCCAGCGTCACGGCGACCGGTCCGCGCGCGGCCTCGTCCTCGTGACCCAGCCGGAGCACGTAGAAGGCCAGGTCCCACCTCTCGCCGGGGGAGAGGCTGTCGAAGGACGGCATGGCCGTGCCCGGGACCCCGAAGGTGAGCGCGTTGTACGCGCGGAACGGCGACAGGTCGTCCCGGCGCGTCGGATCGCGGAACCGCATGGGCGGGGGATCGAGCGCCATGGCCCGCTCCGTGTCGGCGTCCCCGCCGGCGCCGTGGCAGACGGCGCAGGACCGCGCGTAGAGCCCGCGCGCGTCGGCCAGCGACGGCCGCCGCGCGGGCATGGTGCGCAGGCGGAAGAGCTGCACCGCCTCGTCGCGGGCCGCACGGCAGGCCGTGGCCACCTCCGCCGCCCCCGCGCGCGCGCGCACGCGCGACTCGACGTCCGCGACGAGGCCGAGGAGGGCGTCGGCGGGCGCGGCCGCGGTTGAGGCCAGCCCCGCCGCCATGGACCGCGCCTCGCTCACGAACTGGACCTGCTCCTCGTACTCGGCGGGGCTCACCACCGCCCCGTCGCGCACCGCGCGGGGGTAGTCGCCGGCCACGTAGTCGAGCAGCGCCACCAGCCGATGGGCGTCGCCGCCGTCGCGCGGCGAGGCGGGTGGGGCCGGGGGCGGGGCCTGCTCGCAGGCCGCGAGGATCAGGCAGGCCCCGAGTGCCGCGGCGGCCGGCCTGAACTTGAAAATGAATTTCATTTTCAAGTTGAAAGGCTAGCACCCCGCGGCGCGGGCGGTCAAGGACGAGCCAGGCCTAGAGGGCCGACTCCATCTCCCGGACGATGGCGACCGCCGCCGCCTCTGGATCGGCGGCCTGCGCGATGGGCCGGCCGACGACGAGGTAGCTCGCCCCGGCCTTGATGGCCGCCGCGGGCGTGGCCGCGCGGGCCTGGTCGTCCGCGCGGGCCCCGGCGGGCCGGATGCCCGGGGTCACGATCAGGAAGTCCGGCCCGCAGGCGGACCGCACGAGCTCCGCCTCGAGCGGCGAGGCCACGACGCCGTCGGCGCGCGCCTCCCGCGCGAGCCGCGCGAGCCGCCGCACGGACTCGGAGAGAGGCCGCCCGTCCAGGCCGATCTCGCCGAGGCTCTTCTCGTCATGGCTGGTGAGGATGGTGACCGCCAGCACCCGGCTGCCCATCGCGGGGAGCGCGCCCACCGCCGCCTCCATCATGGCCTTCCCGCCCAGGGCGTGCAGGGTCATCAGGGAGACGCCGAGCAGGGAGGCCTGGGCCACCGCTTCCGCCACGGTGTTCGGGATGTCGTGGTACTTCAGGTCCAGGAAGACCTTCTCTCCCCGGCCCACGATCTCGCGCACGAGCTGCGGCCCCGCCGCAGTGAAGAGGCGGCTGCCCACCTTGAACATGCCCACCGCCCCCGAGAGGCGGTCCACGAGGGCGCGCGCTTCGTCGGCGGTGGCCACGTCGAGGGCGACGATGAGGCGGTCGCGGGCGCTGGCGGTCATTCGCGGACGCCCAGCGGCGGCGGGTCGTTGGGGAAGGTCAGGCCCCCCACCACGGAGTTGATGTCCCGCAGGCCGTGGCGCTCCATGTAGTCGCGCAGCTCGGAGAGGGTCCGCTCGTAGACCCCGGGGTCCACGAAGTTGGCCGTGCCGATCTGGACCGCGCGGCAGCCCGCCAGCATGAACTCCAGCGCGTCGTCGGCGCTGCCGATGCCGCCCACGCCGATGACGGGGATGCGGACCGCGCGCGCGGCCTGCCAGGCCATGCGTACGGCGATGGGGCGGATGGCGGGACCGGACAGGCCCCCCGTCCCGA
>Ga0075418_10008232_pt1 | contig 11696 bp, 17 predicted proteins | sample SoiMetdeltSBSDD2_FD_81776 | JGI IMG/M metagenome (GOLD analysis project Ga0075418, IMG submission 81776) | Bulk soil microbial communities from a Populus tree surrounding site in Tennessee, USA - Soil MetaG P. deltoides SBSDD2 | ecosystem: Environmental > Terrestrial > Soil > Tree plantation...
CACGGCAAACCATATTTCGCCGGACCCCGGCCGCCGCTCCGCCTTATGACTTATGACCGGATTGAGGATGTGATCAGGCTGACCTACGTTCCTGCTTAATCTCGCGACTCGCCGGATAGAAATCGCCGCTGAAGCAAGCCGATCTCAATCCTGGCGGCTGTTTTCGAAAGTGGTTGCGGGGGCGCGCTGCCGTCATGGGCAACGCGCGTCATGGTGGTCGCAGCATGACGGCAGATTAGCTGAGGTGGATGCCATGGCGTCTGGTCGCCTCGCGCAACATTTCGATTGCGTCCAACACCATCGTGTGTGAGCTTAACGCACCGCCCGCTATACTCGTTGTCGTATAGCAGCTCGCACGTCATCGTAGGAGGGTCGCGGCGATGCGCCTGACGGGAGAAGCGCTGATCTTCTGTTGCTGCTTGGTGGCGCCTGTGTTTGCCCATCACGGCGGCGGCGTCGAATACTTCATGGACCAGACGCGCGGGCCCGTCACGGGCACCGTCACGGCGTTCGCGTTCACGTTCCCGCACCCGCACATCGAGTTCGACGTGAAGACCGCGAGCGGCGCAATCGAGAAGTGGGCGGCCGTGTTCCAGCCGACTCCCACCAACCTCCGGGCCGCGGGGTGGACCCGCAACTCCGTGAAGCCCGGCGACACGCTTACCGTGTCGGGCCCGCCGCACAAGAGCGCGCCGAACGTGATTTTCGCGCGTCGCGTCGAGATCAACGGCAAGCTGCTGGAGCAGGGCGACGGGGCCAACTGATGCGATTGCTCGCCCTTCTGATCTTTGCGGGTGTGTTCGTCGCCGGCCTGGGCGCCCAGCAGAAGTTCGATCCGCGGGACCTGTCAGGGCATTGGGATCGGACGTCGCCCGTCGTCAGCTTCAGCAGCGTGCCCGGCAGCGGCCGCGGTGCCACGCTCGAAGCTCCCTTCACGCCCGAGGGGAAGAAGATGAACGACGCGAACAAGCCCGGCTACGGTCCACGACGAGGGACCACGCGGAACGATCCGTTGGGACGCTGCGAACCGCTCGGGCTGGTGCGCCATCTGAGCACCGAGATCGTAGAGCCACACAACACGTTCGAGATCGTGCAGCTGCCGAACCGGATCCTGCAGTTCTTCGAGTACCGCCACGACTGGCGGGAAATCTGGATGGACGGCCGCGCGTTGCCGGATCCGGCAACCGTGGATCCGAAGTGGAACGGCTTCTCAGTGGGGCGATGGGAAAACAACACGCTGGTGGTCGATTCGGTCGCCTTCGACGGCCGGAGTTGGGTGGACAAGTTCGGCTACCCGCACTCGGAGGAGATGCGCCTGCAGGAACGCTACCGTCGCCTGGACGCCGACACGCTCGAGCTCGTGATGACGATCACCGACCCGGTCGTCTACTCGAAGCCGTGGTCGAGCGATGTCAAGCGAATGAAGCTGAATCGCGAAAAGGCGAAGCGCTGGGATGAGCAGATCTACTGCGTCCCGTCCGAGGAGTTCCCGTTCCAGAGGCTGATTCAGTCGGGGAACGTGATCGAGCCGTAGTGTCGGTCAGGGCCCTTCCGGCTGAGAACTGAGAACGAGGTGGCTCACGCAGCGTCGTTACCAAGGCCAGGTCACTGCAGGGCCCCGTCTCGCGTCCGACGGCTTCGACGAGGCGTCCTTGCGCCGTTGACGTGACGACCGTAAACGGCTTCCGCGAGTTGGCTAACTGATCGGCCCCGTTTCTTCGACGGATTGTCCCCGGGATCTCGAAAATGGTTGCGGGGGCTCGCAACTGCCGGCACTTGCCGATTGGTGGGTGGCTGCGTAGACCGAAAAAGGCTTGTTCCCACTAATGCGTCGCCATTCCTGAAAGCCGCAGATTCTGGGAGCAAGAATATGTTCTTGAGAATCAGTTACTTCAAGAAGCATTTCGATTCTTGTTTTCTTGTTCCCACATATCTCGGGGAACAAGAGAACACAACATTCAGACCGGTCGAACCCGATATTCTTCCCGGTCCAGTAGCGCAACGACCTCGCGGTATCAGTATTGGGGCCAATAGCAGAAATCGCGTTGTACCACCGCGCGAGTTTCGCCGCGAATGCGGGTCTGTCTTCAAACGCAGCAGCTCTCCCACGTACTGGGGATCCGAGAAGCAGGTTCCGGAATCAGTTGTTCATGACTTGCGGTGCGGCCCCGTATGATCGCCACGTTGCGCGACCCGCAGTCGATCGGCAAATGAGGGAGGGACGATGCCGCTCTATCTATCGAGGTTCAGCTACACGCCAGAGACTTGGGCCAGGTTGATGTCGAATCCAGAAGATCGCCGAAAGGCCGCTCAGTCCTACATCGAGTCGGTCGGTGGAAAGCTCCATGGGTTCTGGTACGGCTTCGGCTCCCACGATGGCTACAACTTATGGGAGGCGCCCGACAACGTGTCCATGGCCGCGGTTGCGCTGGCGATTACTGGCGGCGGTGCGCTCAGCTCGTTTGAGACGACCGTCCTCCTGACCGTCGATGACACGATCGATGCCCTTCGCAAGGCCGAACAAATCCGGTACCGAGCGCCAGGCGGGTAATGGGTCGAGCGCCCCGAGCGGAGTGGAATTCGATTTGGGGCCCGGTGTGGTCTTTCCTTTTTGAGGCACTTAACGTGCCGATCCGGGGTCTCCCCTCGTCACGCCTTTTCACCAACCGAGGGCGTACTTCGCGAATCCGCACGTACGCGGCCACGGTCACGTCAACGACGTTGAGGTGCTCGTCGAATGGAAAGAAGACCTGCAGTGGAGGGTCGGGCCCACAGAGGGCGACTCGAAGATAAAAGTCGACTGTTACCTCTTCTCCCGGCACTTTAACCGTCTCGGTCGCGGTCGCGAAGCCGACGAGTTCTGCTTTGGCGCTGTAGATGCCGGACGGCAGCGCGTCGATTCTGTACTCCCCTCGCGGATCCGTGATCGCGGTACGCTCAACGGTGCCGCTGATTGTCACCTTCACACCTGGCAATGGTGCCTGCCCAACATCCATCATTCGGCCGGTGAGGACGCTGCCTGTCTGCGCTGACAAACTGGCGGCGGCGATGACCACCAGGCTGACCAGGAGCAGACACTTCATGATAGGGAGTCTACTGCGACAGGCCCCTGACCCTGTTTCACAATCAACTGATTTCGGAACGCTTACGCAGGTAAGCGCGCCCGGGTCCATTTCTGGCGCAATCTGAGAGGTCGAATTTGCGGGATTTTGAAACAGCCGATTCCGTTCGCGATGTACGCGCGACGGGGGTACGCCGAGCATCTTTGCAGCCCCACGCACCGACAGGCCGGCTACTCGCTCGAGGTCGGCTGCAGAGATGCGTTGCCGGCGGCGTCCCAACCTCTGGCCCTGCCGCTTGGCGCGAGCCAGACCGGCGTGGATGCGCTCGCGGATGCGCTCACGCTCGAATTCCGCGATCGAGCCGAGAATTCCTGCGTTCATCCGGCCTACGGGCGTCGTCGTGTCGATGCCTTCGCCAATCGAGACGAACCCCACGTTGAGAGCACGGAGCTCGTCGAGTGTCGAAATGAGATGGTGGAGGTTGCGGCCGAAGCGATCGAGGCGCCACACGACGATGGCGTCAAGTCGTCGGCGCTTCACCTCGTTCATCAGCGATCCAGATTCGGGCGGCTGGTCTGCGCGCCTGACACACCGGCATCAACGTACTCGGTGGCCGTCCAGCCTCTCGCCTCGGCGTAGCGGCGCAGATCGATCAACTGGTTTTCGCAGGTTTGGTCAGTCGTGCTGACTCTCGCGTACAGCGCAGCGCGGATTAGTTTCTCAGTCATCGTTCCTCTGCTTGCAGCGTACGGGCGACGCATCATCGCAGCAAGCGGAGAGACACCGAAACGGCTGTTAAATCTTTCGACCGCTCTCTGGATCGCTTCGCGGGTTATGTCGCGTTCGCGATCAGTGTGCGGTGTTGGTCGTGTGCAGTTCGATCCAGCCTTGCTCGATGAACACCTGGCGCAAGTCGGCGGCGCGTGCGAGCAGTGGCGCATCACCTGTGCGTGACAGCTCGCTGTGAATCAGATTGGTGAGGCTGAAGCCGATGCGCAGCTCGCGGCCGGTGTCGGTCTGATAAATCGCGGCGGTCAATACCGCTTCAGGCTTCTGCAATCGATGCATCTGCCACAAGTCGCGTACGTGCTCGAGCCGCGGCTGAGGTGGTGTTGTCGGAGGAGTGAGGCGAACGGACACGACGACGATGGTAGCCGAGACGGCGGCTGGGTCGGGAGCGGGTGATGCGGCGCGGGACCTCGAACGAGGGGCCCGGCCGAGGCCAGTGGCGGTGCGTGGCCGTGGCGCGGAGGCTTCACTCAGTGTCAGCGCATACTGACGTGTCGCATGACGGGAACCGAAATTCCGATACCTGCTTGCACGTCGAACATCGCCGGCCAGTGTTCCGGCCTTTTTCCATTGATCCGCGTGAGCCGGATAGGCACACTGATGCTGAACCCACCGCCTGTAGTTGCCAGGAGATCGACGCCCACCGTCAGTCCGGTTCGCGTTGTCCGGTCAGTGATGAGATGGTATCCACCTATGGGAGTGAGTACTCCGGTGACGTGAGATAGCCCGCGCACGTCGCCGTCCGTTCGAGACAGTCCCACCACGGGCAGATAGGAAAATCGACCGGGCCGGGGGCCTCCGTACCGGAACAGCAGCGCAGTCCGGGACAATCGGAGCGCGGTCTCCTCCTGAAAGCCCGTACGAGCGCGCGAGCTCCAATACTGCTGGCTGTAGGTAGACTCGGCGAGGGCGCCGAACCGATTGCCGAGCGTTACCGCAATGCTGCCGGTGCCGCCCGAAACGGTACCGCCAGCGGAGCAAATACTCCACGTGCCCTCGCATGCGTCCGACGAATTGCGCGACGTGTAGTTTGTAATGGCTCTGGCTGAGAGTTCGACTCTCACGAGTCGCAGCGACCTGTACACGGCCGCGATATGGGTGGCGCTGGCCGAAGAGTGAGGTCCCGCTGGCTGTGCTGCAAGTGGAGAGGTGGCTTGAGTCTCGGTGAGGCTGCTTCCGCGCTCGTACGCGGCGAGGACACCGTTTCTGATGGTGCGCAAGTACTCGGCAAGCTGTTGCAGCGCAGCTCCCTCCATCGTGGTCCCGTCATCGAACATGAGCCTCTCCGGCTGAAGCTCGACGACCGTGTCGATCCACGCGTACGCATCACCTGCCCTGACGCCATCGAACGTGAACGGTGTGGCGTTCACGGGCGGCGGCGCCACAGCGAAGAGGGTCCTCTCATCGGCGAAATACACGACAGTCATGTCCGTTGCGTGGGTCGAACGGACGTGAACGAGTTGTACGGACGTGTCTCCGATCCTGATCGTCCGCCGCGTGTCGAAGCTGTCGCGCACCTCACGCACGAAGCGATATTCCGCCTCGTTCGCACGCCGTGATCGCGCCAGCTGCTCGTTGAACGCGCGATTGGCGACGCGTTGCGCTGCGTCGAAGACCCCAGCTCCCGCAGTCCGGTCTGCATGATGATGTGTGAGAACGACGTAGCGGACTGGTACACCCGGAAAACGACTCTCCAATTCCTCCTTCAAGGCCATCGCAGCTGGGCGGCTGAGCGGATCGACGACCACGATGCCGTCGCGCGTCACCAGGAACACAGTGTGCTCACGTCCGTCCCGCACTTGGTACAGGTTGCCGCGTAGCGGCGTGATTTCTTGGTTTCGCGCACCCGATGTCGACTCTTGTGCGTGCAGCGACTGCGCGGCCGCGCCGAGTGCGAGCACCGCGGACAGGCCAATAACGGTCGTTCTCACGCCATTACCTTTCTGGCGGGGGAATCGAGAACACGTAGTACCCCCACAACCCGTCGTACATGGCGGAAATTCGCACCGTGCCGGGTCTGCGCGCGGTCACCCGTCCGCCCTCGACGGTCGCCACTGACGGGTCGGACGAGGTCCAAGCCGCCTGAGCGGTCACGTCACTCGAAACGGCAGCACTCTGGAGCAGCGCGGCGGTTGTTTGTGTGGTAGCACCGACGGTTCGAGGAGGCACACCTCTGGCAGCGAGGCGCGGAAATGGCTGCCGGGCAGGCTCGATGACCACAATGGCGACGAACGCCTCAAGTCCTTGCAACTCGACTCGGACACCCGCGGTGCCTGGACGTTCGGCGCGGAAGACCCCGGTACCCAGCGACCGGAACACGCTTGGATCAGGCGACGACCACGTGGCGTCGATAGTGGCGTTGTGCCATGCACCATCGGACCTGAGGACGTAGGCCACGAAGGAGTACGAGGTAAAAACCGAGGCCTCGCCGAGCGGCTGTCCGAAATGGAGCTGCAGGGCAACCGGAACGGCGGGGCTTGGCGTTGTCGGATAGGAAGCATCGCAAGCTACGGTCAAGATCGCTGCGCAAAGAAGGACTGCCAACCGATTCCTCGCGCCAGCGGCCACGCAGCAGTCATCAGGCCGTTCTTTCATCGTGGCACTATGCAGCGAGTACCATCAGTGACGTTCGTCGGGGCGATCCCGACGACAACCACCTCGCCGCGGATAGTCGTTGAGCGGGCGGCAAGACGGCATCCTTGCTCGAAGGTAGCGGTGAACCGCCTGACGGTCCCAAGTTGGTCAGCGATGAGGTCGGCCTCGGTGACGGTGAATCGCGACGGTTCGGGCGCGGCGCAACTCGAAAAGCCCGGAGCGCTAATTTGAAGCGTCGGCAGGGTCGGCGATAGAGGCCTCACGATGCCTTGCGCGTTCTCGTACGTGCCTGGTATGAGCGCAGTACCTTGGGGAGCGGAGAAGTCAAGCGAATAGGACGTTGGACCTTCAAAAGCACCAACGAAAACGCCGCTCCCACGGCAGCTCGCTCGCCACGCCAGCGCCGACTTGGTTACGCGGCGCCCGTCGATCGGTTGGCCGTTCCCCGGATCCGTCCATGATGCGATGAACGGCGGGGTCCTGAACCAGAGGGCCAGCGTCGCCTGGACAGCCCGCTCTCCGCTCGTAGCGCCAATTGAGACAGTGATCTCTCGGGATAGGGGGCTCGTTACAATCGGGAACTCCGCTGACGTCGCACCCGCTGCGACACTGATGGACGTCGGCACGACGACGGCGGCATCTCCGCTAGATAACGCGACGGTTAGACCTGGCGTCGAGGCTGGAAACGACAGGACCACGCGACCGGTGGCGCCGCTGCCACCGAAAACGGCCGCAGGGCTCAGGATCAACGAGACGAGCGCGGCTGGAACGGGTGGCAGAGGAGGCGGTGGATCTCCAACAACCACGTTGGAGGGGGCGGTAGGCGCCGTGTCGTCGATGACGGGAAGCCGTGAGTTGCAGCCGCTCGCCGCAATGACAATGGCGCTGGCCACAATCAGGCGATTGATCCGGGACCTGGCTGCGACACTTGCCGGAGCCGCAGTTGCGCAAAGGAGAAGGTTCCTTGGCTGTCTCAAGCGACGGGTCTCGCCCTAAATATCGGTGAGAGCGGTGGAGTTCGTTATTGCGAGTTGTGGCGCCACGCACGCACTAATCCGGACCGGGCGGAATCGAGTAGGCGTCGTGCGGCGCGCCTACCCGTCGAAAGGTTCCAGCCTCTGGTCGCGCGCTCTAATGGCCGCATGGTGCGGCGCAGTTTTCAAGATCCGGGCGCGCTAACCATGGGTCCTCTATGGGTCCCATCCAGACGGTGGTCAGCGTTGTACTCTTACACGCGGAAAGTCCATGCAGTCGTCCCAATACTTCTTGCGCCCGCCGCAAGACGACGGAGAATGGCGAAGCTATCACGCGATTCGGCGGAAAGTGTTGTTCGACAGCCGCGGCCAGCCGTACGACGAACACCATCCAGACGAGTTTTGCGCGGGCAACCATCCCCTGGTGTTGTTTCATCGCGGAGAACCCGTCGGAGTAATGAGAATCGACATAGACCTCCCAGTTGCGATCTTTCGCCGAGTGGCCATCCGGGAAGACATGCAGCGGAAAGGACACGGCACCGTGATGCTGGAGCTGGCGGAGAGGTTCGCCTGCGACAACGGATGTAGTCTGATTAGGTCGTTCGTCAATCCAGAGGCAGTCGGCTTCTACGAGCGATGCGGATTCAACCAAGACGAGGCATCGCTGAGTGATGCTCAGCACGTACTTATGCAGAAGGCGGCGAAGAAGCGATGACCGGCTGGAGTCTGTTGAAGTGGACCACCATCGGGACGAACATCCTGTTGATCCTTTGGATGTTCGCGACCGCCTACGCGTGGGGTGGGGGTAATTGGATGGGCGCCAGCATTGTCAGTACTCCGCCCGCACTCGCCATCATCGCGTTATTGCGGAAGTGAGGAAGGTCGAGAACGAACGACTGTGCTTCGTCAGGAGCGAACTTCCACCTAAATAGAGCCCGGTTCAGTCCATCGAAACACGCGCCGATCCTCCTTGTCTCTGAATGAGCCCACGGCGATCAGAATCAGGTCGATGAGGCTCCAGATACCTAACCCGCCTAACGTCATCAGCATCAGGATGCCGGTGCCGATTTTTCCAACATAGAACCGATGAACGCCGAATACCCCCAGAAAGACGCAAAAGAGCAATGCCACCAGCCGCGACCGCGGTGAGAACTCTGGTGTGTCCATTTTCAGCGTGCCTTTCGTTGCGGGTGAACGGATACGCCTCTTGAACATTCCGCTGTACCGCTAACGCGGTCTCCGGATGTTAAAGCAGTTTCAGTTCTGGAGTGAGTTTTGAGTTTGGCAAGTCCGCGCCCTCGTTCGTCGTATCAAACAGTCGAGTGAAAGGAGTTCGCCAACTGTAAATGGGAGTCGGCGCGCTATCCCGGTCCGTGGCTCTATAGGCGCGTCGGTTCATCGCTTTGCCAAGAAATCCCTAACCAGTTTTTGCTCCGCGGTGCTGAACCGGACATCCGTTTCGGAATCCTCAATTGTGCTGAATATCAGACGTTCTGAGTCCGTCAGATCCGCGCCGCGAATCTGTGACAGTTCAAAAAGGCCCTGCAGGCGTCGATTCTGTTCGTGCGCCTCGAACTCGCTTAGTGGCTCGAGACGCACAGGGTACGAACGTCGTCCGGCCGAAGGGGCTCATTGCCATGAAATCGATCTTCAAAAAATCTTGGTGGACTGCTGCCGCTCACGTTGACCTCCTCTGGGAAGGAGTACCGCTGGACGCGACCTCAAATCCCGGTTCGTTTCCGGTGTTGATTAGGGTTGGCGCACTTTACAGCGGCATGGAGGAGGGAAGCCACCAGGCGGCGCACGTTTCGAACAGGACGGGAGGCGTCGGCCGACGACTATGTGTCCGTAAATGGTCGCGCCAACATCGCCAACTATCAGCCAACAAATCGTTCACGACCTTGCGGATGTCGGCATTTTTTCTGGGAAATCTCGAAGTGCGTTGGCTTGGTGACAGCGCCTGAAAATACGTCGGGCCGGCCCTCGCAGTTTGCGAAAACCGGCCCCAAAATTTTGGTTGCGGGGGGGGGATTTGAACCCCCGACCTTTGGGTTATGAGCCCAACGAGCTACCGGACTGCTCCACCCCGCGTCACTTGTGTGTGCTGATGGAAGGCGCAGCAACCACCAGCCGAAGAAATCCACTCTAACACGCGCGTGCGGGGGCGTAAAGCTCGCGACGCGGCCGACTAGCGCCGATCGCGCGGTTCGACGTCTTTGAGAATGAAAAGCTTCTCGCCTGGACGGATCAGGCCGAGCTCGCGGCGGGCGATCTCTTCGATGGTGGCGGGGTCCTCGCGCAGCAGACGTGCCTCTTCGCGGAGCCCTGCGTTCTCCGATCGCGCGGCTGCGAGCGACTGCTCGAGCGTCCGGTATCGCGCGCGCGCCTCCATCATTGCGAGCAGCCCCTTGTCGCCCACCAGGGCGTCAATCAGCAGCACGCACCCGCCCGCAAGGAGCAGGTACTGGATGGTGCGGCGCCGCTTGCGCGGCTGGGGTGTCTCCGCATCGCGCGTTGACGGGGATCTTTTCACCGTATGCCACAATAGCGCGTTTCGATCGTGAGTACAAGAGAAAAATCGAGTGCGCCGCACGACCTTGAGGTCGTACTCGTCCTTACCACCCTCGGCGCCGACGCCGATGCGGTCACATTTGCGCGGACGCTCGTCGAGGAACACCTCGCCGCCTGTGTGAACGTCCTGCCGCCGATGACGTCGGTGTACCGCTGGCGTGGCCGGATCGAGGAGGATCAGGAGCGTCAAATAGTCGTCAAGACGACACGCCAGCAGGTCGCCGCGCTCGAGCAGCGGCTCCGGCAGCTGCATCCCTACGAGCTGCCGGAATTCCTCGTGCTCCCGACCTCAGGTGGGTCCGACGCGTATCTGGGATGGGTCCTGGAGAACACGAGGTCCGGCTGAAGCCGGACACTACGTACGGAAAGGTCGGCTCTGTGTCTCTGCGTCTCTGTGGCCCGTAATCAGGCCTGCGGAGAAGACTCGCGGCGATAGCGCACGTACTCGAACACCATCGGGAGCAGGGAGACGATCACGATCCCAAGCGCCACGAGCGAGAAGTTCTCCCGGACGACGGGCACGTTGCCGAAGAGGTACCCAGCCCCGACGCAGATGACGACCCAGCCGACGCCACCGGTCACGTTGTACAGCGCGAATGTTCGATAGGACATCTCGGCGACGCCCGCCACAAACGGCACGAAGGTGCGCACGATCGGGACGAAGCGGGCGAGGACGATGGCCTTGCCTCCGTGGCGTTCGAAGAACGCGTGCGCCCTCTCGATGTAGGCGGGGTTGACCCATCGCGCCCAGCGCGGGTCGGTTCGGGCAAGCTGGATGATGCGGTGGCCGGCCGACCGGCCAATCGAGTAGTTCACCGCGTCGCCGGCAACGGCCGCGATCGCGAGCAGCACTATGGCGATGCGCGCGTCGAGCGCACCTGATGCCGCGATGGCGCCGGCCGCGAAGAGCAGCGAATCGCCGGGAAGAAACGGCGTCACCACCAGACCCGTTTCTGCGAAGACGATCACGAAGAGAATGCCGTAAATCCAGGTGCCGTAGTTTGCCGCCAGCTCGAGAAGATACCGATCGACATGGAGGAGAAGGTCAATTAACTCAGGCACGCGTGTATGTCCTCAGTGAACCCCGGCGCCGAAGAATCACGCACGCGGGAGGCGGTCGAGCGCCTGTGAGAGGTCGTCCTTGAGATCCTCGACGTCCTCGATGCCTACCGACACGCGCACCAGGTCGTCAGTGATGCCAAGTTGTTGTCGCTGGTCGTGCGGCACCGAGGCATGGGTCATGGTGGCCGGGTGACTGACGAGCGTCTCGACGCCGCCCAGACTCTCAGCGAGCGACATCAGACGCACGCCCTCGAGAAACGTCCGGGCGTGCTCGAAGGAGCCGAGCTGAAACGAAATGAGGCCACCGAAGCCGCGCATCTGGCGCTTGGCCAACTCATGCTGCGGATGCGAAGCGAGCCCGGGATAGTACACCGCCGACACCGCTGGATGCGCCGCGAGGTATTCGGCGAGCACCATCGCGTTGGCGTTGTGCCGTTCCATGCGCACCGTCAGCGTTTTGGTACCTCGCAGCACCAGCCAGGCATCCATCGGCCCGATGATCGCACCCTCGGCATTCTGGACGAACCGAAGCCACTCGATGTGGTCGTCTCGAACGGCGATCACCGCGCCGCCCACGCTGTCCGAGTGCCCATTCAGAAACTTCGTCGTGCTATGGACGACGAGATCGGCGCCGAACGCAATC
>Ga0075418_10008233_pt1 | contig 11696 bp, 8 predicted proteins | sample SoiMetdeltSBSDD2_FD_81776 | JGI IMG/M metagenome (GOLD analysis project Ga0075418, IMG submission 81776) | Bulk soil microbial communities from a Populus tree surrounding site in Tennessee, USA - Soil MetaG P. deltoides SBSDD2 | ecosystem: Environmental > Terrestrial > Soil > Tree plantation...
ACGAGGTGCGTGCAAGGAAACACTGGACAACGTTACGCCAGCGGTTGCATGGCACCTTCGATCAGGTGTTTACGCGGTATCAACACCAGCAAGCAGATTCGTAAGAATCACCTAATGCTCCCCATCGCAAGGGGGTGCCTCGGCATCGGGTATGTTCGAGATGCATTACTGCACCCATTTGGGGGGGACACAGTTGCACCGATGGTGCTGATGCTGTGGGCCTGCATGAGCTAAAAACAAGCCCTTACCAAGATAGTTGCTTTTTGTTCTGTTACTTTGGACACCCCTTATATGCAAGCAATGGATAAAGCCAAGCTGAGGGCATGGGATGAATGCCTTCGGGGCATACCCTGGCCTGGTTTCTCTTGTCAACGCACCGTGTGTCCAGGCATGGTATGAACGTTTTTATTTCCTATGCTCGTGAGTACTGCTCTGTGGCAGATGCCGTCACGCTAGGGCTCACGCAGGATGGTCATAACGTTTTCTTTGATCGTGACAACCTGCGACCTGGATATGGCTATCATACCCAAATCCGTGAAACGATTGCGGCAGCCGACCTATTCATCTTTCTCGTCAGCCCCGAAGCAGTGGAGCCATCGTCTTTTGCGCTTGCCGAACTGGGTCTCGCCCGAGAACGCTGGCCTGATCCATCAGGGCATGTCTTGCCCGTACTCGTGGCACAGACTCAGCTTGCCCAGCTGCCTCCATATTTGCGTGCGGTCACCATCCTGGAGCCACACGGTGACCTCGTGGCTGAGCTTCTCGCACGTGTTGCGGCAATGACCAAGCTCCAGCAGCCCAAGCGACAGCGGGGCACGAAGAGCATTGTGGCGGCGATCGGCTTGACAATAGCGGCTGGCGCAATCGCAACGCTCGTGCGGGTTGCATGGCCCCCATCGCCACGAGAGCTGTGCTACCTGAAAGTCGCAATACGGAGCACCCGTCAAAGCCCGATCCCCCAAACGATGCAGCTCGACGTGTGGTATCAAGGCCGTATGGAGTCTTTTTTCTTCAACAATGGGTCGGCCAACATCCACGTCGGGCCATTGACTGCGGAGGCTCAGGATTGGACAATACAACTGCCGGCGGTCGGTGGTATGGACCTGGGCCAGCACATACTCCAGGGATGTCTCCCTTCCCAGAGGGCGCTGCATGAGGGTTTCGAGCTTACGGTTACTCCTCGCTAGCATACGAGCGCGCCTTGGGTTGCTCCTGAGCGTGCTCATCCTGAGCGTGTGTCCGAACCTATACGCCGACTCAAGCTTGGTCGCGGGAGGATCGGTCACAGACGCGGCGACTAGGGCTCCGGTGATCGGGGCCGAGATAGTCCTTCAGAGGGGTGACGCCGTGCTGGGCCGCGGGATAAGTGACGACGCAGGAACATTTGGGATACCATTCAACGCCAACGTGCAACGCGAGACTCAGTACTTTACGTTAATCGTTCGCCACTCCAAGTATAGGTCAGCGTCCGCTATCGTGGAGGTTGTCGCAGGGGCCTCCGTCCCTCCGCATCCATTCCAGCTGTGGCCTGAGAGCCTTATCGATTGTGTGCACAAGCAGGCTCATGCGATAGTAGTTGGGTATTTCGAGTCGCCGGGTATGGACAAGGTGGCCCTCACCCGCCGTATAGCGGCAACTCTCGAATATGAGCTGCTCCCTCTCGTCCAGCAGCAACGCCTGCCTCCCAAGGTCCAACCCTTCGTGCATAAGTGCCCGACAGCGGAGCCTCAAGGAACAAAGGATTATATGAACTTCGCCAAGGCGCTGCGCGCGGATGCATTCCTCACTGGCTACATTGCTCCACCGACAAGACCATCGGACACGAAGGTCAAGGTGGAAATGATTATAGCAGACCGTTTTGGCCTCCTTGAACCTTATGCTATGGCGACGAGTCCGGACATGAATCTTGAAGACCCTCGGGTCACACGGCTCGCGGCTGAGGCCTATACGGCAATTCTCACAGCCCTCATCGCAGGCTACGAGCAGGAGAAGATGCACGGAGCGTGCTTTGCGCTAACGGTCGTCGCGCAGAAGCTGCTTCCTACGCTTCCGCCCAAAATTGCGGAAGCACGTCAACGATGCCAGGACGCCCTCCCCACCAAAGGCCTCCTCCTGGAGGACGTGCCATGAAGCGACAGTACCTGGTTTTGCTAGTGCTATTAACAGTGGTGTTGCCGTCATTATATGCATGCTACGTGCAGGTTTCTACGGTTACTACGAAAGTGGTTGAAGTTGCCGACCTTTCGAGTGGCTCGAGCAGCGGGTCGCTTCCGCAGCGGGAAATGGCAGGCGCCAAGCTCCGTATCGCGGTGTTCACCTATGAGGACCCAGACTCTACAGAGCTGGGCGAGACCCTCGCCACATTGATGAGCCATCAGATTCTTCTGAAAAGTAGAGTGCCCTCGATTGGTATGCTCCACTACATCGAGGGGCTGTCTCCTACGCCCTCTACCTCCTTGAGCTACTTCGACAAGGTTGAAAAAATCACCTATGACCAGCGGGTGACGCTGGCGGCATGGGGAGTAGTGCGCAGGAGTGGCGAACGAGTCGTCATCGACACTTACGTGCAATTCCCGCCGTGGACCATCCAGAAGCCCTTCGCGTGGAGCGTTGAACTTCCGGCATCAATGGGGGGGGGAGCGCTGCAGATGCATCTCCGTCCTGACCGCATCCTGGTGCAGCGGTACGAGATGTCGATGCAGGTGAGTGAGGCGGTGCACGCGATGGCAAGAAGCATCAACGAAAGCCGAGGTAGGCCACAGGACAATGCAGCGTTAGAAGGGGCTCGACCTCGAGTGCGTTACTGGACTTATCAGCTTAACGAGTTGGTTCCTCTCGGCGGTAGAACACGTGATAGCACAGGGGGAGGAGCCGTGGGTCACTGCACGAAGGCATGCGCTCCACTCCTGGACGCGGCGGGATTCATTGCCGGCCTGCTCAATTTCATTGAAAGCCGCGAGATCCCAACTGTCACGGACTCCCTGGAACGCGACACGTGGGTGGTGCGCGATCAGCTGAGTGCTGTCAAGGAACTTGACACGAATCCTGCTACGGTCCTTCAGGTAGTATCTCGGTGGCTTGAGGGAGCGCAGACAGACGCAACAACAGTGCTTCCTGGGGGCGCGGCGTTCGCCAATCTGCGGGCACTCGCCAAAGTCACCGACGCACTCCAGGCGGCAGCTCGGGAGCCCTGGCGAGGAGGTATAGCCCCTACCCAAGTGCGCGACATAGCCTTCGAGTTAGCACAAGCTACCCTCATTGATCCACGTAATCTCGACGTCCTGCATAACCTGGCGCTCCTTTTCCAATACGCAGGGGAAGCCAGTCGTGCGCGCCTTGCCCGGGAGTTGGCAGCGCAAGTAGAGGCTGAGAGAGGAGTTGAGCCTGAAACAGCACCTCGATGAGACATGGTCATAAGTCACGCGGCCCTCAATCGCCCGTGAGTAGGCCCTAACTCAGTATCCGTATCACCAAGAGCAATAAGGGTTGAATGCTCTAACGTGCGGTAAATGAAAGAGTTTTCGGACTATCCCTTTCTCATTTTTAAAAGCACAGAAGCAGTGGATGAGCCGTGGGACTTGGCTGTTGAACCGAAAAGTGAAAGCAAATTGGCCACATTCCATCGGATTCCCTTGAAAATCTCCCCTACGCAGCCACTGGACGGGGTTCGAGGTGGACCGCATACCCTAACTGCTCGAGGCGCCGCGTGAGATGCTCGACACTCTGACTATGCCGAAGTCGGTCAAAATGGGTGGCGCCGAGTTCCCGATACGGCTCGTGGCGGACAAGGATATAAAACACACTGACCAGGATGGAGTGGGCGACGGCAATAATCGCGCGTTGCTTCCCCCGGCGGGCGGCCAGCCGGCGGAAGAGCATCGCCAAATAGGTCGCCTTGGTATGCGTGGCACTATGGGCCAATTGCACGAGCCCCGTCCGCAGCGCCCTGTTCCCCTTGCGGGTTTTCCCGGAGCGCCGTTTCCCGGCGCTTTCATCATTGCCGGGAGCGACCCCGGCCCACGCGGCGAGACGCGCCGCCGTCCCAAAGCGACTCATATCGGTGCCAATCTCGGCGACGAGCATTTCCGCCCCACGCCGGTCGACGCCAGGAATGGTATCCAACAAGATGATCGCCTGGTCAAAGGTCAAGGGCACTGCAGCGTCGACGTGCGGAGTGCTACCTGCTGAGGGCTCGTCTGCGGCGACGGGCACGGTAACCGTCTCGGTGGGGGGCAGCGCACTGAGCCGCTCCGCAATGGTCGTGTTGAGCGTGGCAATCTGGTCATCCAAAAAGTCGATATGGGCCAGCTGCATCGCTAGGAGCTGCTGATGGTGCTCGCGTACCAGCCCGCTGAGCGCCTGCTCTAAGAGGGGCATCTTACTCCGCAGACGGCCCCGGGCCAGCTCAGCCATGGTCGCGGGATCGGCGCGCCCGTCCACCAAGGCCGCCAAGATCGCCCGGCTGGACACCCCCATCACATCGCTGACCACCGAGGCCCGCTTGATGTTGGCCCGTTCTAAGACCCCCTGGACGCGGTTGACCTCCCGCGCCCGCTCCTGCACAAGCTTGGTCCGATAGCGGGTGAGATCGCGCACATCGCGTTGCCCACGTGGGGGGATAAAGCTCGCTTGCAGCAAGCCATGGCGGAGTAACTTGGCCAGCCAGCGCGCGTCTGCCTGATCCGTCTTGCGGCCGGGGACATTCTTCACGTGGGCGGCATTGACCAAGAGGACCGTGAAGTGCCCTTCGAGCAAATTATAAACGGGGTGCCAATATTCGCCGGTGCTCTCCATTGCTACGTGCGTAATGCCCGCCTCAGTTAACCAATCGACCAGCCCTAATAGCTCGATGGTCATCGTGCCAAAGGTTTCGATTTCGGTCAGGCCTTCGGTACAATGGCCGGTAGGATCTGGGATCCAACGACACGCCGTGCGACTCTTTTTATGGACATCCAGGCCGGCACAATGGGTATAGAGCACATCCATGGCGCACCTCCATTGGGGGAGAGGGCTGGTAGGATACCTGTCTCAACAGAGACTCCCTTGCGTGCGTGGCTTCCTGGCAGAAGCGAGCGACAATGCTCGGTGCCTAGAGGTATCCGGGTCCAATTCCTACACGAGCTCGTGGCACCAATACGACACGACCTCAGCACCAGCCCTGGGAGGTCCCATTCTACCCGAAAGGCACGGGAACAGAGTAGCGCAAGGAAGGCCCCCCATTTTCATGCCTCTCGGTGCCTGCCAAGGCATAACCATTCCTACGGAAATGCCGCCCCGTGGTCGCCCACCCCAGGGGCACGTGCAACCGCAGGAAGCGCCATTCCAGTCTGCCCCCGATTTCCGAGGATTGCACCCGCCAACCACAATTAGCAGCGGGGGACGCCGATGATGGAGGCCCTGCTAGGGTCTGGCGAAGTTGAACACGGAATTGGGTTTACCACTATATTAGGTCGCGCAACTGCGATAATATCTAGACTGTAGTCCATTTCTACATTTAGTGGAAATCCTATACATCCCCTAGTGGGACAAACAAAAGCAGAAAAGACACCCACGCGAAGGGTACGGCTTGGAGGTATCGCGACGGTACAAGTAACCGGTGTACCAGGCAGCTGGCTGGAGACCGGTACACCAGGCAGCTGGTTGAACGGGTATGTAGTATAACACTGAGCCAAGCGAGTAATGGGGGGAGTGGGGTCATCGATAACTAGAGACAAAGCGTTGTTGGTGAGATTCGTTGTAGGCTTCAGAAGGAAGGCTACTGTTGACACTGTGTTCTCGACAGAAAATGTGTACTTGTCGAAACCGTCTGCCTCAGCTTCCGGGTTTGTGATGATACCGTTTACGACGACAGCGTCTATGATGGAAGCACCTAGTTTCCCACCACGGATCGCTAAGCAACCTTCTTGCGCATGGAGCATTCCCACATCTTGAAAGAGCTGAGGCTCAGCATCAGTGATGAATGCGGGGGGCGGGTTAGGATTAACGACATACTTACCGTTCGACCCATTCGTCTCTTGCTCTAGAATTGTGCTTGGACCCATGTCAAGGCAAATGTTCGTTCTATTTCCTACCTCCGGAGACACAGTCGACACGATCTCCAGGGTATAATTTCCTGTCCCCTGGGGAAAAAGGTAGGGAGGGCTGGGGGGAGGGACTTGAAAGATTGCAGCTTGGACTGTTATCTCTATTGGCAGAGGAGAGGCCGCTGCGAAATCCGGTTGCTGCAGCACGATAGAACATGCTTCCTGCCCGTCGCGTGTGGACACACAAGCTTGCAGGACATTGGTATTATCTGTGATGTTTGGATGATCTTTGCGACGGATAATCAAATTAAAATTAAAGGGATTAAAGTCAGTTGCAACAGCTCTAGGAAAGGTCAAGATAAACTGTATGATCTGATCTGCAGGTTGTACAGCTAAATTAAAAGTGTCAGCGAAGAACTGTCCGTTGCTGTCCCGCTCTTCATTATTGATACTACCATTCACTACAGTGCACCCTCTAGAAGTTCCAGCCCCTGCAGGTCCCAGCGTCCCTAGCTCCACAGGATCCGTTTCTCCTGCCTTAGTGTCACACCTACGGCTTATCTGGATGGGATTGCCGATAAGCGTGGTACGCGTGAAATCCCTTACGCCATTCAGGAAACTCACCTCTTGAGCCTGTGGAGGCATCGTAGTCAAGTTGATAGTGATCAAGAGCTGGTCGCCTACCTGCGGACCAAGTGCCCCTTGGGTCGACGAGGCTGCCGGGAAAGTACTTTCTTGGACACTCAGCGTGTAGATATTGAGCCAGGTAGCGATTCCTGTCGCTCTGTAACCTCCTGCAACCAGCGTAAAAGGCGCCGAAGTTGTGCTCTGGAAATCCCCAAAGAACAGGAGCACGTCACCTTGCTCTAGCACCGTAGGATCGATATGGAAAGGTTCGCCAGTAGAAAATCGGAAGCCCTGCATGTGGAGATCCTGCGGCGATGCAACATGTGGTGGGATCTGCTGGGTGAGCGATGTACTCGTGTCCTCCCCCCCTCCACATCCAGCGATCACCAAAGCTAAACTCAGGCCCCAGAGGACAAGCATCCCTTGTATCGTTCTGGACTGTTGTACCATGGTACTTTTTCCTCCTGCATGCTGGACGTGCATGGATGGACGACTGGCTGGTGGTGGACGACCACCTGTTCCCCCTCCCGCGTAGCGGTCACTGGTTGTGTCGTTGGTAGTGCCGCCAGCCGGCGCGCGGTGCTGAGCGTCTTCTGGTCCAGCGCGGGCTACATGGAGAGCCCACGCTGCGAGACTCAGCCAACGACGCTGATCTCCGTAGCCTACCGAGGGCCGTATTCTCCACTTGGCTGGTGCCAGGTTACAACTCTGCAGAGCCCGCAAACTTTCCCCCATGCCTGGCAGACCAGCCCCTCGCAGGTCATGCGGCGAGGCCGTGGTCCTGTGTGCCCTCACGCCGTGAATCTGCCCCTCGGCAACGCCACTCTCGTCAGCTGTCACTCCACCGAGACGTTGTCTGGGCCAGCTCGTCTGCACGACAACCGCCTCAACCACCCCGTTTATGCAAGCCCTTGGTTTGAGGCATCAGCATCAGTAAAAGTGGTAAGCAAGTCCACCGGAGAAATGGCTCCCATTGATCTGCTGGAGTGCACTGAGACCAAAATTCGCAGTACTGCCACCGCTACTACTCTGAGGAAACCCGCTCAGCTCCGCAGTGAAATGCGTGAATTTATACTCGGCAAAGAGCGAGAGATATTTCAGCAGAAAAAATTTGACCCCTCCCAGGCCTTGGAATCCTCCGAATGGAAGGGTTTTACTGCTAATATTCAGAGTAGGGATAGGCTGTTTATCATCTATACGCGTGACAAAGAGCGCTGGACCAACACCGATATAAGGCTGGAGGCGACCACGGGGAAAATCAGGGCCTCGCAAGAAAGGATAGCGCCCCATAATATCTATACCTATATCCACAACCGATACGTCAAACTGAAAGGCAGGGCGCCTAGGGGGGTCCGAAAACCCTATGGTAAGTCCAGTACGCCCTAACCGTTGTGTTGGGACGGTAATATCCGGGTTGAACGTAGAGATGTCGAGCTCCGCTCCTACGAAAGGGAAGAAGTCAAACCAATACCCGATTTTGCCGCCAAAGATCGCGGAATTCCGTACCTCGGTCGTCAAACTGACTCCACGCACTGCTTCCGTGGTGGATACAATGGTACCACCAGAGCCAAGAGTAGGAGGCCCCGGAAAGGTGAAGTCCCCTCTGAGCTCCGTGTCACTGACTACCGAATATCCCCCGTAGAGCGCCAGATACGGCTCTGCCCCCACCCCAGGCACCCAGCATAAAGCCCCGAACACCAGCATCATCACAGCTCTCTGATTCTGCTGCCTCACGCGACTCTCCTTCTGTGGTCTGTTTGGCCCCGCCCACCCGCCGTCCTCTCCTTGGCCCTCCTGAAGCGCTCCACACCCTGCCAGGAAGGCTGCCCACCGGCTCCCTTGATCTTCGTCTGTCTAGAGAGCCTCAGTAGACAAACACGCCCTCTCCGTCTCCCTCTATCTGCCCGTACTGCGGTATCTGCCGGTTATCCGAAGCGATTGCGACCTGGTGCGCCAGATAGGAGGCCAGCTCAGTCGCGGTAATCAGTCGGTCGTTGTTGGTATCCGCTTCGCCCTGTAACCCTTGGATGAGATATTTGGTGAACAGGCTCTGTTCCCCTTCTAGAATGACTTGTTCACCCTGATGCCCAGCACTCACCAGTTGCCTTGCCGGTTGTGCGACCAGCTTCCTTGCGACGCTGAGCGTATTTTGATCTAGGGAGGGCCGCGGAGAGAGGCCATGTTGCAAGAGCAAACCGGAGTAGCAGGCATCAATAGCATAAAAGATGTGCTTGGCCGGGAGTTGCTTGGATGCATTCTTGAGCTGGGCCATCGAAATGGCGGTCGAGAAGGCCTCTTGTCGCCTGGCATTCACGGGCATGAGATAACCCATTTGCGTGCCGTCCGGGAGATCCTGGGTCTGCGCATAGCCAGCGAAGAAAATCACCACGCGGTCGTTCTTGCCCACTTTTTTGGGCAACTCGGTCTCGAACAGTTGTAGGATGCGCGCCTGTGTGGCGTCCCTGTCGAGCAACGCGATGACCTCATCAAATCCCATAGCCTTGAGCGCCTTCTGCACCTCTTTGGCATCATGCACCGCATACGTCAGGGGGGGCCAGGAGGTATAGGCATCGACCCCGATCACCACCCCGACGCTCCTGGTGTAGAGTTGTTTGCTCTCCATCTTCTTCGTGACCAGCTCCTGGCGCTGGACTGTGAAGACCTGGGGCTGGGTATTGTGGTAGCGATCGATAGCTTTCACCTCCACCTGGTTGCTGCCGGGCTGCAACTCAGCATAGCCGGTAAACTTTACTCCTGTGCCTGCCAAGCCCACAGCCTGGAGTTCCTGAGCCGAAGCGGTGGTCATGTGTGCTGTGAGGCCATGAATCTGTACCTCGGCTATGCCACTCTCATCAGCCGCAAACCCGCTGAGCAGTTGCCTGGCTCTACTCGTTCTCACAACCCCAGTCTTGGTGAGTCGTGGCACTACCAGTGCGAGTTTCGGGGGACTAGCGTCTACCTGTCGCTGAATAGTGAGGCTCTCTCGGAGAGGATTCCCATAACCATCGACGGTTTGAAATGCAATATGATTGACCCCTGGCGTGAGGGAAACCCAAGCTGTGAACTCTACACCCGGCCCCTTGACGCCAGCGGCCTCTAGGGCCTGGGCGGAGGCTGGAATGCTGCGTATCATCGTGCCGCCTTCGATACGGAGCTTCTCCGCCTCACTCGTGCCCAATACCAGGCCGCTGATCGCTAGACCATGCTCGATTGTTGTTATCTCCCTTGCCTTCGCGGGCATAGTAGGGCTCATGAATATGATATGCAGCGGCGTGGTGTCGGTAGGTCCCGTTGGTGTCTGGTCCAGAGGGCGCTGAGGCCCCGGTGGAGGAGAGGATGGCGAGGCCACTTTATAGAGCTGCAGCAGCTGCAGGAGGCTATCATCCTGCCGGAGCTGATTTAACAGATTCGTAAAGGCTACTTTAAGGGTTTGCTCGTATGCACTGTCAATTACACTAGGGGCCGACGCTGAAGCTGTGCTCGTGTACGTCTCACGCCAGAGCTGACGCTGGCTCTCCATGTCAAAGGCAGCGAGCTCCATACGCACGATCGCACGGAATGTCCCTTGCCCTGATGTTGGCTCAACGTTGACGTCAACAAAGAAATCGTGCACGGTCCCTTCGAGCCGCAACGCTGACGGACCAACCGTGATGCCCTTCAGCCCTAATTGCGTGATGACACTGTTCTGGAGCACCGCCACGACGTCCTTGGTAGCCAGGAGGGGTCCACTGATCTCATTCACACCCACACGTTTGGTGCCGACTTTGGTGCGGTCCTGCAACTGATGCCCAAATGGTTTAAGATCAACCTGCAAGGCTGGAGTCGGCGGGGTCGGCCTATCATCGACAAAGCGCCCGGTGTCAATATAGGCCGGCGGCAGACCGATGCCAGCACAACTCGTGATGCTGATCAGCACGATGAGGCATACACCCTGCCGCATCAACGTGCACCTCCGACCTGCTCTGCGCATGGCTGTGTTATCCTCTCAGACTGCTATAAGGCATGGGCTTAACGTCTGATCAGTAGAAATGATAGGCGACACCACCGTAAAAATGGCTCGCAGCGATATTCTGAGTAGCGCTTAGACTAACCCTCTCTGCAGCCCCGCTCAAGGCAGTAAAATGTGGGAAATTTCTCTCCTAGTTTTTTTCCTCCATGCCGCTGGTGCCAAACCATTGATTCACTGCTACTTTGCCCTGATAACGTGATAGTGGGGGAGTTTTCAGGCAGTTTTGCCAATACCCATTCTCAGCGCTCGCAGGACGCCATGATGACGCAGACGTTATATGCCTGATGCGACCCACAGTCAACACCCCACACCCCGCAATACAGTCCAAACAGGTTGTGGTGTGAGAGAAGGGTGTGTCTCACAAAACCTCCGTTAAATGAGACACACACCGAACTCTCCCCACCATCCTGACGAGGGTCTATGTGTCTTTACTTGCCGATGCGGGTTCTCTGGGCCAAGGATCGCCAGCCTTCGAGCCTCGTCGTATTTTCTGAAGGTATACCGAAAGAATAGTCTATACTCATGACCTCATCCGTCAAATTCATCACGCACAGGAGGGGAGCAATCATGAAGGTGAAACCGCGGGGGAAGAAAAGTGTATCAGGCGTCAATCACGACGAGGCCCGCGTACGTGTCCAGAAGCCCACGCAAGGGCTGAAGGTGAAGACCAATCTCAAAGCAGGAGTATTTGGGGAAGCAGAGAACTCAGCACGCCAAAGCAACTATAGCAGGGTCTCCCAAGACATCAACTGAACGCGGGCTGAAGGCGAGGGGGAGGCCCCTCACGGGGCTTCTCCTGACGGAGCGGCCATCACACAACGCTACCGTTGCATAATGGTGTTTTGACGACCCGCATATGCAGGAGCCCCTTCTCTGAGAGGCTTTTTAGCCCTACACACCAGTCTCAGAAAACCCCCGTTATCTGCACACGAGACGAAGGGGGCATTTCTCCCGGCATAACGTGCACGGAAACTCAGTGCAGAAATGAACGTCGAGTTGGTGGGTGACCAGGAAGTTTTTGGACGGCATGTGGACAG
>Ga0075418_10008234_pt1 | contig 11695 bp, 13 predicted proteins | sample SoiMetdeltSBSDD2_FD_81776 | JGI IMG/M metagenome (GOLD analysis project Ga0075418, IMG submission 81776) | Bulk soil microbial communities from a Populus tree surrounding site in Tennessee, USA - Soil MetaG P. deltoides SBSDD2 | ecosystem: Environmental > Terrestrial > Soil > Tree plantation...
CTGGTTATTCAGCAGAACAGTAATGATATCACCATCTACCTGTGCATTGTCATAAAAATCCAGGCGTATGGTTCCCGTATCAACTTTTATTTCTTTTATATGATCGAAATCCGATTCTGCAACTCTTGATAAAGTAATTTTTCCCGGCGGACAGCTTGCGTAATTATTCATGGTAACGCCGCCCCAATCGCCGGTAAGCACTTCCTTATTATCCTGTTTTTCATACAAAAGATTATATTGTTTGATGCATGGAATACAGTCTGACGGTACATGAAATGTCAGTACTTTAAGTTCATTAATGCTTAATGTTTTATTTAATGAATTAAAAGTGCCGCCGAAATCTTCTTTTACATAATTAGTTACATCTGAGTAATGATAAGATGCTCCATTGATTTTCGAGCCGTCACTTTTAATATTCAATTCAATATTATAAACTCTGAAACAACCTCCCGGCCCCTGGGTCAATGTACCTCGCCAAACACCATTCAAATTTTGCGAAGCAGAACCAAGAGCAATAGAAAAAACAGTAAGAAGAAGAGCGGCGGCTTTCATTGCCGGTAAACTTAAAAGAAATTCTTTATTTCCGTTACCTGATTTACGGGAGTGGTAATGGCTGAGTGCTTTTCACATATCTGAACCGAACCATCGCATTTTTTTGTTCTGTAGAAGTGATCCTTACTTCAAAACGCTGCTCACCGGCCGTTACGATCATTAGTGAAGTGTTGGGAGGGATTTCGCCAAGGTTTTCTGCCACCATGATCAACTCATGATCAGGATTTGATTCATCCATTTTTAAATCAATGCTTAGCGGAACGGCGGACAATCTTTTCTTCGAAAGGATCAACTGCTTATCAAGATAAACGGATATAGTATCATTATCTATCTGGCCATTGTCATATAACTTCACCGTCACTTTTTCTGAATTTATTATAAGCGTTTTCATAAGATTATTCTCTCTTGACCTGAGCAGGTCCTGTGTTTTTGTATTCGGCTTAACTGCAAGATTCTTATCCCCGGGTTGCGCTGGTTCCAGATCGGCTTTTTTTGCTGAGTCGAGCTTGGGTTTTACCAAAACGGTGCTCTTATTCGAATTAGCTGGGTTGGTTTTTTTCTGAGTTGTAGCAGGCTGTGTCGTCTTAGGAGTGATCTTGGTAGTTGGGTTATTGGTTGCCGGATTATTTTTTACAAGTGGTGGATTATTATTGACCGGCGAATTTTTCTTTCTTAAAAATGGTTCAACATAAAAATCAGAAGTGGACACTTTTCTTAAAACCATTTTACCACCACCACAATCGCCGCCTTTGAACACTTCCCTAAGCGTATCGGTTTTTTCATAGACACTAGTAAATTCTCCTTCAAGAAATTCCTCATTTCCAGATCTTTCATACGTGAGCCGGCATTTCTGAATACAAGCTACACTACTCAACGCCATTCTCACCTCAATAGTTTTTATTTCCTGTATCAATGCATTGCTGGAGGCGTTTGAAAAATTCCCAGTCATTGTGCATTTACCATAGAATCTTTTGTCCAGATAAGAATAGGTAACACCGGATAAGGTGTTTTTTTTCTGCTCAATCTGCACTTCAAATCGGTATTGGTCCCCATCATCTGTAATAAAATATCCCCGCCAGATGCCCGTAATATTTTGGGCAAATGACAAAACGGAAAAGGCCGGTAAAAAGGTGAAAACTATTAGTACAAATCTTTTCATATTCCTTACGATCACAACGTAAAGCTAGTAAATAAGTTTATTCTTCTCATTCTGCTACACAAACGGATTGTTAATATTATTTTACTCTTGCTGAATTCCGCAAACAACGAATCAATTAATTTTATTTTTTAATGCCAGGACATGCTCCGCAAACTGCTTATTATATTGGTTGTTGTCACTGCTTCTTTCAAAAGTTTTTCACAACGGTACCTGATTTCTTCAACGCTGATAGCAAGGCTTGATAGTGTAACAGCGAGTACCGGCACGGCAAGTCATTTCGCAGAATTGTATTTACAAACAACGATCGCGGCCGATATGTATATACAGAACTTACCCCCTGAGGAGGGACAACTGATGAAACGACTGGAACAGACCTTTGCAGAATATTTCTTTCGGGCTATTGTTGCGAGTAATACTGGCAGTGAAATTCCTGATGAGTGGAAGAATTATTTTAGTGGTAATAAACTTTCGCCTTTGCAATTAAAATTAATGGGGGCGAATGCGCATATCAACGGTGATGTATGGCAGGCTTTGACAAGCAATTTTTCATTTGAGGAAATTAAAAGGGTGAAGCTATTTTATAAAAGCTATAATAAGACCATCAATAAGGTATTTGATGACCTTTTTGATTCGGCAATTGTCTCCGATAAAAGATTGCAAAACCTGCATTCAATAACATTTGGACTTGATAAAGTGTATGGAAAAATGCTGTTGCAAAAATGGCGCAACCGGCAATTAAAACTGGCCTTGCTACATTTTGAACATCATAGAAAATTTGAAAGGCTAAAGAAACGTGTTGCCATTAAGCGAGAAAGAATTGATAAAATGATCCTGAGAAGACTCCGCTGAGGAATGCGAAATAATTTTTTTCACTAACTCTGCTTTTTCAACACTGCTCATCAGTAAAAAATTAAAAAAGAGAAAATATCGTTTCCTGAAACTTGCTTTTGATAAAACATATTTTCTCAGCTGCCTGTCGTGAAATGAGATCTCAAGTGCATAAGATTTCCATTCCGTTTCGCTTTTTGTTAATTGATAAACCGAAAAAGTTTGATAAAGTACTTCAACAAATCTTTTTGCGATCTCAGGTCCGCTTTTTTTATCAAAAGTATGGGCGGGCTTGAACCAATTATTTTTCCATAAGTAATTACAAATTTTTTTCTGAACCCAATTCATATTTGCTAACATCCTGCCCTTGCTAAACTTTGTACACAAGTACGAAGAGCAAGGCATATGAATGGACACCTGCATTCGCCATTCCTCATCATCAAAAAATTTTTTTTTGTTCTCATGAAACCATTTCATCTCTTCAGGAAAATTTCCCGCTGCAAAGGCTAAGAGCAAATTATCCTGGAAATTATCATCAACTCTGCAATCCTGCATATCATCGTATACCTGCATGGTACTAATAATATCAAGCCATCCATTAAATTTTTTTTCAAACCCGGCTGTTGGTTTATTTAGCAACATACATCTCAACTCTAATAATTTTAATTGGATTGCACGGTTCTTTTTTTTCATGCCATGTCGTTGGAGGTAGTGAGCCTTTGTAATAAACCTGGACCGGTACATCTTTTACATCATGAATAAATGTATCAAAGCAAAGATCGCAGGCTTCTTTTACCTTTATGGCTGATCTTTCTGCTACTAAATGATCCATCTTGGTTAATCGCTTATTCATGAGATCCTGCAGTTCTTTCAAAAGTTCATAAAATTTTTTATAAGTAATGCCGTATTTTTCATTTTTAATTTCCCATACTTCTTTTGGAATAAGTTTATATAGGTCAAAACTATATTCGAGTTCGGGGTAGCCGGATGTCGTTTTGTTGATATTCAGGTAAAACTTATTTCCATTTTCTTTCAGTAACTGCTGAACTGTTGCTTTCCCGGTTTCATTGCAGATACCATCAATGAATTCATCACCAAACAGCAAGGCAAGACAAGTAAGATCTGCTAAAAATGTATTGCTATAATTTTTACCGAATGCAGGTTTGCGATATAAAAACGTATTGTAAGCAAATGAGCCTTTACAAATATTGTCCCATAGTATATTGAAATGGGGAAGACCGAAAGCAATTTTGAAAAAAGGATGTCTTGTTAAAAAATAGTTTTTTAATCGAAAAGGTTGCCAGAGATAAACGTAAAAATTGATCGGGTCGAACCAATGAGCTATTTCCTCTTTCCAATCGCTTATTTCACCGGTATCTTTTACGACATGGAGGTAAGAATGTTTGCCGGAAAGTATTTCCTGAGGGCTGGCATCTGTGATCGGGTGAGGATGGTTTACGGACACGGTTGTATTTTTAATTAAACGGTGGAATGTCTTACAATATAAGACGATTAACCATAAGAATATGATAAATAAATAAACTTGGGCGGACTTCGCTAAATTTGCCCCTCGAAAAAATTAGATTATTAATGATCAATATTACGTTTCCGGATGGAGCAGTGCGGCAATATGAGAAAGGTACGACTGCAATGGACATTGCAAAATCTATATCAGAAGGATTGGCCAGAAAAGTTATAGCTGCAGGTGTGAATGGACAGGTTTGGGATGCATCAAGACCGATAAATGAGGATGCAGGAATTAAACTTTATACATGGAACGATGCAGAAGGTAAAAATACTTTCTGGCATTCATCTGCACACCTGATGGCTGAAGCAGTCGAAGGGATGTTTCCTGGTGTGAAATTTTGGGTTGGTCCGCCGGTTGAAAATGGTTTTTATTATGATATGGATCTTGGCGATAAAAAGATAAGTGAAGAAGACCTGGCTGCTATAGAAAAAAAGATGAATGAACTGGCAAAGAAGAATAGTCAATATATAAGAAAGGAAATACCCAAAGCTGAAGCCGTAAAATATTTTAAAGAAAAAGGTGATGAATATAAACTCGACTTATTGCAAAATTTGAATGACGGCGAAATAACTTTTTATACGCAGGGAAGTTTTACTGATCTATGTCGTGGCCCACACATTCCCAATACAGGATTGATAAAAGCGATAAAGCTTACAAATATTGCCGGTGCTTATTGGAAAGGTGATGAAAGGAATAAACAGCTTACAAGATTATACGGGGTTACATTTCCATCTCAAAAAGAATTGGACGAATACCTGGCTTTGCTTGAAGAAGCAAAGAAAAGAGATCATAGAAAGCTGGGAAAGGAGTTGGGAATTTATACAATGGATGATGATGTGGGCCCTGGTCTTGCTTTATGGTTGCCAAACGGGACGATTATAATTGAAGAGTTGGAAAGGTTAGCGAAAGAAACAGAATTAGCAGCGGGGTATAAAAGAGTAGTGACACCTCATATTGCAAAAGAAAATCTCTATCTCACCAGCGGGCATTTGCCTTACTATGCTGAAAGCATGTATCCTCCAATGGAGCTCGAAGGACAGAAGTATTATCTGAAAGCGATGAACTGTCCCCATCATCATAAAATATTTGCAGCTGAACCGAAGAGTTATAAAGATCTTCCATTTCGATTAGCTGAGTATGGAACTTGTTATCGTTATGAGCAAAGTGGCGAATTGTTTGGATTAATGAGAGTTCGTTGCCTGCATATGAACGATGCTCATATTTATTGTACCAAGGAACAGTTTTATGAGGAGTTCAAAGCTGTGAATGATATGTACCTGAAGTATTTTAAAATTTTTGGTATTGAAAAATATGTGATGCGTTTGAGTCTTCATAATCCGGACAAGCTTGGGCAGAAATATGTTGATGAGCCCGGGTTATGGATAGAGACGGAAGCTTTGGTAAGAGATGTGTTGATAAGAACCAATACCCCATTTGTTGAAGTGCAGGATGAAGCTGCATTTTATGGGCCTAAAATTGACGTACAGATTTGGAGTACAATTGGACGTGAATTTACATTAGCTACTAACCAGGTAGATTTTGCACAGGGACGGAGATTCAATTTGGAGTTTACGAATCATGATAATAAACCGGAAACTCCGCTAATTATCCATCGGGCACCCTTAGGAACTCATGAAAGATTTATTGGCTTCCTGTTGGAGCACTATGCGGGTAAATTTCCGTTATGGTTGGCGCCGGTGCAGGTAAAATTGCTACCCATTAGCGATAAGTTCTTACATTATGCAAAGACTGTGGCGGATAAACTGAAAAAATCAGATATTCGTGCAGAGGTTGACGACCGTAATGAAAAAATTGGAAAGAAGATCCGTGACACTGAATTAATGAGAGTACCTTACATGCTTGTGGTAGGAGAGAAAGAGATGAATGAAAATAGGGTGGCAGTAAGAAGACAAGGAAAAGGAGATATGGGAGTGAAAGGTGTGGATGAGTTTTTAAATGAGATCAAGATCGAGTTTGAACAAAGAAGAAGTGAATAAATGTTCAATATCCAAGCTCAATTTTGAACGTTCAATTATCTTGGCGTCCTTAAATTGGAAATTGAACATTGTTAGTTGAGCATTGAGCATTTTTCCAAACACCTCAATTCCCTGTTGAGGATCGTTTCAAAAAAAATTACCCCCTTTTAGGGGATGGGGGTTTAACTAAACAGTTTAAATGGCAGTACAACAAGGTGGATTCAAGCCCGGTGGTGGCGGATTCAACAAACCTGGCGGAGGCGGCGGTGGCTTCAACAAACCAGGTGGTTTTAACAAAGGTGGCTTCAGAGGAAGATTTGTTCCCCGCAAAGAAGCTGAACATCGCATTAACAATTTTATCCGTGTGCCGCAAGTAAGACTTGTGGGTGAAAATGTAGAAGTAGGAGTGTACAATACACAGGATGCCTTGCGTATGGCACAGGATCAACAACTCGATCTTGTTGAGATCTCTCCAACAGCGGATCCGCCGGTGTGCAAGATCATTGACTACAATAAATTTCTTTACGATAAGAAGAAGAAGGAAAAAGAAATGAAGGCCAAAAGCAAAACGGCCGAAGTAAAAGAAATTCGTTTTACTCCAAATACTGACGATCACGACTTTGATTTCAAAGCCAAGCATGCTGAGAATTTTTTGAAAGATGGGAACAAAGTGAAGGCTTATGTACAATTCAAAGGTCGTGCAATACAGTTCCAGGAAAGAGGTCAATTGCTTCTTTTAAAATTTGCTGAACGACTTGCCGAAACCGGAACATTGGAAAGTATGCCAAAAATGGAAGGTCGTCGTATGCTTGCAATGTTTGCTCCTAAAAGTCAGAAGAAGAAAGCCTGATTAGTTTATTATTCAATTAAACCTATCAATGAAAAGATTTTTCATAGCTATAATCCTGTTTTCAGGAATAGCTTTTCAAACAAGTGGCCAGGATCATTCTGTCGCGGCAAGAGAATATTGTGATTGCTTTAAGAAGATGAAGGATACAATGGACAAAGAATTCCGTGAGCTTTTGATCCGTGTAGCCAAACAGCCCGATATTAAGGCAGCATTTGCCAAAGAAATGACCGGCCTTGAAGCAACGAAACAACGAAGACTTGGTGAGCAATTAGAAATGATGGGAACGAGTATTGAATCTGAAGATACTGAGGCTGGCAAATGTGGAACAAGGCTGGACGCTAAGTATGAAAAGTATACAGACACTCCTGCAAAGGAAAAAGCTTTTGATCTGAAAGTCGTAGGTGAGTTAAAGAAGCACAAGGACTGCGAGTTTCTATGGGCAGTTTCAGTATTTGCACTCGCCTTTAGCGAAGAAGATTGATTCTTAAATCAAATTATTGATGGATATTGAAATACTTCGTTCTATTTGCTCAAAATTTCCGGGCGTTACAGAAGATGTAAAATGGGGAAATGATCTATGTTTCTGTATTGGCGGAAAAATGTTTTGTGTGACAAGTCTTGAACCACCGCATACTTTTTCTTTTAAAGTAACTGATGAAGAATTTGATGAATTAGCTGAGTCAGAAGGTTTCCAGCCTGCCCCTTATCTTGCCAGGGCAAAATGGGTGCTTGTCACTGATTCTTCGAGACTTAGTAAGAAAGACCTGAAAAACTATCTGCAACAGAGTTATGAGTTGATAAAATCGAAAATCCCCAAAAAACAACTGAAGGAAATGGGTCTTTTATAGCCACAACTTTTTTCGAACTTACCCTTGGTAAAACAGTGTTCTGCCTTATCTTTGCGACCCGTTTAAAACGGCGTCGAAACAAGGCATGCCTTGTCTCTGACATATTCCTGAAGAGGTTCAACAAGAGTTCGCCTGGTGGCGAAACGCCTCAAGGGTTAATTTAAAAAGCATTTAAAATGCCTAAGGTAAAAACAAACTCCAGCGCCAAAAAACGCTTCAAAGTGACCGGCACTGGAAAGATCATGCATCAAAAGAGTTTCAAACGTCACATCCTCACCAAAAAATCTAAAAAACGCAAAAGAGCACTCGGCCATGCGGGTCTTGTGAGCAAAGCGAATCTTGACTTTGTAAAAAGATTATTAAGGCTCAGGTAACAAGGTACAAGGCACAAGCTTGAACCTTCATCCTTGGATCTTCAGAAATCAAACTCTAACAATTTTAAACTAATTTTTATATGCCACGTTCAGTAAACGCTGCAGCAAGTAAAGCACGCAGAAAAAAAATATTAAAACAAGCCAAAGGCTATTATGGCAAAAGAAAGAACGTTCTTACGGTTGCCAAGAATGTAGTTGAAAAAGGTATGACCTATATGTTTGTAGGTCGTAAACTGAAGAAAAGAAATTACCGTCAATTATGGATTGCACGTATCAATGCAGCTTGTCGTGAAGAAGGAATTACGTATTCTGAATTCATCAACAAGCTTCAGAAAAAAGGTATCGAGCTCGATCGCAAAGTGCTTGCTGATCTTGCAATGAACAATCCTGAGACATTTAAAGGTCTTATCGCACAGGTAAAATAATTTAGACCAGTTTCAAAAGAGGCCGGCTGTGGATAATCATGGCCGGCTTTTTGTTTTTTATTCACTCAAACTTATACATTTGTCCTCGTTAAGGAATCTAACCACCAACAACCCATTGAATTTTTAATGAATAACACCTACCTCGACCTTGTAAAGCAAACCTTTAACTTTCCACAAGAAGGATTGGAAGTAGACGAAGGCAATCTTTGGTTCAACGGTCTTGACATGAAGGCGCTGATCGCTAAGTATGGTACGCCAATGAAAGTAACTTACCTGCCAAAGATCGGCATGCAAATCAAAAAGGCTAAGCACTTATTTGCGGCTGCGATCAAGAAACATAAATACGAAGGCAAGTATCACTATTGTTATTGCACCAAGAGTTCTCATTTCAGTTTCGTGGTGGAAGAAGCATTGAAGAACGAAATTCATTTGGAAACCTCTTATGCTTATGATATCGAGATCATCAAAAAACTTTATGACAAAAAGAAGATCACAAAGGATACATATATTATCTGTAATGGATATAAGCAAAAAAATTATACCCGCCGCATAGCCAATTTATTGAATTCAGGCTTTGTCAATGTGATACCCGTGTTGGATAATAAAGATGAACTCAGAGAATATGCAAAGACAGTCAAAAACACTTTTAAGCTGGGGATAAGGGTGGCGGCGGAAGAAGAACCTACCTTTCCTTTTTATACTTCAAGACTGGGAATGAGAGCAAAAGATATATTGGAGTTTTACGTTGACAGGATCGAAGGATATGAAAGCAAGTTTCAATTAAAGATGCTTCATATCTTTCTTAATAAAGGCATTAAAGATGATATTTATTACTGGAGCGAATTGAATAAGATCATTAACCTTTATTGCCAGTTAAAAAAGATATGTCCCGAACTTGATTCTATAAATATTGGGGGTGGGTTTCCAATCAAGCATTCACTTGGCTTTGATTACAAATATGATTTCATGATCAATGAGATCGTTCGCAATATTAAAACTGCATGTAAAAAAGCAAGAGTGCCCATGCCACATATTTTTACTGAGTTCGGAAGTTTCACCGTTGGAGAAAGCATGGCACATATTTTCAGCGTTATCGGCGAAAAAGTGCAGAACGACAGGGAAACATGGTATATGATCGACTCTTCCTTCATCACTACATTGCCTGATACTTGGGGAATAGGAGAAAAGTTTTTGATGTTGCCGATTAATAAATGGGACCAGGATTATCATCGTGTTGTTCTTGGGGGCATTACCTGCGACAGTCATGATTATTATGATTCAGAAGAACACATCAACGAAGTATTTCTTCCAAAGATCGTGAACGGGGAGCCGTTGTATGTTGGGTTCTTTCATACGGGTGCTTACCAGGACCAGATCAGTGGGTACGGAGGTATTAAACACTGTTTGATCCCGTCACCTAAACATGTAATAGTTGGCTATGATAAGAATGGTAAATTGACTGATTGGTTATATGCTAAACAACAATCAGCACAGAGCATGCTGAAGATATTGGGCTATAAATAAAGAGGCCTTTTCTTCCAAACACACGGTTACAGATTTCACAGGGCAAATGCAATGCATGGGTCGGCTCGAAAAGGCCTGGTATTTTTAATAGAACTTATTGTCGAACTCTTCTTGTTCTTGTTGTTCCTCGCTTTGGTGCATCAAGAGGCTGTTCTTTTTGAACAGGCTTTTTCTCAATTATTGCTACATCAGGTTTAATCGTATCCTTTATTGGCTCTGGGTTCTCCATCTCCTTTACTTCTTTACTCGCAAGATCTTTCAGGTCAATACTATCAGATGCATTTCCACTATCAAATTCCATAAACTTTAATGCAGTTACGGTGGAATCAGTTCTTTTTTGCGGAGTTGTCGGTTTAAACACACGGTTGGAATATTCCTTTGCTACTTCACAGCTTGCTGCTGAAGCTACCAGCAAAAGAACAGCGACAACTTGAATGGCACCTGTTGATTTCATGGCTTGAGATTTTATTGTTAAGGAGCAGGTTAGTTTAATCTTTCCACCTATTCTTTTTTGATCTATTGTTATAGTGATTCCTTCCTTTGTATTTCCAGTCATTATATTCATCGTTATCATATCTCATATCATTCATATATCTTTCGTCAAGATAAAATCTGTCATCATAGCCCTTCCAATACATGTAACCGTCAGGATTGCGATAATAGTACCGGCCATCATTGTAGCGGCCGATTATTATATCAGGAGTCCTGATAATGATCAAAGGATATCGACGATATGTACCATACTTTTTTCTTTGTCCCGGTGCATAAGGTCTTGCCGACCTGCTGCCATAAACTTTTTTGGCCTGCCCGGGAGGTAGACTTGGTGGATAAGGATCATGATAAACGGGGTAATTTGGAGGAGGTGGGGGCGGGGGATAAGGCGGGTATTGCCTCTCATATACTGGTCGGCTTGAACGACAACTAACAAAAATAATTAAAACTGAAAATAAACAGACCGTTTGTAGAATTTTGATCATTTTCATGTGTGGGATATTTACATTTATATGCACAATTAAACGTCCAAATAAATCTAAATTATTTTAACATGAAGCAAATTCTGATATTATTAACAACAGGAATATTCATCTCTTCAATTACCACTGCACAAACACCTGAAGATTCGGCCAAAGCAGTCGTCAATCAACTTTTCACCGCTATGAAAAATGTGGATGCAGCTTTGCTGAAAGATGCTTTCGCAGATAGTGCGGTGTTACAAACGATCCGTCCCAAACCGGACGGAACTTTCTTTGTCCAGAATGAGAGAGTGAGCGATTTCGTGACCAGCATTAGCAACGCCAAAAAAGATTCGCTGGATGAACGCATAACTTTTGAAACAATAAAAATCGATGGTCCGCTTGCGGTTGTTTGGACCCCCTATAAATTCTATTATGCCGGAAAATTCAGGCATTGCGGGGTCAACTCATTTCAATTAGTAAAAATTAATGGTCGTTGGAAGATCCAGTTCCTGATAGATACTAGACGCAGACAAGGTTGCGAGTAAATAAAAATAACAATATAACATATAACATTATAGCCCACGGTTTAAACCGTGGGCTATAATGTTATAAAAAAACCCCGCCGTAGAAACGGCAGGGTGTAAACCAAAACCAACTGCTTATGAGAAATATTTA
>Ga0075418_10008236_pt1 | contig 11694 bp, 6 predicted proteins | sample SoiMetdeltSBSDD2_FD_81776 | JGI IMG/M metagenome (GOLD analysis project Ga0075418, IMG submission 81776) | Bulk soil microbial communities from a Populus tree surrounding site in Tennessee, USA - Soil MetaG P. deltoides SBSDD2 | ecosystem: Environmental > Terrestrial > Soil > Tree plantation...
AGAGCTACAGCGGCCTCGCCGACGGCTCCCACACCTTCTCCGTCCGCGCAACCGACCCGGCCGGCAACACCGACCCCACCCCCGCCACCTTCACCTGGACAATCGACACAACCCCGCCGCAGGTAACGCTGACCCAGCCGGCAAACGGTACGTCCACCGGGCCGATACCCACCTTCGCCGGGCAGGCCGGCACCGCACCGGGCGACGAGCCGAGCGTGACCATCGAGGTCTACGCAGGCGCCACCGTCACCGGCAGCCCCGTCCGGACCTACACCGCCACACCCAACGGCGCAGGCGCCTACACCACCAGCGCCAGCCCCCTCGCCGACGGCACCTACACCGCCCAGGCCGAGCAACGAGATACCGCCAACAACACCGGCACCAGCACCCCCACAACCTTCAACGTGTCAAGCACCCCGCCGCCCACGTCGACGTATCGGGCCGATGTGCTCTCGGACAGCCCGGCGGCCTACTGGCGTGTGGGTGAGGCCTCGGGGGGGACGGTGGCCGCCGACGAGACGGGCACGAACCCCGGCGCCTACCAAAACGGGGTCACGCTCGGGCAGACGGGCGTGCTCACCGCCGATGCGAACACGGCCGTTTCCTTCGACGGCGTCAACGACATCGTCAGCGTGCCCCACTCGAGCGCCTTGAACGCGACCGCCGGGATCACCATCGAGGCCTGGGTCAAGCGCTCCAAGAGCAGCTCCTGGCAGAACATCCTCGCCAAGCCCGGAAACGGCGCCGTCGCCGCCCAAAACTATGCGCTCTGGCTCAACACCGCCAACAAGCCGGTCGCGTACTTCGGCAACGGCTCCTCCTCCATCAGCGCCACGGCGCCTGCGATCGACACGAACTGGCACCACATCGTCGCCACCTACGACGAGGCGACTGCCAAGGTGTACGTCGACGGCGTCCTCAAAGCCTCGGCGAACTCCAACATCCAGCTGACCGCCAACACCCAGCCGCTGCTCATCGGCCGCACCACCGACAACAACCGCATCTTCGGCGGCACCCTCGACGAGGTCGCCGTCTACCCCACCGCCCTCTCCGCCGCCAGAATCCAGGCCCACTACACCGCCGCCACCTCCGTCGACACGACACCTCCCGGGGTCACCCTCACCACCCCAGCCGACGGAAGCGTCGTCGGGCCGACACCGACTTTCGCCGGGCAGGCCGGCACCGCCGCCGGCGACCTCGGCACCGTGACCCTGCGGATCTACAGCGGCAGCACCACCGGTGGGCAGCTCGTGCAGACGCGGACGACGAGCGCGAGCGCGGGCTCGTGGTCGGTGGACGCGTCGCCCGCACTCGCGGACGGCATCTACACCGCTCGCGCAGCGCAGGAGGATGGCACCGGGAATCTCGGACTGAGCCAGCCGACGACGTTCACCGTCACGTCCGCCGATATCACGCCGCCGGCGGTAACGCTCACGAGCCCGTCCAACGGCAGCTCTAGCCAGGACCATGCGCCGCTCTACGCGGGCGGTGCTGGGACGGCCTCGGGCGACCTTCCCACAATCACGATCAGCGTCTATCTGGGCTTGACGCCGTCCGGCTCACCTCTCCAGACCTACACGACGACGCAAGTCGCGGGAAGCTGGTCGGTGCAGGGTGACACGCTGGGGGACGGCACGTACACGGTCAGAGCGGAACAGGTTGACGAACCCGGCAATCTCGGAGTGAGCGCACCGCACACGTTCACGATCGGCACGAGCTACAGCGACGAGATCCTCTCCGACAGCCCTGCGGCGTTCTGGCGGCTGGGTGAGGCCTCGGGGGCGGTGGCCGACGACGAGGCGAGCACGAACAACGGCGCCTACCAGAACGGGGTCACGCTCGGGCAGACCGGCGCGCTCGCGGCCGATGCGAACACGGCCGTTTCCTTCGACGGCGTCAACGACATCGTCAGCGTGCCCCATTCCACCTCCCTGAACGCGACCAGCGGGGTCACCATCGAGGCCTGGGTCAAGCGCACCAAGACCGGCGCCTGGCAGAACATCCTCGCCAAGCCCGGAAACGGCGCCGTCGGCGCGCAGAACTACGCGCTCTGGATCAACACGACCAACCAGCCCGTCGCCTTCTTCGGCAACGGAAACTCCTCGGTGGCCACCTATGCGCCCGCCATCGACACGAGCTGGCACCACATCGTCGCCACCTACGACGAGACGACCGCCAAGGTGTACATCGACGGCGTCCTCAGGGCCTCGACGAACTCCAACCTCCAGCTGAGCGCCAACACCCAGCCGCTGCTCATCGGCCGCACCACCGACAACAACCGCATCTTCGGCGGCACCCTCGACGAGGTCGCCGTCTACCGCACCGCCCTCTCCGCCGCCCGCATCGGGGCGCATTACCAGCGGGCGAACGCCGGCGACACCATCCCGCCGGTCGTCACGCTGTCGACGCCGCCGAACGGCAGCTCCACGCTCGACACCCGGCCGCACTTTGCCGGTGTCGCGGAGGTAACGGCCGCCGACTCGGAGACCGTGACGGTGAAGATCTTTGCCGGATCCACTGCGACCGGCACTCCCATCCAGACGCTGACGACGACGCGCTTCACGACCGGCACATGGTCCGTCGACGCCTCCGCGCCGCTCGCCCTCGGCACCTACACCGCGCAGGCCCAGCAGGCCGACGTGAGCGGCAACATGGGAACGAGCGCACCCTCGACGTTCGAGGTGGTGGCGTCGTTCCCGACGCCTCTGCAGCTCCTGGCGGGGGCCGGCGACATCGCTGACTGCACCGACACGGGCGTCAATCAGACGGCGAACCTGATCCTCGGGCTCCCGACCGCAACGGTGCAGACGTTCGGCGACAACGCCTACCCACATGGCTCGGCCAGCGACTTCGCCAACTGCTACGACCCGACGTGGGGTCAGTTCAAGAACCGCACGAATCCGGCGATCGGCGACCACGAGTACGAGACGCCGAACGCATCCGGCTACTTCAACTACTTCGCCGACCGCCTCGCGCCCTTCGGCGCCAGCGCCCAGGATCCGCTGCGGGCCTACTACAGCTACGACCTCGGCACCTGGCACGTGGTCGTCCTGAACGCCATCTGCTACGAGATCACGGGTTGCAGCGTGAACGGACAAGTCGCCTGGCTCAACGCCGACCTCGACACACACACGAACACGTGCACGCTCGCGGTGCTCGCGGCCCCGCGCTGGAGCTCGGGCAGTGTGCACGGCAGCAACCAGCAGATGCAAGCGTACTGGGACTCCTTCTACGCGAACCGTGTCGACCTCGTCGTCGGCGGAGACGACCACGTCTACGAGCGCTTCGCCCCCCAGGACCCCCAGGGCTTCTACGCCCCGGGGCGCGGCGTTCGCCAGTTCACCGTGGGCACGGGCGGCGGCAGCCTGTACACCTTCCTCGACCCGAAGGCGAACAGCGAGGTGCGGTATCGCAACTCGTACGGCATCCTGAGGCTCGGCCTGCACGCCACGAGCTATGACTGGCGGTTCCTCCCGACCTCAGGGACGTTCACGGACTCCGGCTCGGATTCCTGCAACTGATCCCTCCGGGGAACCGCCCGAGCGAAGGCGGAGCCGTCGTGGCCTGGCGCTTCTGGTGGCTGCCCTGTTCCTCGTGGGACTCGTCCTCGCGGGTCTGGTCTTCCGTGCGGAGAGGAGGCCAACGATCCGGCTCTCCTACCCCGGTGCCTCGAGCCTCACCAACGACCTGACCCCGACGATTCGCGGCCGCGCGCGCGACTTCGAACGGGGCGCGGACGTGACCGTCACGCTTTCCCCCGGCACGGGCTCGGACAAGCCGGCGCAGGAGCTCGCCACCGAGCTGGACGAGGACGGGCGCTTCTCGGTCACAGCGTCGCGGCTCGCACCGGGCGTCTACACGGTCGAGGCGGCCCTGGAGCCGCAGCATGAGGCGGCTCGTGCGACGTTTCTGGTCTGGCGGCTCGGCCGAGTGACCGACGACGCGACGGTCGCGCCCGGTCGTCTCGAGGGCGTCTCGCTCGTCGCCGCCCGGGACGAATCCCCGGCGGCGGCGGTGTTCGACGATCGAGACGACCGCATCACGGTTCTGTCATCGCCGGCCGTGAACCCCTCGCGTTGGGCCTCCATGGGGGCCTGGGTCAGGCAGCGCCGCTCCGGAGGCTGGCAAAACGTCATCGCCAAGCCCGGGACCGGAGAACTGGCCGGCCAGGCCTACGCGCTCTGGATCGATCCCGACGGGCACCCGGTCGCGTACTTCGGCAACGGAGGCAGCCAGGTTCGGGTCGAGGCACCGCAGCCCCTGGACGGCTCCTGGCACCAGCTGGCCGCGTCCTACGACGGCAGCTCGGCGCAGATCTACGTCGACGGCAGGCTTGCAGCCGAGCAGCGCGGCCAGGCTCGGCTCGTGCCCAACGGGTTGCCCGTCCTGATCGGTCGCGGCGGCGTGAGCGACGACCGCCGCTCCTTCACGGGAATGCTCGCCGACGTATGGGTCTCGACCGGGCCTCTACCCTCCCGCCAGGCCCGTCAACTCTATGCCGAGGGAGTCATGCGCTTCGGGTCGGCGATTCCGACCATGCGCATTACGAGCCCGGAGAGCGCGAGCCGCACGACCGACCCCACCCCGACGTTCGCAGGCTCCGGCTCCGCCGGGGCACTTGACCGGCCCGGAATCGAGGTGAGGCTCTGGCGCGGGAAGTCAACCTCGGGCGCTCCCCTGCGCTTCCTGACCACGCGGCGCGGAGCGGCCGGGTCCTGGAGCGTCACGGCCCGGTCCCCCCTCCCCACCGGGACGTACACCGTCCAGGCCGTGCAGGCAAGCGCAACGGGCGAGGAAGGCACGAGCGCCGCGGCGACGTTCTCGGTCGCGCGGCGCCTCTCGTCTGCGGGCCCGCTCCTGGTCGGCGCCGGCGACATCGCGGACTGCACCGACACGGGTCACCTGCTCACGGCGGAACTCCTCGCCGAGACGCCGGACGCCAGCGTGCAGACCTTCGGCGACAACGCGTATCCACACGGGTCGCCCTCCGACTTCGACAACTGCTACGACCGGAGCTGGGGAGCGGCGAAGGGCCGGACGAATCCCGCGCTCGGCGACCACGAATACGAGACGCCGAACGCGGCCGGCTACTTCGGCTACTTCGCGGAGCGGCTCGCGCGCTTCGGCCCCAGCGCCCGAGACCCGGCTCGCGGCTACTACAGCTACGAGCTCGGCTCCTGGCACGTCGTCGTCCTCAACGGGATCTGCTGGGATCTGCCCTCGTGCAGCGTCGAGCGTCAGGTCGCGTGGCTGGACCACGATCTCGCCGAGCACGAGAGCCGGTGCACGCTCGCGGTGCTCTCGAGCCCGCGCTGGAGCTCGGGCGACGTCCACGGAGACAACCGGGAGATGAAGGGATACTGGGACAGTCTCTACACAGCCGGCGCGGACGTCGTCGTAGGCGGGGACGACCACGTCTACGAGCGCTACGCGCCCCAGGACCCCCGTGGAACGTACGACCCCCGCCGCGGATTGCGCCAGTTCACCGTCGGAACGGGCGGGGGCAGCCTCTACGGGTTCGAGAGCGCGGACGCCAACAGCGAGGTTCGCGTGAGCGGCTCCTACGGGATCCTGAGGCTCGCACTCCTACGCGGAAGCTACGAGTGGCAGTTCGTCGCCGCCGATCCCACGAGGGTCGTGGACGGCGGCAGCGGCCCTTGCCACTGAGGGGTTCCGACGGACGAACGACGCCGGGGAGCCCTACCCGATCGGCGAGACAGTCGGGCCCTTGCCGCGGCACCGGCTGACCGCACGTAGGCGAAAGTCCTTGGCCGCCCGGTCGCGAAAGTTCGGCGGCGCGATGAGGTTGAGCGACAACCTGTAGCCCGAGCGGCCGCCGAAGTTCCCGAACGGCGCGTTCCAGACGCAATTCCTGCTGACGAGGTTCCCCCTGGGCTGAAGAGAAGGGAAGTAGGAGTCGACGTTGTACCGCGCCCGGGCGTTGCTGATGATGTTCCTGCGGAGAATGTTGTTGGAAGAGGCATAGTCGCGGTCGTACTCGCCGCCCGCCTCCTCCCCGGAGAAGGTGACGTTGCCGCGGTTCTCGTACCCGTTGCCGTCGATGACGTTGTGCTCGATGAGCGCGTTCTGCGTGTCCGGGTACATGGAGATGCCGAAGCCCGGGTTGTCGTACAGGTAGTTGTTGCGGATGACCGCGCGGCGCGTGAACTCGGTGTAGATGGCGTGGTCGTGGCCGCCGTTGCCCCCGCCGCAGTTGTGAATGCGGCTCTGCTCGACGACTGGGTCGACTGCGGGTGCGGTCACGATGCCGAGCAGTACGCAGGAGCCCGTGTTGTTCGAGTTGAGCTTGTTTCGGTTGGTGATGTTCAAGCGGCGGAGGATTGCTCTGTCGCCCTGCACCTGCACGGTGATCGGCGCGACGTCGTGTCCGTCGACGTCCAGGTCGGAGAGGGTCACTCCGTCGGCCGAGTCCTTGACCCAGATGTAGCCGCGCAGCAACGCGCGCGAGCCGGGAGCGCTCATCAGGGTGACGTTGCCGGCCGAGAAGGCGACGTTGCCGGCGTACGTTCCGGCGAGGAGGCAACCCCTCTCCCCGGCGGCGAGGTCGTTGACGAGGCGCTGGGCGGTGCGAAACGGGCTGGAGAGGGTTCCCGTCCCTGCGTCGTTACCGTTCGGCCCGGCATACGCGGAGCAGGCCACGGGAGCCTCGACGAGCGCCGTCGGGTCGGACTCGGCGTCGGTGGAGCCGGCCCCGTTCGTCGCCGTCACGACCACACGCACCGTCGACCCGAGGTCGGCGGCCCCGAGCGTGTACGTGGTGGAAGCTGCTGACAACGGGCTACAGCCACCGCCGGATGCTTCACAGCGGAGCCAGGTGAAGGACAGGGTCGGCTCTCCGGTCCACATCCCGGGCGAGGCGGTCAGCGTTTGGCCCTCGAGCGGCGTTCCAGCGATCGACGGTCGCACGAGGTTCACGGGAGCGCTCGGGCACGCTGCGCTCTGGGCCGCGATCGTTGACACGGACGAACGGTTGCCGCCGCCGTCGAAGGCGTCGACGCCGACGACGAAGGTCGTCCCGCACGGCAGTCCCTCCAAGGTGTAGGCCGTGCTCGTCGACGAGCTGAGGAGCTCGCCGTCGAGGTAGATGCCGTACCCGCTGACGCCGACGTCGTCGGAAGCCGGGCTCCAGGCGACCGACATCGTCGAGGCGGTCGCATCCGTCATCGTCAGGTCGGCGACGTCGGACGGTGCGATGAGATCGCGCGAATCCCTGACGAGGACTGCGTCGACGTCAAGGACGTCCGCCGCCCTCGCCGATGACTGGAGGACCGAGACGAAGAGTCGATTTCCCGTGCCGCGCGCGGTGTAACGAAGGGGTGCAAAGGTCGACCATGTCGTGAGCGCCGTGCGGCAGCTCCTCGCGGATGCGACCACCTTGCGTGTGTTGCGCTCCTGGAGCACCAGACAGACCTTCGCGCGGCGCTTCGGAGTTCGCACCCACGCGCCGGCCGTGTAGGCCATGCCCTTGACGGTTGTAACCCCTTGCGAGTTCTGGAGCCCGTAGGTCGAGGCGCTTGGTCCGGAAGCGCGGACGTACCCGTCTCCAACCGCCCCGCCTGTCCGCAGCGCGAGCGTCGAGGCGACCGGTTTCCAACCCGAAAGCGAACTCTCGAAGGTTCCCTCGATCGCCGTTGCCCCCTCGGCGGCCGAACCGGACGCCAGGACAAGCGCTACGGCGAAAATTGCAATGGTCCTTCTCTGCGCTCGGGCGGTCGCTGGACGGGCAGAGTCCACGGCTTCCCTCACTCGTAAGGGCCGGGTTCCAGTGCGAGTCAGCGTCGTTCAGTGCCAACGGCAGGAGCCCGTGCCTTGTCTGCGGCTTTCCGCGGTTTCGGCACGGGGCCGCCCCGACTTGAGGACGTTCCCTCGATCTGAGCAGGACAGCTTCAGGCCCGCACGGCCCGGCGGCTGCCATGCGGAACGAGCAGCCTGAAGGCGACCTTCTCGCCCAGTGCGCGCGCTTGGTTCCGCCGCCGGCGGGCGTACGTGTCGAAGCGCTCGGCGGCGACTTCGAGCTCTGACCGCCCGGTCATCCCTGCGAGCAGGCGTAGCTGCCGCGCGTGCAGCGCGTGGTAGAAAGGGCTGGCGACATTGCGGACGCGATGCGGATAGAGGTCGTAGAGCGACCAGTAACCGGTGTCCCAGCGCTCTACCGCTCCGGCGAGCGTTTCCACCGCGGCGGAGAAGAGGCTCTCCGCCTCGGCGTCGGCCAGGCCGACGGCGACGTCGCGGACGCCCCAGGCGGCGAAGATTGCGCCGTTGAGGACGAAGCTTGGCGGGTCGGTCGGGTACTCCTCGAACAACGGGCCGCCTCCGAGCGTCGCAGCGACGCCGCCCTTGGCGCTCGGCACGTGCATAGGGACGAGGCCCCGCTTCGCGGACGCCGCTAGCTCCTCGGCGCCCGTCTCGAGCGAGAGGCGCACGAGCAGACTGCTGCACTGTCCCTGCGCCATCGCCGAGAGCCAAGGGGCGGAGAGCCGGTAGGTATGCGTCGCGTTCGGCTCTGCCCAGCCGCCTCCCGACCCCTGCTCGCTCGCAAGGTGCTGTCCTGCGGCGAGGGCGGCGGTGAGCCACTCGTCCCCCTCGCCGGACAGGAACCGGTCGTAGCAGCCGAGGCCCCACTGGGAGATCGCCATGAAGCGATGGAAACCGGGCCAGGGAAACCACTCGGGAGGCCACCTCGGCTCGGTCGTCTTCTCCCGGAAGTCGATGTAGTAGCCACGAACCCCCTCCTCCGCGAGATGGGGTCCGACAGGGAGCCGGCCGCCGTCGAGACTCTGCCGCACAAAGAGTGCTTTCATCGGGTCCGTGGCGGCGAGGCTATTCGCCGTTTCCAGTGAGGCACAATACTTCAGTGGGCAGGCATAAGCGTCCGGAGCGGCTCAGAGTCGTCACCCTTCTCGACCACCCCGATGTCAGTGGCGGAGGTGAGAGGATGGCCGTCACGGTTGCCATGCGGCTGGATCCCAGCCGCTTCGAGAGCGTGCTCTGTGCGACGCGTTCCGTCGGCAAGCCGACCTTCGAGGAGGACCTGCGCGCAGCCGGAGTCGAGATCATGCGGCTCGATCGCCGCTCCCGTACCGACTTCGCCGCCTGGCGGCCCTTGTTCGACTACCTGCGGGACGGCGTCCATGTCCTCCATGCGCACAAGTTCGGCTCGAACGTCTGGGGCACGCTGCTCGGGAGGCTCGCGCGGGTTCCGGTCGTCATCGCGCACGAGCAGAGCTGGGCCTCGGCGCGCTCGTCGACCGCAGGGCCGTTCGTTCGGAGCACGATCGACCGGGAGGTGATCGCGCGTGGAGCGGATGTCTTCATCGCCGTGTCCGAGGCTGACAAGCGGCGGATGATCGAGGTCGAGGGAATCCCTTCCCGGCGCCTGCGGGTGATCCCGAACGCGGTTCCGGCTCCCGTGCCCGCCGGCCACGACGTCAAGGCCGAGCTCGGAATCCCTGCCGGCGCTCCGGTCGTCGTCACCGTCTGCCAGCTCCGCCCCGAGAAGGCGGTTGAGGTGCTCGTCGAGGCGGCTGCCCTGTTGCGCGATCGCCACCCGGAACTTCGGGTCCTGGTCGCCGGCGAGGGGGCCGAGCGCGGGCGCCTGGAGTCGCTCATCGAGGAGTTGGGGCTGGCCGACACCGTCCTCCTGCTTGGAACTCGGCGCGACGTGCCGGACATCCTGGTCGCTGCCGACGTGGCAGTTTGCTGCTCGGATTTCGAAGGGACTCCGCTCTCGGTCATGGAGTACATGGGTGCCGGGAAGCCGGTCGTTGCGACCCGCGTGGGCGGCTTGCCCGAGGTCGTGCAGGACGGCGTACACGGGCTTCTCGTCGAGCCACGTGACCCGGTGGGGCTCGCAGATGCGTTAGCGCATCTGCTCGAGGAAGAGCCCCTTCGGCGACGCCTGGGGGAGGCGGCCAGGATCCGGCAGCAGACCACATTCGATCTCGACGCCGCCGTTCGCAGGATCGAGGAGCTGTATGACCAGCTCTTTCTCTCCTCCGGGCGTCTGAACCGTCGCCACCTCGAGCACCTCGAGCCGTGAACGAGATGCGAGTCGCCGTCATCTGCACCGCAGACAGCGTCTTCAACCGCCGCGTCCTGCCGGCGCACGTCTCCTCGTTCGCCGAGCTCGTCGGGATTGTGGCCATCCACGAGCCGAAGCGCCGGATGTGGGAGCGACTGCGCGCCGAGTGGCGGCGGTCTGGCTGGAGGACGGCGGACGTCCTCGCGTTCCGCCTCTTCTACGGCGCACTTCTTCGCCGCAGGGACACGGAGTGGGTTCGCAGCCGTGCGGACGAAGAGCTCGCTGCGCTTCCTCCCGTCGGAGATGTACCTGTGCTCGACACGGAGAACCCAAACTCTGAGGAGACCCGCCGGTTCCTGCAGGAGGTTCAGCCGGATCTCGTCCTAGCTGCCTGCAAGACGATTCTCCGGCGGGAGATCTTCGCCGTTCCGGCGCACGGCACGTTCGTCGTCCACCCGGGCATCTGCCCCGAATACCGGAACGCGCACGGCTGCTTCTGGGCACTCACCCGTCGCGATCTGGAGCGAGTCGGGGCGACGCTCCTCCGCATCGACGAGGGAGTCGACACCGGCCCTGTCTACGGGTACTACTCGACCTCCTTCGACGAGCGACGGGAATCCCACGTCGTCATCCAGCTTCGCTCGGTCTACGACAACTTCGCCCGCATCTCCGAGGACCTCCGCCGCGTGTACGAGGGGTCGGCCGTGCCGATCGACGTGAGCGGGCGGAGGTCGGCCGCCTGGGGCCAGCCCCGCCTCAGCGACTACCTTCGCTGGAAGTGGTCGGCGCGGGGCGCTGCGTGAAGCCGATCGTCCTCCTCTACCACGACGTCGTCCCGAGCGAGCAGCGCGACGAGGTCGGCTTTCCCGGCGCTCTGGCAGCCCGCTACAAGCTCGAGCCGGTCGCCTTCGAGGAGCATCTCGACGCGATTGCGCGAACCGGTCTGAGCATCGGGTTGCCCTCGCAGCAGAATCCACCTGACGTCGTCCTGACATTCGACGACGGGGGCTCGTCGGCCAGGGCGGCCGCGACCGCGTTGGAGGCGAGAGGGTGGAGAGGCGTCTTCTTCGTGACGACGTCGAAGATCGGGTCCAGGGGTTTTGTGGGTGAGGCGGACATTACCGCGCTCGCCGACCGCGGGCACGTCATCGGGAGCCACTCCCACTCCCATCCGACTTACATGGGGAAACGTCCTCCGGCGGAGATCAGGCAGGAGTGGCGCCAGAGCCGGGCGGTATTGGCTGACATCCTCGGTGAGCCTCCCGACGTGGCGTCGGTGCCCGGCGGCTTCGTGTCTCGAGACGTCGTGCGCGAGGCCGCGGCTGCGGGATATCGAGCGCTCATGACCTCGGAGCCGCGCGCGGGCATCCGGTTCCGTGAAGGGCTCGCCGCCTATGGGCGTTTTGCGGTCTGGTCGACGACGCCGGCGGAGCGGGCGGCAGCCTACGCCTCGGGTGTTCGACCGGCCCAGCTGCGCCTCTGGCTCGAATGGAAGGCAAAGGACGTCGCGAAGAGGGGGAATCCTTCCGCGTATCAGGCCCTGCGGCGGCTCCGGGCGCGAATTTCCTAGGCGCGGACTCCTACGCACCTTCCGCCGAGACGCCCGCTATGATGACCCGCTTCGTCGTGCCGCTCGGTCCTTCCACCCTGCT
>Ga0075418_10008237_pt1 | contig 11693 bp, 9 predicted proteins | sample SoiMetdeltSBSDD2_FD_81776 | JGI IMG/M metagenome (GOLD analysis project Ga0075418, IMG submission 81776) | Bulk soil microbial communities from a Populus tree surrounding site in Tennessee, USA - Soil MetaG P. deltoides SBSDD2 | ecosystem: Environmental > Terrestrial > Soil > Tree plantation...
CTCGTCAGCGGCGGCGCGGGGAGCGGGCTCTGGAAATCGATCGACGGCGGCGACACGTGGAAGCGGCTGACCGGGGAGGGACTGCCGAAGGGCATCTGGGGCCGCGTCGGTGTCGCGGTGTCCCCCGCCAATCCCGACCGCATGTGGGCGATGATCGAGGCCGAGGATGGCGGGGTCTACCGCTCGGACGATGCCGGGCGCACGTGGCGGAAGCTGAACGAGGACCGCAACATGCGCCAGCGCGCCTGGTACTACACTCACATCTACGCCGATCCGCAGAACGCCGACGCCCTCTATGTCCTGAACGTCGCGTTCCACCGCTCCGGCGATGGTGGCCGCACGTTCCGGATGCAGGCCACGCCCCACGGGGACAACCATGACCTGTGGATCGATCCGCTCGATCCCCAGCGCATGATCGAGGGCAACGACGGCGGCGCCAACGTGTCGTTCGACGGCGGGCTCTCGTGGACGCGTCAGGACAACCAGCCGACCGCCCAGTTCTACCATGTCATCACCGACGACGCGTTTCCCTATCGCGTCTATGGCGCCCAGCAGGACAACAGCACCGTCGGCATCGCCAGCCGCACGGCGGGCACCGGCATCGATCACGACGACTGGTACGCGGTGGGCGGTGGTGAGAGCGGTTTCATCGCGCCCAAGCCGGGCGAGCCCGACGTCGTGTACGCGGGCTCCTACGGCGGCTACCTGACGCGATTCGATCGGCGCACGGGGCAGCAGCGCAATATCAATCCTTATCCCGACAATCCGATGGGATGGGGGGCGGAGGGGGCCAAGTACAGATTCCAGTGGACGTTTCCGATCGTCGCCTCGCCGCACGACCCCCACACCATCTACGCGGCGTCGAGCGTGTTGCACCGGACAACCAACGAAGGGCAGACCTGGGAGGTCATCAGCCCCGACCTCACGCGCAACGACCCGGCCAAGCTCGGCCCGTCGGGGGGCCCCATCACCAAGGACAACACCAGCGTCGAGTACTACTGCACCATCTTCGCTCTGGCCGAGTCGAAGCTGGCGAAAGGGGTGCTGTGGGCGGGCTCGGACGACGGTCTGGTGCACGTCTCGCGCGACGGCGGCAAGACCTGGCAGAACGTGACGCCCCCGGCGCTGCCGCCCTGGAGCATGATCAGCCAGATCGATCCGGGACCGCACGAGGCGGGCACGGCGTACGTGGCCGCCAACCGCTACAAGCTCGACGACTACCGGCCGTACGCGTTCGTGACCCACGACTACGGCAAGAGCTGGCGGTCGATCGGCACCGGACTACCGCTCGACGGCGGGTTCGTGCGGGTCGTGCGCGAGGACCCCGTGCGCCGCGGGCTGCTCTTCTGCGGCACCGAGACTGGGATCCACTTCTCGCTGGACGGCGGCGCCCGCTGGCGCCCGCTCAGGCTCAACCGCCCCGGGCTGATCGCGGACCTCGCGAAGCCCGACGGCGAAAGACGGGGCGCGCTGCCGCTGGTGCCGATCACCGATCTCGTGATCAAGGACGACGACGTGGTGGTCGCCACCCAGGGCCGCGCGTTCTGGATCCTGGACGACATCAGCCCGCTGCGCCAGATGACGGCCGAGGCCGCCACCCGCGCCACCCTCTTCCAGCCCGCACCGGCGTCGCTGTTCGGCGGCGGGGTCGGTGGCGTCGGCGGTCGCGGGTCGAACCCGCCCTACGGCGCCCGCGTCTACTACCGGCTGCCGGGCGAGCCCGCCGAGAAGGACGAAGTCACCCTCGAGTTCCTGGACAGCGCGGGGAAGCTGATTAGGAAGTTTTCGAGCAAGGGCGACCCGCCCGAGGAGGGAGAGCCCGCCGGCGGTGAGGGGGGCGGCGGGCCGGGCGCCGCTGCCGCGGCCCGCAAGCTGCCGGCGAAGGCGGGGCTCAACCGGTTCACGTGGGACCTGTGCCACAAGGACGCGAGCCGCTTCCCGGGACTGATCCTGTGGGGTGGTGGATTGGGGGGTCCGCCCGTCGTGCCCGGCACTTACCAGGTGAAGCTCACCGCCGCCGGGGTGGCCTCGATGCGGAGCCTCGAGCTGCGCAAGGACCCGCGCCTCGCGACGACCCAGGCCGACTACCAGAAGCGCTTCGACCTGCACATGAGGATCCGCGACAAGCTGACGGAGACGCACGATGCCATCACGCGGATCCGTGACGTGCGCGACCAGCTGAAGGCGGTGGCCGAGCGGTCGAAGGCGGCGGGCAAGGACACGACCATCGTGGCTGCGGCGCGGGTGCTGACCGCCAAGCTCACCGCGGTCGAGGAGGCGCTCTACCAGACCAAGAACAAGAGCGCCCAGGACCCGCTCAACTATCCCATCCGGCTCAACAACAAGCTCTCGCAGATCACGGGCGTGATCACGAGCGCGGATGCGCCGCCCACCGATCAGGCGGTCCAGGTCACCGACGACATCGCGGGCAGGATCGACGCGGAGCTGGCAAAGCTGAAGCAGGCACTCGACGTGGACCTCGCCGCGTTCAACGCGCTGGTGCGCGAGAAGGAGGTCCCGTCGGTGATGGTGAAGAAGAAGAAGGATGACGAGGCGGGGAGCGAGCGCTCGGGTCCGTAGCGGGATGATCTCGAGCCGGAGCGTGAGGGGCATGTTGGCGCCAGCCGGCGCTTGCGCGCTGGTGGCATGGGCCGCGCTGGCGAGGGATGGACTGAGTGTCCCGGCGGCCATGGCGGTCGCGGGGGGCGCCGAGCGCACGGTCGCCGTCACGCTGGATGACCTGCCCGCCACCCGCAGCGACTCGCTCGACGACGTGCGGCGCATCACCGCCCACCTGCTCGCACACCTTCGCGATGCCGGGATCACGGCCACGGGCTTCGTCAACGAGCTGAAGCTGGAGGTTCCCGGCGAAGAGGCCGCGCGTGCGGCCCTGCTCGACGCGTGGCTCGAGGCGGGGCACGACCTCGGAAACCACACGCACAGCCATCGTCGTCTCTTCGACACGCCGCTCGTGGAGTTCGAAGCCGAGGTGCTCCGGGGCGAGCGGGTGACGCGGCGGCTGCTGGCGAGCCGGAGGCGCACGCCGCGCTACTTCCGCCATCCCACGCTCAACACGGGGCCCGATGCCGGAACGAAAGCGGCGTTCGAGCAGTTCCTCGCTGTCCACGGCTACACCGTCGCCCCGGTGACGATCGACAACGACGAGTATCTCCACGCGGCGGCCTACGATCGCGCCCGCGCACGAGGCGACCGCGCCGCGATGACCCGGCTCGGCCGCGACTACCTGCGATACATGGGCGACGTGCTCGCGTTCCACGAAGGGCTCTCCCGCCGGCTGTTCGGTCGCGAGGTGGCGCAGGTCCTGTTGCTCCACGCCAACGCGCTCAACGGCGAATACCTCGACGACCTGGCCTCGATCATGCGGGCCCGCGGGTACCGCTTCATCACCCTGGACGAGGCGCTGGCGGATGCCGCCTACCGATCGCCAGACACCTACGTGGGACCGCGCGGACTGTCCTGGCTCCAGCGTTGGGCGATCACGCGGGGCGAGAACCCCGGGGAGCAGCCATCGGTCCCGGAGTGGGTCCGCCGCGCGGCGGCGCGGCGGGAGTAGGCCGCGTGAGGCCCTCGGGAATGGGTATCGCCGGAAGCCGTCCACTGCGCTACCCTTCCGCGGCCCCGGATGGCGGGGCGTCGCCTCACGAACCATGGGGGAGGTCGCGATGGTACCCGTGATGTCGCTCTGGCTTCCGATCGTGCTGTCGGCGGTGATCGTGTTCGTGGCGAGCTCGATCATCCACATGGTGCTCAAATACCACGGCACCGACTTCGGCAGGGCGCCGAAAGAGGAGGACGTACAGGCTTCCCTTCGCGGCTTCTCGATTCCCCCCGGGGACTACATCGTTCCCTGTCCGGCGGGGTCGGCGGGAATGAAGGATCCCAAGTACCAGGAGATGGTGAAGAAGGGTCCGGTGGTGCTGATGACGGTGTTCCCGAGCGGCGGGTTCAACATGGGGGCGAGCCTCGGCATGTGGTTCGTCTTCTGCCTGGTGGTCTCCGTGTTCGCGGCCTACGTGGCCGGGCGCGCGGTCCCGGCCGGCACGCCCTACCTGACCGTGTTCCGCTTCGCCGGCGTCACCGCGTTCGCCGGCTACGTGCTCGCGTCGTGGCCCAATACGATCTGGTACAAGCGCTCCGTGGGAGCGCAGATCAAGCTGACATTCGACGGGCTGGTCTACTCTCTGCTGACGGCCGGGACGTTCGGATGGCTGTGGCCCAAATAGGCCCCGCGGGCGCATGAACGGGGGCGATGATCGGCCGGACCCGGACGCAGGCGAGACGGAGATCGCCCGAACCCTGGCCAGGGTGGACCACATCGTCCTGGCCACTCCGGACGTGGACGACACCTCGGACCGGCTTGCGACCACGCTTCGCGTGCGCGCCGTCCCCGGAGGAAAGCACCCCGAGTGGGGAACCCGTAACGTGCTGATCGCGCTCGGGGACCTGGTCTACCTCGAGGTCATCGGACCGGACCGCCATGCGCTGCCGGAGGCACCGCCGCGGCCGTTCGGCCTCGACACGCTGGAGGCCCCGCGGCTGGCGACCTGGTCGGTGAGGGGGAGGGCGCTCGAAGCGCTCGTCGCCCAGGCCCGTTCGGCCGGTGTCGACCTGGGCGGGGTCCAGCGCCGCACGCGCCGGCGCCCGGACGGCGTGCTCCTGGGATGGAACATGACCGATGTCGACGCCCCGCGCGCGGACGGCATCATCCCTTTCTTCATCGACTGGGGCGTGACCCCGCACCCGGCGACCACGTCCCCCCGCGGTGGAACGCTGGTCGGCTTGCGCGCGCGACATCCGGATCCCGCGGGCGTCCAGGCGATGTTGCGGTCGCTGGGTCTTGCGCTGGAGGTGGAGCTCGCGGACACCCCGGAGCTGATCGCCACGCTCGAGACGCGGAACGGGAGGATCGAGCTTCTCTAGCGAGGGGGGTGCCTCTTCAGGTGCGGAGTCCGCGCCGATCGCTCCGTCGACACCGACCGCGATGGCCGCATGGGTCGCGCTCGCGGTCCTCGGCGTGTGTGGGCTCGCGTTCGTGCGGGGTGGCCACGTCCAGACGGACGAAGGCTGGTACCTGACGGCCGCGCGCGAGGTGCTCGAAGGCCGGCTCCCGTACCGCGACTTCATGTACACGCAGGGCCCCCTGCACCCGTACGTGTACGGCCTCGCCCAGCGCCTCCTCGGATCAGGCCTACTGACCGCCCGTGTGACGTCATGGGCACTGTTCCTCGCGACCATGGGTGTGGCTGCCCTGATGGCGCGCCGGTTCGGCGGGAGCCTGGCCGCGCTGTTCGCGCTCGCGCTCATCGGCAGCGCGCCGATGACGTTCTGGGTCTGGACCTTGCCTCTGACGCACGCCTCCGCCGGATTCCTTCTCGTGCTCGGGATCGACCTGCTGACTCGCCGGTCGAATGACGTGCGGCGCGAGGCCGGGGGACTGCTCGCGATCGCGATCGGGTCCGCGATTCGAGTCTCACTCGTCGGGGCTCTGGCCTTGGCGGTGGTCTGGATCGGATATCGCAGACGCTCACCCGCCGCGCTCGCGGCGGCGGCCTCGTTCGCGCTCGCCCTGCTGGCCCTGCTGGTCGGACCGTTCGCGTTCGCGAGCCCCGAGAACTTCCGCTTCGGCGTGTGGGGCTACCATGCGGTGCGGAGTCAGCAATTCGGCCCGCACCCGATGCCGGTGTCCGCCGCCGTCTGGTGGCAGGGCAAGGCGACGTTCCTGCTCGAGCTCGTGCGGAACTACGCCGTGCTCGTGTGCGCGGGTCTCTGGGCGATCCTGATCGCGCGCCGGGACGCCGCCGGCCACGGGAGGTCGGATCGAGGCGAGCCGCGGGGCCTGTTCTTCATCGGTGCGATCGTGACCGGCACCGCGTTGATCAGCATGATTCCGCACCCGGTGCACGCGACCTATGCCGGAATCCTCGTGCCACCGGCGTCGGTTCTCTGCGGCGTCGTCCTCGCCGGGGCGCTGGCGCGCTCCCGGTTCCGATGGGCGACACACCTCGCGTGGGCGGTCGTGGGATGCCTGGCGATCGCAGGCTGGATCGACGCGAGGGGCCTCGACCCGAGCGAGCTCGCGCGCGTGAGGCAGGCGGCGGCCGCGATCGACCGCGCGCTCCCCCCGGGACCCATTCTCACGTTCCAGAATGCGATCACGGCGGAGAACGGACGCCGGCTCCTGCCTGGCCTGGAGATGGGGCCGTTCGCCTTCTGGCCCCACATGGGCGACGAGGAAGCCGCCCGGCTCAGGGTGGTGAACACGGTGAAGCTCTGCGAGATGGTCCGGAGCCGCGAGGCGGTCGCGGTCATCGTGACGAAGCTGGAAGGCGGACTGTCGCACCTGCCCTGCGGGGGCGAGCCCTTCGCGAGCATGCTGGCTCGCGAGTACGTCGAGGTGCCGTCCCTGCGGGTCCCGAACTACGGGCAGTATGGCGCTCCGAAGGATGGCGGCGACGTTCTCTACGTCTTCGAGAGACGCCCGGCACGATGAGAGCCGGCGCCGGGCCGGGGCCGGCTCCCGACGCGATTGATCGCGGCGATCCCATGGCGTAGATTGCCGCCCCTTCGCCACGGACGTTCGTTGGCTCGCACTCACGACCCCGGGGACGCCATGACCACGCCTCCTTCCGACACTCCACGACCAGGGCCTTCGTGGACGCCGCTCGACGCGCGCCAGCGGCGCGTGCTGGGAGTCCTGATCGAGAAGGCCAAAACGACTCCGGCGGGCTACCCCATGTCGGTCAATGCGATCGTCGTCGGGTGCAACCAGAAGAACAATCGCGAGCCGTTGACCGCGTACGATGACTCGGACGTGGAGGAATCACTCCGCCAGCTCTGCGCGCTGCATGCCGCGAGCGAGGTGGACTGGCTTGGCCGGGTACCGAAGTACCGGCACCATGCCTACGAGTGGCTCGGCGTGAGCCGGCTCGAGAGCGCCGTCATGACCGAGCTGCTGCTCCGTGGCGCCCAGGCGTTGGGTGACCTTCGCGGACGCGCGGCCCGCATGGAGCCCATCGCCGACCTCGCGGCGCTCAAGCCGATCGTCGATGCCCTGGTCGAGCGCGGGTTGATGATCGAGCTCACACCCGCCGGTCGTGGTCAGATCGTGAGCCACCGTCTCTATCCGGCGCACGAGCTGGCCGAGGTCAAGGCGCGATTCACCGGCGTCGGCGCCCACGATGGCGCACGGTCGCAACCCGCGGCAGCCTCGCCGCACCCTGCCGGGCCATCGCTCGCGCGCGAGACACCGGCGCCCGGCGTTTCGGCTCCGAGCCTGGCCGAGCTGGCCGCCGAGGTCACGGAGCTTCGAGCCGAAGTCGCGCGCCTCGGGCAGGTGGTCCGGGAGCTCGAATCAGGCCGGCCGCCGACGCCCTAAAGTCGCCGGCAATACTGCCGAGACCAACGGTGGACCCCGTTCCGCCACACCGCTTTCTCGGGAGGACCACCATGCGTCACTGGCTTCGCATTGGCATCCTCGGTTTCACCCTGCTCGCGCCTGCCGGTGTCCTGGCCGCGGAGCCTAAGTGTGAGCTGGACGCAACGACCTGTCTGCAGCACTTCGAGCGAATGCGCAAGCGGCCGTGGCTCGGCGTCAAGTTCGATACCGACAGCACCGGCCGGATGCTCGTCCAGGAGGTCGTCCCGGGATCACCGGCTCAGCGGGCGGGGGTTCGTGCCGGGGACGTCCTGCGGGGGATCGAAGGCCAGCCTCCGGCGCAATGGTTCGCCGGGAAGGCGGGCTGGGGACCGCAGGAGCGTGGCAGCATCACGATCCTCCGTGGCAAGAGCGAGAAGAACCTGACGGTGGTCTATGAGGCCATTCCCGAGGAGCTGTTCGCCCGGATCGTGGGCCTCCACATGATCGACGCGCATCTCGCCTACATGCCCCACGAATCCGCCACCACCGAGAATCACTGAGGGTCCTGGGCGGGGACGACCGCCTCCGATGCCTCCGGTCCGGAACGGTTCACGAGCACGGCCCATACCACATAGGCGAGCACGATCCCGGTCCAGAGGAGCCCCCGCCCGGGCAGCCGGACGCGCGAGAGATCGATCATCGGATCGAGGACGAGGGCCGGTGTCAGCGCGACGGCCGTCAGGCGCATGACCTGGGACCAGTCGAGGCGTGCGTGCGCCAGGCGCGCCACCAGCAGCCCCACGAGCGCGAACGCCAACAGCTGGACCAGGCGGAAGACGAACATGCCGCCGAACACGAACGGCGCGACGCACGGCGTGGCCCAGGTCGAGAGGAGCGTCAGCCAGCGCCTGGCTTTCGCCGCGGTCAAGGTGAGGCTGTCGACCCCCGAGAGGGTGAACATGCGGGTCTCGGCGGCGCTCCTGCGAAACTGGACGCGGTCGGCCGTCACGAGCACGCCCGCTTCCAGTCCATCGAGGGACGTGATCTGCCCGGTGGTGTCCACCACCACGATCTCCTTGCCCGACGCCCGATCCAGGATCACGAAGGGCATCGGACGATCGATCTCGACCACCCGGTGTCGGATCACCATCGTGGGGACCTGGTCGGCGAAGCCTCGGGCAGGCCCATCACCCAGCGACCGAGCTTGACCTGCATCCACACCACCACGAACAGGGTCAGGAGGGCGACGACGAGCGCCAGGTAGGCCAGGCCGAACCCTCGCCACGACACAGCGACGTCCCGGTAGAGATCGCGGGAAAAGAACGAAAGGGGAATGGCCCGGAGGATCGAGTAGCGGCGCACGATCGGGAACGCTAACCACGGCATCGCCGGGAGTCAATTGGCGCTCTCGTGCCGTCATCGGAACAGGGTGTCGGCTCTGGCTCCGCCCCGACGCGCCAGCCATCTCTCGCCGAGCCAGGCGCGAACTCTGGCTCGTTGAATCGCGCGGACCCGGTCGTCTGCCGACGGCGTATACAACGTTGTGTCGTGGCTCAGTGGAGCCACGATCGACGCCACGCGGTCGCCGATCAGGAAAGTTCTGGGCTCGCGGTTATTAGCAGGCGTTCGGTACACGACCGAATCGCTCGACAGGAGCTGCAGCATGTTGACCATCAACGTGTCGCAGCCGTGTCGGAGCAGGCGCTGGTAGGTAGCCCTCGACTCCATCTCGTTGAACCGATACCCACCGGCCCCCAGGCGCTTGCAGAGCCAGTCGACGGCCAGCGGGTCGCCGGTCTCCAACATCGGTATCGCCGCTTGACGGACCCAGTAGTCCTCCCGGTCACGCTCGAGCATGGCGCGAAGCTCCGGCCATCCCTCGTGGGTGCCAGGCTCCGCGTGCTGGAGAAGGATGAGCGCCGACTGAAAGCGAATGGTGTCCTTTTTGAAACGCTCCATGACGTCCGCATCGTTCTGCCAACGGACGTTCATGCCCTCGAACGGCCGAACCACCCAGATGCGCGCCCGTGGCACCGCCTCGACGGCGTGGAGCATCCGAAGGGCTTCGATCATGTAGCCGCGAATGTCAATAAACTCGTCCATGCGGCGCAGAATGATTGAAGCCGCCCGCCGCTCGCCACGCTTTGCGAGAACCTCGGCAGTTCGCCAGAACACGTTCTGGACGTTCGTGGAATCGAGCGTCTCGAGCTCCAGATCGGTATCCGATCGCCCCATGTGGTCGTGACACCATTCCATCGCTCGCGCGCGATAGCGAGCCTGCTCCCGCGCGCTGAGCCCGACAAAATAGTCGGAGTCGACAAGCGGTCGGCGGGCGATGTCGTTGATCTCACCCTGGACAAGCTCACCGACCCGAAACATCTCTCTTCTGGGGTCGAAATCACGCCAGAACTGGAAGGTGGGGAGGAATCTCCGATCGGAGAGGGACGGAAACAGCGCCGGAACGTCCTGGATTCCGGGCTTCAGGCGCTCCAACTCGACCAGCGGATTGATGAGCACGGTCGAGCGGTTGACGACCTCGTCGAACGCCCGTTTGAGGTGACTCGCCTCGGCGTACTGCTTCGTGTGGAGGCTCACGCCTCCCGGCTGACCCCACTGGAAACTGTTGATCAGCCGGAGCCGCTCGCAAAGAAAGCCGATCTGCCGCTCACGGGTCAGCATGCGCCGGAGCGAATCCCAGCCCGCCGAGTCGGGAAGGGAGAACGCCCTGAAATCACTGGAGCGCTCCCGGAGCTGGGCGGCCAGCTCGCGGCCCCGGGCCTGGTAGGCGTACCCGTCGAACACGGGCTGCGCGAGATGGTCGCCCCACGCGATGGCCTTCGGGTAGTCCCGGTCGTACGAGAAGGCATCGAGCATGGCCAGATGGGCGCGGTCGCCGGCCAGAGCGCGAACGACGGCTTCGAAGTCCGAGAGCAGGGAGAACTGGTCGAGGCGCGGCAGGAGCAGGTCCGCCGCTGCCGCCCGCTCCGCCCGCAGGTAACACCAGGCCGCGACGTTAGCCTCGGCCAGCGCGACGTCACCTGATTCGAACTGGGCAGTCAAACTCCCCATTCTGGAAAACACGTCGCCGCCCGATGCCCGGAGTCGGATCAGCTCTCGCGCGAAGTCCCCGAGCGTCTCATGGGTAATCCGCGTACCGGTGCTCGGCAAAACGTGGTCCATTCCCGATACATCCACGATGCGGAGGGTCGTTCGTGTTTGCGAGACGAGCCAGCCGCGGAGCGTGTCGGGGGGCGACGTGGGCTTTGTTGTCCGCTCGATTCGGCACCATGCGGCGCCCTCGGGGATCTTTGGCTTCACGCGGCGCGCGACGTCGCGCAGCACACGATCGAGCTCGCCGCCGAACGCCTGCTCGGGAACGAAGGCCGGGAGGTTCCTCAGCCCCGCGCGCCGCGCAACGCTTCGCGCCGAGTCCCTGACGGACCGCCGGTAGTCGAAGCACAACGGCCGCAAGGTCTCTCTCGACACGATGATCCCGAGCCGGTCCGCCGCCCCGAGCGCCGTCTTGAGGACCGTCGCGTTCGGATGCGGCTTCGTGAGCAACCGCGCGATCAGAGGACCGGCTTCGAGAGCTGGAAGGCGTGGCAGAGCTTGAGAAAGCGACGCCTGGAGCGTGGCCACCCGCTCGTGCTCGAGCCCCCACTCGACAATCTTCACGGCGTGCGCACCTGAAGCCTCCTCGCCGATCCGATCCGCGAGCTCCTTACGAAATTCCCGTGCCGCGGATTGGTAGCCGCCGCCCCAGTAGGGCGTTGCCTGCCACGCCGCGCGCCCGTTGGTCTCGTCGGCGAGGGATTGTCGGTAGAGGGCGAACAAGTCGTCGGCCGCCGCACGCGCGGCATCGGATCTCGCGCTCAACGAGTCGAACGCCGCCGCTCCGGGCATCTCGCGGGAGTTGTCGCGGTAGTAGGCGTCGAGCTCGGCGTAGGCGCGTGCTCCCGCCGGCCCGGGGACCTCGGGACGTCCGCTGTCAGCAGGCGCCCCCGGCCGGATCCCCTTAGGCCGGGCGCTCGCCGTGGCGGATCGAAGGGGGGTGGGACCGCGTGATGTCGCCACGAGCAGAGTCGTCGCGATGAGAGCGACGACTGTCCACCAGCCGCTCTTGAAGGATCGTTTCGGGCCCATGAGCATGGGTATCGGAACCGAGTGCGGCCGCCATGAGCCGTCCGAGGCTCATCCAGTCACGCGAGGCTCCAGCGGCCCCGGTAGCAGTATCGGCCTGGGCCGCGCGTGCCACCGCAAGTCAGGCCGAACCCCGCGTCACCGCCCCCTCCGTCGCGAGCTTCGAGACCTTCCC
>Ga0075418_10008238_pt1 | contig 11692 bp, 11 predicted proteins | sample SoiMetdeltSBSDD2_FD_81776 | JGI IMG/M metagenome (GOLD analysis project Ga0075418, IMG submission 81776) | Bulk soil microbial communities from a Populus tree surrounding site in Tennessee, USA - Soil MetaG P. deltoides SBSDD2 | ecosystem: Environmental > Terrestrial > Soil > Tree plantation...
ACTCGCGGTCGTGCATCGCCTCGGGCATCTGATCGTCGGCGACTCTTCGATCGCGATCGTCGCAGCGTCTCCGCATCGTGCGGAAGCGTTCGAGGCGTGCCGGATGATGATCGATCCCATCAAAGAGACGGTGCCGATCTGGAAGAAAGAGCGCGGGCCGGGCGGCGAGGAGTGGGTGGGATGGCAGGGACGATGTTAGGCGAGGCGACTCCGGTTCCCGCCGCGAGCGTGATCGTTCTGCGCAACGATCCGCTCGAGGTGCTGCTGCTGCGGCGCAGCGACAGGAGCTCGTTCGTGCCGGGAGCGTGGGTGTTTCCGGGCGGCGTCGCCGAAGAGAACGAAACGATGGCCGAGGTCGCGGCAAGGGAGACGCGCGAGGAAGCGGCGATCTCGCTCGATCCTCACGCGCTCGTGCTGACCTCGCGCTGGATCACGCCGGTCGGATTGCCGAAGCGATTCGACACGCACTTTTTTCTCGCCGAAGTCTCGCGCGATGTCGAAGCGAAAATCGATGGACACGAGATCGTGGATGCGCTCTGGATCACTCCGAGCGACGCGTTGGCGAAGCGCCGCGATCTGCATCTCGTCTTTCCGACGATCAAGAATCTCGAAGCCATCGCCGGCTTCGCGGACGCGCGCGCGCTCATCGAGTCGCGGCGCGGCGCGCGCATCGAGCCGGTATTGCCCGTCCTCATCGATGGAAAGCCGGCACTGAAGTGAACATTCGCTCGATCACCGCGCCGAATCCCGGTCCGTTCACGCTCGATGGGACACGGACATATCTCATCGACGACGCGATCGTCATCGACCCGGGACCGGCGATCGACTCGCACATCGAGGCGATCCACGCGGCGATGCCGAGGCTGCGCACCATTCTCATCACCCATCGCCACGGCGATCACGCGCCCGCCGCTGTGCCTCTCAAACTAGCGACCGCCGCGCGTATCATCGCGCCGCGGAACGTCCTCGATGACGACGTCGTCGATCAGCGCGTGGACGACGGCGATGTCGTCGAAGGTCTCGAGGTCATCGCGACGCCGGGACACACGAACGAGCACGTCTGCTATCTCACGCCTCAGCGGGATCTCTTCACCGGCGACACGATTCTCGGCGCCGGCACGACTGCGATCTTTCCGCCCGACGGCCACATGGGCGACTACATCCGCTCCCTGCAAACGCTCCGTGCTCACGAGCCGCGCCGCATCTACCCCGCGCATGGTCCGGTTCGCGACGATGCCATTGCGTTGATCGACGAATATCTCGCCCATCGACTCGAGCGCGAGCGCCAGGTCCTCGACGCGATCGAGCGCGGCGCGAAGACGATCACCGAAATGCGCGAGCGGATCTACACCGATCTCGACGCGCGGCTGCATCGCGCCGCCGAGATCCAGATCACTGCGCATTTGATCAAGTTGGTCGAAGAGGGACGCGCCGACGCGACGCTGCTATCGGAGCGCCGTCGTCTCGACGGCTGATGCGGGAGCGTCCCGCGCTCCCGCCCGGGTGGCGGCGCGCGACGCCGCCACATCAGCCGGCGAGGACGCCAGCGCTCCGATTTTCTACCTCGGGATCACGCCGCGGATGAACCGCTTGTTCACGAAATAGGTGTCCGCCTCGTCGTCGATGCGCAGGAACTCTTCGCGCGCGTCGTTGAGGACGTCGGAGATGCGCGACTGCTCGCGCGGGCGATCGATCGGGACGACGCCTTCGATGCGCGAGCCATCGGCGAGCTCGACGATCGTCAGCCTCTCCACGATCGTGACGTCGAGCTCGACGATCGCCGGCAGCTTCTCGTATTTCAGCCAGACGATCTGATCGCGATTGATCATCTTCGGCGCGCCGCTCGCAACCATCGGAAAGAAGCGGCGCCGTCCGTTGAGGTAGTCGGCCACCGTTTCCGGCCCATCGCGGCGATCCGAATACGGCGCGAGGTAGAGGAAATGCTCCTCCGGGTCGACGCCCGCGAGAGCGAGCATCACCGCCACCTCGATCATCGGAACCTGATAGTTCACGATGCGAGCAGGTTATCAAGCAACGGTGACGAGTGGCGAGTGGTCCGTGGCCCGTGCTGTTTCGATCACCAGCCGAGCCCGGGCAACCGGCCACGGGCCACGGGCCACTTCAAACTAGAATGCGCGCGACATGAAACACAAAGACTTCATCGAGATTCACGACTACACCGCGGGCGAGGTCCAGGAGATCTTCGAGCTCGCGCGCGACATGAAAGCGAAGCCGGAGAAATTCACCGACGCGCTCAAAGGCCAGACACTGGCGATGATCTTCGAGAAATCGTCGACGCGCACGCGCGTGTCGTTCGAGGTGGGCATGTTCCAGCTCGGCGGACACGCGCTCTTCCTCTCGTCGCGCGACATCCAGCTGGGCCGCGGTGAGCCGATCTACGACACCGCGAAGGTGCTCTCGCGCTACGTAAACGGCATCATGGCGCGCACGTTCGCGCACAAGACCGTCACCGATCTCGCCGAATACGCGAGCGTGCCGGTGATCAACGGCCTAACAGACCTCTCCCATCCGTGTCAGGTCATGACCGATTACTTCACCGCGTGGGAGAAATTCGGCGGCGAGCTGAAAGGACGCAAGATCGCGTACGTCGGCGACGGCAACAACATGGCCCACTCGCTGATGTTCGGCGCGCCGAAGGCCGGCATGCACATCGCCGTGGCGACGCCGGGCGGCTACGCGCCCGATCCGATGATCGTCGGACAGGCCAGCGCCGATGCTCAGGCCGCCGGAACCAAACTCACCGTCACCACGTCCATCGAAGAGGCGATCCGCGATGCGGACATCGTCGAGACCGATGTGTGGGCATCGATGGGACAGGAAGCGGAAGCGGACAAGCGCCGCCGCGATTTCGCAGGATGGATGGTCGACGGACGATTGATGTCGCTGGCGAAAAAAGACGCGATCTTCCTGCATTGCCTCCCCGCACATCGCGGCGAGGAAGTGTCGGCGGAAGTCATCGACGGACCGCAGAGCGTCATCTATGACGAAGCCGAGAATCGCCTGCACATTCAGAAGGCGATCATGTACGCGTTGATGAAGAAGTAGGCAGTAAGCAGTAGGCAGTTCGCAGGAGACCACGGCTCGCCCTCGTTCTCCTGCTGACTGCCTACTGCGATCTGCAAACTCAAATGGCCGATCCGCAAACCCGCCACACCCGTGGCCTGCTCGTCGTCGTCGTGCTGGCCGTGATTTTTTTCACGCTCCTCGGCTTGATTTTCGTCAAGAAAACGGAGGACAAGCCCGAGGATGCGGCGGCGAAAGAGACGCTGACCGTGGTCCCGCTGCGCATTCGCATTCGCACCGAGCCGCACGCGCGCGCCGCGGTCATCGCGACGGCGACGAGCGGCGAGCAGCTCGTGCTGCTCGAGGATCGCGGGTCGTGGGTGCGCGTCGAGACGCACGATCGTCTGTCCGGCTGGGCCGAGCGCGCGAATCTCGAGCGGACGTCGGAGCAGGCGCGGCGCACGAAGCGATTCGAGGTGATCCGCAAACTGCCGCCGCTCAAGGGCGAAGCGACAGAGCGCGTGCCGCTCTACGCAGGTCCGGGCATCTTCTACCCGCTCGTCGGCGATCTGAGCGACGGCGCGAAGGTGACCGTGTACACGCGCGATCACGATTTCTACGCCATCGAGCACAGCAACGGAGTCGCGTACGCGGACGTCGACGCGATCGACATCAGCGCACCGACCTCGCGACAACTCGATGTCGCAACGACGCCGGAGACGACGACCTCGGTCGCCGAAACGGCTCCTCCATCCGACACCGTCGAGCCTCCGCCTGCTCCAGAGCCCACGCCCGAGCCGACGACATTCGAGCCCGCGACCGCGGTGTACAGCGCGGTGCCGCCGGGCGGAACGCAGCCCGAGGAGCTCGATCGCGTGATGCCGCGCTACCCGACGTCTGCGCGGCGCGCGGGCATCGAAGGGAAAGTCGTCGTGCGCGGCATCGTGCGCAAAGACGGCACGATCGACAACGTCGAGGTCATTAAGGATCTGCCTAACAATTTAGGCGAGGAAGCGCGTCGCGCGGTGAGCCGCTGGCGCTTCCGTCCCGCGACGTATCACGGCGAGCCGATCGACGTGTACTACACGGTGACGGTCAATTTCCGCTTGCAGTAATTTGGAGTGCGGTAGCGCCAAGCTACCGCTTTCGAACGCCGCGGAGCGGCGACTCCGTCGCCATGGAAAAGCGGTAGCTGGGCGCTACCGCACTCCACACGGCGGGCCGAAGTCGATGTCCTTGAACGGCACGCGATACACATCGCGCAGGCCGTTGCCCGCGGAGCGAATCTTCTCGAGCAACTCGCGATACTTCAGCGGCCGCGTGTACGGGTCGCCGCTGTTGGTGCGATTGCTCGTGAAGACGAGCCACTTGCCGTCGGGCGTCGGACGCGCGCCGAATTCCCAGCCTGGCGAATTGATGCCGCCGCCGAGGTGGAAGGGCGCGGTCCATTGCTCGCCGCAGCGGCGACTGGCGTAGAGATCGTACGCACCCGCGGAATCGGGACGTCCGCCTGCGGAGAAGATCATCAGGTTGCCGTCCGCGGAGATCCACGGCTCGATCTCATTGCGCGGCGTGTTGAAGTGCGTGCCGAGGTTTTCCGGTTTCGTGAAATGACCGTCGACGAGCCGCGCGCGCCAGAAGTCCGACGTGCCCGCCTTCCCGAGATTGCCCTCGGCGCGCTCGGAACCGAAATAGAGCCAGCCGTCGGCGGTCATGTTCGGATACCACTCGCTTCCTTCGCTCGACAGCTCGGGGATGTGCTCCGGCTCACTCCATCCGTTCGCGGTCCGATGCATGCGCCAGATCTCCGTGTCTTCGCGCGGAGCTCCGCCGGCCGTGATGGGACGCGTCGAAATGAAATACATCGTGTTGCCCGATGGATCGAACGAAACGTCCGCGTCGGAGTAGCGTCCCGAGAACCACGCCACCTCGGGCTCGGAGAGCTTCTCGCCGTTGCGCGCGCACACGGCCACGGTCCAATGCGCGAAGTCGGGCGAGTCTTTGATGAAGAAGACCTGCTTGCCGTCGGGCGAGAACGTCGCGTGCGCGTCATCGTCTCCGGTGGAGATGATGCCGGGCGCGAGCAATTCGACCTGCGCGAAGAGCGGCAAAGCGGCGAACAGAAGCGTCGCAAGAGCAGCATGTCTCATGAGTGCGAAAACGCTAACGCGAGTCGGCAGCGGTCTTCGTGAATTAACGGTTGCATTGCATTCGTTCTGATGCGCGTTCATGACCCGGTTCGCATTCCCCGACGCTCCAGGCGATCTCATCGGCGCTCACATTTCCACGAAGGGCGGCTTGCCCACGGTCTTCGAGCGCGCCGCCGCGATCGATGCATCCGCGATCGCGCTCTTCGCGAAAAACTCGAATCAGTGGAAGGGCAAGACGCTCACTGACGAGGATTGCGCGACCTTCACCGCGCAGCGCACGGTTAGGCCGATCCTCACGCACGCGTCGTATCTGATCAATCTCGCGACGACGAACGAGGAGTTTCATCGCAAGTCGATCGCCGCGATGGCCGACGAGCTCGATCGCGCCGAGCGCCTCGGCATTCACGCAGTCGTACTGCATCCCGGCGCGCACATGGGCGCGGGCGCGGACGCCGCGATCGATCAGATCGCGCGATCACTCGATCAGATCCACGCCGCGATTCCGAATCATCGCGTGGTCACGCTGCTCGAGACGTCCGCGGGTCAGGGCTCGTGCGTCGGATGCACGTTCGAAGAGCTCGGACGCATGATCCGGCTCGTCGACGACAAGCAGCGCGTCGGCATCTGTTTCGATACGTGCCACGTCTTCGCCGCGGGCTACGACATCCGCACGCGCGACGGCTACGCGCGCACGATCGACGACATCGAGCAGCACGCGGGCGTCGAGAGCGTGGGCGCGTTTCATCTCAACGATTCGAAGAGGGAGCTCGGCTCGCGCGTCGATCGGCACCAACACATCGGTCAGGGCGAGATCGGACTCGAAGCCTTTCGCATGCTGCTCAACGATCCGCGCTTTGCACGCATCCCGAAAGTGCTGGAGACGCCGAAGACGATCGAGACGCTGAGCGACCGCAAGAATCTGCGCAAGCTGCGCTCGCTCATGAATGGTGCAGGAAGCGGAGCGTCTCGAGCGCGGCGCGTGCCGCACGCGCAACTTCAGAATCCGGATCGTCCGTGAACCGCACGAGGTCCGGCTCGACCGAAGGCTCGCCGATGTCCGCCATGATCTGCAGCACCATCGGCACACTGCGCCGCTGCGCCAACGCTTCGCGAAGATAGGGAAGCGATTTCGCGCCGTTCTTCACGAGAAACATTCCGGCCAGCGTCCGCGACGTCTCGTCCTGCGACTCCAGCGCTCGCACGAGCGACCGGCCCGCCGAAGCGGCGCCGGTCGTCTTGAACGCGAAGTGCTGACCGAAGAGGCCAACGGATTTGCCGAGTTGCATGGCAATCAGGTTGTTAGTTGGCGGTTGGCGGTTGGCGGTTGGCGGAAAAACGGCGGGCTACCGCCAACTCTAACCGCCAACTGCCAACCACCAACCGATCACACACTCTACGGCAGTTTCAATTTCGCAGCGACGCCATGTTTCGTCCACACGGCGGGATCGTGCGTCGCGGAGTGATTGAACCAAATCGGCAGCGTCTGATCGTCGTAGCGCGGATCGGTGAATCGCGATCCGCTCCCGTCGGCGAGCAGCACGAGATCGAACTTCACACGCACGCAGGACACGGAGCCCACGCGCGCGAAGTTCACCTTGTATTTCGCCGGATGCACGGGCGAGCTCAGGAAACGCAGCTTGTCGAACGTGATGCCGGACGGATCCCACGTCGCGAGCATCGCGACGCTCGCTCCGTGGCTGTGCGCGAGCAGCGACAGTCCGTTGCCGCCGTGCGTCTGCGCCCACGCCGCGAGCTGCTTGCCGCCGAGGGCACGGGCGTGATCGCTGTAACCGCCGGACCAGCGATAGCGATCGGCTGCGCCGTACACATCGGGCCATGTGCCCGCCTTGATGAATTCGTAGAAATCGCCGCCCGGCTGCCACCACGCGTTGTTCGTCGCCCACGTGCCGTGGATGATGATGCGCGCCGGACCCATCGGCGCTTCGAGCTCGACACCTTCGAGCGCCGGAGACTCGTTCGGTCCGCGCACCGCACGCAATGCGTCGTCTTCGGGCGCGTAACGCGCGAGCGCGGTCGCGGCGACTTCGCGCACGAGCTCATCGTCCGACTGCGTGCCCTCGCGCAGCACATTCATCGCCGTCTCGATCTCGGTCGTCACCGGCAACGCGGCTGCGGCCGCAGCGACGCGCACGAGCGGATCGGGATGAAAGAGCGATGCGTGGATGAGCGCCGCCGCGTTCTCCGGCGTCGGATCGCCGAATGCGCGCTCCGCGAGCGCGGTACGAGCCTGCGGTTCCGCGCCGGCGCTTTCGACCGAAATCGCGGCAACCGACTCCGTGATGTCCTGCGACGACTCGAACGGCACGCGCTCCGCCGACGGCCGCAGCTGCGGAAGCGGAAACTCATCCTCCGCTTCGGCACCGGGTACGCTCTCGAGCACGGGCGCCTCTTCGCCGACGGCGCTCGCGCGCGCGTCTTCTTTGAGCTGATCGCCGCGCAACTGCACGGCCATTCCGAGAAGAATCGCAGCCTGCGCCTGCGCGTAAACGTCACTGTCGTTCGTGAATGCTTCCGGTCCCTTCGGTGGAGCGGTGGTGTTTTCTCGGGCCACGACGTGATCCTCCTTACTTCTTGGAGTGACGCTGGCGCCGTTCTTCCCTACCCACCTTGATTTCGTCTAAAGTCCGCCCCGCTATGACCGACCGTATCCCGCATCCGACCTCCGGCACGCGCATCGGCTTCGAAAACGACCGCATCGTCGTGCCCGACGATCCGATCATTCCGTACATCGAAGGCGATGGCACGGGTCCCGACATCTGGCGCGCGACGAATTACGCGATCGACGGCGCAGTGCAGAAGGTTTACGGGGGGAAGCGAAAGATCCACTGGCACGAAGTGTTCGCGGGCGACAGCGCATTCGCGAAGTTCGGCGAATACCTGCCGCAGGAGACGCTCGATCAGCTCGCGCACTATCGCGTGTCCATCAAGGGTCCGCTCTCGACGCCGGTGGGCGGCGGCATTCGCTCGCTCAACGTGACGCTGCGCCAAGTGCTCGACCTCTACGCTTGCGTGCGTCCCGTGCGTTACTTCGACGGCGTGCCCTCACCGGTGAAGGAGCCGGAGAAAGTGGACATGGTGATCTTCCGCGAGAACACGGAAGACGTGTACGCCGGCATCGAGTGGCCCGCGGGCTCGGAGATGGCGAACGAAATCATCGCCTTCCTCAACGAGAAGGAGCGCCGAAGTGCCGCGAAGATCCGGCCGAACTCCGCCCTCGGCATCAAGCCGATGTCCGAGTTCGGATCGAAGCGTCTCGTGCGCAAGGCCATTCAGTACGCGATCGCGGCGAAGCGCAGCTCGGTGACGCTCGTGCACAAAGGCAACATCATGAAATTCACCGAAGGCGCGTTCAAAGACTGGGGATACGAAGTCGCGCGGCAGGAGTTCGCGGACGTCACCATCCCCGAGTCGGAGCTCACCGGTGCGGCGCCTGCGGGAAAAATCGTCATCAAGGATCGCATCGCGGACTCGATGTTTCAGCAGGTGTTGCTGCGTCCCGCGGAGTATTCGGTCATCGCGACGACGAACCTCAACGGCGACTATCTCTCCGACGCACTCGCCGCGCAGGTCGGCGGCCTGGGCATGGCGCCGGGCTCGAATGAATCCGACGAGGTGGCAATCTTCGAAGCGACGCATGGCACCGCGCCGAAGTACGCGAATCAGGATGTGATCAATCCCGGATCGCTGATCCTCAGCGGGGTCATGCTCCTCCGCCACCTCGGCTGGTACGAAGCCGCGGACGCGATCGAGCGCGGCATCGCGAAGACGATCCAGCAGAAGAAAGTGACCTACGATCTCGAGCGCCAGATGGCGGGCGCGACGAAGGTGAAGACGAGCGAGTTCGCGAAGTACATCGTGGAAAACGTTTGATCTTGTGTCATCCCGAAGCGTAGCGAGGGACCTGGGCGGGTGGAAGGCGCGATCATCGTGCCACCCGCCGCCCAGCTCCCTCGCTACGCTTCGGGATGACAATGGAGGCGTATGAGCAGCGACATCCAACGCTCCGAATCCGTCATCGAGTTCACTGCCCGCGCCGTCGTCGCGGGCATTTTTTTCGGCATTCTGTTCGGCGCCGCCAACGCCTATCTCGGCCTGCGCGTCGGTCTCACCGTCTCGACGTCGATTCCGATTGCCGTGCTCACCGTCGCGGTCTTCAAGCTCATGCGCGATCGACCGAGCGTTCTGCTCGAGGCGAACATCTCGCAGACGATCGGCTCGGCGAGCTCGTCGCTCGCCTCCGGCACGATCTTCACGATTCCCGCGCTGTTCCTCTGGGGCATGGCGCCGCCGTTCTGGCAGGTCGCGATCCTCGCGCTGTTAGGCGGATTCCTCGGCATCGCAGCGATGGTGCCGCTGCGCCGCCTGCTCATCGTGCGCTCCGCCGACGAGCTCCCCTATCCCGAAGGCACCGCGTGCGCGGAAGTCCTGCGCGCGACGACGGCGAAGACCGGCAGCGGCGGACGCTGGATCTTCATCGGACTCGCCGTCGGCGCGCTGATCAAGCTCGCGTTAGGCGCGGCGATGCTCCTGCCGTCCGAGCTGGCGATGCATCTTCCCGTTCTTCCGAAAGCGGAGCTCACGCTCGAGATCGCGCCGGCGCTGCTCGCCGTCGGCTACATCCTCGGCTATCGCCAGTCCGCGATCATGGTCTCCGGATCGCTGATCTCGGCGATCGTGCTCACGCCTCTCATCGCCGTGGTCGGCAACGCGCTGCCGGTTCCGCTGTTTCCCGAAGCGACGAAGCTCATCAGCGAATTGAGCGCGGGACAGATCTGGTCGCGCTACGTGCGCTACATCGGCGCGGGCGCGGTCGCGGCTGCGGGAATCGTGGCGGTGTTCCGATCGCTGCCGACGATGGCCCGATCGTTCATGGCCGTCGTTCGCGGTTTGCGCGGCGACAAAGGAGCGAGTGCGGACGAAGGCGGACGCACCGATCGCGATGTTCCCGCGTGGGTCGTGGTCGTCGTTCCCGCGCTGATCATCGTCACGCTCGTCGCGGTCCCGAATCTCTTCGCCGGCAACATGAGTTTCTTCCCGCGCCTCGTGTCCGCGTTAGGCGTGGCGATCTTCGGCGTCGCGTTCGTCGTCGTCTCGTCGCGCATCGTCGGCCTGATCGGTGTTTCGTCGAATCCGACTTCGGCGATGACGCTGGTGACGCTGTTAGGCGTGTCGCTCGTGTTCGTCGCCTGCGGCTGGTCCGATCCGTCCGCACGCGCGGCGATCCTCACCGTCGGCACGGTCGTCTGCATCGCCGCGTCGAAGGCCGGCGACATCTCGCAGGATCTGAAGACGGGATACCTCGTCGGCGCGACGCCGGCGAAGCAGCAGTTCGGTCAATTCATCGGCGCTGCGTTCGCGTGCTGGGCGATCGCGGGAACGGTGTTGCTGTTAGGCCGCGCGTTCACGTTCGGATCGCCCGATCTCGCCGCGCCGCAGGCGACGCTGATGAAGACCGTCATCGAAGGCGTGCTCGCAGGCTCGCTGCCGTGGGGACTCGTCGGCGTCGGCTCAGCGCTCGCGATTTGTGCGTTGATTGCCGGGCTGCCGGGACTCGCGTTCGCGGTCGGAATCTATCTTCCGCTGGGCAGCCTGACGCCGATCTTCGTCGGCGGCATCGTGGCTCGCATCGTTGCGGCGCGTCGCAAAAGCAAGGCGGCAGAGAGCGATCCGGGAGTGCTCGCCGCGTCAGGCATGATCGCCGGCGAAGGACTCGCCGGCGTCGCCATCGCCATCATGGTCGCGGCCGGATTCACGCGCCGCAAAGAAGCGGTGATCGCAGGCCCGGTCGCCGTCGCCATCGGAATCGCAATCGTGCTCGCGATCTGCGCACTGCTCTATCGCGCGTCGCGCGACATCGAAGCCGTGGATGCGTCAACGAGCGCGAAGTGATGCGCGGCCCTCGTGGGGCCGGCCGCTGGCCGGCCGTACCGCGGGCGGCTCGCCCGCGCGCCGGCGGCGCACGGAACGGCGGGCTGGCAGCCCGCCCCACGAGCTACGCGTTGACGGCGCGCAGCTCGAGGAACCACGGCTCGCGGCGCCCGAACTTCGTCGCCAGCGCGACGCCGACGCCGAAGATCGACGCGAGGCCCCACACGATCGTTCCGAACACCGGCACGAGCCGCACTGCGCCGAGGAGCAGCACGCCGATCACGACCATCGCCAGATCGCCGCGCAGCCATTTGCGCTGTGAGAGCTGCTGGCGATTGCGTGCGCCCGCGACGATCGTTCCCACCGCGTGAAACACGGCGATCATGCCGTAGACCTTCGTCAACACCGCGAACACGCCTAACGCCGCGAGCAGCGGGATCCCGATCACATAGGGCACGAGATAGCTGAACGCGATCGCGGTCAGCACGAAGCTCGTCAGCGCGACGAGCCCCAGTACGAAGCAGTGCAACGCGCTGGTCCGCACTTCCATCGACGAGAAGCGGATCTCGCGTCCGCTCATCAGCGCGACCACGATCGCGGCGAGCAGCCACACCAGCAGCAGCGATGCG
>Ga0075418_10008241_pt1 | contig 11692 bp, 8 predicted proteins | sample SoiMetdeltSBSDD2_FD_81776 | JGI IMG/M metagenome (GOLD analysis project Ga0075418, IMG submission 81776) | Bulk soil microbial communities from a Populus tree surrounding site in Tennessee, USA - Soil MetaG P. deltoides SBSDD2 | ecosystem: Environmental > Terrestrial > Soil > Tree plantation...
CAATGATGCCCAGCGCCAGGCGACCATCGATGCCGCGGCCATCGCAGGCTTCGACACGGAGTGGGAACTTGAGGATCCGAAGACCAAGAAATCCACCAAGCAGCGGATGCGGATCATCAATGAGCCGACCGCCGCGTCGCTCGCGTACGCCATCGACAAGAAGAAGAACGAGAAGATCGCGGTCTTCGACCTCGGCGGCGGCACGTTCGACATTTCCATTCTGTCGATCGACGACGAGGGCACCTTCCAGGTGAAGGCCACGAACGGCGACACCCACCTAGGTGGCGACAACTTCGACGACGTGTTGATCGAGTGGATCTGCGACCAGTTCAAAAAGGACAACGGGATCGACCTGCGCAAGGACCCCACCGCCCTGCAGCGCATCAAGGAGACGGCCGAGCGGGTCAAGAAGGACCTGTCCAGCCAAACGACTGCGGACATCAACCTGCCGTTCATCACGATGGACGCGTCCGGGCCGAAGCACATCATGATGTCGCTGACCCGGGCCAAGCTGGAGCAAATGGTCGAGCATCTGATTGACCGATGCCGCAAGCCGGTGCTGGACGCGCTGAACGACGCGGGCCTGAAGCCCAATCAGATCGACGAGGTCGTGCTGGTTGGCGGCATGACGCGCATGCCACGAGTGCAACAACTGGTCAAGGACATCTTCGGCAAGGCCGGCCACCAGGGAGTGAATCCGGACGAAGTGGTCGCCGTCGGCGCCGCGATCCAGGGAGCCCAGCTCCTCTTGGGCAGCCAGTCGAGCATCCTGCTGTTGGACGTGACCCCGCTGTCGCTCGGCATTGAGACGGAAGGCGGGGTGATGAGCGTGCTCATCGCCCGAAACACGACCATCCCGAAGAAGGCCAGCCAGACGTACACAACCGCGTCCGACAACCAGCCCGGGGTACACATTCAGGTGTTCCAGGGCGAACGGCCACTGACGCAACACAACAAGAAGATCGGCGACTTCCACCTGGAAGGGATCCCGCCCGCCCCGCGAGGCGTGCCGCAAGTGGACGTGACGTTCGACATCGACGCCAACGGCGTGCTGCACGTCACCGCCAAGGACAAGTCCACGGGCAAGGAGAGCAACGTCCGGATCGAGAACTCGTCGGGTATGAGCGCCGACGAAGTCGAGAAGATGAAACGGGATGCCGAGCTGCACGCCGACGAGGACAAGAAGCGGCGCGAACTGATCGACGAAAAGAACAAGGCGGACAGTCTGGTTTATCAGGTCGAGAAGATGCTCCGCGAAGCCGGAGACAAAATGTCGGACGCCGACAAGGCCCCGATCACCTCGGCCGTCGAGAAGCTGAAGAAGGCGAAGGAAGGGGACGACTTGAACGCCTTGAAGTCGGCTTTTAGCGAGCTGGAGCAGGCGGCCCACGCAATGGCCGCGGCGCAAGCGTCTCGGGCGCAGCAGGGCGGCGCCGGACCGGGTCCGCAGGGCGGCGAGCAAGCGCCGCCGCAAACGGGCAAGAAGGATGGGGATGATGTTGTGGATGCGGAGTTTGAGGTGAAGTAATTGGCAAGTGACCGGTTCACGTTTGGCGGGCGGCCCACTGGGCCGCCCGTCTTTTGTTTCGGTGCAAGTTTAGTAGTGGCATATCATTCCCCAGGATCCGCGAGGTAGGACGTTCACTCCCTCGGGCACCATGTTAGAGCGTTCCCCAGATAGCTCCCGTCGAACCGGATTCCGGATTCGGGGGCTTTTGCTGGGGGCCGTGTGCGGGGCGTTGATTGGGTTCTGCGGATTCGGACCGGCGAGCTACGTTTATCACTCACAACACGAAGGGCGGGTCATCAGCGGAAAGAGCTTTTGGGCTTCCATTGGGCCGCACACACTCCCTTCGAGCACGCGCGCGACCACGCGTTGGGGTTTGGAATCTTGTGGAGCGTCGTCGGCGCGGTATGGGGTGTCGTCGTTGGCGCGCAGTGGCACCAGCAGCCGATCAGGTCGCGGGTGTCATACCTGGTCGCAGCCACCTGTTTCGCATTGGGGTTGGTTCATGGAATCCTCATGTCGTCCCGCGAACCAAGTCACCTGCTTGAAGGACCACTTTTGTCGTCAGTGTCCGCCGCAATGGCGGGCTATCTCGGTAGTAACCTGTTCCGCTTCTGGGTCAATCGTGACTTGACGGATCGGGATCAAACAAGTGCCTACAAGTGACAGTTGCCGTAACCGGGAGGCCGAAACGAATGGGGGAGGTGGACGCCTTCCCGACCCTCCTCGGCGCGGCCCCGCAAGTGGCCAGCGGAACAAGTCATTTCCCGGCAGGATTCTCTATTTTCACTCGCACATTCACTACTCGCGGGGTACAGTCGAAATCCGATGCTTTGGCGCCCTGGATCTCGCATCCGGGCTACCGAGACCGCGGCCATGTCCGAGCCCCATCCCTCGCGGTCAGTGGCAGACCGCAACTTGCTCTTCGGTATCCTCGCCCTGCAGCTCGACTTCCTCGACCGCGATGAGTTGGTCGCGGCCATGAATGCCTGGCTGCAAGACAAGCAGAAGCAGTTGGGTCAGATCCTCGTCGACCGCGGTACACTTTCGGACCACTACCGCCAACTCCTGGATTCACTAGTCGCAGTGCACTTGCGGAAGCACGGGAACGACTCCCGCCGCAGCCTAGAGGCGGTCGCGGCGCATAGCACTGTCACGGAAGCCTTGAACGGAGTCGCCGACCGGGAAGTACAGAGCACACTGTCGGAGCTGGAGCCGGCTGCCGGACGGACTATCTGGCCGCCGGGGGCGAACGGCATTCGGTACCGCCGGTTGCGACCCCACGCCCGCGGGGGTTTGGGACAGGTCTTTGTCGCGGAGGACACTGAACTGCACCGCGAAGTGGCCGTCAAGGAGATTCAGCCGGAGCGGGCCGACGATCCGTCGAGCCGTAGCCGCTTCCTGATGGAAGCGGAAATCACCGGGGCGCTGGAACATCCGGGGATCATTCCCGTTTACGGACTCGGGGCCTACCCGGACGGCCGACCATATTACGCCATGCGCTTCGTGCGTGGCGACAGTCTGAAAGAAGCCATCGACCAGTTCCACACCCAGGACTGGTCGGCGCGGCCCATCATCGAGCGAATCAGCGCGCTGCGCCCCCTGCTCCGCCGGCTGATCGACACATGCAACGCAGTCGCGTACGCCCATAGTCGCGGCGTGCTACACCGCGACCTCAAGCCCCAGAACGTGATGCTCGGCAAGTTCGGCGAGACGCTGGTCCTCGACTGGGGGCTGGCGAAGGTCGGCATCGAGTCGAAGGAACGCGACTCCGCCAACGACTTGACAACGGACCCACTTGTCCGTCCGAGTTCCGGGAGCGAACATGCCGGGACGCAAGCCGGGTCCACCTTGGGCACGCCGGGTTACATGAGTCCGGAACAGGCGGCCGGACGCCACGACGAGCTGAGCCCGGCCAGCGACGTGTACAGCCTGGGAGTGACGCTGCACGTGCTGCTGACCGGACACAAGCCGGACGACCAGTCTGACACCATTCCCGCGACCGGCACGGGCCGCCCGGTCACCTACGCGCCGGTCAGCGATCGGTGGGTCCCGGCGCCGCTGATGGCAATCTGCCGGAAGGCTATGTCCGAGCGGCCGGGCGACCGTTACCTGTCGCCCGTCGATCTCGCCGCGGACCTGGAGCGGTGGCTGGCGGACGAACCGGTCGCGGTTTACCCGGACCCGTGGACAGTTCGGGCAAGCCGCTGGGCCCGCCGACACCGCACTGGCGTTGCAGCAGCCGTAGTCTTGCTGATCACGTCGCTCGTCGGTTCGGCCGTCGGGCTAGGCCTGATCTGGAAGGAACAGCGGAAGACCGCCGAACAAAAACGGGTTGCGGAGGAGAACTACGAACTGGCCCGCGATCTGAGCTACAGCAGCATCGACCTGATCGAGGGGTCGGAAGCGCAATTTGCGGCTGATCCGGCGAAGCACGCGGCGCGCAAGGAGATCCTCACGGCGGCCGCGAAGGCGTTCCGCAAGTACATCGAGCGGGACCCGGACGACCCGGAATTGCGGGTGCGAACGGCGCGGGTCTACCGGTACGCGGCCAACGTCCACCGGCTGGAGCGGGAGCACGCCGCCGCCGAACCGCTTTACGCGGACGCCGTGCAGATTCTTGAACGACTGGCAAAGGACTTTCCGGACGACGCCGAGCACCGCCGCCGGTTGTCGGAAACCCTTCGCGATCAGGCGAAGATCCAGAGCAACGTCGGCCGGCTGGCAGCGGCAGCCGATACGCTGGAACGGGCGGTTGGCATTGCGGAAGACCTCCGCGCTCGCGAGGGGGACCAACCGGTCGATCGGCGAATACTGGCTGTCGCCCTACTCAACCTGTCGAACGTGCAACTCACGCGCGGCCAGTTTCCGGAAGCCGCGAAGACGGCGGGGCGATCCGCCGAACTGTTTCGCGACTTGATTGCGTCCCCTGCGCCGCAGCACCCTTATGACCCCCTCCTCCTGGCGGGTGCATTGAACGTGATGGCCGTTGTCGAGCGCGAATCCGGGCGGCCCGACGCCGCGCGGCCGATCCACCTGGAAGCGATCAAACACCTGGATGCAGTCAAAACGAAGCCCCCGGAAGGGCTGAATCTGGCCGACGTGCTCAATTTCCTGGCGTGGTGTCGATTCGAGCAATGTCGAACGTCCGCACTTTCGCCGAAGCGCCGGACAACTGCGGAAACGAACCTGGGAGCAGTGGCACGTCAGTGGGAAGAACTCAGCAAGATCAACACGCGGATCCCAATGTACCGCGACGCCTTGGGCGTGGCATACCAGGAACGCGGTCGGCTGCGCGCCGAGGACGGCCGGGCCGACGAGGCGCGTGCGGACCTCGAGAAGTCGCGCGAACTTCTCGAGGCGGAAGTCAATCGCAGCCCGGATGTTCCGGGTTTGCGCGGCGACCTCGGCCGGACTTACCGCGGACTGGCCCAGGTTGCCCGGGCGCGTGGGGACGAAGTTGGTGCTGGCGAGTGGTTCCGAAAGGCCGAAGAGGCCCTCCGCGCGGCAAACGACGGAGCGCCCGACAACGCCAAGGACAGACACGATCTCGAATCAATCCGCGCCGAACGCGGCGGCCCTGTCCGCCAATAGCGGAATCGGCACGCGATCTCTCAAGGGGTGTCGTGGTCATCGTCCACGTAGACCACTTCCGCTGGTACCGTTGCCGTCGGGTTGATCAGCGTAACGGTTACGGTGCCCCCGTCGGGAGGTTCAACTTCCTTTCTTCCCCCCTTGGCGGTGAGGCGCAGGATCAGGCGTTGCTTGCCGACATCTCGCCGCACGACTTTGGCTTTCCACTCCCGGGGCCCTTCGGTCACAGTCTTCGGATCGACATCGGTGGTTTCCTTGATGTCCGTTGCGGTGCTGTGCAAGGCGAGGTAGCAATGTTTGGTCAATCTGAGATTTAGACACTGTCCTGGTTTGCCTTCGATAGCCATTGACGAATCTCCGATGTTTTGCGCCGTGGATGGGGATCTGATTCTCGACACTACGGGGTCTCGTCGTCGTTCACGTAGTCAACCGTGACCGGGTCCACCGGCTTGACCGGGCTCGTGATTGTAACGGTCAGGTCGCCGGCATCCGGCGGTGTGGTGGTGATGACCTTGCCATTTTTCCCTTTGGCCTTCGTCGCGTTGGCTTTCAGGCGGATACGAATCTCACTCGCTTTCCATTTCGACACCTTCGCCGTCCAGTCCAGGCCGTGAGCGGTATCCTGAACAGCCAGCACTTTGGTACTCGACGTGAAGTCGTTGTCCGGGCTGGTGAGGGTAATGTAACTGTGCTTGCCCACTTTCACGTTGACGCAAAGGGGCTCCGTTTTGGGAACAACGTTGGCCATGCGAATGCACCTCGGGGTGAGTGTGACAGATTGGTAGCGCATCCGGCGACAATTGATTTGCGAGTCCGGAGCGGGTCCACGCTAATGGATGCCGACGCGAGGTTCAAGCGAAAACGAAGCGGATTGCTCGTGCCGACCGACTCAATTCCAGCTCCCTCGGTTGTCCCATCCCCCACTCGCAAAGTATCCTGACAGTGTCTCGTCTCGCACTCGCCTGTTCCCGGGGTCCGCATGGCCTCTCCCACTGCCGCCTTCCTCGTGGCCAAACACGATGATGACGGATTCGGCGACGTTTACCCCCTCCAGCAGGGCGTGACGTTCGGGGTCGGCCGTTCGCCCAAGAACCGCATTGTCCTCGCGGACGATCTGTCCTCCCGCGACCACGCCGAGCTGGCCTACGCGGAAGGCGCTTGGTACGTCCGCGACCTGAACAGCCTGAACGGTACCAAGGTGAACGGCAAGCCGGTTCGCGGCGACCGGGCGCTGGCGAGCGGGGATGAGATCCAGTTCGGCCGCACCAAGTTCGCGTTCGTCCACGACCTGGCCGACCTGCCCGGCATCCCGGCCGTCTCAACGCGCGCCCTGGAAGAGGCCGTCCGGATCACGCGGCGAACTTCCAAGACCAAGTTTCTCCCGCCCCGCCGCGACCCGGCGGACGGCGACTACACCGTCACTGAACCCTCTCCGGATCGGGCAATCGCGGCGTTGTACCGGCTCGCGTTGGACATGGGGTCGGCCAAGCGGGTCGAAGACCTTGCCGAGGCCGTCCTGGCCGGTCTATTCGAGGGCGTTCCGGCCGAGCACGGGGCCGTCATGGCCGTCAAGGCCGGCCGCGACCTGGAACTCATGGCTCACCGAAGTCGCGACGGCAAGGTCCGCACATTTCACAAAGCATCCCAGCTCGTCAGTAACGCCGTGCTGGACGGCCGGGAGGCGATCCTGGCGGACAATGTGCAGCACGACCCACAATACGCGACGCGGGACAGCATTCGCGAACTCAAGGCCGAGAGCCTGATCTGCGTGCCGGTGATTGAGGACGAGGTGGTGATCGGGCTGATCCACCTCTATACCTCCGCCCCGCAGAAATTCACGGACGACGACCTGGAGTTTGCGGTCGCGGTTGGCCGGCAGACCGGGGCCGTCTGGGCGCAGCTCCGCCGCCAGGACGCACTGACGAACACGAACCGCGAACTCAAGGCCCTGTTCGCACTGGAAAGCGAACTCGTCGGGTCGAGCCCGGCGCTCAAGCACATCGAGTCGCAGATTGCTCGCGTCGCCGCGACTCCGGCGACCGTCCTCATTCGCGGAGAAAGTGGGTCCGGCAAGGAGTTGGTCGCCCGGGCCATCCATAACTCGAGCCATCGCCGGGACGGTCCGTTCGTCACGCTGAACTGCGCGGCGATCACGGAGTCGCTCCTCGAGAGCGAGCTGTTCGGCCATGAGCGCGGGGCGTACACCGGGGCGACCGAGAAGATGATCGGCAAGTTCGAGGCGGCCGATCGCGGGACGATCTTCCTCGACGAGATCGGCGAGATGCCGCCGAGCACGCAGTCCAAGTTCCTGCGCGTGCTGGAGGGGCACCCGTTCGAGCGGCTCGGCGGGAACAATCGAATTCAGGTGGACGTGCGGGTGGTCGCGGCGACGAATCGGCCGCTAGAACAGGCAGTCCGCGACGGGACCTTTCGCAAGGACCTGTTCTACCGTCTGCAGGTCGTGGAGATCCTGGTCCCGGCTCTCCGCGCGCGGCTGGAGGACGTACCGGCCCTGGCCGAGCACTTCCTCAAGAAATTCACGCGGCAGACCGGCCGGCGGATCAAGGGGTTCACGCCGGGTGCCCTGGCCAAGATGCAGCAATACTCCTGGCCCGGCAACGTCCGCGAGCTGCGCAACGTGGTCGAGCGGGCCGTGGCCCTGAACGACAAGGCACTCCTCGACGAGACGGACGTCTGGATCACGACCATCGACGGGCCCGGGTCCGGCCAGCACTCGGGGGTTTATCGCCCGCAGTCGCTCGAGGACATGGAGAAGCGGCACATCAAGGAAACGCTCAGGCACACCGACTGGAACAAGAGCAAAGCCGCGGAGATCCTGGGGATCGAGCGATCGACTCTGGATCGGAAGATCAAGGCGTACGGGCTGTCACGGGATTGAGCGCGTTCCATTTCGACACAGTTCAAAGGCCGCCAGCATGCACACTCTGGAAAATCGTTGAGCGGCACCTAAGTCGTTACCGGCAAGTAACGTTCGCCAGGAAAGTCAGACCGCCAGCGCGTGTGTATGCACTTGGCGGTCTGACTCATTTTTTCCGGCATGTCGCTTTACGGACATTGACATTCACGACACCGCGCATTTTCGCCAGTGCGTTCGCAGCTCATCGCATCGGAACTGTAGTGGACCGTCAATCCCAAAACGGTGGGTCGAGGTAGGTCCCGCCTGCCGGGCGGGACCTTCGCGTGTGCGCCGCCTCCGGGCCATCGGGCCCAGGTTCCGCCTGGCAGGCGGGACCTGCCTCGACCCACCCTAGGCCAACCCGGCCTCCGCCAGAATCTCCTTGAGTTTGGCCCGCTTCTCCGAGCTGAGCGGCGCGATCGGGGAACGACTCGGCCCGACGTCCCACCCGGTGAGCGCCAGCGCCTGCTTCACGACGCCCGGCGCTGTCCCGATCATGAACGCCATCCGCACCGGGCTGAGCCGCTTCTGAGCCACCTTGGCCCGTTCGAGGTCGCCGACCATGAAGGACTCGTAGATCTCGACCAGGATTCGCGGGGCGACGTTGCACGACGCGGGCACGGCCCCCTTGGCGCCGAACAAAAGGGCTGGGGCGATCAGAGTGTCGCGGCCTTGCAGCACCGCGAAATCGGCCGGCACAATCCGCACGGTCTCGATCAGGTTCTGCAGGTCGCCGGACGAGTCCTTGATCGCCACGATGTTCTTGACGCCGGCCAGCTTCGCCACCGTGTCCGGCTCGATCTTGAGCCCGCCACACGTGGACGGGTTGCTGTAGAGAACGACCGGCAGGGCCGTGGCTTCGGCGATCCGCCGGTAGTGATCCACGATTTCCGACTGGCTGGGCATGATGAAGTACGGTGTGATGACCGAGACACCGTCCACGCCCTCGCGCTCGGCCATTCGCGTGTGCTGGATCGCCTCGCGGGTCGTCTCCGCCCCAGTCCCCGCGTACACGGGCACGCGCTTGTTCACGTGCGCCACTGCCGTCGCGACGATCTTCTGCTTCTCGTCCGCGTCCAGTGCGTAGCACTCCCCCGTCGTGCCGAGGACAAAGATGCCATGCACCCCGGCATCGATCTGGAAATCGATGAACCGGCGCAGCTTCGCATAGTCCACTTCCTCGTTCGGCAACATGGGCGTGACAACGGGTGGAATGATGCCGCGGACTTGCATGGCGAAGCTCCCGTAGGACAGGTTTCCAACCTGTCCCAAAAAAATAGGCCCGTAGAACAGGTTAGGAAACCTGTCCTACGGGCCCTAGCAGAATTCATTTAGTCCACCAACTGATACTCGGCTTTTCCCGGCAGCCCCAGGTTGGTCAGGTATGGGTCGGAGGGGTCCTCGATGTACTCCAGGATCATGATGCGCGGCAGACCGGTCTCACTTTGCCGCAAGGCGGGGTGGCCGTCGTTGTCACGCACCAGGTTCGCCCGGAACGGGAGCCCGCGCTTCAGGTGCCCTTCGACGTGGACTGCCTCGGCCAGGTCGGCCGGACCAATCCGCCGATACTTCCAAATGCGCCCGTCCGTATCCTCAATCGTCAGCCATTCCAGCCGGTCAGGATCAATCTCGTGCACTGCCCTGGCGACCGACATGGTCTCTCTCCCTTCCAATCGGGCGACACGAGCAGACGTGCTCTATCTTCAGGTTAGCGCGTCGGGTACGCGGCGGTCAAACGGACGCCGATGCAAGAGCGTAGCCGAAGTCGCCCGACTTCGGGTCGAGGCACACCCGAAGTCGGGCGACTTCGGCTACCGAGCCAAGAGGTTTGTCACCGCGGGCCGGGTACAGTAACATCCCGTAAGACGGCCCGCCGTTTCAGGCCCGCCTCCCGATCTCGCCGACATGTGCCGATACATTCTGATCGCCCTGCTCGTCCTCCTGCTCGCGCTCATGGTGGCGGGGGCGCTGGTTGTCCAGGAGTATGGCTGGCAGGGCTTCCTGGTCTTGCTCGCGGGCCTTGTGGTCCTCGGGTACGTCGCGCGGAAGGCCGTGCGCCCGTTGTTCCGGTATCTGATCTCTCGCCCGTTGCGCAAAATGGGGGCGGCTCTCCGAGGCGGTCGGATCCTCGTACATTCGATCACCCCGTGCGCGGCGCCGTCGCCCGAAGACTACGATCCGGAGGACGCCGACGACTGCGGTCATGACGCGGACAAGGTCATTGAGGACTGGCAAGAAAACGGCGAACCGGACCCGGACGGCGATGATGTGCCCGACGTCTTGGCCCCGCAAGAACTCGACTGGTACCAGGTTGAGTTCACGGTCATCCCCCCGGACGCCGGGTCGAGCGAGGGCCGGATCGTACACCGGCGGGCGTGGAGCCCGCAAATGATTTCGGCGGTCGGCCCACGGGCCAAGCCGGAACGATCCAGCCCGTTTTACGGCTGGCCGCTGATGGGTCAGTTCTCCGGCTCCGTGCAGAATACATTCGTCGAGGTTTGGGACGGGACGGAATACACCGAGTCGGATCAGGAGGAAGTATTTGGCGAGCGGCGCCTGCGGATGCGCATCGGCGTTGGACGGGAAATCCAAACGGTCACTCTGACCTACGCTTATTGCACCGATATCGGCGAGATCTGCATTCCTCGTATCGACGTGTCTCCGGAACCAATGTCATGAAGTCCGTTGCTTTCAAGGCAAACCCCGGCCGTATGGGCTATCGCGAACTCTATCGCGTCTGTGGGAAGTTCTCCACGGGTGTCCTGGCCTGCGGCCTGAAGTTCTTTCGGCTCCTCCGCGCGCAGAGGGACGGGTTCGGCATGCGCTCCTTTGGCGACCAGCTACCGACCTGCGACATTGACTCCCTGCCGCGCCGGGTCCTGTCGGAAATGGACGGTTACCTTGACGACCTCGAGAAGATCGGATTTATCCCCTGTTTCGCCTACTCGCTCGAGTCGTACGGCTCGCAGGAAGGCCACGCGATCGCCACGCGGCACAAGAGCGGGGTCGCCGGGGGGTCGGTTCTCTATTCCCGGTGCGTGCGGGGCGACCAGGAGACCGAGGCGACCATCTTCGCCTATTGCACGGCGCTCGCCGACGACACTTACATCATGACGAGCGGCACCAAGAAGATGATGGACAAACCGGACCACGTGCTCGGCGAAAACATGCCGGGGCGCTCGCCCAAAGACGTGTTCGAGCGGCACATCGAGCGGTTGGAGACCGCGGCCGCCCTGCCGCTCACCATCAAGACGGATGACGAACTCGAACAGTTGATCCTGCGGTACGAGAACGAAGACACCGAGTTCAACTTCGATCGCGGAGTATACGTCCCCATGAGCCGGTCGGAGATCCGGCTGGGCGAGGAACTCCAGGATGAATATCAGGGGGGCTTCGGCGCAGGGCGGCGACGCCGGCATCTTGCCGCCGCCGGCGGGCGCGACGACGAGGATGAAGACGAGGACGAAGATTTCGAGGATGAGGACGAAGACGACCCGGAAGACGACGACGATAGCTACAGCGGCGAGGACGACGACGGTTCCCGATTCTAGAGACGAGCGGAGCCTGAAGCGCCAGCGATGGTGTCTCTCCTTCGCTTGCACTTCAGGCTCCGCTCGTCTTTTGTAGCCGTCACGCTCCGCGTGACGAGCCCGGGCTCGTCACGCGGAGCGTGA
>Ga0075418_10008245_pt1 | contig 11691 bp, 8 predicted proteins | sample SoiMetdeltSBSDD2_FD_81776 | JGI IMG/M metagenome (GOLD analysis project Ga0075418, IMG submission 81776) | Bulk soil microbial communities from a Populus tree surrounding site in Tennessee, USA - Soil MetaG P. deltoides SBSDD2 | ecosystem: Environmental > Terrestrial > Soil > Tree plantation...
ACCGCAAGCAGATACGAGCGAGCACTGTTGCCGTAGACGAAGATCTGCCGCACCAGGGGGCTGTCACCGAAGACCGCTTCCAACTTCGCGACGGTGACGAACTCACCCTGCGAGAGCTTCAGGACATTATTGCGACGGTCGAGGTAGGTGAGTTGATCCGGCCCGATTTCGGCCACGATGTCGCCGGTCTTGTAGTAGCCGTCGACATCGAACACGTCGGCGGTGATCTCCGGCCGCTTGTAGTAACCGGGGAACATGGTCTCGGACTTGACGAGCAGCTCACCCCGCGGATGCGGCCGATCGGTGTGGAAGTAACCCAATTCGGGCACGTCGACCAGCTTGTAGTCGGTGACGGGCGGGCGTTGCACCTGGCCGTCGACGAAGACCGCGCCGGCTTCGGTGGAGCCGTATCCGTCGGTCAAGTGGATATCGAGCAGGGACTCGACGAAGGCCTTCATGTCGGCGGAGATTGGCGCGGAGCCCGTCATCGCCGACACAAAGCGTCCACCGAGGAGGTTCTGGCGTAGGTCGGCGAGCACATCCGTTTCGACGGCCCATCGATCGCTGCCGTCAGCGGACCGGCGGTCGACCTCGCTCTGGAACTCCTGAAACACCATGTCCCAGATCCGCGGCACGAAGCTCAACTGGGTAGGCCGCACCAGTGCGAGGTCTTCGAAGAAGGTCGAAAGATCGCTTCTGGCAACGAAATAGGCGCTGCCGCCGGCTCCGAGCGTCGCGTACAGGATGCCACGCCCCATCATGTGGCTCATCGGCATGAAGTTCAACGTGATCGATGGAGTGGCACCTTCGTTGCCCCACATCGCCATGCTGGACCGCCGCCACGAGTTCATGACCGCCTTGGCGGGGTACATCGCGCCCTTGGGCGTGCCGGTGCTGCCCGAGGTGTAGATCAATAGCGCCAGGGTAGCGTCGTCGTCCGAATCGAACGCCGGAGGAATTGGCAGCGCAGCGCCGCGGGACAGCACGTCGGCCAAAGTCTCGACGGCAACAGGGGTTTCGGCGAGCCGCGTGGTCGCGGCCGCGAGTGCGTCGCGGTGGTCGTCCACCTCCGCGTAGTAGTCGAAGACCACCAGCCGTTCGGGCAGATGACCGGTCAGCATGAGCTCGACGGCGTCGTCGAGGAAGTCAACGCTCGACAAGATGGCAACCGGCTCCGTCTCGGCGGCGATGGGCCGCAACTGGGCAACCGGCGCGCTGGTCTGAAGCGGCACGGATATCGCGCCGAGGCGCAGCAGCGCCATATCGACGGTGGTGTAGTCGATGCTGGTGAATCCGAGAATGGCGACCCGGTCACCGGGCCGCACCGGATTCTGCGCCAGCGCGGCGGCGACCGCATTCACGCGGTCCGACAGCTCGCGATAGGTGATGGTGTCGAAACGGGGGAGCAGTTCGGCGGATGTCCGACTGGTCGACGGATCGGTGACGAACTCGACGGCGCGTTGCCCGAGGGCGGGCCGGTCGGCGTACCCGTCGATGACGGTCTGGATGATCTGCGGCAGCCGCAGTTCGGGTGATTCGATCGCTTGCGCGACTGCCTCACTCGGTCGGGAGGAGGCGAACTGCTGGTCTGTGGCGTACAAGTCGGAGATGCGGCGTGCGAGCCGCGTTTCATGGGTATCAGTCGGCATCAGGAATCCTCGGCAAATCGCAGGAAGTTTCGGCGCCACGTCGAGCCTAATGAAAACTACGTTAGTAAAGCTAACTTTATTCCGGTGCTGGCTGTCAGTTTGCTGTGAATGGTGTGACCGCTGTCACCGGATAGCTGGCAGCACGGTCGCCGGATCGGCCCGGCCAGCAAGAGCCTCGATCGCTGCGATCGGGTCGGCGATGGCGATGAGCAAATCGCGCGTCGCCGCGAGGACTGGTTTCGACGGCTGAACACCGCGGACGGCGTCGGCCAGATCGAGCAGGTGCACAGTCGCCTCCATCAACGCGATTTCGGCAACGACCGCCAATGTCGTTGTAGTGCCAACTACGGGATAGGAGATCACTACTTCTTTGGACATCGGTGTGGCGCGCAGGATTTCGGCACACTCAGTGAAACGCATCACAGCGTCGTCGGGCGTGAGCGTCGTCGCGTCAGTGGCGGCTTGGTCTGCGATGTCGTCGGCAGACGTGTGGGCAATGCCGCCGGGGGCGTTGAGGCGGCGCAGCATTTCCGCGGCGTCGGTGACTTCGGCGTGTGCATCGCTCGTCGCCGCGGTGAGCATGTCGAACATGGAGCGGCTGGGGCATGCATGAGCGACCAGTCCTCGCACATCCCAGGGCCGACACCGAGTTGGCGTGGACCATTGCTGTGGGCTGAGTTCGGCGCATCGCCGCGCCCATCGCTTCCAGGCGTCGGCCAACGTGTCGCGAACGGCATCGTCGTCGAGGCGCATGGCGCCAGGTTAGCCACCGCCGCAAGCGGTTTTCGGCCACGCAGGTCGGGGTACTCCCGGAGCGACCGAGGAGGCATCAATGACTGACACACGCGTTCCCGCACGGGGCGGACGGCTGCAGATGCCGCGCAGCCGTGGTGCGGCTAGTGGATTCTTACTGATCTTGTTGGGCGCGTGGGGAGCGCTCATCCCGTTCGTCGGACCGTATTTCGACTTCGCATTCACCCCCGACCAGGAGTGGTATTGGACCACCGCGCGAGGATGGCTGGAGGTTCTGCCTGGCGCCGCCACAGTTGTCGGCGGCCTGCTGCTGCTCGGCTCGCGCAATCGCGCGACCGCGATGTTCGGCGGCTGGCTGACGGTGCTCGCCGGCGCGTGGTTTGTCGTTGGCCGCGCGCTGGCCGGGCCGTTGGGCATTGGTGACGTGGGTGCGCCGGTGGCGGCCACCGAAACCAAGGGGGTGTGGCTGGAGCTGACGTACTTCTACGGCCTGGGCGCGCTGATCGTGTTCCTGGGTGCGGTTGCGCTGGGACGACTTTCGGTGCGGACGGCGCGCGACATTGCCTATGTGCAACGGCCGGTGGCCGAGGCGGCTCAGCCGCAACCGGCGCCGTCGGAAGAGGTCACCGAGATCCAGCCGACGAGCACCGCAACCGGTGAGCGGCCGCGTCGCAGCTGGCGCAACATGTTCGCGGGCGGCGGCGGCCACAGGCCAGCACACCGGTAGTCCGGCCGAGCAGACGCAAAGTCCCCCGACACGCCGGTGAAATAGGGCACTTTGCGTCTGCTCGCGCGGTGAAACCCTAGCCCGTGTACGCCATCACGTGCTTGATGCGGGTGTAGTCGTCGAAGCCGTACATCGACAGGTCCTTGCCGTGACCCGATGACTTGTAACCGCCGTGCGGCATCTCGGCGACCAGCGGGATGTGTGTGTTGATCCACACGCACCCGAAGTCCAGCGCCGCCGACACTCGCAGTGCCCGCGACACGTCCTTGGTCCACACCGATGAGGCAAGGCCGTATTCCGTGCCGTTGGCCCATGCGACCGCCTCGTCCTCGTCGGAGAACGCCTGCACCGTGATCACGGGTCCGAAGATCTCCTGTTGGACCAGCCGGTCGTCCTGCAGCAGGCCGCCGATCACCGTCGGCTCGACGTAGAAACCCTTGTCGCCCTGGCGTTGTCCGCCGGTCGCCACCTTGGCGTGCGATGGGACGTCGGTGAAGAAACTGAGCACCCGCTCCATCTGGTTGATGTTGTTCACCGGCGGCACCCAGGCGTCCTCGTCATCGGCGGCCTTGCCGAACGTCGTCGTCGCGCCCTTGGCCTGCTCGGCCAGCGCATCGGTCAGATCGGACGCCACCGACGCCCGCGCCAGCACACGCGTCGCAGCCGTGCAGTCCTGGCCCGCATTGAAGTAGCCCGCCGTCGCGATTCCTTCTGCGGCCGAGGCGATGTCGCTGTCGTCGAATACGATCACCGGTGCCTTGCCGCCCAGCTCCAGATGAGTGCGCTTCAAGTTTCCGCCCGCGCTGACCGCCACCGCGCGGCCCGCGGCCACCGAGCCGGTGATCGACACCATCTGCGGTGTGGGGTGCGCGACGACCGCGGCACCCGTATTGCGGTCGCCGCAAACGACATTGAGTACGCCCGGCGGAAGGTGCCGGGACGCGATCTCGGCGAGCATCACCGTTGTCACCGGTGTGGTGTCACTGGGCTTGATCACCACGGTGTTGCCCGCAGCGATGGCCGGACAGAACTTCCAGATCGCCATCATCATCGGGTAGTTCCACGGCGACACCTGGCCGATGACTCCGACCGGCTCACGACGGATCCACGACGTGTGGTTCTCCATGTACTCGCCGGCCGACTTGCCCTCCAACATCCTTGCCGCACCGGCGAAGAACCGGATCTGGTCGACCATCGGAGGGATCTCTTCGGCCATGGTGATGTGGTTGGGTTTACCGGTGTTGCGGCCCTCGGCCTCAACGAGCGCCTGCGCGTTCTTCTCGACGTCATCGGCGAAATCGAGCAGCGCTTTCTGCCGGTGCGAGGGTGTGGTTCGCTTCCAATCGGCAAATGCCTTGGCAGCGGCCGCGTATGCGTTGTCGATGTCCTGTTCGTTCGAGATCGGCGCGGTGGCGTACTCCTCGCCGGTGGTCGGGTCGACGAGCGGCATGGTGCCACCGCTGACGGAGTCGACGAGCTCGCCGCCGATGAAATTCTGAACCTTGGTCATGTCAGCTCCTTATTCGTTAGAGGTCTTTGAGGACGAGAGCGAGTACGTCGAGGCCTTCGATGAGCAGCTCGTCGCTGATGGCCAGCGGCGGCAGGAAACGCAGCACATTGCCAAATGTGCCGCAGGACAACACGATTACGCCAGCGGTGTGGCACCCGACGCACAGCTTCATGGTGAGCTCCGCGTCGGGCTCGAGCGTGCCCGGCTTGACCAACTCCATCGCGATCATCGCGCCGCGGCCACGCACGTCGCCGATGCGGTCGTCGTCCACCTGCAGACGCCCGAGCCGGTCCTTCATCAACACTTCGATCTGGCGCGCGCGCTCCACCAAACCATCGGCCTCGATGGTTTCGATGGTCGCGAGCGCCGCCGCGCACGCCACGGGGTTCCCGCCGTAGGTGCCGCCCAGCCCGCTCACGTGTGGGGCGTCCATGATGTCGGCGCGGCCGGTGACCGCCGACAGTGGCAGACCGTCGGCGATGCCCTTGGCGGTGCAGATCAGGTCCGGTTCGATGCCTTCGTGTTCGCAGGCGAACATCGCACCGGTGCGGGCGAACCCCGTCTGCACCTCGTCGGCGATGAACACCACATTGTTCTCGTGGCACCAATCCAGCAGTGCGGGCAGGAAGCCATCGGCCGGAACGATGAAGCCGCCCTCACCCTGGATGGGTTCGATGATCACTGCGGCCAGATTGTCCGCACCCACCTGTTTCTCGATGACGCCGATAGCCCGCTTAGCGGCAAGCTCGCCGTCGGTGGCGAGCTCCTTGCCGTATTCGGCGTCGCGGAACGGATAGGACAACGGCGCGCGGTAGATCTCGGGGGCGAATGGGCCGAAGCCGTGTTTGTACGGCATGGACTTCGCGGTCAGCGCCATCGTCAGGTTGGTGCGGCCGTGGTAGGCGTGGTCGAACGAGACGACGGCCTGCTTGCGCGTGTACGTCCGGGCGATCTTGATCGCGTTCTCCACGGCCTCCGAACCGGAGTTGAACAATGCCGACCGCTTCTCGTCGCCGCCTGGTGTGAGCCGGTTGAGCTGTTCGGCCACGGCGACGTAGCCCTCGTAGGGCGTGATCATGAAGCAGGTGTGGGTGAAGTTGGCGACCTGGTCCTGCACGGCGTCGACCACGCGGGGCGACGAGTTTCCGATCGTCGTGACAGCGATACCCGAGCCCAGATCGATGAGCCGATTGCCGTCGACGTCTTCGACGATGCCGCCGAACGCCCTGGCGGCGTAGACGGGCATCGTGTTGCCGATCCCGCGTGACACCGCGGCGCTTTTGCGGTCGATCAGCTCCTGCGACCGTGGACCGGGAATTGCGGTGGCGAGATGGCGGCTTTGCTCGAGAGTGCTCAATGAAGCCTCCTGATGACCGGTGGGTTGGACGAATGCCGCATCGCGGTTCGAGCCTAGTCTGAGACGCACCGATCCGATTGAAAACCCTCGCGTTCAGAACGGGATCGTTGGCCGGAACGGGTTGTCGCAACGGATTTCGTTGCACTTGGTTTTGACCGCGGCGCTAACGGGAAAAGAATGCTGTCGACTCTGTCCGGGAGGTCGCCATGACCGGCAGCACCGAAGCTGATCCCAACATCATGTCCGACGCCGAGGTTTATCCCTTAGGAAGAAGCCGTCCGCCGCTCGCCGTGGACGACCTTCCCGAACCCGAGGAAGTGTTCAAGGTCTCCCGGCTCGGGCCGCTGCAGATCGTCCAGCTGGTGATCGGGCCGAGCCTCATCGCCCTGGGCATCTCGATCGGCAGTGGAGAGTGGCTGCTCGGCCCGCAGGCGGTCGGCGAGTTCGGGTTTATCGGCATCGGGTGGGTGATCACGGTGTCCGCGATCCTGCAGACCTTCTACAACGTGGAGGTCTCCCGGTACGTGGTGGCGACCGGGGAGGTTCCGATAGTCGGATGGGGCCGCGTCCCGCCCGGCTGGAAGTTCTGGATCCCGTTCTCCCTCATCGTCTTCTACTTCGCATTCATCTTCGGCGGATGGGCGGCGAGCGCGGGCCAGGGCCTGTTCGCGCTGATCGTCGGGCGGGTGCACCGACCCGACGAGCTGGAGTACACCAGGCTGCTGGCGATCGGCCTGCTCTTCGTGGTCTTCCTGATCACCGTGTTGGCCCGCAAGATTTCCCGCGCACTCGAGCTGAGCAACTGGGTCATGGTCGGCACGCTGCTGGCGGTACTGATCGTGGTCGACATCGCCATCGTGCCGCCATCTGTGTGGTGGGACGGAATCCGGGGCCTGCTCACACCGGCGACACCACCGGCCGGCATCACCGCGACGACCCTCGGGGCGCTCGCCGGATTCACGGCGCTCGCGTCCGGCCTCAACTGGTACGCGATGGCCCACTACCGGGACCACGGTTACGGGATGGGCCATCGGGTGGGCTTCATCGCCGGGGTGCGTGGCGAGCGGCGGGAGCTGCTCGCTGTCGGTGTCACCTTCCGGGACACGCCGGAGAACGGCTCGAAATGGAAGCGCTGGTATCGGCTCCTGCTAATCGACCAGTGGGCGGTGTTCTTCTGCGGCGCAATGCTCGGCATGCTGCTGCCCACCATCTTGATGGCCCACATCGTCGCCACCACCGGAGAAGCACCGACAACGAAGAACGTGCCGACGTTCGCGGCAGAGAAACTGGGTGACCAGTACGGGTCGGGCATGTTCTACGTAATGCTGGTTGTCGGCGTGCTCATCCTGTTCTCAACACAGCTGGGCATCTTCGAGGCGCTGGTGCGCAACTTCACCGACGCCGCGCACGCGACGAGCCCGCGGTTGCGGGGACTGCTGGAGGGCGATCCGCGCAAGTTCTACTACCCGTACATGTTGGTCGTGCTCGTAGTCATCGCCCTGGCGATCCACCTGACCACGCCTGTGCGGCTGGTGCAGATCTCGGCGAACATGTCGAACCTCGGCGCGCTGATGTTCCCGTTCATGTTGATGTACCTGAACTCGAAGCTGCCAAGACCGGCCCGGCCACGATGGTGGCACTACGCGATCCTGGTGCTGAACTTCCTGTTCTTCGGGTTCTTCTTCATGAACTTCGTCTACGAGCTGGTCAGCGGAAGCCCCTTGGTGAAGTTCTAGGTCATTGACCGTCAGTCGCGGTCGTAATGGCACACCGCTTCGAGCATGAAGCCCCACGGGTCGAGCCAGAACGTCGCGAAGTACGGCTGCGGATATTGAGGAAAGATCTGCGGCTCCTGCAGCACACGCCCGCCAAACCGCCCAGCGAGTTCGGCGGCCGCGGAGTGGACGGCAGCCACCGCCGAGCGGGTCCGCACCATGAATGCCAGGTGCTGCAGTCCGGTCTGGAGTCGCGAGTACGCGGACTGCTCCGCGGATGGATAGAAGAACAGGAAGGTGCCGGGCTTACTGGCTGCCGGCCGGTACGCGAACTCGTCCTCGGCATCGAGGAATACTTCGAAGCCGACGAGCGGCATCACCGCGCTGTAATAACGCCTCGCACCATCCAAGTCGGGCACGTTTATGCCGATGTGTCCCAGCATCTGGCGACGCTAACAGCAGCTGGTAGGCGACCGGGGGCTCGGCCGTCGGCGGCGACAATGGCACACTGGTCAACGACGAGGCCCCTGACCTGCGGTCTGGGAGCCTGACCACAAGACCAAAATGAAAGATAGTTGTTGCCATGGATCTGGTCGTATTCCTGCCCTTGCTCATCATTCTGGGCGCGTTCATGTTCTTCGCGTCGCGGCGCCAGAAGAAAGCGATGCAGGCCACCATCGACCTGCACAATTCGCTGAAGGTCGGTGATCGCGTACACACCACGTCGGGGCTGCAGGCCACCATCACCGGCATCACCGACGACAACGTCGACCTGGAGATTGCGCCCGGCGTCGTCACCACCTGGATGAAGCTGGCGGTGCGTGACCGCGTCGTCGACGACATCGAGGACGACACAGATGACACGGACGACACCGTGGACTACGAACCCGAGTCCTCTGCCACCGAGGTCACCGAGACCCCGAACCGCAAGACTGACGGCTGACGACTCAGCACCAGCACGTACCCTTTGCGGTGCTGACGAACTGATCTCGAAGGAGACCCTGAGAACGTGGCATCGTCTTCGGCGCCGGTGCACCCTGCCCGCTACCTGACGCTCTTCTTGGTGTTGCTCGTCGGCGTCTACCTACTGGTGTTCCTGACCGGCAACAAGGAGGCCAAGCCCAAGCTCGGCATCGATTTGCAGGGCGGCACCCGCGTGACGCTGACCGCGCGCACACCGGACGGCTCCGCGCCCACCCGGGAAGCGCTCGACCAGGCCCAGCAGATCATCAGCGCCCGCGTGAATGGTCTTGGCGTGTCCGGGTCCGAGGTCATCATCGACGGCTCAAACCTGGTCATCACCGTGCCGGGCAATGACAGCAGCGAGGCGCGCAACCTCGGCCAGACAGCCCGGCTGTACATCAGGCCCGTGATCCACGTGATTCCCGCCGAGGGACAGGGCCAGCAGCCACCGGGCGCAACGCCGCCCGGGGCACCGCCCGGTGCGCCTCCGGGGGCACCCGTGCCCGGCCTACCTCCCGGCGCTCCGGCCGAACCCGGCGCTCCGGCCGAACCCGGCGCTCCGGCCGAACCCGGCGCCCCGGCGTCGCCGCCGTCGCCCGCCGAACAGGCGCCGCCACCGGCGACGCCTGCACCGCAGCCGCGGCCGTATCCGCAGGAGCCGCCCGCCACGCCGACACCGGCACCGCCAACCCCAGGCGCTCCGCCCGCTCCCGGCACGCCGCCGCCCGCGGAGAAGCAGACACTGGCACAGCGCATCGCCGACGAGAAGCAACTGCGACAGAGCACCGATCAGCGCATCCAGATCCTGGCGCTGCAGTTCCAGGCCATCCGTTGTAGCCAAGAGGACGTGTTGGCCGGCAACGACGACCCGAACCTTCCACTTATCACCTGCTCGCAGGACGGCAAGCAGGTCTATCTGCTGGATAAGGCGATCATCAAGGGCGAGCAGATCAAGAACGCTGACTCGGGCCTCGACCAGCAGCGCGGCGAGTACGTCGTCACCGTGGAGTTCAACGATGAGGCGTCCCGGATCTGGGCCGACTTCACCGCAGCCAACGTCGGCACCCAGACCGCGTTCGTGCTGGACTCCAAGGTGGTCAGCGCACCGGAGATCCAAGAAGCCATCCCGGGCGGGCGTACGCAGATCACCGGCCAGTTCACCGCCGACTCCGCCCGCGAACTCGCCAACGTGCTGAAGTACGGGTCGCTGCCGCTCTCGTTTGAATCTTCCGAAGCCGAAACCGTCTCGGCGACACTGGGTTTGACCTCGCTGCGCGCCGGGCTCATCGCCGGCGCGATCGGTTTAGCATTGGTGTTGTTGTATTCGCTGATCTACTACCGAGTGCTCGGGCTGCTGACTGCGTTGTCGCTCGTCGCCTCCGGCGCAATGGTTTTCGCCATCCTCGTGTTGCTCGGCAGATACATCAACTACACGCTCGACCTGGCGGGTATCGCCGGTCTGATCATCGGTATCGGCACCACGGCCGACTCGTTCGTGGTGTTTTTCGAACGCATCAAAGATGAGATACGCGAAGGGCGTTCGTTCCGCTCGGCGGTTCCGCGCGGTTGGGCCAGGGCGCGCAAGACGATCCTGTCCGGCAACGCGGTCAGCTTCCTGGCTGCCGCGGTGCTCTACTTCCTGGCCGTCGGCCAGGTGAAAGGCTTCGCCTTCACGCTGGGCCTGACCACGATCCTCGACGTCGTCGTGGTGTTCCTGGTGACTTGGCCGCTCATCTACCTCGCGTCGAAGTCGCCGACGCTGGCCAAGCCGGCGTTCAACGGGCTCGGGGCGGTGCAGCAGATCGCGCGCGAACGACGAGCGGCCGCACACGCGACGGGACGGGGATAGCCAGATGGCGGGCAAGCATTCAGCCGACGTGACAGATTCCACCGGCGTCGAGGCGCCCGACCTCGAAGCCGCCGAGGCGGCAGCGCCCAAGCACGGCTTCTTCACCCGGCTCTATACGGGCACCGGCGCGTTCGAGGTCGTCGGCCGACGCAAAATGTGGTTCACGATCAGCGGCCTGATCGTCGCGGTGGCGATCGCGAGCATCGTGCTACGCGGCTTCACCTTCGGCATCGACTTCGAGGGCGGCACAAAGGTGTCCATGCCTGCCGCCAGTGCGACGGGCACCGTCAGCACGCAGCAGGTCGAGGACGTCTTCAGCAAGACGTTGGGCAAGGCGCCCGAATCGGTCGTCGCCGTCGGCAGCGGCGGCTCGGCCACCATCCAGATCCGCTCGGAGACGCTCACCAACGAGGAAACCGAAAAGCTGCGCAACGGGTTGTTCGACGCGTTCCAGCCGAAGGGCTCCGACGGCCAGCCGAGCAAGCAGGCCATCAGCGACTCGGCGGTGTCGGAGACATGGGGCGGCCAGATCACCAAGAAGGCGCTCATCGCGCTGGTGGTGTTCTTGGTGCTCGTCACCATCTACATCACCGTGCGCTACGAGCGGTACATGGCGATGTCGGCGCTTCTCACGATGTTCTTCGACCTGACCACCACCGCGGGCGTGTACTCGCTCGTCGGCTTCGAGGTGACCCCGGCCACCGTGATCGGCCTGCTGACCATCCTCGGCTTCTCGCTCTACGACACCGTCATCGTGTTCGACAAGGTCGAGGAAAACACCCACGGCTTCGAACACACCACCCGCCGCACCTTCGCCGAGCAGGCCAACCTGGCGATCAACCAGACGTTCATGCGGTCGATCAACACCAGCCTGATCTCGGTGCTGCCGATCATCGCGCTGATGGTCGTCGCGGTGTGGCTGCTCGGGGTCGGCACGCTCAAGGATCTGGCACTGGTGCAGCTGGTCGGCGTGATCGTCGGCAGCTACTCGTCGATCTTCCTGGCCACCCCGATGCTGGTGACGCTCCGCGAGCGCACCGAGCTCGTCCGCACGCACACCCGGCGAGTGCTCAACCGGCGCAAGCCTGCCAAAGCCGAGGTGGTGCAGGACGCCGCGCCGGAGGAGGTCGCGGCCGTGGCCGCCAAACCGGCACCGGAGAAGCCTGCG
>Ga0075418_10008246_pt1 | contig 11690 bp, 9 predicted proteins | sample SoiMetdeltSBSDD2_FD_81776 | JGI IMG/M metagenome (GOLD analysis project Ga0075418, IMG submission 81776) | Bulk soil microbial communities from a Populus tree surrounding site in Tennessee, USA - Soil MetaG P. deltoides SBSDD2 | ecosystem: Environmental > Terrestrial > Soil > Tree plantation...
ACGCCTCCACGCAGATGGTCGCCGCCCGCCGCTCAACGCTCGCGCCAGACGGGGCGGGGATGGCGTTCGCGGAGCTTGCAGGCGGCGGAGGTCAACGCAGGCGGGGACAGACCAGGGTGAAAACGGCACATTCGGGGGCCAATTTTTGTATAGGGTTGCACCCGCTTTTTGTATAGGGCCGCCCAACCCATTGGAATGCAAGGAAGATAGCCAAGGGGTGGCGCCCCGTAGGGGAATCGAACCCCTGTTTTCAACGTGAGAGGCTGACGTCCTAACCGCTAGACGAACGGGACGGCGCACGGCTGCAGTCTATAAGTGAGGCCGGGCCGGCAATCAAGTATCCGGTCGCTTTGGCTTCGGCCGTCCCCACAACCGGCCAGGACCTTGCGGGGCCGGTCTGCGCCCGCCTAGATCGGCGCTTGGAACGCTAGGGAACCGGTTGGTGGCATCACGCGAGACGCTGACTGTCGACGAAGCTGAGGCTGGCCAGCGTCTAGATCGTTTTCTGGCGCTGCGCCTGCCTGCACTCAGCCGCTCGCGCCTGCAGGCGCTGATCCGCGCCGGCGAGGTGACACGCGCGGGCCAAGCCGTCGCCGGATTGGGCGGCAAGGTAAGGGTGGGCGAGATCTACGAGGTGCACGTCCCCGCAGCGGTTGAGGCCGAACCGACGCCGGAGGCGATCCCGCTCAAGATCGTCTATGAGGATGCGCACCTGATCGTCATCGACAAGCCGAAAGGCATGCCGGTCCATCCGGGCGCCGGACATGCCTCGGGCACGCTCGTCAACGCGCTGCTGGCCCACTGCGGCGACAGCCTGTCCGGCATCGGCGGCGTAAAGCGACCCGGCATCGTGCATCGCCTGGACAAGGATACGACCGGCCTGCTGGTGGTGGCCAAGACAGATGCCGCGCATAAAGCGCTGGCGGAGCAGTTCGCGTCTCACGGTGCCGACGGCCGCCTCGAGCGCGGCTATCGCGCGCTGGTATGGGGTGCACCACAGCGGCCGCGCGGCTTGATTGACGCTCGGCTCGGTCGCAGCAGCGTCAATCGCACCAAGATGGCAGTCGTGTCAGGTGAGCATGGCCGTCATGCCGTGACGCATTACACGCTGCTCGAGACCTTTGCCAAAGGTGAGACAAAGCCGCTGGTGAGCATGTTGCGCCTGACGCTCGAAACCGGTCGCACGCACCAGGTGCGCGTGCACATGACGCATATCGGCCATCCGCTTCTGGGCGACATGACGTACGGCGCCGGGCATAAGGCGAGCGTGCGCAAGCTTGGACCAAAGGCGGAGGCGGCCCTTGCAGCGCTCGGCCGGCAGGCGTTGCACGCCGCGGAACTGAAGTTCGAGCATCCCGTTACCGGAAAGCAGCTGAAGTTCGAGAGCGAACTGCCTGACGACATGGTCAATGTTGTCGCAGCTCTGAGGGCGATCCGAGATCAGTAAGATTACGGATTGTCCATCTTGCTGGTCCGGCAGTGCAACCACGGGACGTACATAGACGGAAATCGAGCCGTTTCACCGTTTATCCACTATCCCGTGAGCGAACGTTATCGGCGGCACACAGCAACGTGGTTTGCTCGTGACAGGTGGGTTGGGATATCGCCTCGGTGCCGCCAAGCTTGAAGCGCAGGTTGCAGCAAGCTGGCTGGTGGTTCCAGTGAGCAAGAGGGAGCCGACACATCGCTGATCGCGACGTCGGCCTACGAGAGATGGTTACGAAAGCACTTCCGAGCGTTGTGGGCGGAGCCGGTGGGCTCAGCCGCTACCTGGAGGAGATCCGCAAGTTCCCGATGCTGGAACCCGCGGAGGAATACATGCTGGCCAAGCGTTGGCAGCAGCACGGCGACACCGAGGCCGCGCATCGTCTGGTCACGTCGCATTTGCGTCTGGTGACGCGCATCGCCATGGGTTACCGCGGCTACGGCCTGCCGATCGGCGAGGTGATTTCCGAGGGCAACGTCGGCCTAATGCAGGCCGTGAAGCGATTCGAGCCCGACAAGGGCTTCCGCCTTGCCACGTACGCCATGTGGTGGATCCGCGCCTCGATCCAGGAGTACATCCTGCGCTCCTGGAGCCTGGTGAAGATGGGCACGACGGCAGCGCAGAAGAAGCTGTTCTTCAACCTGCGGCGCGTGAAGGGTCAGATCAAGGCGCTGGACGACGGCGACCTGCGGCCTGACCAGGTCAAGCACATCGCCACCAAGCTCGGCGTGCCCGAGGAAGACGTGATCTCCATGAACCGGCGGCTTGGCGGCGACGCCTCGCTGAACGCGCCCGTGCGCGTCGACGCTGAAGGCGGCGGCGAGTGGCAGGATTGGCTAGTCGACGATGCGCCGGACCAGGAGGAGCGCCTCGCCGAGTCCGAGGAGCTGAGCCAGCGCAAGGCCTTCCTGGCCGGGGCGCTGTCCACGCTCAACGATCGCGAGAAGCGCATCTTCGAGGCGCGGCGACTGGCCGAGGAGCCGGCCACGCTCGAGGATCTGTCGGCCGAGTTCGGAGTGTCGCGCGAGCGCATCCGGCAGATCGAGGTGCGGGCCTTCGAGAAGGTGCAGTCGGCTGTGCAGAAGGCGGCCAAGCGCTCCGAGGAGCGTGTCGGAGCTGCCGCCCACTGATCAGCGATAGCCGCGCAACAGACAGAATAACGAAAGGGCGCACCACGGTGCGCCCTTTCTGCTTTCTTGGCTCCCTGCTCAGGCGGCCGGGAATTGCGCGCTCGGTGTCGAGCGGGAGATCTCCACCTCCTGCGGGGTCATGTCGGGCGGAATGTTGGCGAACAGCGGCGTCGACAGATACCGCTCGCCCGTATCGGGCAGCATGGCCAGGATGGTGGAGCCCTTCGGCGCCTCCTGGGCGATGCGCAAGGCACCCGCAAACGTCGCGCCCGACGTGATGCCGACGAAGATGCCTTCCTTGGCGGCAAGCTCCTGGCTCATCTTGATCGCCTCAGGGCCTGGAATCGGAATCAGCTTATCGATTGCCTTCATGGCCACGGCGTCACTGGTGATCTTGGGGATGAAATCGGGCGTCCAGCCCTGCATCGGGTGCGGCTTGAAGGCAGGATGCGGCGCCGATGGCGAACCGTCGGGGTTGCGCGCCTGCTCGGCAGCACTGCCGATCAGCTGCGCGTCCTCAGGCTCGCAGACGATGATCTTGGTCGCCGGCATCTCCTTCCTCAGCACGCGCGCCACGCCTTTCAACGTGCCCCCAGTGCCGTAGCCCGTCACCCAATAGTCAAGCTTCTCGTCCTTGAAGTCGTCAACGATCTCGCGCGCGGTCGTCTTGGTGTGATAGTCGGGGTTGGCCTCGTTCTCGAACTGGCGGGTCAGGAACCAGCCGTGCGTCTTGGCGAGTTCGATGGCCTTCACCACCATGCCGAAGCCGCGCTGGGCCTGCGGGGTGAGCACCACCTTGGCGCCAAGGAAGCGCATCAGGCGGCGGCGCTCGACGCTGAACTGCTCCGCCATCGTCACCACCAGCGGGTAGCCCTTGGCGGCGCACACCATGGCAAGCCCGATGCCGGTGTTGCCGCTGGTGGCCTCGATCACGGTCTGGCCGGGTTTGAGCTCGCCCGCCTTCTCCGCCGCCTCGATCACGCCCAGGGCCAGGCGGTCTTTCACCGAGCCCAGCGGATTGAACGCCTCGATCTTGACGTAGAGATTGATGCCCGCGGGGGCGAGGTGGTTGATCCTCACGACCGGCGTATTGCCGACGGTCTCCAGGATGCTCTCGTACTTGCGTGCCATGCTCTTCTCCATGCGGCCACCGGCAATGCCGGCATCACTATCCAAACAATCATACGAACGACGGCATCGGCGGCAAATCATGCCACAAATGCCTCGCCAGCCTCTTTCAAGCGAGGACGAAACCCTAGATGTGCCACGCGGAACAGCTGCGCAAGCGGCAACTGTCTACGTCCTGGCTCCGCAACCTGCCTGTGGAGCCCTCGAATGCCTCTTGTACTCGTTCTCGGTCCCGTGCTGGACCTGCTGTTCATCGCCATGCTATCGCGCCATCGCATGGTGTGGCTGGGGCTGGCATTGACCGTGGCCTGCGCCTTCTCCCTCTACGCTGGCACATCGGGTCAAATCGCCCCGGCCTCGATGGAGCTGCTGGGCGGGTCGAGGTGACGCCGGCCCTCCTTACTTGCCGGTAAACCGCGGTTTGCGCTTTTCCATAAAGGCCGTGCGGCCCTCGATGTAGTCCTGGCTGGCGAAACAGCGCGCCACCAGTTCGGCAGCGCGTGCCCGGTTGCGCTCGCTTTCGGGCTTCAGCACCTCGTTTGAGATCTGCTTGACGGCACCGACCGTCAGCGGCGCGTTGTCGGCAATGGTGCCGGCGTACTCCTTGACGAAGGCGTCGAGTTCACCCTCCCGCAGCACCTTGCTGATGATCCCCATCCGCAAGGCTTCGTCGGCGCCGAATTGGCGCGCCGTGAAGAAGATGTCCTTGGTGTGCGACGGCCCGATCGTGTCGATGAAGCGCTGCAGGCCGGCAAAGCCGTAGCCGAGACCCAGACGCGCGGCCGGCAGTGCAAAGCGCGAGCCTTGCGTGCAGAAGCGCAGGTCGCAGGACACCGCCAGCCCAAGGCCGCCGCCGATGCAGAACCCTTGGATGGCGGCGATGGTGGGCTTAGGGAAGCCGTAAATTGCGGAATAGAACCGCTCGGTGTTGGCATTGTAGTGCTGCACCGCCTCACGGGTCGCGCGCTCATCGCCGAACTTGGAGATGTCGGCACCCGACACAAAGGCCTTGCCGCCCGCCCCCGTCAGCACCACGACGCGCACCTCGTCGTCGGCTGCGAAATCCTCAAGGATACGGCTCGCCGCCTGCCACATCTCGAGGGAGACGGCGTTGTGGCGCTCGGGATTGTTGAAGATCATGGTGCCGACGCGGCCATCCTTGCGCGCAAGCATCTTGTCGGTGGCGGTCACGTGTTGGCTCCGGTGGAAAACTAGATCACTTTGGCCTTGCGCAGCTCGGCAATATCGGCCTCGCTGAAATCGAACTCGCGCAGCACCTCATCGGTGTGCTCGCCGCGCTCGGGCGGTGCGGCAACCAGGCGGCTCGGCGTGCGCGACAGCTTCACCGGCTGGTTGAGCAGATGCAGGGTGCCGCGCTCGTCCCGCGTTTCGATATGCCCGACCACATCGAGGTGCTGGACTTGCGGGTCGGCAAACACTTCGTTCATGGCGTAGATCGGTCCGCACGGGACCTCCGCCGCGCTCATGCGATCCACCCATTCGGCACTGGTGCCGTTGGCCAGATAGCGCTCGATCTCAACGTTCAGCGCATTGCGGTTCTTGGAGCGGGCCGCCGCTGTCGCATAGTCTGGATGCTCGAGCAGTGCCTCAGCGCCGATTGCGCGGCACAGGCGCTGCCACATGGTACCGCCGGCGGTGGCGATGTTGATATGACCGTCCTTGGTCTTGAACACGCCGGTTGGGATGCTGGTCGGGTGATTATTACCGGCTTGGCCAGGCACGTGGCCTTCATTGAGCCAGCGCGCGCCCTGGAAATCGAGCATGAAAATCTGCGCCTGCAGCAGGCAGCTGGCCACTGCCTGCCCCTTGCCCGATTGTTCGCGCTCGAGCAGCGCTACCAGAATACCGAGCGCGCAGAACAGTCCGCCCGACAGGTCAGCGATCGGAATGCCGACCCGCATCGGCCCTCGGCCCGGCTCGCCGGTGATCGACATCAGACCGCCCATGCCCTGCGCGATCTGATCGAAGCCCGGACGCTCGCGATAGGGCCCGTCCTGGCCGAAACCCGATATGCTCGCGTAGATGAGGCGCGGGTTGACCTTGCTCAGCGCCGCGTAGTCAATGCCAAGCCGCTGCTTCACATCCGGGCGGAAGTTCTCGATTACCACGTCGGCCTTGGCCGCCAGCCGGCGCAGCACGGCAACGCCGCTCGGCGACTTAAGGTCGAGCGTCATGGCGCGCTTGTTGCGGTGTAGGTTCTGGAAGTCCGAACCGTGCCGGGGGCCACCCAGAGCATCGCCCTTTTCCAGGTGGCCCGGCATCTCGATCTTGACGACGTTGGCACCCCAGTCAGCCAACTGCCGCGCGGCAGTTGGTCCCGCGCGGACCCGCGTCAGATCGAGTACGGTGTAGCGGGAGAGCGCCGTCGAGGCTGTGGGATGGGGCATGCGTGTATCTCTCTGTGATCGAGGGACACAGCTTGCCACGAACCCAGGGCTAGCCCAAGGCTCAACCTACTGCGCTCTATTTTTCCTGAAGCCCCGCTAGCCTCTCTCAGCCGATGTCGGCCAAGTAGTACTGATCTGTGAAGTTGCAGTATCCGGTCCGCCACTCGACCGGGCGACCGTCCAGATCGTGCACCACGCGATCCAGAACTATGATTGGTGTGTCGAGGGGAACTCCTAGTTCCGTCGCCACCGTCTGGTTGGCCTTGCCGATGGAGATGCGCTCTTCGGCCTTGCCGAGCAACAGGCGATACTGCTGTGCCAACACGGTGATGCGATGTGAGGGGTTCTTTGTGTCGTTCAAGCCAGGAAACAGCGACGTCGGATAGGAGGTCTCCTCGGTCATGAACGGCCGGTCGCCCTGCAGCCGCACGCGCCGGAGACGATAGACCGCGTCGTTCACCTGCAGACCCAGGCGGTCGCGCTCGCGGTCGTTGGCCTTGCCTTCGGTCAGCTCCACGGTGCGCACGCGGCCCGACACCCGCTGGCCGTCCTTGGCCCGCACGTTGTTGAAGCGCATCGCCATCTCGTCAGACGACTGGTCGTTGACGAAGGTCCCCCGCCCTTGCCGCCGCGTCAGCAGGTGCTCGCCCTCCATCATGTCCAATGCTTTGCGCATGGTGCCAGAGCTCACACCGAACTCCCGCGCCAGGTCGCTCTCATTGGGGATGGCTGTGCCGGGCTTCCACTCACCATGCGAGATCCGCTCGGCAAGCGCATCGCGCAACTGCAGGTAGAGCGGCCTCGTGGAGAAGCGGTTAGTGGGCAACATCCTATCACCAAGCATTCGTGCCTCCTTCTGTTGATTGGAACGCAAATTACAAATATTCGCTCTGCAGATATTCCAGTTTAACTGTTGTCCTCTACAGGATGTAGAGCAGCTTGCATGCATTGTTATTTATGATATCGTTCCCTGATTCTCGATTAACCATGGGACATCATTAACCTTCTCGGAAGGAGGTTCGTCAATATTTGTCTGGTGGATGACGGTCCCCTTGTGATCTCTTGCACCACAGTATTCGTGGGCCGAAATCTTCAGTTTCCCGCCACTGGCCAAGGGCCTGGGGCGGTCCCAGAAAGCTGTGGATTAAAGGGAAACCGCCTCAAAATGAATCAAAGCCGAAAGATCGGGGCTTGAAAAGCTGCTTTTGAACACACTTTCGGGAGCAAGCGTCAGCTGTGCTTATTGGGCCGCAGTTGGTGCTGGCCCGTCCCCGAAACAGCGAATATTCGAAGGATATCGGATATCAGAAGTAGATCGGAGGAGAAGGCAAGGTGGTGAACAAGATTGATCTGGCCGGCCGTTTCGCCGTCGTGACGGGTGGTGCGCAGGGCTTCGGCAAGGCCATCGTTGAGCGCTTCATTCAGTCAGGGGCCAAGGTGGCGATCTGGGATCGCGATATCGCGTTCGCCGAGAAGACGGCCAAGGCGCTGGGCGACACCGTGGTGGCGGTGGCCTGTGACGTCGGCGATCCCGCATCAGTTGCAGCCGCCCGCGAGCGGACGTTGCAGCAATTCGGCCGCATCGACATCCTGATCAACAACGCGGGCATAGCCGGCAGCATCGCCAAAACCTGGGAAACCGATGTCGACGACTGGCGCCAGGTGATGCGCATCAACCTGGACGGCCCGTTCATCTGTTCGCGCGCCGTGGTGCCATTGATGATCGAGCAGAATTATGGGCGCATCGTCAACATCGCCTCGATTGCCGGCAAGGAAGGCAACCCCAACGCTGCGCACTACTCGGCCTCCAAGGCCGGCGTGATCGCACTTACCAAATCGCTGGGCAAGGAGCTGGCCGGCTACGACATCGCCGTCAACGCTGTGACGCCGGCCGCCGCCAAGACCGCAATCTTCGAGCAGATCACGCAGGCGCATATCGATTTCATGCTGTCCAAGATCCCCCGCAACCGCTTCGTGTTGGTCGAGGAGCTGGCGGCCATGGTGGCGTGGATGGTGTCTCAGGAGAATTCGTTCACCACCGGCGCCGTGTTCGACCTGTCCGGCGGCCGGGCCACGTATTGAGGCCAGGCCCAGGCCAGGCACAGGCAAGGCACAGGCCAGGCACAGGCACAGGCAGGGCTCGGCGGCGAGCACTTCCGGACGTCGCAGGGATCGGGCTCCCGCGCTACGCCGGTCGCACCCGCCGCCGAATGGCACTCGGCCTTCGGACCACCGTCTTGCAACCCCCGGCGAGGACGGCGCTGGCGAGCTTCGAGAAGGGCGGCGAGCGAGCCGGTCAAAGAAAAAAACCGGCATCCGGCCTGCTGAACACGCTCGCCGGCATCGGCACATAATCATCAAGAAGCATGCCAGATGCCCGGAAAGCCTGCCGTTGCGTGGCGCCGGCGCGTCGGGGCGCTGCCATTGCCAAAGCTTTGGGCGATCGGCAGAAAAACTGAGCAACCGAAGCGACACCGCTCGAGCTCGCGTGCGGTCATGCCCGGCAACTCAGTGTTGATCGAGGCGCCGGATTGCCTGGCAAACTGGCCATCGACGCGCCCGTACGACTTGAGTAGAAGCCGCTCGGAACAGATCGTCCCCGCTTCTGCCGAGCCGACACGCCTATGCCCTACTCCGATTACCGGCCCGATCTGATGGGATACGCCTCGCTGTCGCCCACAGGGCGCTTCGAGGCGGGCTCGATGCAGAGCTTCACACTGACCTATACGGCAGGTGCATTCGGGGTGGACGACACCGGCTCCATCAAGATCGGCTTCCGCTTTGCTACCGATTTCGGGCCGGTGCAGTTCGCCGATCCCAAGGCGCCCGGCTACACGACCGTGGAGGCTTCCAACGGCGCGACATTGCAGGCCAAGTGGGAGTTCAAGCGCAACATCCGCCCGTGGAGCCGCTCGCTCTACGTGGGCGTGGTGAAAGACTTCTTGGCCCCGGGCGACACCATCACCATCCGCTTTGGCGACCGCCGACAGGGCTCACCCGGCATCCGCCTGCAGACCTATTGCGAGAGCGAGTTCGAGTTCCGCGTGCTCGCCGACCCGATCGCCACCTACGACTACGTGGCGCTGCCTGAGAACCCCAAGATCGCCATCGTGCCGGGGCCAGGCGTAGGCTGGCGTGCGGTGTTGCCGAGCCTGGTGGGGGTCGGCGAGCCGTTCCGCCTCAGCGTCAAGGCGGATGACAAGTGGGGCAATCCGTCCAACTTGAACGACCGCACGCTGCAGCTCGTGAGCGATCGTCCCATCGCCGGCCTGCCCACCGCCCTGCGCTTCGCATCCGGCAGCTTTGCTGCAATCGCGGACGGCCTCAGCGTCACCAAGCCGGGCGACCTCACCATCCGCGTCCTCGACGAGGCGGGTGCCGAGCTGTGCGTAGCCAACCCGCTGCGCGTCGCCGCAAAGGACGCGCCGTTGCTACACTTCTGGGGCGACACGCACGGGCAATCGAACGAGACGCTTGGCACCAACACGGCGCGCGAGTACTTCGAGTTCGGCCGCGACAGGGCCTTCCTTGACGTGATGGGCCACCAGGGCAACGACTTCCAGATCACGGGAGCCTTCTGGCACGAGCTCAACAAGCTGTCGTCCGAGTTCGACAAGCCAGGGCGCTTCGTGTGCGTACCGGGCTATGAGTGGTCGGCCAACACGGCCGTAGGCGGTGACCGCAACGTGCACTACCGTCGCGAAGGCGAGACCATCCACCGTTCTTCGCACGCCCAGATCGCCGACGCGATCGACATCGCCGATGAAGGTACCGATGCACACGACGCGCACGCCCTGTTCGAAAAGCTGAAAGGCAAGGACTGCGTGGTGATGGCCCATGTCGGCGGACGCTACGCCGATATCAAATTCGCGCACGAACCGTTGGAAACGGCGGTCGAGGTGCACTCGGCCTGGGGCACGTTCGAATGGATCGTGCGCGACGCTTTCGAGAAGAGCTATCGCGTCGGCATCGTCGCCAACTCGGACGGGCACAAGGGCCGCCCCGGCGCCTGCTATCCGGGCGCCTCGTTCTTCGGCAGCTACGGCGGGCTCACCTGCTTTCTGGCTGAGCGGCTCGATCGCGACGCCATCTTCGAATGCATGCGCCGCCGGCGCCACTATGCAACGACCGGCAACCGCGCGCTGCTGGATGTGACGGTGAACACTCGTTCGCCGGCCGAGGTGTTTCTGCGCGACCCGGCAGCGGGACCCGCACCTTGCGAGCGCTCGCAACGCCTCATCATGGGCGATATCGCGCGGGTCGCCGACGACGAAGTCGACCTCGACATCGAGGTGGTCGGCTCGGCGCCCATCGAGCGGCTCGATATTTACGACGGCCTCGGCCTGATCGAGACGGTGCGGCCTTACACAGCCGCCGACCTCGGCCGGCGCGTACGCCTCGTCTATGAGGGCGCCGAATACCGCGGCCGCGCCCGCACAACCACCTGGGACGGGGCGCTGGCCGTCGAGGGCGTGCGCATCCAGCGCACGGCCACCATCAACAACTGGAACCTCGACCGCGGCATCCAGAGCCAGGACGCTACCGGCCTTACCTGGAAGGCGGTGACGACCGGCAACTACGGCGGCATCGACCTATGGCTGGACGGAGCATCGGGTCGCCTCAGCTTCAAGACCAAGCCCGTATCGGGTGAGGTTGCGATCGCCGAACTTGGCGTCGAACCGCGCATCTTTGCCGCTGGCGGTCTGGAGCGCGCCGTCAAGTTGCAGCGCCTGCCCGAGGTGATGGGTGAAAACCGCATGGCCGTGCGCCGCCGCATCAAGGTAGGCCCCACCGGCGATACGCGCCTGTACGTGCGCGCCCAACAGGAAGACGGCCATCGCATGTGGTCGAGCCCCATCTATCTGTTTCGCTGATTGGTGTTGTCATCCCGGAACGCGCGCCACACGGAACCCGTGCGGGTCCCGTGTCCCGCCGTTGCGCTGCGCTCGGGCGGGGATGACAATCAACGCAGCGCAGCCGCGATGTTGCCGCCATCCACGGTCTCGATGTGCCCCGTCGTCGACCGCGCCTTGGCCAGCGCCACGAAGGCTTGCGCCACATCGGCGGCCGTTACCTCGCGCTTCAGCAGGTTGCCGCCCATGTAGTCGGCCTCGCTCACACCGCGCGCCTTGGAGCGCTTGGCCACCATGTCGTCGGTCAAGAGGCCCGTGCGGATGCGATCGGCATTGACGCCGTTGGCGCGAATGCCCTCCGCGCCGTAGTCGATGGCGTACTGGCGCATGAGGGCGAGCGTGGCCGCCTTCGGCAGACCGTAGGGCCCGAAGTCAGGACCCGGGTTGACCGCCTGCTTGGACACGTTGAAGAGCAGGCAGCCGCCCGTTCCTTGCTGGCGCAGGATAGCCACGGCTTCCTGCGCCACCGCCTGATGCGCGAAGAAGTTGAGCTCGAAACTGTCGCGAAGTACTTTATCGGATACTTCGCCGATCTTGCCCTGCCAGGCGGCGCCGGCATTGGAGATGATGATATCGACACCGCCAAATTGCTCTGCGACATACGCGAAGGCGGCGCGTAGCGACG
>Ga0075418_10008247_pt1 | contig 11690 bp, 9 predicted proteins | sample SoiMetdeltSBSDD2_FD_81776 | JGI IMG/M metagenome (GOLD analysis project Ga0075418, IMG submission 81776) | Bulk soil microbial communities from a Populus tree surrounding site in Tennessee, USA - Soil MetaG P. deltoides SBSDD2 | ecosystem: Environmental > Terrestrial > Soil > Tree plantation...
AAAACAGCCCCGCGAAAAATGCGCAGCATTTTTCGCGGTCACTTGGCGACCCCACCCACTTCGTAGGCGGACGGGATGCCGGCCTGGACGCGCTCGTGTAGCCGGACGATCCCCTCCATCAGGCCCTCGGGCCGAGGGGGGCAGCCGGGCACGTAGACGTCGACCGGCAGGATCTTGTCGACGCTCTGGAGGACGGCGTAGTTGTTGAACATGCCGCCCGAGCTCGCGCAGGCGCCCATCGCGATCACCCACTTCGGCTCCAGCATCTGGTCGTAGATCTGCTTGATCGGCGCCGCCATCTTCTGGGCGACGCGGCCGGAGATGATCAGGAGGTCGGCCTGGCGCGGCGAGGAGCGGAACGCCTCCATCCCGAAGCGCGCGATGTCGTAGCGCGACGAGACGATCGACATCATCTCGATCGCGCAGCAGGCGAGCCCGAAGGTGTCCGGCCACATCGACTTCGTCTGCGCCCACGCGACCGCCTTCTCGAGCGTCGTCAACCCGAGCCGAGACTCGATGTCGCCGAGCTCCTGCTCGAAATGGGTCGGGCCCTTCCCGGGCCAGAGGACGCGCTCGGTCTTGACGCCGAGCCCGGCGAGGCTCGACGACTGCTTCTTCTCTACTGCCACTCGAGGGCGCCCTTGCGCCAGACGTACACGTACGCGACCAACAAGATCAGCAGGAAGAAGGCGAACTCGGCGAACCCGAACCAGGCGAGCTGGTGCAGGACGACGCCGAGCGGATACAGGAAGACGATCTCGATGTCGAAGACGATGAAGAGCATCGCCGTCAGGTAGAAGCTGATCGTGAAGCGCTGCCGCCGCAGCGGTCCGGTCGAGACGCCGGACTCGAACGGGATTCCGCGCGTCCGCGTCCGGCGCTTCGGGCGTGTCGCGAACACGAACGACCCGACGACCATCGAGGTCGGGATCGCGGCCGCGAAGAACGCGTAGATCAGGAACGGCAGCCAGTTGTCGAGCAAGCTTTTCCTCCCGCGCCTAGCCCCTGGCGCGGCGGAACGTATCAACTCTCGGCAGGGTGGCACGAGGGGGACCGAAACCCCTGGAAACTTGCGGGAGACAGGTGTTACAAAGTCCGGGAATTCGGGGGGCTGGTGACCGCGGAGGACGCTGCTACGATGCGACCGTGGCAACCGTCGAGCAGCCAACCCTCGTCACGCTGACCGAGAGCGCGGCGGCCAAGATCCGCGACCTGATGTCGGAGGAGCCCCAGGGCGAGGCGGCAGTTCTGCGCATCGCCGTTCAGGGCGGCGGCTGCTCCGGCTTCCAGTACGCGCTCGGCTTCGACCGCGGGCCGACCGAGGGTGACAACGAGCTGCACGTAAACGGCGTCGACGTCGTGGTCGACCCGTTCAGCGCGCCGTACCTGGCAGGCACGGAGATCGACTGGGTCGAGGGCCTCCAGGCAGGCTTCGCGATCAACAACCCGAACGTCTCCGCATCGTGCGGCTGCGGGCACTCCTTCCAGGTAGAGGAAGGGGAGGCCCCAGAAGGCGCGCATGGCTGCGGCTCCGGCTGCCACTAGCGCGCGCCGACTTTTCAGCTCGGGTTTAGCGGAGGCACGGGCAAAGCCCGCACCTCCTCTCAAGCGGCACCGCAAGCGGTGCCGCGGGTTGCGGCTCGGGCTGCCACTAGCCCTCGTCTTCTCAGCGGCGCTTCTGGCGGGCTGCGGTTCGTCTTCTACGCACGCCAGCTCTACGACGACCGCTTCCTGGGAGGGGGCGCCGGCAACCGGCGGCAGCGACAAGCAAGTCGTGGCGTCGTTCAACGAGTACCTGAAGGAACGGCCGGGGTCGGCATCCCCGACTCAGCTGGCACTCGAGTACGTACGTGCCGACCGGCAGCAGGTCGCGCTCACGACGACGCAGGCCGAGGCTTCCCCGGAGGGCGGCGGTCCGACCACCGTCACGGTCGTCCTGGACGGCCTTCCCGACGATTCGGTCCGCGCCACCCGTGACGTCCTGCGCTTCGTCCCCGACGGCAGCGGCTGGAGGCTCGAATCGGCCGTGCGGACGCAGCGATGCCAGCCGGGGCGGGGCCACGCGGACTTCGAAGCCGGCGACTGCGTCTAGCATCAGCTTCGTGAGCGACGGCGTCGTCGACATCACGATCCTCGGTGCAGGGCCGGCCGGCCTGGCGGCCGCGTATTACGCCGGCCACCGCGACGCCTCGGTGCGGATCATCGAGAGCCTCGAACAGCTCGGCGGGCAGGTCGCGGCGGTCTATCCCGAGAAGCACGTCTACGACGTCGCCGGCCACCCCAAGGTGCAGGGCCAGGCGCTCGTTGAGCTTTGCGCGGAACAGGGTCTCCAGTACGGCGCCGAAGTGCTGCTCGGCGAAGAGGTCCAGAGCCTCGAGCGGCTGAGCCAGAACGGCGAGGAGCTGCTCTCCGTGACGACCGACAAGGGCGGCCCATACCTGAGCCGGGCGCTGATCATCACCGCGGGGCACGGGGCCTTCGAGCCGCGGAAGCTCGGGATCGAGGACATCGATGCGTGGGAGGGGAAGGGCCTCCACTACTTCGTTCGCCAGAAGGACGTCTTCCGCGACCGCACCTGCGTGATCGTCGGCGGCGGAGACAGCGCGCTCGATTGGACACTCGGCCTCCAGGACACGGCGAAGCATCCGATCGCGCTGGTGCACCGCCGCGACAACTTCCGCGCTCTGGAGTCGTCGGTCAACGAGGCGAAGCAGCTCGAGAGCCAGGGCCGCGTCAAGATCCTGACGCCCTACGAGGTGCGTGCGGTCCGAGGCGACGGCCACATCAGCGCCGTCACGGTCGAGAACACCAAGAGCGGCGAGATCGAGGAGGTCGAATGCGATGCGCTGATCACGCTCCTCGGCTTCCACTCGCACCTTGGCGCGATCGCCGAGTGGGGCCTGGAACTGGAGGGGAAGCGTCAGATCAAGATCGACCCGACCACCTGCGAGACGAACCTGCCCCGTGTCTATGCGGCGGGGGACGTCGCGGGCTACCCCGGCAAGATCACCTTGATCACGATCGGCATGGGCGAGGCCGCGATCGCGGCCAACAACGCCGTTGCGGCGATCCGCGGCGAGAAGGTGCAGCCCAAGTACTCGACTGATTAGCTGGGACGAAGCCGCGCGAGAGTCTCGACGAGGATGTCCGGGTCGAGCGCATACACGGTGTTGCCGTCCCGCCCCGTCATCGTGTCCGCCGCGAGCAGTGCGTTCAGGATCGCTTCCTCGGTCGCCTCGATGACCGCATAGAAGAGGTCGTTCGCATGCGCGTACGACTGCATGCGCAACGCAACCTCACCCGGCTGCTCGAGCGCGGCCAGGCCGCGGTTGCCTGTCGCGTAAGCAAGGAAGATGTCGCCGCTCGAGTGCTCGCCGGCGCCGCCGACGCGGGCTACCCCGAGGGCCGCCCGCTGGGCGAGCCGTTCGCACTGATGCGGAAGCAGCGGCGCGTCGGTGCCGACGATGCCGATGATCGACCCGTCTCCGCCACCCTTCCGGCCGGGGATCCGGTCATCGATCGCCTCGCCGACGGGCAACCCGTCGACGCGAAAGCGCCGCCGTCGGCCGTGATTGGCCTGCACCAGCACTCCGACGACATGCCCACCGACCACGCGCGAGGCCGTGCCGATGCCTCCCTTGAAGTCGTGGCAGATCATCCCCGTTCCACCCCCGACGCTGCCCTCGGGGACGGGCCCGCTCGCGGCGGCCGCGATTGCCGCATCGACGTGGTCGGCGTGCACGTGCATCCCGCGAATGTCGTTGAGGAAGCCGTCGTACGTCTCGCCCACGACCGGGAGGTGCCAGTCGGGCTCGGGAGGCGCGGCCGCGACGAGCGCGTCGCGGACGACCCCGACGCTGAACGTGTTCGTCAACCCGACCGGCGAGGTCAGCAGGCCGGACTCCCGCACCCACTCGAGGCCGGTCAGCTCGCCGTTCCCGTTCAGCCGATGCGAGGCCGCGAAGACGGGGTCTGCCGCCGGGTTGCCCTCGTGCGGGAACAGGACCGTGACGCCGGTCCGAACGCTGTCACCGTCGATCAACGTCGTGTGGCCGACGCGGGCGCCTCCGACGTCCGTGATCGCGTTGTCCGGGCCGGGCTCCCCCGCGCCGATCGTGATTCCGAGCTCACGCGCGCGCACGCGCGAACGTTCGCTCGGACGGCGCCGATCCCTCGTTCGAGGGACGCCTGGGCGCTCGAAGCCGCCGATCCAAGCGGTCATGGACACGCTCATGGTCGAGTGTCTCCGCTGCGGCGACGTCAGGCAGATCACGGCGCGGCACGGCGAGCACGTGCAAGCGGGCGAGTGCAAGCGCTGCGACTACGTCGGCTGGGCCTCAGTGGCCGACCTCACGGAGAAGCTGCGCCGGATGCTGCGCGAACGGCCGCCGGAGCGCCGGCGGCTCTACGCCGCCTCCTGATTCTCGGAGGGACTGTCCCCGAACCGGGACTGTTCGCACCAACGGTCATTGGGACAGACCCACCGGAGTCAGTCCCTGCGTTCTAGACTCGACGTGATGGCCCAGACGGGAACGCGAGAGGAGCTCTGGGGAGGCGAGACGCGCAAAGCGGTCGAGAACTTTCCCGTCTCGGGTGAGCCGATCCCGGCCCCGGTCGCGCGCTGGCTGGGCCGGATCAAGGCCGCCGCCGCGCGTGTGAATGCCGAGCTCGGGCTGCTGGACGCGGACAAGGGCGAGCGGATCGCCGCTGCGGCCGACCGCGTCGCCGCCGGTGAGCTGGACGACCAGTTTCCGATCGACGTCTTTCAGACGGGCTCGGGGACGAGCTCGAACATGAACGCGAACGAGGTGATCGCGACGCTGGCCGGCGAGGACGTGCACGCCAACGACGACGTCAACATGGGCCAGTCGTCGAACGACGTCTTCCCGTCGGCGGTGCACCTCGCAGCGCTCGACGAGGTCGTCAACGACCTGCTGCCCGCGCTGCAGGGTCTCGCCGACTCGCTGGAGGCCAAGGCGGCGGAGTTCGACGACGTCGTCAAGTCGGGGCGCACGCATTTGATGGACGCCGTACCGGTGACGCTCGGCCAGGAGTTCGGCGGCTACGCGGCGCAGGTCCGCCAGGGTTACGAACGCGTCGGCGCGACGCTCGCGCACCTCGGGCAGATCCCGCTCGGCGGCACGGCGGTCGGGACGGGACTGAACACGCATCCCGAGTTCGCCGCACGCGTGCGCGAGAAGCTGTCGGAGGAGACCGGGCTCCAGGTACTGCCGCCTGCCGACCCGTTCGAATCGCAGGCGGCGCGTGACGCGCTCGTCGAGGTCTCGGGCGCGCTCAAGGTCGTCGCCGTCTCCATGACGAAGATCGCCAACGACCTGCGTCTGATGGGCTCGGGCCCGCGTGCCGGGCTTGCGGAGATCCGTCTGCCGGAGCTGCAGAAAGGCAGCTCCATCATGCCGGGGAAGGTCAATCCGGTCATTCCCGAGGTCGTCACGCAGGTGGCGGCGCAGGTGATCGGCAACGACGCCGCGATCACGGTCGGCGGCATGCAGGGCCACTTCGAGCTGAACGTGTTCGTGCCGCTGCTCGCGCGGAATCTCCTCGACTCGATCGAGCTGCTCGCGGCGGCCGCGCGCCTCCTCGACGAAAAGTGCGTACAAGGCATTGAGGCAAACCGCGAGAACGCCGAGCACTACGCGGAGCTGACCCTGTCGGCGGCGACGGCGCTCAACCCCTACATCGGCTACGACAAGGCCACGGAGATCGTCAAGGAAGCCGCCGCGTCCGGCCGCCCGCTTCGCGAGGTCGCCCGCGAGGCGGGCGTCGACGAGGAGACCCTCGACAAAGCGCTCGACTACCGCGCGATGACGAAGCCGCAATAGTGGCGCTATAGTCCTGCGGTCAGGCGCGGCCGGAGGGGTCGCGTCGGGGCAGAGGAGGGGCGCGTAACGAAGCTTTGCCGCAGTTAGGGCCGTCGACTAACGGCGTTCAAGTCGACGAATGAACATAGAGGAACCTTGACAAGGTTTCCTCTACATGGCATTTATTCCGGTCCCGGACTGGGTCATTTAGTTCCCCGGGGAGGGCTCATCTACCAATTGCAAAGGGGAGAAGATGGATAACGCGTGGTTGCGCGCGCTCGGGCGGCTGCTGGGCTCGAGCGTGCTTTTGGCCGCCCTCGCGGCGGTTCTCGCCGGTGGAGCAATCGCTCTCGGCGTCGACGACACACCGACCCTGCAGCCCGGTGCTGCACCGCTCAAGCAGGACGAAGAGGCTGAAGGGGAGGCCTTCCAGCAAGACCTTGCCTTTTCAAGCAGGCGGACAGCCGGCGATAAGCCGCTCGATGCCGTTCGGGTGGGGGCGCTTCGGCAGGCAGCGATCGCCCAGAAGCAGCTGCTGAAGAATCCGTCACCGAACGATCCGACGTCGTTCAAGAACAGCGATTGGAGCGCGCTCGGTCCGAACCCGATCGTGCAGCAGCAGCGAAGCGACGGCGCATTTGCCGCGCAGAGCGGGCGCATTGGTGCTCTGGCGATCCGACCGAGTAACGGTCAGTTCATCCTCGGAGCGGCCCAGGGCGGGATCTGGCTTTACACGCCTCCCACGCCACCGGCCACCCTCGGGACGTGGACGCCCGTGGCGGACAAACAAGACTCGCTCGCGATCGGCGCGCTTGCCGTCGCCCCGTCGGACGACGCGGTGATCTACGCCGGAACCGGCGAGGGCGCGCTGTCCGGCGACAGCATGTTCGGCGACGGGATTCTCAGGTCGAGCAACGGGGGCAAGAACTGGGCACACGTCTCGGGTAACTACTTCCAGGGCGTGTCGGTTGCGGGCCTCGCAGTCGACCCGACCAATGCGGACCACCTCTATGCCGCGATCCTGCGCGGCCGCGGCGGTGCGCGTCGTGTCACCCCGCCTTCGCACTCCCGCTACGGACTCTGGGAGTCGAAGGACGGCGGAGAGAGCTGGACGCTCCTGAAGGCTTCGCAGTCGGAGTCGAACGGCGCGACCGACGTTGCGATCGACCCCCTGAACCCGAGTGTGGTCTACGCGTCGTTCTGGGGGGACGCGATGTACAAGAGCACCGACGGCGGCGCGAACTGGTCGCCGATGATGAACGGGCTACCCTCGGACGCGAACTACGCGGCCGGGGCCACACGGTTCTCGATCGGCGTCTCGCATCCGTCGGGTGCTTCACAGGCCGTGCTCTACGCCGGCTTCGACTACCTCGACACGGCCGGCCACCATCACAGCTCGCGCGTCTGGAAGTCGACCGACGCCGGCGCGAACTGGTCCGTGACGCCTGGCGGGACCGGGATCAACGCGGTCACCAATTACTGCGACGTTCAGTGCACCTACGACAACGTGATCGAAGTCAATACTAACAACCCGGACGTCGTCTACGCCGCCGGCTCGTTCGGCTACAACCTCAGCCCGCCGTCGGGCGGTATCTACCGCTCCGACGACGGGGGCCAGACCTGGATCAACCTCGGTTGGGACCTCCATCCGGACTTCCACGCGCTGGCCTTCGACCCGAGCAACCCGAACCGCGTCCTGATCGGAAACGACGGCGGTGTCTACTTCAGCTCCAACAAGGGAGGCCGGCTCGGCGGCACCTCTGATCCGCTGAGCGCAGTGAACTGGCAGAACCTCAACGGATCAGTCAACCCGGCGACCGCGGGTGTGACGGGTCGCAGCGGGCTCTCGATCGCGCAGTTCACGTCCGTCGCCACGGTTCCTCAGGTTCCGGCCGGCCTCAACTCGGAACGCTTCTGGGGCGGGACGCAGGACAACGGCACCCTCCGCAAGTCCGTCAACTCGCAGACGTGGTTCGATGTCGCGAGCGGCGACGGCGGCCAGGTGCTCGTCGATCCGACCTCGGATTCCTGCCTCCTCGGCCCGAGCTGCTTCGTCTACGGGACGTACTTCAGCCCGCCGGCCCAGAACTACCGGTACACGGACGGCGGGAACTTCTTCACGGCGTCGTTCATCAGGAGCGGCATCAACGTCAACGACCGCTCCGATTTCTACGCGCCGTGGGCGATGAACCTGCAGAACACGAACCAGCTCTTCTACGGGACGTATCGCCTCTATCGCACGAATAGCGCACGGGCGAGCTCGCCCGGCAACGTGCGTTGGAGCCTGATCAGCCCCGACCTGACAACCGGTTGCACGGGCACCGCGCCTAACGGGGCGCGCAACTGCACCATCTCGGCGATCGGCGTCGGCGGCGGGAACGCGGTCTACACCGGGTCGCTCGACGGCCAGGTCTATGTAAGCACTGACGCCCAGGTGAGTGACACGCCGACCTGGACGCACCTTGATCCCAATCACACGGTTCTGCCCAACCGGCCGGTCGCCTCGATCGCAGTCGATCGCAGCAACTACCGGATCGCCTACCTCGGTTACAACGGCTACAACCCGGCCACCCCGGGTGACCCGGGCCACGTCTTCCGGACCACTGACGGCGGGAACAACTGGGTGGACATCAGCGGGAACCTTCCGGACGCACCAGTCAACTCGCTCGTCCTCGACCCGTCCTACGCGAACACGATCTATGCGGGGACGGACGTTGGTCCGATGGTCACCTACGACGGCGGCGCCCACTGGCAGTCGCTCGGAAACGGGATCCCGAACGTGTCCGTGTGGCAGCTCGACATGGACTCGGCGCACCGGATCCTCGCGGCCGGTACTCATGGCCGTGGCGCGTGGAGGCTGGCGGACAGCTCACCGGCAGCCCCGGCGCTCGTGCTGTCGAAGAACGATGCGGGCGTGCCCGTGGGGGCATCCAGCAACCTCGACTACACGATCACCCTCCGGAACGTGGGCAGCGCCGACGCTACCGGCGTGACGATCACCGATCCGCTTCCGGCGAACACGTCGTTCGTCTCGGCCGACCACGGCGGCACGGCTGCCAACGGTGTCGTCACCTGGTCGGGGCTCAGCGTCCCGAAGGGCGTGCCCGGCACCGGCGGGAGCATCTCCGTGCACCTCACTGTCAAGATCGACCCTGATCTGAAGTCGAACGTCAGGTCGATCGTCAACGACGGCGTCGTGGCCAAGTCGGCCGAAGGCCCGTCCACGACCGGCTCCCCGGCGACCACGCCGATCGCGCCGCCTTACGCCGTTTCGCTCAGCCCGGCTACCCAGACGGACGGAGCGCGGGCCGGGAGCAGTGCGACGTACCACGTCTTCGTCAAGAACCTGGGCTCGACCACCGATACGTACAACCTGACAAGCTCGGGTGGCGCGTACACGGTCAGCTTCCTCGACTCGACCTGCACGACCACGCAGGCGACGACGCCGAGCGTGGCAGCGGGCCAGAGCACTGACGTCTGCGTGAAGGTCGACGTCCCAGGCGGCGCGACTGACGGTGACCTGAACACCGCGACCGTTACGGCGACCTCGGTGGGCAGCCCGTCTGTCTCGGCCAGCGGGACGGTGAAGACGATTGCGGTCACGAAGGACTGGCTGCTCGTCGACGAAGACGGGAATGCCCCGGACGTCCAGTCGAAGTACACGACCGCTCTCGACACGGCCGTGGGACCCGGCATGTACAGCGTCTGGGATCTCTCGACCAACAGCAACCTCCCGCAGGGCTACCTGACGGCGCACAAGTACGTCGTCTGGTTCACCGGCAACAGCTACCCGGGCCCGATCGTGCCGTACGAGAACGAGCTGAAAGCGCTTCTCGACGGTGGCGGGAACCTGTTCCTGAGCGGTCAAGACCTCCTCGACCAGGGAGCCGGGACGACCGCGTTCGTCCACGACTACCTGCACGTGACGTGGGATGGTTCCGAGACCCAGAACGACAAGGCGACTGACCACGTCACCGGCCAGGCCGGGACGATCACGGACGGCATCGGCACGATCCCGCTCGACCACACTCTCCTCGGCGCTGCCTTCGAGGATCGGATCACGCCGAACGGGACCGCGGTGCCGGTCTTCAAGGACGACGCGACGCAGCCGGATGGCTTGTCCTTCTCCGGCACGTACAAGGTCGTCTTCATCGCCTTCCCGATGGAGGCCTACGGGACGGATCTCGACAAGCAAGATCTCGTCCAGAGGGTGAAGACCTTCTTCGGAGCGTAAGCACCACCAGCATGAGGAACGACAACGGGGCCGGCAATCGCCGGCCCCGTTTCGTTACCCTCGAGAGCGTTATTCGCAGCGCGGTCGCAGCACTCGCCTTCTTCCTGGTCACTTGCGGTGCAGCCGCAAGCATCAAGCCGAACGTGCGCGGAGTCGTCATTGGCGGGCCCGCTACCGTCTGTCCTCCCGGCGAGCCGTGCGATCCTGCCCCGAAGCCGACCTTTGTCGCGTTTCTCCGATCGAGACATGCTCCTGTGCGGGCTCGGATTGGGCCAACAGGACGGTTCGCCGTTTACCTCCGCCCGGCGAGATACACAATTCGCCTCGGGCCGATTCAGACCGGGCGCCTCAGTCCGGCAGCCGTCCGGGTGCCGCGCCAGGGCGTTGTCCGTCTGAGGCTTGTGGTGCGCTGAACGCTGACGTAGCGCGGACGCAATTCGCTTCTTCCGTCGCGGCCACGGACCGAGGGACAGGTCGCCGGCCTCTCGCCTACCCCTATCGAGTGATCAGCCGCTAACAGAGCCGAGAGCCGCTGCCGAAATCCGGAGTGCGGTGAAGCGGCTCGTTCTCCTGTTGCTCTGCGCTGCGGCGTTCCTCGCCGTCGCTCCTGGCGCGCACTCTCAGTTGAACCCGTTCGGGGTCACGGTCGTCCGGTTCGCGCGCGGAACGACTCCCGCACAGATGCAGGCCGCGGTCGCCGCCGCGGGTGGCCAGGTCGTGACCGACTTGAGCCCGCTCGGCGCAATGGCGGTTGCCTCGAGCGCCCCCGATTTCCGCGCCAGGCTCGGCGCCGACTCGCGCGTGGCGACGTTCTTCGGCGAGTCGATGTTCGACGGTCCGGCTCTGAATGACGGCAGGGGCGGCGGCAGCCTGCTAGACGCGCCGCGCTTCGGCAAGAGCCGCGGCGGCGTCCCCGATCCCTGGCACGACGCCTCGTCCTTCCTCGGCATGTCGAACCCGCAGGGAATCCTCCAGTGGGACGACGCGCGGATGGACGTTCCCGCCGCGTGGGCCACCACGCTCGGCGATCGCGGCGTCCGCGTGGCGGTCCTCGACACCGGCATCCAGGATTCGCATAGGGAGCTCCGGCGCAATGTCGCTGGTACGAACCACACCTTCGTTCCCTGCAAGGCGCTCAAGAAGGTCTACGGCGAGAAGGCGCTCCACGACGCCGGGCTGACCGATTGCGGTAACGAGGACACGGACGGGCACGGCACCTGGGTCGCGAGCCGGGTCGCGGGCGACCTGAACGGATTTGCGTCGAACGGCGTCGCGCCGAACGTGCAGCTCTCGAGCTACAAGGTGCTTGCATCCGGATTCGGCGCGATGCCGGACTGGATCCTCGCCGGTCTCCTCGCCGCATGCTCGGACGGCGTCGACCTCGTGAACATGTCGGTCACGGGCTACCTCGACCCGAGCGATCCGACCGACGCACAGACGTACCTCCTTTTCAGCGATGCCGTGCAGTACTGCCGGGCGCGAGGCGTGACGATCTTCGCCGCCGCGGGCAACGAGCACGTGCGCGTCGACCGCGTCGCGATGAACGTCGCCGGGCGCGCCCTGAGCGGCGTCGGCCGCGTCTCGACAGGCCTCGACGGCGTCGAGATGCGGCGGAACTGGAAGCTGCGGAAGGA
>Ga0075418_10008250_pt1 | contig 11688 bp, 9 predicted proteins | sample SoiMetdeltSBSDD2_FD_81776 | JGI IMG/M metagenome (GOLD analysis project Ga0075418, IMG submission 81776) | Bulk soil microbial communities from a Populus tree surrounding site in Tennessee, USA - Soil MetaG P. deltoides SBSDD2 | ecosystem: Environmental > Terrestrial > Soil > Tree plantation...
AACATTTTTCCGCCGAACCAAGCCACCATAAAAAAGAAACAGGCCAGGGATTGTCATCATCAAAACCAGCGCAGAAGACGTGAGCATCCACGCCGTATCACCTTTGTCGATTTTGGCCTGAGGCGTGGCAGCGGAAGGCGCTGGAGCTTGCGGCGCGCTGGGGGCTGTGACGGATGGGGCGGTTGGGGAGGTTTGCGGGGTGTCCTGCGCGGAAGTTAGGAGCGGCGTGGTTAAACAAACCAATAATGCTATAAAAATTAACCGCCATTCTATACATCGATAGCTCACAATCGACCCTCCTTTTTGTGCGTAATACTTGAGCAATTGAATGGAATTGAAAGTGATTTTGGATGCTTAAAGCAACGGTTATGCCATCAACGCGATCATTGAAATACTTCTTTTTTCAATTAGTTGAATCGAACGTGGTGGGTTGTGATGAAGGCTCATGCCGCCCTATAAATAGGCAATCGCTTAATTTATAGGCAAAGACAAATGAGGATTTACTGAAACGGTAAGAAAAATGCGCTGAACGGAGCAACGACGGATGGCGTGCGGAAGACTCGCGAAACGATCAAGGAACGCTCGTTATCTCATCGGGGAGTGCAAAGTGAATGTTTTCTTCGCTGAAGCCGAGATGGCTAATCTCAGCGCCCTCTTGCTGAAAAAACTCTGCTGCCTGCTCAACCAAGCGCTCCGGCACCGACGCGCCAGAGGTGATGCCAACCCGCTTGATGCCCACCAGCCAGGCGCGATCGATCGCGCGACAATCGTCGATCAAGTAAGCGGCTTTGCCGTGGCTCTTGGCGACCTTACATAGCTGATTGGAATTTTCGCTATTGCGCGAGCCGATCACTAAAACCAGGTCAACTTCTTTGCTCAGTTCTTTGACGGCGTCTTGGCGGTTCTGCGTCGCATAGCAGATATCTTGTTTAGCGGCGGTGATGAGCTTGGGAAATCTTTCTCTTAGAGTATCGATGATTTCACGCGTATCATCCACGCTCAAAGTAGTCTGGGTCAATGCGACAACCTTTTCGGGGTCGGGAATATCGACCTTTCTGGCTTCGTCAACATTGGCAACAATCCGGATATGTCGCGGCGCTTCGCCCCTCGTGCCGACTATCTCGTCATGCTTTTCATGGCCCACGAGAATGATCCAGTAGCCTTGCGCGGCAAATTTGCGGACCTCGCGATGAACTTTTTCCACCAGAGGACAGGTGGCGTCGATGATGACTTGCAGATTTTTTTTCTTGGCTTGCTCCCATACGGCCGGAGCAATTCCATGTGCGCTAAAAATAAGCTTTGCCCCGTCAGGCACTTCATCGACAGATTGAACGAAGCGAACACCACGATCGGTAAATTCGCGGACCACGTGCAAGTTGTGGACGATTTCATGAAACACGTAGAGAGGCGGGCCATGACGCTGGAGCGCCCTTTCGACAGTCTCGATGGCCATCTCGACGCCGGCACAAAAGCCGCGCGGCGTCGCCAATATTACTTTTTCAATTGCCATACTTTCCAAAGCAAGTTTGGAGGAATCAGCCCAGGGTGTCAACCGGCAGCGAGCGGCCGTCGATCTCGTTGCTTTCTAGTGAGACTCGTCACATAGCGCGAGAATTTTCTTAGCTGCCACCTCAGCACCATTCAACGGCACCGCCGGCCAATGTTGATGTTTGTTCAGCAGTCGGGCGATGCTCGGCGCGATATCGCCAAAAAGCAAATCATCCTGCCTAATAAACTCGGCCGTCGCCAAGTCACTTAAAGCCTGAACCAAATGCGGATATTCGCGAAACTCACCGCGGTCCGTGTAGAGTATTGATGTTTGATGGGCGAGGACATCGGCGACGATACCATAGCCCGGTTTTGTGATGACCACGTCGACGGCGCGAACCAGGTCTTGGTAACGCCGCTGCGCGTCGGGTAGGATCAACAAATTGCTGTCAAGCCGTTGCGCTTCGCCGTCCGTTGCAACGAAATAATATTCGCGAAGCTGCTTCAGTTTCTCCCATGGCAAGCGCTTGAGTCCGAGGCCGCCAAAACTCAAAAGAATACTCGGCAGAGAATCCGGCAGACCGAATTTGGCCTTGGCCTGCCGTTTGTTCAGTGGCGAAATGCGGGCGACCCAGGGAATCGACGCCTGTGCCGGAAAAATTTCCAGATTGCCGGGATAGGGTAGAGTCAAAGCCACTGTCGCTTTACGATAAAAACATTCCATTTCCTCGATCAGCGGAAGAAATACCGGATAGGCTTCAAGATATGCGCGATAGATCCAACTCCAAGTGAAATTTGTCAACGCAATTGATGGAATATTGGCGCGCGCCGCGATCTCGAAGGCGATCGGCGGAATATCTCCGACGATCAGACAAATGCCATGTTTTTTTATGAATGCGACCTCCTCCTTTATTAGAAGCGGGATTTTCGCGTGTAAAGCGCGACAGGCACCGAGCGTTTCCTTGAGATCCATCTCCAGACTATCTCTTTGCAATATGCCCACGTCAGTCGCTTGCGAGGAATAAACAACCCGCGCGGCTTGACCGTGAAACAGCCATTGTGGCGCCGTGGTTCGAACGAAGATTTTTAAATCCGGTGCCGCGTGCAGCAGGGCTTGGATGACGAGATTGGAGCGCACGGCGTGGCCGTAGCCGTGTCCCGTAATGTAATAAGCAATTGAACTCAAGGCGACTTTAGATATATGAAGTTAGAAATTCCATGCTCGGTAGGCCGCGCCAGGGACATCGGAAAACAAACGATTGGCCAGCGGCGATCTATTAGGAGAGATAAGTATGACAGGGACGATAAAAAAAATCATCAGGCAAAAAGGCTTCGGTTTCATCACTCCTGACGATGGCACCGAAGACGTCTTTTTTCATCGCGGCAGCCTTGCGCCGCGCGCTCAGATCGAAGACTTAAACGAAGGCGACTCGGTGCAGTTTCAAGTCAGAAAAGGGGACAAAGGCCCGGTCGCGCTCGATGTGAAGATTCGTTAAGTGCGGCGCGAGTTTCACGGATTTCATCAAAGCTCGCCTTTTCAACAACCACTTTGGCGCCTTGAAAATATTTTTCGCCGATCTATCTGCCGGTAGAATCCAGCATGAAGAAGTGAAAAATCGATCTATCGCCCAGCCAATTCCTCGGTAAATAGCGAAGGCTCAACAACGTGGAAAGTCGGCATACCTCCGTCACTCGCTTTTTCCGCGAACAACGCGTGCTTCTGGCATCTCTGCTCCTATTCGGTTTGTTTCTCGTCGAGCTCGCCTTGCTTCATCGATTCAAGCTTTACGATCTGATGGTTTACGACTGGATGCAGGAATATCGCTCTTGCGCTCTCGATCGCGTCGCGTCATTTCTGAAAATATTGGACAACCAAGGCGTACCTCACTGTGGCGCTGGTATTGTTTGTGGCCGGCTGGCTCGCGTACCGCCGTCGCTGGCGCGAACTTAGCGGTTTCGGCGTCATCACGATCGGCGGCGCATTGTTAAGTGAATGGGTCAAAGAGTTCGTGTCACGGCCGAGGCCGAGCGCGTTATCCTTTATCTATCGACTATGGCAACAGTTTTCCCAGTGGTCACGTCACCAGCGCGGCGACGATTTTTGGCGCCGGTTATTATTTTCTTGGTAAACCCTGCGGCGGCCAATGGTGGCGCCGCCACCTCGCGATCGTCGGCGTCGTCGGCATGGTTTCAGTGATCGCCTTTCAACGGGTCTACTTCACCCATCACTGGCTTTCCGATGTCGTAGGCGGAGCGCTGCTCGGTACCGGCTGGTTGTTTTTTGCCATCGATCGTTTTTCTCGCGGTGCAAATTGGCGGTCAATCATCGCCGGGGTCGTACTATTTGCCGGCGCCTTTCTCGCTCTCCGACTGCTCCCTTTGTTCCGGGTCAACGACCCAACGCCCATGGTTTGGCGCGGCGATCCGGCAGGCCTCGTGGATCTCTCCGCCTATGCGCCCAATACGATTGAGCGACGATACCGCAGGCTGCGCTTGGGGCGAGCGCCTCAAGGATCTGGCATTTCTTCAAGCCGACGACGACCGTCGATCTGCCATTGGCGCGGAGCGGCGAATACTATTTGATGTTTGCTGCGCGACCGCGCGTAGCGCTCGAAAGTGCAGGCTGTCGAAAAATCGACCTGGTGCTCAATGACCGCCCGATTAAAACTCTGGTTCTGTACAACGGTTGGCGCGATTATCGAATCGCTTTGGAGCGCGACTGGATGACTTCTGGAAACAATCGCTTGACCGTCAATCTTGCTTCGGGCAAAACAGACTCGGTCCTTTTTACGGGCTCTCGCAGTCTATGCGCGCCAAACCAACCGTAACCGCGAATAGTCTCAGCCAAATCCATCGCAACGAATTTGCGCAGCGAACTCACATTTTCGCCGGAATGGAATTTTCTGAGTTCAGAAAGATTTCGCCGAGCTTAGTTTAGGAAGACCCCGGTTCGTGCTAGCTTAACGATAGCTTCCGAAGCTTCCGAAAAGGCATCATTCAATGACAGCTGCCCATAGCAATCGCTTAATTCACGAAACCAGCCCCTATTTGCTTCAGCACGCGCATAATCCCGTCGATTGGCATCCCTGGGGCAACGAAGCATTTCAAAAAGCAAAACGCGAGAACAAACCGGTTCTCTTGAGTATCGGTTACTCGGCCTGTCACTGGTGCCATGTCATGGAGCGTGAGTCGTTTGAGAACGAACAAATCGCGGCCCTGATGAATGACCTGTTCATCAGTATTAAGGTCGACCGTGAGGAACGTCCCGATTTGGACGAGATTTATATGAACGCGGTGCAGCTGCTCACGGGCCGCGGTGGCTGGCCGATGACAATGTTTTTGACGCCTGACGGCAAGCCTTTTTACGGCGGCACCTATTTTCCGCCGGAAGATCGAAAGGGCATGCCGGGATTTCCGAAAATCCTGCTCGGCGTATCCCAAGCTTATCGAGAACGCTCGGCGGACGTCGAAAAGAGCGTTGGCGAAATTCTCGCCGCTCTTCAACGCATGTCCGAGACACATCAGAGCGACAAAGATTTCTCCCCGGACATCATCGCTGCAAGTTGTGAGAAGATTTCCCGCGCTTATGACTCCGACAACGGCGGCTTGGGCCAAGCACCAAAATTTCCCAATGCCGGCGTGTACGAGTTATTCTTGCGGAATTTTTATCACTCGAAAAATGAACGCTATCTGGAAATGATCGTTCACACGCTCACCAAAATGGCCCAAGGCGGCATCTATGATCATCTCGGCGGCGGCTTTCATCGCTATTCGGTGGACGCGAAATGGCTGGTGCCCCATTTTGAAAAAATGCTCTATGACAATGCCCAACTTCTCGGCATCTATGGGCACGCGTACGCGATCACCGGCGAAACCCTTTTTAAATCGGTAGTTGAGGAAACCGCGCACTATCTGCTGCGCGAGATGCTTCAGGCCGAAGGCGGTTTTTACTCGACTCAAGATGCCGATAGCGAGGGCGAGGAAGGTAAATTCTTCGTTTGGACTCCCGATGAAATTAGCCGACTGCTCGGCACAGAGGCCGGTGAAGTTTTCTGCCGCATCTACGATGTCAGTGACCAGGGAAATTTCGAAGAAAAAAATATCCTGCATCCGATCTTGACCATCGAGCAGGCGTCTAAATATTTCGGGAAAGAAAAATCGGTGATCGAAACGCTCGTCGCCGAAGCAAAAACTAAGCTTTTCACCGAGCGGGAAAAGCGGATCAAACCGTTTCGCGATGAAAAGATCATTACGGCTTGGAATGGTCTGGCGCTTTCAGGGCTCGCGGCGGCGATCAAGATCTCTGGTGAGGCGGCGTTGATCACGGCAGTGACTCAAACCATCGAGTTTATCTTCGACAAGATGTTTCGCGACGGCTTTTTACTGCATACCTACAAAGACGGGCAAGCAAAGCTACTCGGCTATTTGGACGACTATGCCTTCCTGGCGGTGGGTCTGCTGGATATTTACGAGACACTACTGGATCGAGCGTTTCTGGACCGCGCGCTTCAGCTCAATGAGATCATGTTGCGCGAATTCTGGGATGAGGAGGAGGGAGGTTTTTTCTATACCGGTAAGTCGCAGGAGCAACTTATTAGCCGAACAAAACCGATCTTTGACGCGTCAATCCCTTCGGGCAACGCGATGGCTACGCAGTTGCTGCTCCGCCTGCACCACATCACCGGCCAGAACGATTATCGCGGCCGCGCCGAAAAGGTCCTGCGCTCTTACTATGATGTGATGGAAAACCAGCCTTTTGGTTTTGCGCACATGCTCTGTGCGGTCGATCAGCACCTTAATCCGCCCAAAGAGATCGTCGTCGTTGGCAACATTGATGATCCGCGGACAAGAGACCTTTTGGCTGAAGTCCACCGGATTTATTTACCAAACAAAGTGTTGCAACTTGTCGGCGCCGAGCAGGCACTCGAAGATATTTCGCCGCTTCTGCGCGGAAAAACTCAGGTGAACGGCCAACCCACCGCCTATCTCTGTCAGAATTTTACTTGTTCCGCACCCGCAACGAATCCCGCCGAGCTCAAATCGCTATTGCAAAGCTAGAGGCTCACGTGATTAGAAAATAGGCCAAGTAATTCTCCCACAGACATTCTACGCACCGGCCGTGCTGCTTTTTGTAATCGATTGAATAATCCGCTCGAGATCCGGCAAGGTGTAATATTCAATCTCGATCTTGCCCTTGCTCGTGCGCGCCTTGGGAATCAGCCGGACGCGCGTGCCTAGAGCGCGCTGTAACTCTTCGACGATTGATTTTAGATCAGGATCGATGAGGGAAACTTGGCGTCGTCGTTTGCGCCCGATAAGCAGAAGGCGGACCATTTTCTCTGTTTCGCGCGTCGAAAGTCCCTTGGCGATGACTTCGCGGCTCGCCGAAATAATCAAGGCTTCGGTGTGTAGGCCGAGCAAAGCGCGGGCTTGGCCGGCGGGCAGATTACCCGCGACAACTTCTTGCTGCACTTCGGCAGGCAACGACAGCATCCTCAGCGAATTGGCAATGGCCGGGCGGCTCTTGCCGACTCTCTCGGCCATTTCTTCCTGGCTCCAATGAAACTCTTCCTGCAAGCGCCGGTAACCGTTGGCTTCTTCGATGGCATTCAGGTCTTCCCGTTGGAGATTTTCCACCAGAGCCAGTTGCAAGGCTTCGTGATCGCTGGCTTCGCGGATAACCACCGGCACTCGGCTCAAGCCGGCTTTCATCGCAGCACGCCAGCGCCGTTCGCCGGCAATCAACTCAAAGCCGTCGTCCTTAGGGCGGACAACCAGGGGTTGGATAATACCCTGATTGCGAATCGAACTGGCCAGCTCTTCGATCTTTGCCTCATCGAAACTGCGCCGCGGCTGAAATGGGCTCGCTGTGATTCGATCGACAGCAATTTCCGGCGGCGCCTGTTCCGCTCGCGATTCCGTCTTAAGCTCGGCGCTCGGTATCAGAGCGCTGAGGCCTCTACCCAAGCCCTTTTTCTGCACTGCCATTGTGTTCTCCACGGTTAATCAACTCCTTGGCTAGATCACGATAATCCTGGGCTCCGGTAGAGCCGGGGTCATATAAACAAATCGGCTTGCCGTAGCTGGGGCATTCGCTCAGGCGCACGTTGCGGCGAACGATCGTGCGAAAGAGTTTGTCGGGGAAATGCGCGCGAATTTCTTCGACTACCTGATGCGATAAACGATTGCGACCGTCGAACATCGTAATGACGATACCACCGAGTCGCAGCGCCGGATTGAAACTCTTTTGCACCAAGCTCAAGGTTTCAAGAATAGAGCTTAGACCTTCGAGAGCGTAATATTCGCTTTGAATCGGAATCAACAACAGGTCCGCCGCGCTCAACGCATTGAGCGTCAGCAGGCCTAAAGACGGCGGACAGTCGAGAAAGACATAGTCATAGTGAGATGCGAGGGCCGCAAGCGCATCTTTCAATCGATACTCCCGGCGCTCGGCACTAACCAACTCAACTTCGGCCCCCACCAAATCCTTGCTCGCTGGAATCAGGAGTAGCTGGGGCAGCTCGGTCTGACGCAAAACTTCACCGATGAAACGAGAGCCATCGAGCACATGGTAAAGACTCGACGTCAGCGCGGATCGATCGACCCCGAGGCCGTTGGTGCTGTTGCCTTGGGGATCGATATCCACCAACAGCGTCCTTTTCGACTCGAGCGCTAACGATGCTGCCAGGTTGATGGCTGTTGTGGTTTTCCCAACACCGCCTTTCTGGTTCGCAATTGCAATCACGTATCCCACAATATTCTCTTTATATTTCAATTAGTTATAAAAATAGTCCGCTATCAAAGATTTACCACAAACGGAACCGAATTAAAAGAAAATTATTCCGTTTCACGTGAAACTGAGGAACTTACGAAAACTAATTAAGCGCGGGATGCGCTTCTCTTCTTCACGTAAAAAGAAAGGAGCGAGATTGCGGCTGGTGTTATACCTGGAATTCGTGATGCCTGACCGATAGACTGAGGCCTCACCCTGGACAATTTCTCACAGACCTCGCGTGAAAGCCCGCTGATCTTGGAATAGTCGATATGAAGTGGCAATTGCGCGTTTTCCATTTTTTTAAATCTTTCGACGATTTCGAGCTGCCGACTCACGTAGCCTTCATACTTCAATTGGATTTCAGCCTGGGCGTCCACAGCCTGAGAATAACGCGGCACATCTGGGTGCAGCATTCTGATTTGCGCAAGCGATATCTCCGGGCGCCGCAAGATCTGAGCTAAGGTCGCCTGATTGCGCAGCGGCACGGACGCAAACGAGTTTAATATTGAATTGGTCTCACTGTCTGGCACCCGTAGATTCTGTTCCAAGTAAGCAACTAAATTGCCCACCGCCTGCCGTTTGTTACTTACTTCCTGACATAACGCATCGGCAGCCAAGCCGATATCATGGCCGATTTCGGTCAATCGCAGATCGGCATTATCTTCGCGCAACAACAAGCGATATTCAGCCCGCGACGTAAACATTCGATAGGGCTCATTGTCAGTTCCCTTCGTAACCAAATCATCGATCAACACTCCGATGTAAGCTTGTTCGCGTGAGAGGACCAACGGCTTGTCACCGCGTATACTGAGAACTGCGTTGATACCGGCCATGATGCCCTGAGCCGCGGCTTCTTCGTAGCCGGTCGTGCCGTTTATCTGGCCGGCATGGTAAAGCCCTCGAACCGGCTTGGTTTCCAAAGTCGCATAAAGCTGGGTCGGCTCAAAATAGTCATACTCGATCGCATATCCGGGGCGCATGATCTCGGCGTTTTCCAAACCATGAACCGATCGGACCATCTCGATCTGGACATCCAACGGCAAGCTCGTCGATAGACCGTTCGGATAAACTTCAACAGTGTCTAATCCTTCGGGTTCGAGAAAAATCTGGTGCCGGCTCTTGTCGGCGAATCGATGGATCTTATCTTCAATCGACGGGCAATAGCGCGGTCCTCGACTTTTTATAACACCCGAATACATCGGCGATCGATGCAACGCCGAACGAATAATCTCGTGAGTTTGTTTGTTGGTGTAAGTAATATGACAAGGCACCTGACGTTGCTTGATCCCTTCGCTCGTGAATGAAAACGGCACGGGGTTTTCGTCACCATATTGTGCTTCTAAGCTTGCATAGTCGATGGTGCGGCTGTCTAAACGCGGACAAGTGCCGGTCTTCAATCGACCAACCTTAAACCCCAATTTGACCAATGACTCACTCAAACCATGCACTGCAAAGTCGCCGGATCGTCCGGCGGAAAAGTTTCGATCACCGACATGAATGAGTCCCTTGAGAAAAGTTCCAGTTGTTAGGATCACTCGACGGCCTAGGAATTTCTCACCGATTTGCGTCTCGACGCCTTTTATAGTTCCATCTTCGACAATCAACGACTCAACGCTGCCTTGACGTAACGAAAGGCCGGGACAACTCTCCAGCTCCCTTTTCATTCTTTGGCGATAAAGCGCCTTATCGGCCTGCGCCCTGGAGGCACGGACAGCGGGGCCCTTCTTAGTATTTAGCATGCGAAACTGGATACCAGTCTCGTCAATCGCTCGACCCATTTCACCGCCAAGAGCATCGATCTCCTTGACGAGGTGACCCTTACCTATGCCGCCTATCGCCGGATTACAGGACATCTGACCGATGTGGTCGAGATTCAAAGTCAGCATCAAGGTTTTGCAGCCCATCCGCGCGGCGGCTAGGCACGCCTCAATGCCTGCGTGACCAGCACCGACAACTATTACGTCGTAGATACTTGATTCATTCATAGTTTCACGTGAAACGCTGGCTATTTTTACTAACTATTAATATAGTTAATCATTTTCTATTATTATCAGATTAGCCTATTTTCCAATACAAAAACTAGAAAAAATGCGTTCTAAAATATCATCACTTTTTATTATTCCGGTAATTTCCTCAAGCGCTTCACGCGCCTCGTTGAGGTCGATCGCAACAAACTCTGGAGCGTATCTTTCATCAACTGCTGTCGCTGCTTGGGCCAAAGCTTCGGCGCTTCGTTGTAAAGCACTGCGATGACGCAAGTTGGTGATGACCACCGGCGTTTCGACTTCCGACTCAACAAGCAGGTTCTTGAGTTGTTCCTTCAATTGAGCGATCCCGGCGCCGGTCTTTGCCGATATAAAGATCTTCCTCGGGCAATCGAGCTGCGCCACCGCGTCTGCGGATGGCGTCTGAGGTAGGTCGCTCTTATTGATCGCCAGCAGGACTTTTTTGTGTTTCACCGAGAGGAGTAAAGTCTCGTCATCGCGAGCGAATGGCTCGGAACCATCGAGGACGACAATAACTGCATCGGCTTTGTCCAGATGCTGGCGCGTGAAGTCGATCCCCATGCGTTCAATTTGATCCTCCGTCTCGCGGATGCCGGCGGTATCTCCGACCACCACCGGTAGGCCGTTTAAATTGATTGACTCCTCAATTACATCACGGGTGGTGCCAGGTAGCGGCGTAACGATCACCCGATCCTCGCCAAGCAGGGCATTGAGCAAACTGGATTTGCCCACGTTCGGCCGCCCACAGATGCACACCCTAGCGCCTTCACGAAAGAGCCTTCCCCAATCGTAAGTTGCTGAAATATCATTGATCGTCAGCCGCAGAGTATTAATTTTTTCGAGCAGCTCATGGTGCCGCAGAAGCTCTATTTCCTCTTCAGGGAAATCGATCGCGGCTTCCACTTGAACCAAAACATCGAGCAGCGCTTCGCGCAACTCGTTAACGCGCTGCGACAGCGCGCCGCCGCTTTGATTGAGCGCCAGCGCCGCGCTCTTGTCGGTGCGCGCGCGGATCAGATCCAGCACTGCTTCTGCTTGCGTAAGATCGAGCCGCCCGTTGAGAAAGGCGCGCTTGGTAAATTCTCCCGCCTCCGCCTGGCGCGCGCCTTCAGTTAGGATCAACGCCAAAATCTGCTTTACCACAAATGCGCCGCCATGACAGTGAATTTCGACGACATCCTCGCCGGTGTAGCTGCGAGGATTGCGCATAATCGTGAGCAAGACTTCATCGAGCACTCGGCTACAGCGCGGATCGCGAATCTGGCCATGATAGAGCCGGTGCGATTTAAGCTGGCCAGTGCTGTCTTGGCGCATGCGATGAAAAATTCGCGCGGCGATTTTTTCCGCATCCATTCCGCTGATGCGAACAATGGCCACCCCGCCTTCGCCGGGCGGCGTCGCAATCGCGGCTATGGTGGT
>Ga0075418_10008251_pt1 | contig 11688 bp, 14 predicted proteins | sample SoiMetdeltSBSDD2_FD_81776 | JGI IMG/M metagenome (GOLD analysis project Ga0075418, IMG submission 81776) | Bulk soil microbial communities from a Populus tree surrounding site in Tennessee, USA - Soil MetaG P. deltoides SBSDD2 | ecosystem: Environmental > Terrestrial > Soil > Tree plantation...
CGAGATGTGGAACGGCTCCGTGTGCGTGACGGTGGCGACGGGGATGAGGCCGATGTGGCTGGTCGCCGGCGCCACTCGGGACGCGATTAGCACCGCGTCGGGTCGGCCTGCCAGCCAACGCGGCTCGATCTCGGGGCGGCGACGGCGTTGAGGGGTGAGCGCGTCGTCGAATGTCACGAAGTCGAGCAGTCCGCGTTCGGCGGTGGTGGCCAGGCCGGCCCAGTATCGGCCGCTGGTCACGGGCTGAAGGTCAGGCGTGCGCCGCCACGCTTCGGGGTGCCAGCCGTAGCCGTCAAGTGCGACGGCAACGTGCAGATGCTCGGTCATGCCAGGGCCTTCTGAAAGGCGAGCGGGTAGACCTCGCCCTCGGCGGGCAGTGGCTCGGTCAGCCGGACGTATCCGGACGAGAGGTAGAGCGCCTCGGCCTCGGGCTGGCGGTCACCCGTCGTCAAATACACGCTCCGATAGCCGCGGGCAACGATCTCGGCCTCGAGTTCGGTCAGCAATGCCTTGGCGTGGCCTTGGCGGCGATAGCGGCTGTCGGTCCAGATGCGCTTGAGCTCGGCGGTGGAGTCGTCGAAGCGGCGGAACGCGCCGCCGGTGACGGGTTGGTCGGCCAGAAGCCCGATGAGCAGACCGCCGCCGGGCGGTGCGAACTCGTCGGCCGGATACCCGCGCAGCCATTTGGATACCGCGTCCTGCGTGGCGCCGTAGCGAGTGGCGTACTCGACGGCGAGCTCGGCCAGCAGCGGCGCGGCCAGCGGGTCGTCCTGGCTGACTGCCACAAAGCGCAGCTGGTTCACGGCGGGCACGGTCATCACCTAAATGTCTAACGCGCGTCGGCGGGCCGCATTCCAAAGCCGCCGATTCGATCAGGGAGATCGGAAATATCCGCAGGTCGTAACGGCAGGCAATTATCCTTCGGCAATGGCATCAACTGTGTCAGGAAAGGTCGCGATCGTTACCGGCGGCGCGTCAGGCATCGGCGCCGCATTGTCGACCAAGCTGTCGCAGGGCGGCGCCGAGGCCTGGATCGCCGATCGGCAGATCGGCCGGGCGGAGGAATTGGCGCAACAGCTCAGCGGCGGTGGCGCAAAGGCGCGCGCGATCGAGCTCGATGTGCGTGACTATCCATCGGTTGAACGCGCCGTCGCCGAGGTGGTGAAGCAATCGGGGCGGATCGACTACCTGTTCAACAACGCCGGCATCGGGGTCGCCGGCGAGGTCGACTCATACGGCCTCGATGACTGGAACGACGTCTTCGACGTGAACCTGCGTGGTGTGGTGCACGGCATCCAAGCGGTCTAGCCGATCATGATCCGGCAGCACTCCGGTCACATCGTGAACACGGCCTCCATGGCCGGGCTGACCATTACTGTGAGCCCGGCGAGCTACACCGCCACCAAGCATGCGGTCGTCGCGATTTCGAGGTCGTTGCGAGTGGAGGCCGAACGTCACGGCGTGCGGGTCTCGGCGCTTTATCCCGGCGTTATACGCACTCCGATCCTCACAGGCGGCGAGTACGGACGAATCAACGTGCCCGGTGTCAGCCGTGAGGACCTCCTCAAATCCTGGGAGCGGTTGCGGCCGATGGCACCCGAGAAGTTCGCCGAGCGTGTCCTTCGTTCCGTGTTGCGAAATGACGCGATCATCGTCGTGCCGGCGTGGTGGAAGGCGTGGTGGTACCCGGAGCGGCTCTCGCCGGCGCTGTCGCTGCGGCTCGCGAAAGCGATGCTCAAGCGCAAGCGTGAACTGGAGTCCACCACACTTCCGCGCCAAACTTGACACGTGTAAAGTTTGGCCGCATGGACAACATCCGGGGCAAGACCATCGCGATCACCGGCGCCGCCCGCGGCATCGGCTACGCCACCGCCAAGGCACTGCTGGCTCGCGGCGCCCGCGTGGTGATCGGCGACCGTGACGTCGCGCTGCAGGAATCGGCCGTCGCCGACCTCACCAAGCTGGGCCCGGTCTCGGGCTACCCGCTCGACGTCACCGACCGGGAGTCGTTCGCGACGTTCCTCGACAAGGCGCGCACCGACGGCGGCGGCCACATCGACGTCCTGATCAACAACGCCGGTGTGATGCCGATCGGCCCGTTCCTCGACCAGTCCGAGCAGGCGATCCGATCCGCGATCGAGGTCAACCTGTACGGCGTGCTCGCCGGGTGCCAGCTGGCGCTGCCGGACATGGTCGCGCGCCGCAGCGGCCACATCATCAACATTGCGTCGCTGTCCGGTCTGATCCCGGTTCCCGGTCAGGTGGTCTATGTCGGCGCCAAGTTCGGGGTGGTGGGACTGTCTGCCGCGCTGGCCGACGAGATGGCGCCGCACGGTGTGGAGGTGTCAGTCGTGATGCCGCCGTTCACCAACACCGAACTCATCTCGGGCACCAAGAGCAGCGGTGCGATCAAGCCGGTGGAGCCAGAAGACATCGCCGCAGCGGTGATCAAGACGCTCGAGAAACCCAAGACGCATGTGGCGGTTCCTACGCCGCTGCGGTTCACCGCCCAGGCCGCGCAGATGCTGGGACCGCGCGGAAGGCGTTGGCTCAACAAGCGTTTGGGGCTCGACAGCGTGTTCCTGGACTTCGACGTCAATGCCCGACAGAGCTATGAGCAGCGTGCGCAGGCCGCACAGGGTGTCGTCGAAGGATCCGACAAGGACTAACTGTCGAACTCCGGCAGCGGATCGCCCATACGGTAGGCCTCGATCGCGTCGAGGTGCTCCAAGATCGCATCGGGCTCGAACTGGTAGCCCTCGCGAGAGCCGATGAAAACCAGATAGATCCAGTCCGGCTCGGTTTCATGAATCCAGATTGTCGTTGGATGGCCTTCGTAATCGTCGCTGTTGTCGGATGACGGTTCGTACACCCACGCGACGCCGCGCTCGTCGGAGTTCTCCTCATCAAATGTCCAACCGCGCTGCGTTACTAGCTCGTCGAATGCCTCCAAGACGTCGGCTAATTCGACCTCATCCGTCAGGTCGTCGAGAACTTCTTGGGGTACCCAATTCGCGTCCCGGGTCGCCCGCCGCTTGTTGCGGCGGTTCTTTTTCGCCTCGGTCCGCCGCGACACCTAGCTCAAAGCCTGGTCGAGATCGCCGATCAAATCCTCAGTTCCCTCCAGCCCCACCGAGATTCGCACAACTCCGTCGCCAAGCCCGATCGCCGCACGCCCTTCCGGGCCCATTGCCCGGTGTGTCGTCGTGGCCGGGTGCGTGATCAGCGACTTGGAATCGCCCAAGTTGTTGGAGATGTCGACGATCCGCAATTTGTCGAGCACCTCGAACGCACGGTCCTTGGTGCCGCCCTTGAGCTCGAACGTGACAACCGTTCCGCCGCCCGTCATCTGCCGCTTGGCCAAGTCGTACTGCGGGTGCGACTCCAGGAACGGATAGCGGACCCAGCTCACGGCGGGGTGCTTCTCCAGAAACTCCGCGATGCGCTGCGCCGCCGTGTTCTGGTGTTCGACCCGCACCGCCAGCGTCTCCAAACCCTTGAGCAGCGTCCACGCGTTGAACGGGCTCAGCGCAGGACCGGTGTGCCGCATCAATTTCTGCACCGGCTCGTCGATGTATTGCTTGTCACCGAGAATCGCGCCGCCGAGCACACGGCCCTGTCCGTCGATGTGTTTGGTGCCTGAATACACCACCACGTCGACGCCCAGCGGGAAGCCCTGCTGCAGGATAGGCGTGGCAAAAACGTTGTCCAGCACCACTTTTGCACCCGCGGCATGGGCGAGGTCACATACCGCGGCGATATCGACCAACGACTGCATCGGGTTGGACGGCGTTTCGAAGAACACCGCCTGAGTGGGTACAGACAGCGCCTCTTCCCACTGCGACAACTCGTCGCCATCGACGAAGACCGTCTCAATGCCCCAGCGCGGCAGGATCTCACTGCACACCACGAAGCACGACCCGAACAGGCTGCGCGCGGCCACCAACCGGTCGCCCGCGGCCAATAACGCCCCTAGCGACGTGAACACCGCCGCCATGCCCGTCGCTGTCGCGAAGCACGCAGGCGCGCCTTCGATCAGCCGCAGCCGCTCCTCGAACATCGAGATCGTCGGGTTGCCGTACCGGGAGTACACGTAGCGGTCGATGTCGCCCGTGAACGCCTTCTCCGCCTCGGCCGCCGACGAGTAGACGTAGCCCGACGTCAGGTACATCGCCTCAGCGGTCTCCTCGAAACCCGACCGCAGCAGGCCGCCGCGCACGCCGATGGTGGCCTGGCTGACCCCGTCGGGTAGCTCGGCGGGCTTGCGCACCGATGGCACTTCGTTCGAGCTCATGACTCGACTCCCGCTCGCTCCGGTCCTCGCTCGTTCCTCGCTGCGATCCTCACTCGCGGTCGTCTTCGGGCGCTCATGACTGCTTCCAGGGCAGGCCGACCGCTTTCCATCCGGTGCCGCCGCGGTGCCTCTGCTCGTTGAGGTTGCCCTCGAAGCCGTCCAGCACGTTGTAGGACGGGGCGATACCGGCGTCGGTCGCCGCCTCGGCCGCGCCGATCGACCGGTTGCCCGACCGGCACAGGAACACCACCGGCCGCTCACCGGGCGTTACACCCGCGGATTTCAAGTCGTCGACGAAGTTGTCGTTGTGCTTTCCGTCGGTCGTGTTCCACTCGACGTACACCACGTCACGCTGCAGCGAAGAAAGATCCGGCACCCCGACGAACCGCCATTCGGCGTCCGTGCGGCAATCGACCAGCACGGCCTCGGGATCGTCGCTCAGCAGCTTCCAAGCCTCCTCAGGCGTGATGTCTCCCGCGTAGCTCACGATCGGAAGTCTTCCACAGCTAGTTGGGACCGGTCGAACAGACCTTCCATGCTCCGTCCTCGCGCACGAACGTCATTGCGACACCGGTTTTGGTGTCTGGCGCCTTGTCGAAATGATAGGTCACCTTGGCGGTGGCGCGGTCGCCGTCGATCTTCACATCAGTGACGTCGTCGACGAACCGCTCCCCTCGTTTGGCAACTGAATCCCGTTGCCGGGCAAGGACATCGGCCTCCACACCTTGCTGGTCACGACAGGTGTAGCTGCGGAAGTCGGCGTAGTTCTGCCGTTGCAGCGCATCGTTCTGGCCGACGGCGGCCCGGCCGACCTGCTGATCCTCCGGCGGGTCGTTGTCGCCGAAGATGTTGAACAGCCCGATTGCGATCACGACGAGCACAATGATTGTCAACGCGGCGAGGAACGGCGCCATCGTCGGCCGGTCGGCCGCGGAATCGGAAGGTTCGGTCACCAGAGTTTGCGCAGGGCTGCCGACACCCGCCGGGCCCGGTCTCGCGCCACGATCGGGTCCGGGGCTGTGGCCAGCGCCACCCCGAGCCGCCGCCTGCCGGCTGTCTCGTCGGGCCGGTCGAACAGCCGCACATCGCTCTCGGCGACGGCCAGCGCTTCGCCGACCAAGCGCAGGTCGACGTCGTGATTGCCGGTCGACTCGGCCCCTGCATAGAGGACTTCCGCCGCGGCGGGCGAGATCATGATGGTGTCCACGGTCAGCCCGAGGATCGCCCGGGCGTGCAGCTCGAACTGCGAAAGCCGTTGGGAGCGCAGCGTCACCAGTCCGCTGTCGTATGGCCGCGGCCGGACGTCGGCGAAGTACACCTCATCGCCGCGCACCAGTAGCTCCACCCCGAACACGCCGCGCCCGCCGAGCGAGTTGACGATGCGCGCCGCGATCGACTTCGCCGCATCGAGCGCGACGGGCGACATCTGCTGCGGCTGCCACGACTCGAGCACGTCGCCGTCGGCCAGCCGGTGTCCGATCGGTTCGCAGAAGTGCACTGCGGGACCCGACGGTCCGGTCGTACGGACCGTGAGCAGCGTGACCTCGAAGTCGACGTCGACGACCGTCTCGGCCATCACCCGGCTATGCGGAATGCGGCCGGCGGCGATGGCGCGATGCCAGGCCGGTTCGACGTCGTCGGCCCGCACCAGCACCGACTGGCCGTCACCCGGCGCCGCCGCGATCGGCTTGACGACCAAGGGGAAACCGGCGTGCTCAGCGACCGCGGTCAGCTCCTCCACCGATCCGGCGAACCAGAACGGCGCGGTGGGCAGGCCGAGCTCGTCGGAGGCCAGCCGGCGCAGGCCCTCCCGGTCGATGGACAGCCGCGTGCTGCGCGGCGTCGGAAACACCTCGATGTTCCCGCGCTCGGCGACGGCGATCAGCGCGTCGGCCGCGATGACGCCCGCCTCCGCGACGACGTAGCGCGGGTTCTCCTTCTCGATGAGCGCGGTCAGCTCCTCGGCGTCGTTCATCTTGATGACGGCGGCGCGGTCGGCCACGCCGTGCGCCGGGGCGTCCGCATAGCGGTCGACGGCGATGACGTCGGCGCCGAGCCGCTGGAATGCCAGCGCCAGTTCGCGGCTCAATTCGCCGGAGCCAAGCAGCATCACGGTGGAACCCGTGGGCGCCGTGGAGGTGTCGTCGACGACCGGTTCGGGTCCGGTCGCTTCTTCCGTTGTTTCACTCATCGCGCGTCCCAGCCTGCCAGATGGTCAGCCCAGTCGGACGTCGATGTAGCACCACCGCCAGTCCTCCCCCGGCTCGGCGGAGCGCATCACGGGATGACCGGTGGCATGGAAATGTTCGCTCGCATGTTGGTGTGGGCTGGAGTCGCAGCATCCGACGTGGCCGCACGTCAGGCACATACGCACGTGCGCCCACGTGGTCTCACCGAGCTCGTCGCACTCCTGGCATTTGCCGGGTGTGAGCGGCTCAGGCTCGACCGGGGATTGCGCGTCGGCAGCGAGGTGTTCGCATGTATCGGCGACCGCTGGGGCGTCGGCGTCACTCCGGCGTGATCTCCTCAGCATGATGACCAAGGATAGGAGGTCGGTGTGGGTGCCTCACTGCTGGCGGTACTGGTGGTGTCGGTCCTGTTGGCCGCGGTGGCCAGGCACTACGACGTGTCGGCCCCGCTGGCGCTGGTGGTCGCGGGCCTGCTGGCCGGCCTGATCCCCGGCTTCAAGCAGATCGAGCTGGACCCCGAACTTGTGCTGTACGTGCTGCTGCCGCCGCTGCTCTGGTCGGCCGGGCTGGAAAGCAGCTACGTGGCGCTGCGGCGCAACATCCGGCCGATCGGGCTGCTGGCGGTCGGCCTGCCGCTGGCGACGACGTTTGCGGTCGGTTTCGTGGCCTACAAGACCGTGCCCGAGCTGACGGTCGCGGCGGCGTTGACGCTCGGCGCGATCGTCGCTCCGCCGGATGCGGTGTCCGCGACCGCGGTCGGGCGCAAGCTCGGGCTGCCGCGCCGGGTGATGACGTTGCTCGGCGGCGAGAGCCTGCTCAACGACGCCACCGCGCTGACCGCGTACAAGGTGTCGTTGGCCGCAGCTATCGGGACGGCCGCGACTTGGCGCAGCGGACTGGCGACCTTCGCGCTGGCTGCGGCCGGCGGCGTCGTGGTGGGTTTCGCACTGGGCATGATCACCGCGTTCATCCGGTGGCGGCTCGACGATCCTTTGGTAGAAAGCGCGCTGGGCCTGGTCGCGCCGTTCATCATCTACCTCGCCGCCGAGGAGATTCACGGCTCCGGCGTACTCGCGGTCGTCGTCGCCGCGCTGCTTCTCGGCCAGAAATCCACCAGGGCCGGATACGCCACCCGGCTGCAGGACAACGCGGTGTGGAAGGCCCTGACACTGATTCTCGAGTCGTTCGCGTTCCTGATGATCGGCCTGCAGTTGCCGACGGTGGTGGGCGAGCTGGAGGGCATCACCGCGAAGGTGATCGCGATCTCGTCCGTCGCGGTATTGGCGACGGTGATCCTGGTCCGAATCGTCTGGGTGTTCGTGTTCGCATACCTGCCGCGTGCCCTGTTTCCACGCATCCGTGATCGCGAACCGGCGCCGACGCCTGCGCAGGTGTTCGTCGTCGCATGGGCAGGCATGCGCGGGGTGGTATCGCTGGCGGCGGCGTTCGGTGTTCCGTTGACGACGATGTCGGGTGCGCCGTTTCCGGGACGTCCGCAGCTGGTGTTCCTTACCTTCGTGGTCGTGATCGGCACGCTGTTGTTGCACGGGCTGACGCTGCCGTGGCTGATCCGGCGGCTCGGCGTGCAGGGCGACGAGGCCCGCACCGACGCGATTGCCGCGGCCGCCGCACAGGACAAGGCGGCGCGGGCCGCGGCCGAGCGGCTCGACGAGCTGCTGGCCGAGGAAGAGGTCACCGACGTGCACGAGCGAGCTGCAGATGTGTTGCGGGGCTGGAACACTCGCAGGCGCAATTCGGCGTGGGAGCGGTTGGGCCGCGATGCCGAGGAGATCGGCGAAAGCCCGGCAGCGGCGTTCCGGCGATTGCGGCTGGAGATGCTGGCGGCCGAGCGCGCGGCGTTCATCGCCGAACGCGACAGCGGTCAGATCGACGACGAAGTGCTGCGCGAAGTCCTGCGCGGGCTCGACCTCGAAGAGGCGACACTGAACCGTGGCTGAATCGCGAATGATCGACACCGTGCTGGGATCGGTGCGGGTGCAGGTCCGGGGCACCGGCGAGCCGATGATGTTCTGGCCCAGCTTGCTGATGACGGGCGACATGTGGGCCGCGCAGGCCGATCATTTCGGTAACGAGCACCAGGTGATCCTCGTCGATCCTCCGGGCTTCGGCGCAAGCGAAAAGCTCACGGCGCCTTTTACTTTCGATCAGTGTGCGCGCTGCATCGTCGACATCCTCGACGGCCTCGACCTGCAGCGTACGCACTTCGTCGGGAACTCTTGGGGCGGCATGATCGGCGGGACTTTCGCGGCCACCTATCCCGATCGCATCGGCAGCGCGGTGTTGATGAACTGCACCGCGTCGCCGGCCGGCACACGGCAGAAGATCGAGTACGGCCTCCTGTTGCGGATGGCCGGCCTGCTCGGCGGGATCCGGCCGCCGCTGACCCGATCGGTGCTCAAGGCGTTCCTCGGCCCGACGACGTTCACGACACGGCCCGATGTCGTGGCGTTCGTCCGCGACACGGTGCAGCGCGTCGACCTGCGCTCTGGCGGCTGGGCGGTGCGCAGCGTGGTGCCGCGCCGTCCCGACCAGCGCGCGCTGCTGTCGAAGGTGACGACGCCGGTGTTGGTGGTCGCCGGTGTCGAGGATGCGACGTTCCCGTTGCCCGAGACGATCGCGATGGCCGAGGCGATCCCCAATGCGGCCATCGCCGTGCTCGAAGGGGTAGCGCATCTGGCTGCGCTGGAGAACCCTTCGCTTGTCAACAAGCTGATCGGGGAGTTTGTGTTTCGCGGGTAGCGTCGATTCATGACCCAAGCACCCGAGCTGCCGCCGCTGCATATGCGGCGGGTCGCGTTCGATCCGACCCCAGCGCTCAGCGAGATCCGCGAGACCGACGGTGTGCGCACCATGGTCAATTCGTTCGGCATGACGGTGTACCTGGTCACCCGGCACGAGGACATCAAGGACGTGCTGTCTGACCACGAACGGTTCTCCAACGGCCGCCCGCCTGGTTTCGTTCTGCCCGGCGCGACGGAGATCCCCGAGGAGGAAGTGACCAGCGCACGGTCAGGCAATCTATTGAGCCTCGACCCGCCGGAGCATCAGCGGTTGCGGCGCATGCTGACCGCCGAATTCACCATCCGGAGGATGAAGCTGCTCGAGCCGCGCATCGCCGAGATCGTCGACGCGCAATTGGAATCGATGGAAAAGGCCGGACCCCCAGTCGATTTGGTTACGAACTTTGCGTTGCCGATCCCGTCACTGGTGATCTGCGAGCTGCTCGGTGTGCCGTACGACGACCGCGACGACTTCCAGCAGCGCAGCGCCAGCCAGCTCGACCTGTCCATTCCCATTCCCGAGCGGCTGGAATTGCAGCGCCAGAGCCGTGCCTACATGCGCTCACTGGTCGAGCGGTCACGCCAACAGCCCGGCGAGGACATCCTCGGCATGCTGGTGCGCGAACACGGCGAAGAGCTGACCGACGACGAACTCATCGGCATCGCAAGCCTATTGCTGCTCGCCGGCCACGAGACGACGTCGAACATGCTGGGCCTGGGCACGCTGGCACTGCTGCGCCATCCCGACCAGCTGGCCGCGGTGCGCGACAACCCGGATGCGATCGGACCCGCCGTCGAGGAGCTGCTGCGCTGGCTGTCGATCGTGCACACCGCGATTCCGCGGATCACCACCACCGACGTCGAGATCGCCGGCGTGCCGATTCGGGCCGGAGAGCTGGTGTTCGCGTCGCTGCCGTCGGGCAATCGCGACCCGGACTTCATCGATTCGCCCGAGCTGCTCGACATTCGTCGGGGCGCGCCAGGGCATCTGGCGTTCGGCCACGGTGTGCACCACTGCCTGGGCGCCCCGCTGGCACGCATGGAGATGCGGATCGCGTTCCCGGCGTTGCTGCGCCGTTTCCCCGCGCTGGCGCTGGCCGAAGACTTCGCCGACGTGCCCTTCCGGTCATTTCACTTCATCTACGGGTTGAAATCGCTGGAGGTGACATGGTGAAAGTCGTGGCTGACCGAGACGTGTGCATCAGCGCGGGAAACTGCGTGATGGCCGCCAGCGCCGTCTTCGATCAGGACGACGACGGGATCGTCGTGCTGCTGGTCGACGAGGTGCCCGAGGGGGAAGAGGACCACGTTCGTGAGGCCGTAAGGCTTTGTCCGTCACAGGCTTTGCGGATGGCAGACTAATCGTCACGGTCGATGTCGATGACGCCAGCCCGCGCCAACAGCAGCAGGCTGACCACCAACACCCACACCGGAAACGCCAGTACGAGCCACATCGTGATGTCGCTAGCGACCAGAAGTCCGACCGCGGCAAGGTAACTCACCGCGACCAGCCACCGCGGCATCAGTCCCGTCTTCAGCCAGATGGTCGCCAGCGAGATCATGAACACCGCCGCCATCCGCAGCGCATAGGTCTTCGAGACAGTCAACAACACCATCTGCCCAAACGTCGCCACGTCGGGATCACCTACCGCACGGCTGCGCTCCAGACCCGCACCCACCCCGGCCGCAACGAACATCATCGCGAGGAACAACAGCCCGCTGCCCACGAATACCGTCGAGAAGAACTTGTCCTCGTAGCGCCCGAGCCCGTCGCGCACCACCCCCATGAACCACAGGAACGCGATGCCCGCGAACGGCATGATCGTCGCTGCGATTTTGAGATTCGTGCTGCCGGTCTGCAGCCACTGCGCGCCCGGCTCTTCGCCCTTCGGTAGCGCCAGCCGGATGAGGACCAGCGCGGTGGCGAACAACAGCGCGAACAGCACACCGGCCACCGCCGCCGCTCGCGGCGTCGACAACCGGCTGGGTTGACGTTCAGTCACGCCGTCATCGTGGCACGGCTACGGCTGGCCGGGGAGCAATCTGATCATCAACCCGTTCGCCTCCGCGAGCACGTTGTCCTCCGGATCATGCAGCGATGCGTTGACGAACGCCTTGCGGCCCTCGGCCTCCCGCACCCAGCCACGCGCGGTCAGCGGCGTGTCGATCGGCGTCACCTTCCGGTAGTCGACGTGCAGGAAGGCGGTGCGGCTGATCGGCCGCCCTGCCGCATGGATGACCATGCCGAACACCGAGTCGAACAGCAGCGGCAGCACGCCGCCGTGCACCGCGTAGTTTCCGCCGACCGAGAACCGGCTGAACTGCACGCTCAATTCGACTCCATCGGGTTCGAACCTGGTCACCCGATACGGCGGCATCAGCAGGCTGCCCGCCCCCGGCAGCG
>Ga0075418_10008256_pt1 | contig 11681 bp, 10 predicted proteins | sample SoiMetdeltSBSDD2_FD_81776 | JGI IMG/M metagenome (GOLD analysis project Ga0075418, IMG submission 81776) | Bulk soil microbial communities from a Populus tree surrounding site in Tennessee, USA - Soil MetaG P. deltoides SBSDD2 | ecosystem: Environmental > Terrestrial > Soil > Tree plantation...
CCTAGAGGCCGTCGCTGCTAACTGCGCAATTTCAACGTAACAAAGTATTCAAACGCTTGTCAACGATTGGTGCATGGCCGCTGGCCCGGAAGGCAGAAGGCAGTAGGCAGAAGGCAGTAGGCAGAAGGCAGTAGGCAGTAGGCAGAAGGCAGAAGGCAGAAGGCAGTAGGCAGAGGGCAGTAGGCAGAAAGCAGAAGTTTCGTAGTCTTCCGAATGAACAGAGAGGCATTGCTTTCTGCCGACTGCCTTCTGCCGACTGCCTTCTGCCTTCTGCCTACTGCCGATTGCACGGCGCTGTCCGGGCCTTTAGTATTCTCCTCAGGAGTCATTATGCCGAGGCTTAAGGGTATGACCATCGCAAGTGAACAACCCGGGAACTTGTTTGAGGAGGGCGAACCAACAGCCGCTCAGGCGAGCGACGAGGAATCAAAGGAGAGACCGCTTGCTGATCGCATGCGACCGCGAACGCTCAATGATCTGGTGGGTCAGCAGAAGATAGTCGGGCCCGGCCGCGCCCTTCGCAAAATGATTGAAGAGGACCGCCTGCAGTCGCTCATCTTCTGGGGTCCGCCCGGGACAGGCAAGACCACACTGGCGCGAATCATCGCTGATCAAACCTCAGCTCGCTTTGTGTCGTTTAGCGCAGTATCTGCCGGGATTCGGGAGGTTCGCGCAGTGATGTCCGAAGCCGACGAGTACCGCCGCCGGCTCGGGAAAAAAACGGTCGTGTTTATTGACGAAATACACCGTTTTAATAAGGCTCAGCAGGACGCGTTTCTGCACTATGTCGAGAGCGGGGGGATAACCTTGATAGGCGCCACCACCGAGAACCCTTCTTTCGAAGTGAACTCGGCGTTGTTGTCGCGTTCGAAGGTGATGGTACTCGAGCCGCTGACGACCGATGACGTAGTGTCTATCCTTCGGCGAGCGTTGGCAGATACGGTTCACGGACTCGGCGAGCTGCGCATCGATTTGGGTGAAGACGTGCTCCGTGCGATTGCCATTTATGCGTCAGGCGATGCCCGAGTCGCGCTCAATACTCTTGAGCTCGCTGTATCAATTGCGGAGGTCGACTCGATCGGAGCGAGAGTAATTACCGAGGACGTGCTGCGCGAAGCAATGCAGCGCGCGGCTATCAGGTACGACAAAGCGGGTGAAGAACATTTCAATCTGATATCGGCCTTTATAAAGTCAATTCGGAACTCCGATGCCGATGCCGCGGTCTATTGGTTGGCTCGAATGGTAGAAGCGGGCGAGGACCCGCTGTACATTGCGCGCAGGCTGGTTGTACACGCGTCGGAAGACATCGGGTTGGCAGACCCGATGGCATTGGTTGAAGCGGTCGCCGCAATGCAAGCGGCCCACTTCGTCGGATTTCCTGAAGCCAAGCTGGCTTTGACACAAGCAACCCTGTACCTGGCGACAGCCCCCAAATCGAATTCGGTTCTCGAGGCTTATATGGCCGCACAAAAGGACGCGGTCGAGACTGAACGCGAGCCGGTTCCTTTGCACTTGCGGAACGCAACGACTGGTTTGATGAAGGGCCTCGGTTATGGGGAAGGCTATCAGTATGCGCACGAGTTTGAGTCGGGGAGGGCTGAGCAAATGGACTGCCTACCTGACGGCTTAAAAGGACGGAAGTATTACAAGCCTTCAAAACGCGATCGCACGGGCCCTGAGAACGGAGATCAATAAACGCTGCCTTTGTGAGGCCTAAGTGTTTGAAAAATACACAGAGAAGGCGCGACGCCTGATATTCTTCGCCCGCTACGAGGCAAGCGAGCTTCGCAGTCAGGCAATTGAGCCTAATCACCTACTCCTGGGACTTGTTAGGGAAGATAAGCAATTATTCACTCGATTCAATCTCACGACCCTTTCACTCGATACGTTAGTGCGCAGGATCCGAGAAACCGCAGGCCAAGGGGCAAAGCTTTCGGCGTCGGTGGATATACCGCTTTCGAGCGAAGCAAAACGCGTACTGAGCTATGCGGCGGACGAATCCAATAAGCTGAATCACTCATATATTGGTACAGAGCATCTGTTGCTTGGACTCTTGCGCGCTGAAGAAACCACTGCCGCCGAGCTACTGAGTGAGTATGGACTCTCCTTCAACATTGTCCGTAATGCGTTAAGCGGAGCTACTGGAACAACCAAACCCAGTAAGCCCGATTACGTAGAAGAAATGCGTGGATTGGCGGCGGAGGCGCGTGAGCTAAGCGCCGCGTTAGTCAAAAAAGCCGAGCGTATTGAAGCGATTTGTGATCAGCTAACTGAAAACTCATCGGATCAGAAAGGGGATGGTAGTTAGAGATGTTGGTTGTGTCCCCGGTACCTTGCTCCTACACATTTGGTTCAGGAGTTATCAATGACCGAGGTCGTCGTTTCGTCGATTGGTTACTTAAGGCAGCAGATAACCGCCGGCGCCCACACGTTTATCGCCGATGAGCCTCAAGACGCCGGAGGCGGCGATGCGGGCCCCGATCCGTATTCGTTATTGCTCGCGGCGCTTGGAGCCTGCACCGCGATGACTCTGCAGATCTACGCTCGGCGAAAAGCATGGCCTCTTGAGAAGGTTACAGTGAGGCTGCGGCATTCCCGTATTCATGCGCAGGACTGCGGCGACTGCGCTACCACCCAGGGTCGAATCGACCAGATCGAACGACACATTACGCTGGCTGGGCCGCTTGACGCTGAGCAGCAGGCGCGATTGCTCGAGATCGCACAGCACTGTCCGGTGCACAAGACGCTCACGTCTGAAGTGTCAATTAGGGATTTCTTGAATTGATGCTTCGGCGTCACAACTCGCGGCGCGAGCGCTTCGGCCTTTAGAAGAGTTGCGTACTTTTTCGAGAGGGACTCGAATAGCTCCCGAGACCGATTGATTGCGAGTTTTGGCGAGCGTAGTATTCGCGCATCTGGGATAACGAGGTGAGTCATGTTTTGCCCCACTTGTGGAAGGGATAATCTAAAAGAACAAAAGTTCTGCGCTTCGTGCGGGACTAACCTTGAGGCAGTGTCTCAGGTGCTCTTTGGAAAAGAGACCAACTTCTTCACGAGGATAGATACGGGGCTCGATCAATTCACCGCGCGATACGCGGAGCGTGTTTTCAAAGATGCCCCGTCACTTGCCGCCGATCGGACTGTCGGCAATTCATGGAAACTCCTCGGCAAGGGCGTTTTGACGTCGTTCATGGATATTTTCCTGGCTGTGATTCTATGGAACTTTTTTAGTTTGAGGTTTCATCTCCTGCTGTTTTCGACACCATTTAGACTACTCTCCGAGAGAAGCCAGCGTCAGAAAAAGGCCAGGGACGCGCCTGATATTGACGCCCCGCTCCGCTTACCAGAGAGCGGACCGGAAAGATGGATATCCGGCGCGCCAAGTGTTAGCGAGCATACAACTGATATTCTTAAAGGCTATCGGACTCCCACTCAAAAACAGTCCGATGAGAGACAAGGATGAAGGCGAAGACAACGGATACGGCTGTGAGCATTGGACTCCGAGCAAAAACCGGAAGAGCCATTGCGGTAGTTTTGGGTGGCCCGATTGATGCGCCTCAAGTATTGAAGAGGATGGAAATCAAACTTGCCGACCCCGGCTACCCCGAAACAAGCCAGCCGTATCACGAAGTTCTCGACCTGCCGTGGGACAAAGCACAGACAGCGGTGCGCAAGATCGCTTCGAGAATCGAGAAGAAGGCGGCGAAGGAAATCGCTCGGCTTGTTCGCGAAGCTCAGGCTGAAGGCGCCGTAGTGTGCGGGGTTGGAATTGTGGGCGCCGGTGATCGTAACCTTGAAAAAATTGGCAGCACTCACATTAGAGCGCACGCAGCTGAAGGAGTGCTGTTTCGCGCAGTTCTCGAAACCGGGGCTGCAGCAAACGATCTGCCTAATAAACGGTTTGATGAGCGAGGCCTGGATCAAACGGCCGAGTCGCAACTAAGACTCTCAAGCGCGAAGATCAAGGCTCACCTCAGCGAAATGGGACGCGCCGCGGGCAGCCCGTGGCGGGCGGATGAAAAGGCCGCGGCAACGGCAGCATGGCTGGTTTTGGCAAACCGGCGGGTGAGCTGATCAAACTGACTAACTAATGTCTTTGCAACAGGGCGCATCTCGTCTACACTGCCTCTGACAAAACGAGTCCCTAACTCCGATACCTGATCACTATGTCGAGTCCCATCAAAAAGCGGCTGAGGTTCGACTGCGCGGAGCAGTCCGAAGAACCGAACGGTCAATCTCGCGTGAAAGTAACGCTTACACTTGGACAACTGATCTTTGAGGCAAGCGCTACGGGTGAGTCTGAAAGCGGGAGTCCGTTAAAGGCCGCGGCGGAAGCTACGCTGGAGGCGGTGCAAGGAGCCGCAGCGGATAAGTTTACGTGCTCGTTGGCTGATCTTGATCACGTGAACGCGCTCGGGAAGGATCTGATAGCGGTTCTAGTGAACATAAGATTCCAGGGACGGGATGTGCAGGTGTTTGGCAGTTGTCAGCTTGCGGGTAGCGACATAGACTGCGCGGTGAAGGCGGCGCTAAACGCCACGAATCGCATGTTTGAGCTTGCGATGCGAGAATCGGCGAATTAGTCATTGGTCATTAGGCATTGGTCATTGGTCATTTGTCAGTGTTTACTGGTCATTAGTCAGTGGTCAATGGTCATTGGTCAGTCGCGTTGAATGCCCAAGCTCTCGACCCAGATTGCATGCACTCCTACCCAGACTTCCTCTTCGAGCATTGACCAATGACCAGTGACTAACGACTAGTGACCAATGACTAGTGACCAATGACTAGTGACCAATGACTAACGACCAATGACTAATGACCACATTTGGCGTTCCACTACTGCGTTTTGACAGCGTTTCGTCTACCAACGATGTGGCCAAAGAGCTGGCTGTGTCAGGTGCGAGCGAGGGACTCTGCGTGATCGCCACCGCCCAAACCGCGGGTCGCGGACGCCACGGACGCTCGTGGTCATCGCCCCCAGGCGAAGGGCTTTACCTGTCATTGGTCCTTCGCCCTCAAATAAAAGCCTCGGCGTCTATGTTTATCACTCTTGCCGCGGCCGTTGCAGTCGCCGAGACTCTCCGGCTGGACTTCCAGATCATCGGCGATATCAAATGGCCAAACGACGTCTTGGTTAAGGGACGTAAGATTTGCGGCATTCTTGTCGAGGGCGCGATTGATGGAGACCGGCTACAATACGCAGTAATGGGCATTGGAGTGAACATCGCTCAACGCGGCTTTCCTGAAGAGATAGGGGATGGAGCGACCTCGCTTTTGCTTGAGGCTGATCTGGTTGTTCATCCGGATGACTTTTTAGCCGCGATGCTCCCCCGACTCGAAACCTGGTATGTCACTGCGATGACCAAGCCAGATCGGGTGATTGCGCGCTGGGAAGAACTCTCTTTCTCTGGTCGCGACTGCCGGGTTCGCGTTGAATCTGCGGATACTTCAATTGAGGGAGTGACTCGCGGACTGACCCCTTCCGGGGCGCTGATTGTGGAACTTGCTAGTGGGGAGCGACGGGAAATCGTCTCAGGTGAGGTGAAGATCCGGGCTGTGAATTCTTAAAGCAAAGGATCTCATCCGGCGATCAGCCTCACGATACTTCCGGCGGAGCTAGCCGGGAGATGAGATGAAGTCTGAGAAGCTACAGGGGCGCCGCCCGAAAGAGAAGAATTATGCTCTTAGTTCTTGATGTGGGAAACACAAACACGACGCTTGGGGTTTACGAAGGGACGACGCTAACTCACAGTTGGCGGCTGACGTCTGAGCGCCAACGCACGGTGGACGAGTACGGGATCATGTGCCGCACTCTTCTTCAGCTGGCTGGTCTCGATTCTTCTGCGATCAACGGCATCGCGATCTCGTCGGTAGTCCCGCCGTTAGACTTCACGCTTTACAAGATGTCGGAGGTCTATTTTCACATCCAACCGCTGTTTGTGAATGCGCTGAATGCCGGCATACCGGTGCTGTACGACGATCCGCGTGAAGTCGGAGCCGACCGAATAGTCAATGCGGTGGCTGCTCTTTCCCGCTACGGCAGCCCCTGCATCGTGGTTGATTTTGGGACGGCGACGACCTTCGACGCAATCTCGCGAAATGGAGAGTACATGGGGGGGATCATCTATCCAGGCATCCAAATATCCGCGGACGCGTTGTTCCAGCGCGCAGCGAGATTGCGCAACACCGAGATACGACGCCCTGAACGCTTGATCGGAACCAATCCGACGGCCAGCATTCAATCAGGTCTGTACCACGGAAATATTGCTCTGGTTGACGGTGTGCTCAGGAAGATGGTTGAGGAACTTGGACAGGGGACGCACGTTATTGCGACCGGCGGATTGGCGCCTCTGATCAGCAGAGGTTCTGAAATCATTGAAAGAGTTGACCCGGATATTACCCTCGAGGGGTTGAGAATAATCTACGACCGTCACGCCAACGCTCAACCTTAACAAGAAAGGCCGCGGGCACCGAAGTGCCACGCGGCCAAACTTGATCCCGTTTCGGATCTCTGCGATTTGCGTTCTTAGACCGAGAGATTAACCGCGGTCGAGGTCCCACCATTCGGATTCTTCACAACAACCGAGTGAGTTGAAGGCGACACGAATATATCACGCACTCTCTTGCCGCCCGGCGTGCTCCTGACCTTTTTGGTAACCTGCCAGAAGTCGCCGCTCTGGGTCAAAACAAACGTCTCGGTTCCGTCGACAATCAAGGTCGCTCCGGCAACGACATTCGACCCCGCAGCCTGGAACCGCAGCCCTTTCTTGCGGAACTCCAAACCCACAATCCTTGGAACGACGGTCTGTACCAGACTCGTGCCTCTTATCGGGATGAAGGTCAACAGCGAGTCCGGATCATTGCTCACGATTGTGAAGCCGCTCGTAAAGACGCCGATAGAGGTGGGTGAGAAGGCGATCGTAATAGTCTTCTTCTCGCCAGACTTGATTGTTCCTGTGCCACCTCCGCTGAGCGAGAACGGTGCACGCGGCGGCAATATGCTCGCAATTGTGAGATCAGCTTCGCCGGTGTTAGAGAGTTCGAACATTATTGCTGTGGTGCTCGTCCCGAAATCGACCAGTCCCAGGCTTGTTACGAGGTTTGGAACCGGAGCTCCGGTCCCGTTGCCCGTCAGCGTGATACTGACGATCGGTCTGAGGGGATCGTTGCTTCCAATTGTGAACGATCCGCTCGCGGGACCAATCACCGTCGGCGAGAACCGCACGGTGAGAGTCACGCTCTGAGTGGAAGGTATCGTCAATGGAAGAGCCGGCTTGTTGACAATGCTAAATGGCGCGATGGGATCGGCAATAGAGGAAATAACCAGATCTGCGGCGCCGCCGTTTGTAATCGTGACTGTCCGCGTGTCCGATTGGGTGATTCGCACCGAACCGAAGTCAATCGAGGTCGGTTCGACAACGATCACCGGGGTAACCGGAATTGGGCTCGGCGGTGTTTGGGCGAACGCGATGTTTGATGGCTCCGAGTTCCCGAAATTGTTGAAAGCGAACACCCGGTAGAAGTAAAGCGTGTCGGGAGAAACGGTGGTGTCGCTAAACGTGGTCACGTTTGTGGTGACCGTAGCAACTTCTGCAAAGACGAGTGCGTCGAGGCTTCGCTCGATGCGGAACCCTTGTTCATCACCCGAGTTGTCCTGCCAAGCCAGATCGATTTGTGTCGGCGAAATAGCCGTCGCGGTAAGGTTAGTCGGCGCCGCCGGAGACCGGAGAATAGATGGCGTCAACGAGAACGTAAAATCCCCTGCATCGCCTCCGAAGCCATCCACGACGATAAAGTAGGTTGTCCCGGCAATCAGGTTTTGGAGAATGGTCTCTGGAAAGCCTGGGCCTCCCACGTCTCGACCTATGCAGTTGGCGATCGTCGAACAGTCCGTCGTAAGGTACAGCGAAATGTCGAAATCACCGAAAGGCGTGACAGTGATGTTGTAGAGCTGAGTATCGCCGGGGGTGAACTGATAAACGACATCAGCTCCCCTTGTGGACTGAGTAGAGGTAAAGCAGGATTGCCCAGGGTCTATGTCGTTACCTGCTCCAAATGTAGTGCTTGAAGTCGAGAATGGCAGTCGGCTTGTATCGATCACTGCGGCCGTTGCGCAAGTGACGTTTGAGACAACTCCCCGGCGCAGCGAAAAATGAAAACCGTTTGCCGAGGGATCTTGAATAACGCTATCCACTACGATGAAGTACTGCGTGCCGGCGTTGAGCGTTGTCGCGAGAAACTCGCCCCGGCCAAAACCAACCGCATTGGCGCCCGCTACGCAGGTGCCAACAGGATTGGCGCAGTCGGTCACGATGTAAAGACTCAAGTCGAACCCCGCTGTTGGAGTCGCACCAATTGTGTAGGTATCAGTGGATGACGGCGTGAATGAATAGACCAGATCATTGCCGGCGCCCGGAGCACAGCCGCCGAGCCCTGGGTCGATATTATTTGTAGCCGTAGATAAGGATGCATCTTCGGTGAATGACGAAGCTGAGGGGCTGATTACGGTTGCCTGCGCGCAAGTATCCCCGGCAAATGGGGCTGCAACGGGCGATGCCGACGAGGCTTGCCCGGTTCTCATCAGGCCAGCGGCCCCGAGGATAACCAGCACCATAATTGATAAACCGAGCGGCAACCGCAGCGAGTTAGAATGTCGCGTGAGGATCAAATTAGACTTCATGTATAGCGTCACTCCGTAATGTAATAGCCCAATCGCTTGGCTTGGCACAGATGCAGTTAGCCAACCGAATTGGGGGTTGTGTCCAGCTCCTGCTAATTCATTGAACGTGGGCTTGCGAGAGCCGCATTATATAGGAAGTCAAAGTTGAACGTAAAGGAAGGAAATTGAACTTTACAACGGTAATCGTGCATTGCGCACCTCAGTCGCAAAGGTCGCAGCGGTCTCCTTGCCATATTATGGAGACCCGTGGCAGTCCCGACGACCGAGCGTCACCGTGGCCGGACCACCCGCGCAATCAGCCGTAAATCTTCGCGGCCGAGCTCACCGGTCACCACCAGCGTTATCACATATGCGACCGACAAAGCGATGAGCTGCCCGATAAGCAGCAGTTTAGATTGGGAGGCGAACAATAACGATCCGGTGTAGACCGCACCGGCACACGCCATAATTCGCGCTAACGACAAAATAGACATCACCGCCCTGAACGACTTCCAAAGATACAAACAACCGACAAGCGTTCCCGCCATCATTGAGACCGTCGTTGCCGTTGCAGCTCCCGCGAGTCCGTGCAACGGAATCAAAACAGCATTCAAAGCTGCGCTGAGCGCGAGCGTGGCCAACCCGAGCAAAAGCGAAACTCTCGGTTGTCCGCTGGCTGAGATGATTGTTGTAATAACGTAGAGCAATCCAAAGAACAACATCCCGAACGCCAGTATCCTCAATGCCGAGGTTCCTGCTTGATAGTTCTCGCGGTATATCAACCTCAGAACCCCGCCAGCCGTCGATGAAAACAGCGTCGCGCTCAATGCCATCACCATTAGCGCGTATCGTAGCGTATTGGAAATGTAACTTTGCGTCCGCCGGCGGTCCTCGGCAAATGTGGATTGCGAAACCAGCGGGAAGATTACAAACGTGACCGAAACGATTATCTGGTACGTGAGATTTGCGATATCCATGGCGGCGCTGTAATAGCCCGCGTTCTTGCTTGCGATCGTTGCGTCTTGCGATGACAACGCCTTTATGAGCATCAAGTCGACTCTCTGAAGCAACGTAAGCACAAATGTGAACAACAGGACGTAAGATTGAAACTTGAATAACTGTCCCGCCCGCGCTTCGCCCTTGTGATTGTCCTCACCGGCAATCATCGTCGAGATCACAAGTACGCTAACCGCGGCGAGAGCGAACCCACCCACACTCCCAGTCACTCCGAAACCCAGCCACGCGAGCAGCACAATAAACGCCAGCTTCAAAGTCGAGTAGGTTATGTCCAACCCTGCTTGAATTCCGAAGAGCCTCTTCCCGTTGAAGTAGCCGGTAAAGACCGAGTAGAACGAATAGGCGAGAGTGATCAATGACGCGAGTCGAAGCCAGCCCGTCAGCCGCGGATCGTTCAACAGTGACGCGGTAACAGGCGCAAGCAAGAAGAATCCAAGAGCGGCCGCTCCTCCGACGTAGACTTGCAACCCAAGCGCTTTTCTTTTGATCGCGCCGGCGTTCTCCGGCTCCTGCGAAACATAACTTGAAACCGTCTGATAGGTGCCGGTGACGATGACGGCATTGATGATTGATACCGTGTTGATGACGACTCGGTATAACCCGTAATTCTCCTCGCTGAGCAAATACGTCAAGGTGACAGCAATTCCGTATCCGCTAACCATGAACCAGATCTTGGCGGCGGTTATGTAGATGGTGCCTCGCCCCGCGATCGCAGCGATGTTATCAGTTGATGTTCGAGACTTCGATTCTTCTGTTGCCAGTGGCGTCATGCGTCCTCAAGGCGCGGTTGATGATCGTGCCGTATCGCGAACCGATCAGCGTCCAGTCATAAGCCGCGGCCGTTCGCCGGGCATTCTCCGAGAGCCGACTTCGCAGACTATCATCGCTTAAAACAAGCAACAATTTGTCTTTGAGCTTCAGGTGATTGCCCGCCTCAAAGAGTAGTCCATTCTCACCGTCGACAATTGCCTCGGCAAGCCCTCCGACTCTGGAAGCGATTACTACCCGACCGGCAGCCATTGCTTCGAGACACACGACCGGCGCGCCTTCAGTCCGGCCATCGCTCAGCTGGTGCGAGGGGATCACCAGGGCTTCGCACTCGGAGAGAAGACGACTTCGTTCATCGGCGTTTATCCGGCCGACAAATTGCGCGCTTACGTTACCAGCGCGGGCAAGTTCTTCGAGCGGTTCGCGGCGCTCGCCGTCACCAGCAACGATCAGGCGTACGTTCTCCAGCCCGCTCATCGCGTCCAGCAGCACCTCTAGCCCCTTGATTTCAGTGAGGCGGCCGATGAACAGGATTGTACGAGGCGATCTGTTTGCTGGCGTTGCGGCCGGCTGGGCGGGCACCGCGGTCCCCATTGGAATCACGGATACTTTGTTGGCCGCGTCCGGGTTCAACGCGACTAGCTTTTCTTTCAAGTCAACGCTGACGGTTATGACCCGGCTGCTTCCTCTTATGATAAATCTCGTGATTCGCCAGCCTCCGCGCATTCGAATCAGAAGATGAACTCCGCCAGAGTGTTCGACCACCACGTGCGGTTTTCCTAGCAGTCGGCTAATGACAGCTCCAACAACACCCGAGGGAAGCATCCAGTGCGAACAGATAGCGTCGGTCCGTAGCGCCAAGACCAAAGAGTGCGCGAAAAAGCATACCAGCGAGACCAACGCGACGAGCTTGGTCAGCATACTCGCAGAAGCAAGACCATTCAGATCCTCACCAGCATTGAACGGATCGATGGCTTTTGGCCACAGCGATGCCGACCGTTTCAGCATGAATACGTCAAGCGGCCAGACAGACTTCGAACGGTGTGGTGGCGCAAGGATCGTAATATCGAAATAGGTTGCGAGGCTGCGAGCAAAATCACGAATGTAGCCGCACGTTTCGTCGCCCGGCGAACCAGGAAAGGAACTCGTCAACAACAACAGCTTTGGTTTTTTGCTATGCCTCAAGGTGGAAGCCCTGGGAGTCCAGACATACCTGTTCGCCTGGGCTTTGCGCACC
>Ga0075418_10008259_pt1 | contig 11681 bp, 12 predicted proteins | sample SoiMetdeltSBSDD2_FD_81776 | JGI IMG/M metagenome (GOLD analysis project Ga0075418, IMG submission 81776) | Bulk soil microbial communities from a Populus tree surrounding site in Tennessee, USA - Soil MetaG P. deltoides SBSDD2 | ecosystem: Environmental > Terrestrial > Soil > Tree plantation...
GCTGACCAGCTCGGACGCGGCCCGCATGGGTTACACTCAGGCCCTGGGTTCGATCGTGGATGACGAACCAACCATCAGCATCAATAGCGGCCTGTCCGTGAAGGAAGGGCACACGGGCACGACCAATATGAGGTTCACGGTGACCCTGTCCAACCCGTCCGACCTGCCCGTGACCGTGGATTTCAGCACCGCGGACGGGAGCGCCACAGTTGCCGGCGGCGACTACACGGCCACGTCCGGGACCGTGACGATCAACCCCGGAAACACCACTGGGACAATCGACGTGCCGATCAAGGGCGACCGGGTCGGGGAGTGGGACGAGTACCTCTACGTAAACCTGTCCAACCCGACCGGTGCTGACATCACAAGCGGGAGTGGCTACGGATATATCCAGGACGACGAGCCGAAGATCAGCATCAACTCTCCGGCCGCGATCAAGGAGGGAAACAACGGGACGAAGCTGCTCACCTTCACGGTCACCTTGTCGGTCGCGTACGACCAGCCGGTGACGGTCAACTACGCCACGCACGACTACTCGGCGACGGCGGGGACCGACTACGTGGCCACCTCCGGGATGCTGACCTTCGCCGCCGGGCAGACCACGAAGACGTTCACCGTCCAGATCAAGGGTGACAAGAAGAAGGAATCGAATGAGTCCTTCTACGTCGAACTGAGCGCCCCGAGTACGAACGCCTTCATTTCAAACTCGAACGGTTGGGGCACCATCCTCGACGATGATGGCCCACACCGCCGCTAGCACAGGCCCAATCGCCCATCGCCCACCCTGTGGGGTCGGATCCCGAACGGTCGCCTACCCGTTCGTGGACCGATCCCACAGGCATTGTGAACAACGCCTACCTCTTTCGCACTCGCTTGGTGCCGGATTTCGGCCGGCCATCCTGAGCCGCGACCAGTTCGGCAATCAGCTTGCGCGTGATGGCAATCTTCTCCTCGGTCTGCGCGAGCAGCGATTCCAGCGCAAGCAACGTCTTCTCGGCGGCCGCGATCTGGTCCTTCAGCCTCTTCGAATGGTTGCTCTGGGCTCGCGTCACGATTGTCGTCCGTGCAATGAACAAGGACCCGCGTTCCCGGTTCGCGGCAGTGATCACTTCCGGTTGCGCAAGCAATCACCCAATTGATCTATTAACTCGTTGGGGTCAGCCGGCTTGGTAAAGTGCAAATCAAACCCCGAATCGGCGGCGCGCGTGAGATGGGCGTGGCCCTCGCAGGCGGTGACAGTCACGAGGACCCGCGGCGACTTCTGATTGTCTCCCCGAAGACAGTGGGCCAGCTCGTACCCGTTCATCCCGGGCATATTGATATCGAGCACACAGGCATCCGGATTGAAGTGTTTGGCCGTCGTCACCGCGGCGCGGGCGTCGAAACACGTCTCGACTTGGTAGCCGGCCGCTCTCAAGACCTCGGCAAGCGTGAGTGCTGCGTCTTGGTTGTCGTCCACGACGAGTACCCGTAACGGAATGTCCTGATTCTCAGTCAAACGTCACCTGGTTGTCGGCGGGTGGTTGACGATGTTGCCGCAGAGGTGCAGTGCATTCACCGTGCCAGAACTGCTTCGCGGCCCCGGGCGACTCCAGCGAACTCGGATCGAAAGAGAATGAGTCAATTGGCGGGAATTGTTTGCGCGATTCGTCCCCGAATTGCGCACGAGGGACATCGACCGCGAGGCGCGACGGGGTCCGAGCGCAAACTCAAATCGAAGCGTTCGAGGAGAGATCGCGCAGCCCCGTCCGGGACCACGTCCACCGACCCTGAGTGTGCCAGGTTCTCCGGACTCGCGTCGAGGGGCTGCTCGAAATGGCCAAGGCGGGTGGAGGGAGTTCGAAAACACCAAAAGGCCACAGCCCTGGAGGGCTGTGGCCTTTGTGTTGAGTGGGCGCTACTGGATACGAACCAGTGACTTCCACCGTGTGAGGATGGCGAAGGCCAGTCCGGAGGTGTCCGCTGCCGTCCATTATCGCTGAAACTGAGCGGTTCTCTGCGTCCGACCATCCGAACTAGTGGTCGGTTGCAGCTCGAATGTAGCCATCACGCTCCGCGTGATGAGCCCTCGGTGGCATCCCCCGGGGACTCGAAACACGCCCGCGGACGCGCCCGCCCGGGCTCATCACGCGGAGCGTGATGGCTACATTCGAGCTGCAACCGACCACTAGTCGCCCGGTTGGGACCGAAGACCGATCCGACCACGACGGCCGAAACGCCAACGACGGTAACGGAATCGGAGGGTTCCAGGGACGGCAAACTGGGCGGCGCGTAGATCGCGCCCGCCGCCCTGACAAGCGCCGCCGGACCAGAGAGAGCTGCTTCCGGCCCGCAGCGGATTCTCCCGTCCAGGGATCGTCTCCTGTCTGGCCTTTTTTCGGCACATTTCGCTGCGGTCCGGGCTTAGTCTGCAAGCGGGCTGGTGTCTTCCGCCGGCACGGCGCCCCGGCTCGCTAGCAACGCCTTCACATCCATTGGGCCATCCCGTGGCCAGTTCCCTTACCGCGTCGGTCGGTCGGTTGGGCGGGGTTACCCGCCCGGACGACCTCCGCACCATCGAAGAACTGTTCAATCAGGTCCCGCCGGCCGTAGGCGGCCCGAAGACGCCGCTGGACAATCCGCGTCGCTTCTCACCGATTATGGTTTTCACCTTGCCGGCCAGTCCCGGAGCCGAGCCCCAAACGGGCACGGCAGCACAATCGTGGACATCGGTGCGTTCAAGCGGTAACGCAGAATCCCATCCCTTCGCCCGAGGAACTCTCCCATGACCCGCACCTGGTTCAACTGGCGTCGGCGCGACAGGTCGAAGTCTACGGTCGGTCGGAAGCGCCAGCTTCGTGTGCAGTGCCTGGAGGACCGGACGGCCCCGGCCACCTTCACGGTCACCACCACGCTCGACATGATCGACGAAGGCGACCATAAGCTGTCGCTGCGCGAGGCGGTCATCCGGACCAACGACCTCACGGGACCGGACACGATCGTCCTGCCGGTCGGCGTCATCAAGTATTACTTCTTCCAGACCATCGACCTCACCGACTCGGTGACGATCCGCGGTGCTGGGGCAGGCAAAAGCATCGTCGACGCCCAGCGGCTCAACCGGGCGTTCGACATTCGCGGCACCGCCCCGAGTTCGATAGAGGTCGTGCTGCAGGGCCTGACCGTCCGCAACGGGAATATCACCGGCCCCGGCGGAGGCATCCTGGTCGCCAACGCGGACCTGATCGTGCGCGGCAGCATAGTAACCGGGAACCGGGCTTCAACTTCCGGCGGGGGAATTGCCAACGTGGACGGGACAGGAGACGTGACAGTCATTCGCAGCACGGTGGCGCACAATGTCGCGGGCGGCAATGGCGGCGGGATCTTTCTCTTCGGCACGCCCGGCGTGCTCACCATCCAGAATAGCACGGTGCGGCGCAACCTCGGCGCATCCGGCGGCGGCGTCTACGCCACGACGGCGACGCTGATCAACAGCAGCGTCAACGACAACTTCGCCAGTGCTATCGGCGGCGGTATCCGGGCCGTCACTGCGGTGACGCTGACCAATAGCACGGTCGCCGGAAATGTGGCCGCGATCGGCGGCGGCCTCATGACCGGAGGTACGGCGTCATTGACCAATTGCACCGTCAGCGGCAACTCCTCGTTCACCAGCGACGGCGGCGGCATCCTGGCCAGCACCACGAATCTGACCAACTGCACGGTCAGCGGCAACTCCGCCATCGGCTCTGGCGGCGGTATCAACGCCATCACGGCGACTCTCCTCAACTGCACAGTCGTGGAGAATAGCGCCCACACCGGCGGCGGACTCTTCCACAATCCGGGAGGCACCTTCAACGTCCGCAACACGATCGTCGCCCTGAACCTGGTCGACTTCACCGGCACGGGTCCAAATTTGTCCGGAGATTTCACCAGTGGCGGTCACAGCTTGATCGGCGACGGCGCCGGCGGCACTGGCTTCACCAACGACGTCAACGGCGACATGGTGGGGATTGCGGGGAATCCGATCGACCCGAAGCTCGGCCCCCTGGCCAACAACGGCGGTCGGACCAAGACTCACGCCCTCCTCGCCGGCAGTCGGGCCATCGACCGCGGCGATAACAGCATCCTGCCACCTACCGACCAGCGCGGCTTCCCGCGCAAGAAGGACGGCAACTTCGACGGCGTCAAGGTCGTGGACATCGGCGCGTTCGAGCGCTAGTCCATGCAAGGAAGGGGACGAAGTCCGCTTTGATCATGGGTCGATCCGCACCGCATGGGAGACGGCGGACGGTTTGCAGGGCGTGGAGGATAATAACAGTGAGCGGGTGTATGGGGTGTGGTACATCCCGCGAGACGAGAGCCCTAAGCCCCCTTATCGTGGACACGAGTAGAGCCAGCCTTTTTGCTCGCAATTGGTTTGACTGCGAGTAACATAAGCACCGGAATTCAAGTTCGGATAACTAGGCGACGGGCGGCCCGCACAGCGCGGGAAACCCGGCGAAGAGTGAGCCGGCAAGCACGAACCCATCGGGGGTTTGCGCTTGCCGGTTCTTTCTTTTCGGCCGTCAGGCGTCGCCGTCTCCGACTCGCTTCCGCCCATTCCCGAGGTGCATCATGCTGACCGCACGTACCTCTGAGCGCCGCTTCTCTCGCGCCGCGCTGAATGCAAAGGTCTCGCCCGACCAGGCCCTCGTGATCAGCCCCCGCTGCCCCAACTGCGGTCGGGCCGATGCGATCGTCTTCTCGCTGGTTTCCTCCGGAGTCGGGCCGCGACCGGACCGCCCGACGCTCGTCTGTCTGGCGTGTTGTCCGAGGGCTCCCGGCCACTCGTAAGGGGCCGCTTGACTCTCCTGTGACTGGTTTTAGTGAGCGGTCCGCGCCTAGACTGATTGTGTAGCCCCTAGCTTCCAAACAGGGGCAACCCCGGCCCGCGGGAATGCGAGTTCCGCGCGGGTCCTTTTATTCTCACCCAGCAATTAAGCGGCCCCGCACTTCCGGGCGAGAATCGCCCGCCGGCGAGAATTTCCCCTCTGAGGCTTCATTATGCCACGCGAGCGTTTCGATGAAGATGACGACCGGGATGACTTCCCGCCTCCACAGCCACGGCCGAGTAGCAACCCGACGGTGATAATCCTCGCGGTGCTTGGGGCGGTGGCGCTATTGGGGCTTGCGGTATGTGTGGGCCTGTTCGTGTGGATGGGGGCACGCGTGGCCGCTCCACCGGTGGCGAATGAGCCGGCTGTCATCCATCCGGCAGAGGGGAAAGAAGGGATAAATCGCATCTATATGCGCGATGAATTTCGGCAGCTCGTAATGGGGAAGTCCGAGCAAGAAGTGACCGAAGAGCTAGGAAAGCCAAACGTCGCTGACGAGGCGGGCGATTCGAAGCTTTGGATCTACCGCGACAGGACGACCGACCCGGCGACCGGGAAGACAGACCCAAAGGTCTCGATTCGCTTGCAGGCCGGTAAGGTGGTTGCCGTCGAATTCTGATTCTGTCAGGCCCATGTGCGAAAACGGGCCAAGTCGTTTGTGCCCAACTGGGCGAAACTGGACGGCGAAAGAAGATGAGTTCGTCAGGACCCGGCCTGCGCCGGACGTGGCGAAATGAACCTCGCTGGCGCTGCGAAGCATCTACAAGCGGCGCGTACGGCTGAAGGTGCCGGACGGGCGGGCGACGAATGGCCCGGGCGAGCGCCTGGCAGGCGGCCACCGGAGCGTCCTCGCGACAACGAATTCTCGTCAGTCTGGTGGCCGATAAACACGAAAAAACGGATTTCAAGACAAGGGCGGCAGACGGCGCGGACACTGAGTGGGCCCGGGGTCTGCCGCTGCCCGCGACAAGGGACGACTCATGTTCCCCATACCGTTCGTACCGACGCTTGACTATCGCGGCCCCCGAGGGTGGAACGCGGACCGAACTGCAGTCGCCAAGCAGCTCAACATCCCGGGCGGGGTGCTCAAACACGCGGCGTGCGACCTGATCGCCCCGCCGGGGACGCCGGTGCTGGCTGTCGGCAACGGGTTTGTCCGCGACGCCCCGTACCCGTTCTATCCGAAGGAGGGGCCGCTGATCACTTACGCCTTTTCGATCCAACACCGGGGGTTTGTCGCCCGGTACTGCGAGATTGACAGGAAGGTTGAGGTGAAGGTTGGCGACTACGTCCTCGAAGGCCAGGTGATCGCGTACATCGGCGACCAGCCGGGGAACGATATGCTTCATCTCGAGCTGTACGACGGGACCGAATTCGGCGAATTGAGCACCCCGAAAATCCTGGCGAACGCGCCGTTCTTCCGCCGGAAGGACGTTATGGACCCGACGCCCTTCCTCGACCAATGGAGGGCCACGGCCGTTTGGAAGCAGTCTTCCAAGTACAAGTACAAGCCGCGGGACGCCGATGGCCGGCTCTTTTTGGCGGACGCTTAGGGCAGCCGTGGTTCGGCACGGACACGGGCCTCTGCCTGGCCGAACAAATAGCTACGCCGCCTGCGGCGGCCGAGGGAACCCTCACCCTTCAAGACTGGACTGCGGCCGCGGGTCGGCTGCAGCGGGCGGGTTCGGCCGCTGCGGCGCGTTCACCTTAAACCTACCGTGCGTGCCAGCCAGGACCAAAAATCGACGCGCTGCGCCGGTCGCACCGAATCATTCGAGCTCTCCCAGGCAAGCCAGAGCCCGATTGCGAGAAGGACAAAGGCGATTCCGCCGAGAATCCACCAACTGACAGGCTTTCCCCGCAGAAGATGCTGTCCCCCGGGTGCCGCCGGGCGCACACGAGCCCGATCAATAGTCCGACCGGGCCGCTGGCCCACAGGCCCACGAGAACACCCCGTTCCCCGAAAGCCAGTCCGAGAACTGGGGCCAGCGCAAGGGGGGCCCACCCAGGCGAAAACGAGACCTGACGGCGTAGACGCCAAGAGTTCGGGCTTCTGTACTGCCGACATCGGGCTACGCAACTTGATCTGCTGCGACGACTGCGGCCGCCTGGATTGCGTTGTTGGCTATCGCTTTCTCTCGTTCGACGACGAGGTCCGCATCTACGAGGACTTCCGGCCGACCGTCGCCCCGTTCCCACCCGGCTAGCGCATCCGCCTGAACGACTCGTTCACCGCCGAGAATCGCTTACACGGGTTGCTCGTTGCCCTGGCGGGGGAGTACCGCCTGGACCCGTGGTACGTTCAGGGGCGGGCCGGGGTCAGTGTCGGCCGGACGTTCGCCCGGGCTCTTTGCGGACCGCCAGTCAGCGGCTCGAATTCTCCAACCCGGCGTTGACGCTCCGGGTCTAAGCTCACTGCCTGCCCGGTGACGACGTGAAGTTGGCGGACGGGCTCAGCCGGATGATCGGATGAGATTGGCTACAGTTCGGCTACATTTCAGGCCGAGCTCTAACGGCGGTCCGAAAACGAAGAGAGCCACAACCCTCGGGAGATGTGGCTCTTCTGTTGAGTGGGCGCTACTGGATTCGAACCAGTGACTTCCACCGTGTGAGGATGGCACTCTAGCCGCTGAGTTAAGCGCCCGGCGTCCTTAGGACACCATTCTCTTAGCCGGGTTCGGGGCTCGTGGACAGGGTAGTTAGCCCATCTTGGGCGGGGCGTCCTCGAACTTCGGCGCCGACGAGGTCACGCGCTGCGGCGGCCGCACCGGCTCCGGCTCGATTGCCCGCGGCGCGGTGCCGCCGGTCGGCTCCGTCTCGTCTTCGAGGCCCTTCACACCACGCTTGAACTCCGTCACCGTTTTGCCGAGCGAACGACCCAGCTGCGGCAGGTTCCGCCCGAACAGGAGTACGCCCAGGACCAACAGGAGCATGATCTCCTGCGTCCCGAGGCCGAAGAAGCCAAAGAGGGGAGTGGCAATAGTCGCGTACATGGTGTGTGGTTCCTCCTCGAGTAGGAATCGGGTGTGGAGAACCTTCGCCCTGTGGTCGCGGAATGCGGCCCGGCGAAGCGAGGAGGTCGAAGGTAACCTCATCGGAAGGCGGTCAACGACATTAATATAACCCCGGACTCGGCCCCACGGCAATATGCGTCCGTCAAAAAACCGTCTTAGCGACTGGTTTGGTCGTAGTTGGAGTTCCGCCTTCAGGCGGTTTTGGGCCGAACGACCGCCTGAAGGCGGAACTCCAACGCGGGCAAAGTGGGCTGGACACGGTTGTCCCGAGCGGGTAAGTGGCCGCGGAGTTCCCAAAGGATAGGGAGGTCCGAAGCCATGCGGGATATACGGAAATGGGCGGCCGGGTTCACCGGCCTGGTCTGCGGCGTGGTCGCCGCCATGCTTTTGTCCACTCCGCCGAAGCCGGCCGCGGCGTCGTCCAACGACCGGTACCAGGATTACGTCATGTGCACCGGCGCGGTGTCGGTGAACCCCAAGGTCCCGACCGACGGCGTCTGGCTCCTCGACTATCGCGGCGGCAAGCTGCTCGGCACCGTGATCGACCGGACCACGGGCAAAATCAGCGGCTGGGCCGAGGTGGACCTGGTCAGCGAGTTCGCCATCGCCCCGAAGCAGGACGTCCACTTCATGATGTCCACGGGCTCGATCGCGCAGGGCCAGGCAGCCCTATACGTGTGCGAGGTATCTACCGGTAAGTTCGGGGTCTACACGATGGCCGCGGCGGAAACCGGCGGCGGCGTCCAGATCCGCCGCCACGACATGACTACCTTCCGCGCCGCGAAGCCGCCGATCACAACGGTCGGCGGGAGCGAGCACAAGTAACGAAAGAAGACAGAGGACAGAAGACAGAGGACAGGGAAGACGCGCAAGCGGCTGTCCTCTGTCCTCTGTCCTCTGTTTTCTGTCCTCTTACTTCGCAGCCGGTGCCGTGAGCTTCCGTGCAAGCTGCGACTTCTTACGGGCCGCCGCGTTCGGGTGGATCACCCGGCGGGCGGCCGCCTTGTCGAGCCGCTTGACGCAAGCGATGAACTCGGCTTGTTTCTGCTCCGCGGTCCCGCCCGTGAGGGCTGTCGTGAACTTCTTGATCTGCGCCTTCAGGGCCTTCTTCACGGCCCGGTTGCGGTCGCGACGCTTCGCGTCCTGTCGCAACGACTTCTTCGCGCTCTTCGTGTGCGGCATTTTCTCTCTCGTTGAACGATAAGGCTCCTCACGCGAAGCGTGAGGCCTACGATCGTAGGCCTCACACTCCGCGTGAGGATCTGCTTACGCTGGAATCTCGCCCACTTTGTAGCGGACGAACTTGACCACTTCGACGCCGGCCTCCTTGAGCACCTGGCCGACCGACTTCGTCTGATCCTTGACGAACGGTTGCTCGATCAGCACGTTCTCGGCGTACCAGGTCTTCATCTGTCCTTCGGCGATCTTCTCCGCGATCTGCGGCGGCTTGCCGGTCGCCTCGGCCTTCGCCTGTGCGATGGCCTTTTCCTTCGCGAGCAGCTCCGCCGAGACCTCCTCGCGCCGGGCGGCCGCGGGGGTGGGCTGCACGGCCGCGATGTGCATGCACACGTCGCGCAGGATTGCCGGGTCCTTCGGCGTCCCGGTGGCTTGCAGCAGCACGCCGATCGAGCCATCGTGGTGGATGTACTCACCAAAGACCCCGCCGGTCAGGCGCTGGAACCGCTGCACCTTCATGTTCTCACGCAGGAGCCCAAGCACTTCCTGCAAGCGGTCGGTGCAGGTCTTGCCGGCCGCGATTTCCGAGGCGAGCAGGGCCTCGACCGATGGGGGGTTCTTGGTCGCGATCTGCCTGGCGATGTCGTTCGTCAGCGCGATGAAGTGGTCGCTCTTCGCCACCGGGGCGGATTCGGTCCGCATCTCGACGATCGCGGCCACCGCGGCCTTCGCGTCGATGTACGCGCCGATGCGGCCCTCGGCCGTCTCGTTCATGGCCCGCTTGTCGCCCACGCCCTTGTTGCGGATGCGCAGCAACTCCACGGCTTTTTCCATGTCCCCCGCGGCCTCTTGCAGCACGGACTTGCATTCCATCATGGGCCGGTCGGTCCGCTTGCGCAGCTCGTTCACCATCTGCGCGGTAATCGGCGTGCTCATAACTCCTCTTTCCAGTGCGAAGTAGGTCCCGCCTGCCGGGCGGGACCTCGGTGTGTCCGCACTACCTCATCAGATAGCAATTCGGGTAAACGGGTTCAGACCAGCGCCGGGGACGCGGCCGGCGGGGGCGGCGGTTGCTGCGGCCGCTGCCGTGCCCGCTCCTGATTCTCCGGCCCCAGCGCGGCCTTGCCTTCCAGTACCGCGTCGGCCGCCTTGGTCAGCACCAATTCGATCGACCGGATACTGTCGTCGTTGCCCGGGATCGGCAGGTCCACCGTGTCCGGATCCGAGTCCGTGTCGATCAGGGCGACCGTGGCGACGCCCATGCGCTGGGCTTCCTTCACGGCGATGTGTTCTTTCTTCGGGTCGATGACGACCAGGGCGTCGGGCAGCCGCTTCATGTCGCGGATGCCTTGCAGGTTCCGGCGGATCTTCGCAAGCTCGCGCGACAGCGAGGAGACCATCTTCTTCGAGTGCGTGCGAATCTCGGCCGACTCCGGAGCGTTGTGAATGTCGAGCTTGCCGCTGGTGCCAAGCATGTCCGTCATGTGCTTGGTCATGTCCACGCGATTCGGGTTCTCCCCCATGGGGAGCCACATGGCTTCGAGTTCTTCGAGGCGCTTGAGGCGGTTGCGGATCGTGCGGTAGTTGGTCAGCGTGCCGCCCAGCCAGCGCTCGGAGACGTAGGGCATGCCCGCCCGGCGGGCCTCCCGCTCGACGAGTTCCTTGGCCTGGCGCTTGGTGCCGACGAAGAGGACCAGCCCGCCCTTGCCGACGACTTGCGACACATAGCGGTGCCCGCGGAGCAGCCCGCGAACGGTCTCCCTCAGGTCGATGATGTGGATCAGGTTTCGCTTGCCGTAGATGTACGGCCGCATCTTCGGGTTCCAACGGCTGGCGCGGTGTCCGTAGTGCACGCCGGCGTCGAGCAGGTCCTTCACTTGAACGATGGCCACGCGGTGCTCCCGGGTTACTTGGGACTGGCGGAGACGATCATGTCGAACCTCCGGAGATAAGGGAAGTATGCCCGCCCAATCTGGCGGGAAAGGCAGAAGGTAATTTGTAGGTCGGCGGGAGAAAAGGTCAAACGGGGTGGAGAGGAATTTCTCAGTGCTCCGAACCCTACTGCTGATATCGCCGCGAGACAATTTCGCCCGTCTGTGAGTCGATCACGTAATGCGGCCCTCCGCCCGCGGAAAGCGGATCGGTCAGGTCGTAATCGACGTGCCAACCATCGGCGGATGGCGTCAGTGTGATCTTGTAGCCGGACAAGTCGCGGTAGACCGCTTCGGCGTCCTGCTGGGCGATGCGCAGTACTTCGGCAACGGCGAGAGAAGTTCGCGCGTGACTCGTTGTTGCCATGCTGCTGTCTCCTTTGCTCGTGGCTAAGGTGTGCAGCCCGGTTCACCCACGGGGCTTCGCCAGGAGCGAACGCGCTTCAGCGGACAGCGAGCCGGCATCATCCGCGTTCACGATCGCTTGCATGATGCGGACGCGGTGGGTGACTTCATAGAGATCATCGGTCATGTTAGCCGGACCACGCCAAGCGTCCGGAAAGAACACGTCGTCTTTCCGTCGTAGCGGGTACGCGCCGAGGCGGGTGAAGTGCGACCGCACCCAGTCCCTCTGCTTTCCGTCGGGGCCGCAATTCGACGTGAATCCTGCGGCTACGGATGAACACCTTGATCCGCGCACCGACGCCGCC
>Ga0075418_10008260_pt1 | contig 11680 bp, 10 predicted proteins | sample SoiMetdeltSBSDD2_FD_81776 | JGI IMG/M metagenome (GOLD analysis project Ga0075418, IMG submission 81776) | Bulk soil microbial communities from a Populus tree surrounding site in Tennessee, USA - Soil MetaG P. deltoides SBSDD2 | ecosystem: Environmental > Terrestrial > Soil > Tree plantation...
CCCTGGCCATCCGCGATCAGTCGTCCGGCGATGATGACACGGTCTACTCGGCCAACTTCTACGCCGACCGTACGCGCAAGCACGAAAAGGACTTCTACACCGACGACCTGATGGTAAGGATCCCCAAGAAGGAATACCTGTTCAAGACCTCCTCGTCGCTCGCCGACACGGCCGCGTTCGGGCTCGACTTCGGCGAGATCTACAAGCGCTCGGTCGTCGGCGTGCGCGTCTACGGGGTTCCGGCGGGCGAAAAGGCGGCACTGGCGGGCTACTTCGCGCGCATCAACGACGACTATCGCCAGCGGGCCAGGAACACGGAGTATCACGACGGCGAGGTCAAGTACGACTATCTGCGCCTGAACTGCGCCAAGACCATAGGCGCTGCGTTCAGGCATGGTGCCGGCTACAAGGACCTCGAGGTCACGAGCGCGAAGCTTTTCTCCGGGCGCAGGGTGGTGGCGGCGGCCACGGCCAATATTCCCACCGAGGTGGCAATGAAGCTCGTGAAGGAGTGGAACGCACGCGGCTACGGCCTGGACGTCGTGCTGTACAGCAAATACTGGGGCTCGACCTACATCGATCCGCGCGAGGAGGAAAAGGTGGCGTTCAAAGATCTGCCCAACCGCTTCCCTTCGGTGCTGTCACGCGATTTCCGCAGGGAACAGTACAAGGACTTCGACAACCTTTTCGCCATGTACCTGCTCTACAACATGGGCAAGTACAGCGTGCGGGTGAACGAGCAGACGAAGTTGCTCGAAATCGAGCAGCACGGGGAACCCATGGCCTACTCCGAGGCCGCCGAACTCGCTGCGGAGAGCGCGAAATCGGACAGCGGGAACTTCGGCCGGCGTGCCACGTTCCGGCCGAAGGGGACTGCGATCGAGGACGCTCGGGACTGATTGCCCGGTCCAATCCAGAGCTTCCTGCGGAACCTTCCGTGAAAGAGCTGCCTCTAATTCATGGTTTACAAACCATAAACGAGGAGGTAGAAAGTAATGGTTCACGCAAAAAATGCGATCATCAGCGGCGTGGTGGCAACTTTCGTTGCCGGCTCGATGATGATGATGAACAATGCGCTTCATAGTATTCCCGAAGTGCACGTAGCACGCACCCTGGCCGGCATTCTCGGCCACCCCGACGCACCTGTCGTGGGATGGATCGCGTTCCTGAGCCTGGGAATTCTTGTTTGCGGACCGCTTTTCGCGGCCGGCGCGCCGCGAATACCCGGAAGATCGTACCTTGTGAAAGCCCTTCTTTTCGGCGTGGTTTCCTGGCTGGCCATGATGCTGATCATGATGCCGCTTGCCGGCGCAGGATTTTTTGGAGTGAATCGCGGGCACGTCCTCGGCTTCGCGACGCTCGTATTGAACCTCTCCTACTGGCTTACGCTGGGCGGGATTTTCCGCTACCTGACGGGACCGGAAACGGCGGGCATTCGCAGCACGACCTGAGCTTGCGGCTCGAGCGCAATCGGCTCACGCCCTCGGGCGTGCGCGGGATGCTTCCGACCGTGAGGATCGGCACGGCAGTTCGAGGAGAAAATCGCGATGCAGTACGGCCCCGCTCTGGCATTGGCGCTTCTTGCGGCTCAGGCAGCAGCTCCCGTTGACGCCCAGACCTACCCCACCCGTCCGATACGCATGGTCATACCCTTCCCGCCGGGCGGCAACGTGGATACGTTCGCGCGGGTGCTGTTCCCGCACGTCGAGAAGGAGCTCGGCCAGCAGCTGGTGGTCGACAACCGCGGCGGCGCCAACGGCATACTGGGCTCGGACATCGTCGCGAAATCCGCGCCGGACGGCTATACCCTCATGACCACCTCTTTCGGGTTCGCCGTGAATCCCGCGATCACGAAGAACATGCCCTACGACATCACCACCGCGTTCGCGCCGGTCACCGACATCGCGCTCGGCGCCGGCTATCTGATGGTGGGCAATCCGAAGGTGCTCGCGGCGAAGACAATCAAGGAGTTGATCGCCCTGGCGAAGCGAGAGCCCGGCAAGATTCGCTACAGCACAGCGGGGGTCGGCAACGGCCAGCATCTCGCCGGCGCGCTCTTCGCCGAGAAAGCCGGCGTGGATATGCTGCACGTGCCGTACAAGGGCGGCGGCCCGGCGGTCATCGCGGTGGTCGGCGGCGAGGTCCAGATCCACTACCCCGCGCCCGCGGTGGGCATACCGCACATCAAGGCCGGCAGGCTGATCGGGCTGGGATTCACCGGCAAGACGCGGCTCACGGCGCTGCCGGAGGTCCCCACGATAGCCGAGGCAGGGCTCCCCGGTTACTACGCCGACGCGGGCTGGCACGGCGTGTTTGCGCCGGCGAAGACGCCGCCGGCGATCGTGAAAAAGGTGCAGGAAGCGTTCAAGAAGGCACTGCAGGTGCCGCTCGTGCGCGATACCTACGTGAACAACGGCTACGACCCGCAGGGCCACGCGCCTGCGGAGTGGACGAAGATCTTTCTTGCCGATCTGAAGCGCTACGCGGAGATTACGAGGATAGCGAAGATCGAGGCGCAATAAGGCGACTTGGGATTAAACTCCGATTGTATGGACCTGCAGCTGGATGGAAAGACGGCGCTCGTCACTGGCGCATCGCGCGGCATAGGACGCGCCATAGCGCTGGAGCTGGCGCGCGAGGGAGTCAAGCTCGTCATTGCCGCGCGGCGCCTGAGCCTGCTCGAGGAGCTGGCGCGCGACATCGTTTCGGCGCGCGCGCCGGAGCCGCTCGTCATGGAGGCCGACCTGTACCAGGAAGGCGCCGCCGAGCGGCTGGCCGAGGCTGCCCGCATGGCCCTCGGTCGTGTCGATATCCTGGTGAACGCCGCCGGCGGCAGCCGTCCCTACTCTTTCGAGGCCACCCGGGAGCAGTGGGCCGAGGCGATGGTGGTCAATTTCGTGCGGCTCCGCGAGCTGTCACACGCGGTGATCCCGGGAATGATCGCGGCGCGCTGGGGCCGCATCGTCAACATCACCGGCAGCTCGGAGCCGCGCGGCATCAACGCAGCCAATTCGGCGAAAGCGGCCGTGCATGCTTGGGCGAAGGGTCTGTCGCGCGAGATGGCGAAGCACGGCATCACGATCAACTCGATACAGCCGGGCCGCATCATGAGCGAGCAGATCTTACGCATGCATCCCACGGAGGAGGACCGGCGCAAATTCTCCCAAGAGCACATCCCGATGGCCCGCTTCGGCGAGCCGGAGGAGCTGGCGAACCTTGCGGTGTTTCTGGCTTCGCCCCGTGGGGGCTATATCACGGGCACCGTGATCCCGGTGGATGGGGGGATGAGCCACTTCGCGTTTTGAAAGCCGGCGCGGAAGGTTGATGTCGCGCGGTGCTGGTGGCCGGTCCGTTCAACCTATAGTCAGGGCTCTGGATCAACGGAGAGCCCTTTGAATGATGCCTCGCCTTCCAAGAGTCTCTGAAAGTACTCGGCACACTCGTCATTCTTGCTCATTTTTGCCCGACCCAGAATCTTCTCGCCCACAGATCGGTGCTTTTCGATTTGAAGTATCCATTCTCGCTCTCCACCTTCCTCGTCGGACGCCGACGAGCCAAGCATGTACTTTCGCCCTTTCCATTCCACGTACGAATACCAGCCCCAGTCTTCCGCGTCTGGCTCGGAAACCGCTACGTTGGGGCGCGCCTGGTCCCGGAGCCACAATAACAGTGATTCGCCGGGAATCGGATTGATTGGGTTGGGCCGTTCCTTCGAGACATCGAACTTGGCCGTGTTGAAACGAACCACTCGCGCCATCTGATTGAGAGCCCTAGCTTGAAGTGGCTGGCCTAAAGGCCGATTCGTAAACCGACCTGACTCGAGGGATCACCAGAGGATTTCCACTGTCGTCAGCTATTCAACCTTGATACCAGCTTCCTTCACTACCCGCGTCCACTTCGCGATTTCGGACTTGATGTGCGCGGAGAACTCCGCTGGCGGCATGCCGCCCACCTCCGAACCTTCCGCCCGCAGGCGGGCTTCCATCTCCTTCGAGTGCAGCGCCTTCACGATCTCCGCGTACAGCCTGTCGACGATCGGCCTGGGCGTGCGCGCCGGGACCAGCACGCCCTGCCAGGTCGAAGACTCATAGCCCGGCAGGGTATCGGCGATCGGAGGCGCGTCGGGCCATGACGAAAGCGGTTTTCTTGCCGACACGGCGAGCAGGCGGATCCTCCCGGCCTTCGCGGCGGGCAGCGCCGTAGCCGGTTGAGTGAAAGTCATCTGCACCTGTCCCGCCATGACTTCCTGGACCGCGGGCGCGGCGCCCTTGTACGGTATGTGCACCATGTCGATTTTGGCCAGGATGCGGAAATACTCCATCGCCAGGTGCACGCCGCCGCCCGTCCCCGACGAGGCAAAGTTGAGCCGGCCGGGACGCGCTTTGGCGAGCGCGATGAATTCGGCGGTGGATTTCGCGGGCACCGATGGATGCACGGCCAGGAAGTACCAGCTTTGGGCGGTCAGCGTGATGGGCGCGTAGTCGCGCACCGGATCGTACGGCAGGTCCGGCTTGGTCGCGACGTTCGCCGCGAGTGTGCTGATGGTGCCGAAAAACAGCGTATGACCGTCCGGCGGCGCGTCCCGCGCCATCACCGCCGCGATGACGCCGCCTCCGCCTGCCCGGTTGTCGACTATGACCTGCTGGCCGAGGCTCTCTGTCAGCTTCTGGCCGAGCTGGCGGGCCATGATGTCGGTCCCGCCGCCGGGCGCGAACCCCACGATGGCGCGTATGGGACGGTTCGGAAAACCCTGCTGCGCCCACGCTGGAAGTGCCATTGCGCACGCGATGATCGACCAGAGTGTCGGAGATGGTTTCATTCGAGGGAGCTTACTCTTGCTTCGGTTATCTTGGCGGCCTAGGCGTCTTGGCGGCTCAGTCCTTTTTTACAGCCTCGCGTATCTGCTCCAGCGCCGCTGGATCTTCTATCGTCGTAAGATCGCCCGGGCTGCGCCCCTCGGCGAGCGCCTGTATCGAGCGGCGCAGGAGCTTCCCCGAGCGCGTCTTGGGGAGCAACGAGACGAAGTGCACCTTCGCCGGCCGTGCGATCGAGCCGAGCATCCGGTCCACGGTATCCATGACGTCCTTCTCCTCCGTGGCGCGCCCGTCTTCCGACGCTACCTTCGTCGCATCCTTGACGACCGCGAACGCGAGAGGAACCTGGCCCTTCGTCTGGTCGGCCACGCCCACGACCGCCACTTCCGCGATGTTGGGATGCGCCTGCACGGCCTCCTCGATCTCGCGCGTGCCCAGGCGGTGCCCCGCTACGTTGATGACATCGTCCGTCCGCCCCAGGATGTAGTGATAGCCGTCCGCGTCCCGTATGCCCCAGTCGAAGGTCGAGTACACCAGCTTGTCGCGGAACGTCCCGAAGTAGGTCTGGACGAAGCGTTCGTCGTCGCCCCACACCGTGGACATACAGCCCGGCGGCAGCGGCGGCACGATAGCCACTACCGCTTTTTCGTTCGGTCCGGCCTCTCCCCCGTCGGATTCGCGCAGTAGACGCAGGTCGTAGCCGTACACCGGGAAGCTCGGACTGCCGAGCTTGATCGGCGTCGCTTCCACGCCCGGCGCACTGGAGAGAATGGGCCAGCCGGACTCGGTCTGCCAGTAGTGGTCTATCACCGGTTTCCCCAGCGCTTCGGTGAACCAGCGGTGCGTGGGCTCGTCGAGCGGCTCTCCGGCGAGGAACAGGTGCCTGAGCGAACTGACGTCGTGCTTCCGGAGGAAGGCCGGGTCCTGCTTCTTCAGCACCCGCGCGGCGGTGGGCGAGGAGAACATCACCGATACCTTGTGGTCGGCCACGATCTTCCACCAGATGCCCGCGTCGGGTCGTATCGGCAGCCCTTCGTACAATATGGTGGTCATGCCGTGCAGGAGCGGCCCGTAGACGATGTAGGAATGCCCGACGACCCACCCGATGTCGGAGGTGGTGAACATCGTCTCGCCCGGGTTGCCCGCGTAGATATGCCTCATCGACGCCGCCAGCGCCACGGCGTAACCGCCCGTGTCGCGCTGCGCACCCTTGGGCTGCCCGGTGGTGCCGGAAGTGTAGAGGATGTAGGACGGCTCGCTCGACTCCATCCAGGCGACCGGCACTTCCTCGTTCAAATGCTGCTCGCGCAACGTCGCATAGTCGAGGTCGCGGCCCGCGACGAGCCCGAGACCCGAATCGAGACCGCGGTTGAACACCAGCACCTTCGCCGGCGGCGATTTTGCGGCCTGGATCGCCCCTTCGTACATCGGCCGGTAGAGGATGGCGCGACCGCCGCGCATTCCTCCGTCGGCAGTGATCATGAGCTTCGGCCGCGCGTCGTCGATCCGCGCCGCCAGGCTGTGCGCAGCGAAACCCCCGAACACCACCGAGTGGATCGCGCCCAACCGCGCGCACGCCAGCATCGCGAACACCGCCTCGGGAATCATCGGCATGTAGATCAGCACGCGGTCGCCTTTCGCGACGCCGAGGGACCGTATCATCGCGGCGCAGCGGTTCACCTCGTCGTGCAGTTCCCGGAACGAGTACGCGCGCTCCTGGCCCGTCTCGGTAGAGATGTAGATCAACGCCTTCTGGCCGCCGCGCGCGGCGAGATGGCGATCCACGGCGTTGTGGCACAGGTTGGTGAGGCCGCCCGCGAACCAGCGCGCGAAGGGCGGCCGGCTGTAGTCGAGCACGCGCTCGAACAGCTTATGCCAATGGATAAGCCGAGCCTGCTCCGCCCAGAATTCCTCTCGTTGTTCTATCGAACGCTTGTGGAACTCTTTATAGGCTCCCATGCTCTCCTCCAAACTGCGTGATTAGTGATTGGTGAGGAATGATGCGTGATTGGTCCCTGTGTTCTTGAGCAGCAGCGCCAATCACCAATCACGAATCACCAATCACGCACTTTAGAGCTTCACCACGGCCCTGCCCCTCGCCTGCCCTTTCAGCAATTTCTCGAAATAGCCGGGAAGGTCTTCCAGCGCGATCGTGTGTGCAATGTCGGCCAGGTGACGCGGTTTCAGGTCGCTGGCGAGGCGTTCCCACACCTTGCGCCGCAACGGCATGGGCGTGTACGCCGAATCCACGCCGATCAGCCGCACGCCGCGCAGGATGAAGGGCAGGACGGTCGTTTTCAACTCGATACCGCCGGCGTTGCCGAAGCTCGCGATGAGCCCGTACTCGCGCATGGTGCGCGTCAGCCACGCGAGCTGATCGCCGCCCACTGAATCGAACGCCGCCGCCCACAGGGACTTTTCCAGCGGCCGCTTCCCCAGGTCGAGGGTATTGCGCGACAGTACCTCGGCCGCACCTATCTTCTTCAGGAACTCGTGCTCCGCGTCTTTCCCGGTTACCGCCGTTACCGTGTATCCCAGTCGGGCCAGCATGTCGATCGCGAGAGTCGCGACACCGCCCGTCGCGCCGTTCACGAGCACCTTGCCCTTACCCGGCGCCATGCCGTTCAGCTCCAGCAGCTCCATCGCGAGCCCGGCCGTGTAGCCGGCGGTGCCGAGTGCCATTGCTTCGAACAGCGTGAGCCCTTTCGGCAGCGGCACGACCCAGTCCGCCGGCACGCGGCAGGTCTGCGCGTAACCGCCGTCGTGCGCGACACCCAGGTCGTAGCTGGTGCAGATCACCTCGTCACCTGCCTTGAACCGGGCATCGCTGGACGACACCACCACGCCGGCGGCGTCTATGCCTCCGACCAGGGGATACTTGCGGATGATCCGGCCGCCGGCGCCGGTTCCCGCCAGCGCATCCTTGTAGTTCACGCTCGAATACGCCGTCCCGACCACCACTTCGGCTGCGGCAAGCTCCTCCAGGGTCGCGTCGACCACTCGCCCGGAGATCCGTTCGTTCTCGCTGAATACGCGAAATGCCTTGAATGTGCTCATGGTGAGAACCTAATTCATCCCCGCTCGCGGCTGCACGAGGTATTCGCGCGTCTGCATCTCCGCCAGCCGGCTCGCCGTACGGTCGAACTGGAAAATCATGGCCTTCAACTGCGGATCCTCCGGGCCCTGGCCGCGCACCAGCAGATCGCCGGCCTGCGCGTCCGCGGAGACGACCAGCTTGACGCGCTGATCGTACAACACATCGACGAGCAGCGTGAACCGGCGCGCCTCGTCGGCGCGATCGGGGCCCATGCGGGGCACCCCGGAAACGATGATGGTGTGGAAGCGCTTGGCGAGGTCGATATAGTCGTTCTGGGAGCGGCCCCAGCCGCAGATCACGTCGAAGCCGAACCACACTATTCCGCCTGCCCGGTGCCGGTACGGAATCACGCGCCCTTCAACGTCGAGCTCGTGAAACTCCTCCTCCACTTCGGCGATCTGGCGGAAGGCGTCCATCAACGCCCGGTCGGACTCGGGTGTCAGGGGCGCGTGGTAGGTCGTCACCCGTTCCAGCGCGAGCTTGCGGTAGTCGGTGCCGCCGTCCACGCGCAGCACGTCCAGGCGCCGCTTGATGACCTCTATCGTGGGGAGGAAATCCTCGCGCTTCAACCCGCCTTTGTAGAGCTCGTCGGGCGCGTAGTTCGAGGTCATGCAATAGACCACCCCGCGGTCCATCGTACGGTTGAAGAGACGCCCGAGGAGCATCGAATCGGCGACGTCGGAGACGGCGACCTCGTCGAAGCAGATCAGGCGGTAGCGTTTCGCGATCCGGTCGGCGAGCGCGTCCAGGGGATTGGCGGTTCCCTTCAGGTCGTCCAGCTCGCGGTGGACGTCCCGCATGAAGTGATGGAAGTGGACCCGGCGCTTGCGCTCCAGAGGCAGGCAGCGATAGAAGCTGTCCATGAGGAAGGTCTTGCCGCGGCCGACGCCGCCACACAGGTAGACCCCGCGCGGCAGCGGCGGGCGCACGATCATGCGCAGGAGCGCATTGCGCCGGCGATACTTGTACTCGGACCATTCCTGGTAGAGCCGTTCCAGGCGCTGCACGGCCCGGTACTGCGTGTCGTCGCGCGTGAACCCTCTCCTGCGCAGCGCTTCCTCGTAGAGCTCCAGGACCGAGATCGGCGTGCGGTCGGACGGCTCCACGCGACCCGCCGGAAATGCGGTGTCGCTCACGCTACGAGTTCAGGGTGCGCTTGTGCACCGCGAGCGCAGCCTCTTTCATGGCCTCCGACAGCGACGGATGGGCGTGGCAGATGAGGGCGATGTCCTCGGACGCGGCGCGGAATTCCATGGCGACCACGGCTTCCGCGATCATCTCGGAGGCCATGGGCCCTATGATGTGGACCCCCAGTATGCGGTCGGTCGCCGCATCGGCGAGAAATTTCACGAATCCGCGGGTGTCGCCCAGCGCGCGGGCCCGGCCGTTGGCCATGAAGGGGAATTGTCCGGCGCGGTACTCGACGCCTTCACTCTTCAGCTGCTGCTCACTCTTGCCCACCCACGCGATCTCGGGCGCCGTATAGATCACGCTGGGTATGGTGTTGAAATCCACGTGCCCGTGGCGCCCGGCGATGCGCTCCGCCACCGCGACGCCTTCCTCTTCGGCCTTGTGCGCGAGCATGGGCCCGCGGACCACGTCGCCGATCGCCCATACGCCGGGCAGATTGGTGCGGCAATCGCCGTCGACTTCGACGAAGCCCCGCGCATCCAGCTTGAGGGCGACCTTCTCAGCCCCGAGGCCCTCGGTATTCGGCACGCGGCCGATCGAGACGATCAGCCGGTCGAACTCGACCTTCTGTTCGCCCCCGCCTTTCACGGTGTATTCGACCGCAACACCCTTGGTGCCTGCCGTCACCCGGGCGATGCTCGTCCCGAGCACGATATTGAGTCCCTGGTCGCGGGTGAAGATTTTCCACGCCTCCTTCGCGACCGCTTCATCCGCGGCCGGCAGGAACGCATCGAGCATTTCGAGTATCGTCACCTGCGACCCGAGCCTGCGCCAGACGCTGCCCATCTCCAGTCCGATGATCCCCGCCCCGACGACGCCCAGCCGTTTCGGGACATCGGGGATTGCCAGCGCACCGGCGTTGTCGAGCACGAGCTGGTTGTCGAAGGCGATGCCGGCGCCGTTGATCGAGAGGGGCCGCGGATTGGAGCCCGTGGCGACGATGACGTGCTTCGCCGCCAGCGTCTCGCCTGCGTCTCCCTGCTTGCCCTGCACCCGGATTTCCCATCCTTCGCCCCCGCCACCGGCGAAGGCGCCGCGGCCGTGGAAGAACGTCACCTTGTTCTTCCTGAAGAGGTAGGCGATACCGTCGTTGTTCTGGCGCACGATCTTGTCCTTGCGCTTCAGCATCTGCGCCAGGTCGAGGGCGAGACCCTTCACCTGTATGCCGTGGTCGGCGAACGCGTGTCCCGCGTGCTCGTAGTTCTCGGAGGATTGCAGGAGCGCCTTGGAAGGTATGCAGCCGACGTTGGTGCACGTGCCGCCCGGGGCGGGCTTGCCTTCGGCGGTGGACCAGTCGTCGATGCAGGCTGCCTGAAGGCCGAGCTGAGCGGCGCGGATCGCGGCGATGTAGCCGCCGGGACCGCCACCGATTACTACTACGTCGAACGCCTTGCTCATGAGGGGTGACCAGTGACCGGTGACCAGTGACCGGTAAGGGCGGACTGTCGATAAAGCCCCTGCGGAACCGAGTGACCACCAAACGGTGGCCGGTGACCGGCAAATGCTGCTAGGGGTGACTGGTCACGGGTCACGGGTCACGGGTCACTTAGATGTCGAGCAGTATGCGCGCCGGATCCTCCAGCGCTTCCTTGATCGCCACCAGGGAAAGTACGGCCTCGCGTCCGTCGATGATGCGGTGGTCGTAGGACAGCGCCAGGTAGTTGACCGGGCGTATCACGACCTGCCCGTTCTCGGCCACCGGGCGATCGCGCGTGGCGTGCACGCCCAGGATCGCGCTTTGCGGCGGGTTGATGATGGGGGTCGACAGCATGGAGCCGAACACCCCGCCGTTGGAGATGGAGAACGTGCCGCCGGTCAGCTCCTCGATCGTCAACTTACCTTCCTGGGCGCGCTTGCCGAAATCCGCGATCTTCTTCTCGATGCCGGCGAGGGAAAGCTGGTCCGCGTCCCGGAGGATGGGCACGACCAGTCCGCGCGGGCTGCCGACGGCGATGCCCACGTCGTAGTAGCCGTGATAGACCACGTCGGCCCCGTCTATCGACGCGTTCACGACGGGAAATTTCCTCAGGGCGTGGACCGCCGCCTTCACGAAGAACGACATGAAGCCCAGCTTGACCCCGTGCTCCTTCTCGAAGCGGTCCTTGTGCCGGTTGCGGAGGTCGATCACCGGCTGCATGTTGACTTCGTTGAACGTCGTGAGGATGGCCGCAGTATGCTGCGATTGCACCAGCCGCTCGGCGATGCGCGCCCGCAGGCGGGACATCGGCACGCGCTGCTCGGGGCGTTCTCCCAGGGCTCCGAGGTCCACCGGTGGAGCGGGCGCGCGCGGCGCTGCCGCAGCCGCGACCGGAGCGGCCACGGAAGATGCCGCCGGCGCTGCAGCAGGCCTTGCGAGTGCCTGCGCGCCGCCCTCGATCACGTGCAGCACGTCCTCCTTCGTGACCCGGCCGCCGCGGCCCGTCCCGGCGATCGTGCTCGTGTCGACCTGTTTTTCCGACGCAAGTCTCTGCGCCGCCGGCATCGCCGCCGCTCCTGCCGCCGGTGTTACCGCGGCCGCGGGCCTCGCCGGCGCTTCGTCTTTTCCTTTGGCTGCTGCTGCCGGTACCGCGGCAGCTGC
>Ga0075418_10008267_pt1 | contig 11674 bp, 11 predicted proteins | sample SoiMetdeltSBSDD2_FD_81776 | JGI IMG/M metagenome (GOLD analysis project Ga0075418, IMG submission 81776) | Bulk soil microbial communities from a Populus tree surrounding site in Tennessee, USA - Soil MetaG P. deltoides SBSDD2 | ecosystem: Environmental > Terrestrial > Soil > Tree plantation...
TTACTATCTACTTGAGATTTTCGTTTTCCAAATAATGAAGAAAAAAAGCCTTTTTTCTTTTGATCTTTGTTTTCTGCTGTTTTTTCAGTAACAAATTGTTTCTTGCTATCCTCATTATCATTATTACTATTAGATGAATATGATTTATCAAGAAGAGTTTTAGAATCTTCTTCTTTTGTTCCAGTTATTTTTTCAGATTTATCAAATTGTGGTTCATTTTCTAAATTAATGGTATTATTATTTTTTTGGTAATCAACTTTTTTCTCTTCTTTTACTCCAACTTTAGATATTACAATATCATTATTATCTAGGTTATTACTGATAATAGGATATAAATTAGAAGAAGAAGGTTTATTTTGATAAAATTATTCAATACTATGAATAGATTCGTTATCAAAAATAATTTTTTATTAAATTTATATTAATTTTTCATTATTTTTACTTTCATTTATAATATTAGAACTATACTTATTTGTAATTTCTTCTGAAATTTGAGAACCAAACAATGACTCTATGAATGTATCGAGATTGAATGGAATTATATCGTCATATTTTTGACCTACTCCAAGATAAATGATAGGTTTAGAAGTAAGATATGTAATTGAAATAATAGCACCTCCCTTTGCATCTGCATCTGTTTTAGTTAAAATTGATGCATCAAATTTAGTATAGGCAAAGAATTCTTTTGCTTGATATATTGCATCATTTCCTGCTAAAGAATCTCCTATAAAAATTTTCAAGTCTGGTTTAACAACCTGAACAATTTTACTAATTTCATCCATGAGATTTTTTGCAGTTTGCATTCTTCCAGCAGTATCGATTAAAATTGCATCTACTCTGTGTTTTTTTCCATATTCAACTGCATCTCTTGCAACTGCAGATGGATCCGCTCCGTATCTTTGATGAATCATTTTCAGAGATAATCTTCTAGCATGTTCACCTAGTTGTTCTATAGCACCTGCTCTATGAGTATCACTTGCTGCTAATACAACAGATAACCCATTTTTATGTAAAAGATTAGCAACTTTGGCTACAGTAGTGGTTTTTCCAGTTCCGTTAATTCCTAGAAAAACTACTACAAATGGGCCGCCTTTATTTTCTTTTTTGAAATTAATCTTCTTAACTAAGTCTAGGGTACCCGATTTAGTAAGTATTTCATAAATAGATTTTTGAACATGGAATTGAATTAATTCTTCTGGTGTTTTATCTTTTTCAACAGAGAGACCCAATAATTTATTTTTCAAGTTAGCCGAGATATCATCAATGACTTCCTGTGCTACATCACTTTCTAGCAATGCAATTTCTAGATCAAATAGAGTATTTTCAAGATCTTTCTCAGAAATCTCTTTTTTACTGATATCTGAAATAATATTTGAAAAAGCTTTTTTTAATTTATCAAACATGTATACTCATACACAAAAATAATTTAAATCGCAGTGTTTTATGTTTTCTTTTTTGCTTTGATTAAATAGATTATGAAGGTTGCTGCAACATCGAATTCACCTGATGTTGGATCTGTTCAAGTTGAGAAGTTATTTGTTTTTTCTGTTCTACTAATTGTTTTAATCCAATTTCAAATTCCTTGATTCTTGACTCTATATAATTTAGAGTATCTTGATGTGTTTTTTCTATTGTAACTCCTGCACCAATATTAACCAATAATTTATCAATTGAAGGAATATTAGTTTTTAAAAATACTCCTACTCCAATTGGCATTAATGCCTCATTCTCTTTATCTAGAGGAATATTTTGAAGAGCATACGAAGCAAGACGAGCTTCTTCAATTAATTTTGTAACTGTAGCTTCTCTTTCTAATACTTCATTAAGATAAAGTTCTAATGTTCTGGAATGCTGAACAAGCTCATTGACTCTTTGTTCCATTGCTGATTTATTCGTATTAACTTTATTGCTCATCTGTATTGAATTATTTTAGGTCCATTTATAACTGTGACTCAAAAGGAAAAAAGTAAATATTGGGATTTTTCAAACGATAGTTAAAGAGTAGAGACTTTCATCAATTCAGCGATCTTTACCTCCATCCCGTATCGATCTTGATTATTTTTCATATGGTTGTATATTCTAAGCAAATCCAAAGAGTTTTTTACAAGGTTAAAAGTACCTGTAATTTTCATCAAAATAAATTTGAAAACTAAAGGATATATACTAAAATATTTAAGGACTTGTTCTCTATATTTTTTAAAATCATTCAAATTATTTATAAAGAGATCCGCACAAATTGTTGATGGGATTATGCCTTCACCAAGTAATGGATAAACTGTACCGATCGATTCTCCAACTCCTATGGACTTTTTACCATCGTAAAATGGTTCTGATTTTGATGGTGGACTAATTCTTACTGGTCTTCCATTTTTTTTAATTATTTCACATTTGTATTTCTTTAGAAAATTTTCAACAAAAAGATTATGATTTTTTTTTGTAAAATCACCAGCACCTATATGTGCATATCCATTTCCTAATGGAAAATACCAGAAATAGCCAGACATAGAAGGAAATCCTTTAAGATAAAAATCATCATATGGAACTTTATTATTATCATATTTGACTTTATATTGAACACAAGGTACCCACATTTCGTAATCAAGTTTAGGAAGATAATTCCTATGAAAACCAGTAGAATCTATAATTAGATCAAAGTCAACTTCTAAATTTGTCTTTTTTGGTGCTTTTCCATATTTAATTTCTGTTCCTTTTATCATATCTTAATAAGTTTTAATTTATCATAACTAACCATACCTTTTAATCCAATATCAACATGTTTGCTTTCACCAAGGTCTACGCTCATATTTCGACCATTATGTAAAACGTAATTATCAAAATCTAGGCCACATTTTTTTGTGTAGTCTACCATAACATTTTTGCTAGTAGCCCAAGCGCAAACTGCATCATGTTCTTCTTCTTTCATTCTTTCAAATCCGACTACATGAATATCATGATTATTACTAAGCTGATTCATTAAATAGGCCCCTGCAACGCCAATTCCCACCACAGCAATTTTCATTGATACAGTACTACAATCCAAAAATAAAAATATATTGCGAAAAAATTAAACACCTACCACTAGTGAAAAAGAAAAAAGAAATGCCAGGTGCTGCAAGGGCAGGTATAGCTATTTTGGTATTAGGAGCGTTCCTTCTTGGTATAGGATACTATCAAGATAGAGGAGCACTCTCTTTATATGGATTAATAATGTCAATATGTGGGTTTAGTTTGTATATGATTTCATCCATTTACATTTCAAGAAAAAGTAATCAAGCAAAAGGATCTTATTCTAAATAGATGGCAGGTTTATATGGCCTGGAAAATCTAGACTTTGATTTTGGATCAAATTTTTCCTTTTCTTCTTCTGAATAAACAAATATTGGAATATTTTCAGATTCTATTTCATTAGATATCAGATTATGTGAATCTTTTATTATAGAAATTTGATCAAATGAGTTCAAATTTAATCTATTGTTTCTTGATTCAATAGATTCAGAAAGAATATCTTCTACAGTTTTTTTAACAAAAGAAGGATCTTTTTTTGCAAAAGAAGTTTCAGGATCTTGTATTAATTCTTTCATTATATTACCAAAATTTCTTTCATTAGTTAAAGTGATTATTTTGAGAATTTTCTGGTAAATTTTTTGTTTATCAGAAGAAGAACAATAAATATATATTTTACGTGGTAGTTTTTTAGTTACTTTAATAATATTTAATATGTCCAACGTTAATCTTTTTATGAATTCATCTGATTCTTCAGATAATGGATCAATCTTTTCATTGAAAACACTCGGCCATTTTGAAGAAACAAGTGAAGACTGATTACCTAAACTATTCCAAATTTCTTCAGATATAAATGGAGCAAATGGGGATAATAATTTTATTCTAATAGAAAAACAAAGAACTAGTATTTTATTCACTATGTTATCATTACCTCGTTTTTTAGCACTGATTCTTTTTTTATACCAATGAATATCTTGATCGAAAACGTACAAAATATTATGAAGAGCTTCACGTATACGCAGTGTTTCCATAGATTTAGTAACATTATTTATTAGCCTTTGTAATTTACTTATTAGCCATCTATCTTCTAACTCCAAAGGATATTCATTTGTAGATAGATCCAGATAAAGTGATTCATCTAATGAGAAATTTGGGTTTGATATTTTATTGTAAAAATTAGAATTCAAAAGATGACGTGAAGTATTGTAGAATTCTAATAATTTTAGTTTAATAGACCTTGCAGTATCAAAGGAAAAATCTGCGTCCTGAAGAAGTTCAGATGAAATCAATATTGCTAATCTAATTGTATCTGCTCCATATTCTTGAATTGCTGTTCTTAAAGGTATTATATTCCCTATCGATTTAGACATCTTTTTACCTTCCATTAAAACAGAACCATTGACTACTATCTGGTGTGGCCAGAACTTTTTTTCAAAAATAGCAACATGATTAAAAAGAAAGAATGAAAGATGATTTGGGACCAAATCCCGTCCCGAATGTCGAGAATCAACTGGATAAAAATAAATAAATTCATTTCTAATTTCTTGTATCAACGATATCGAAAGATTACAATTTTTTGCTACATCATGAACAATTCCGATTCCTAAGAGTATATAGTCAAAAAAAGACTCATCAATATTATCGAGACTTTTTTTCATTGAGTATTTTTCTTCATTAACGAATTTGGATATTATATAATATGCCATGTAAATAACTGAATCTGACAAGCTTTCTATTATCCATTCATGATCCCATGGAAGTTTAGTTCCAAGACCTGACTTCCTTGCACAAGCTCTTTCTTTTAACCAGTCAACTACATTGTGAAATTCTTGTCTAAGATCCTCGGGAAGAATACTTAATTCATCGATATAATTATGTACTTGACGCTTCCATTCTTTATCTTTATAATTAATAAACCATTGATCATTCAATACTTTTACAAAACATTCATTACCACATCTACATTTAATTGGCTTATTAACGAATTCATAAAAGATTTCAGCTAAATTTTTTGAAGCAAGCAAATAATTTTTTATCTCTTCCTTAGCTAATTGAACGTCCATTCCAGAATATTTTCCAGTATTTGGTAACATCTTACCCTGATAATATTCTAAATGATAGATTTCATTTGTTGCTTTTTCCAGTCCTCTATCTGATTGATAATTAATTTCAAACTTTAATATTGCATCTTCTACGCTTGATATTAAGCTGTTGTCATTTAAATTAGTATATTGAATTTCTATAATTTTAATTGGATTGATTTGTGATAAGTCAATATTAAATGAGAGTAAATTTGTCTCTTTTTTTAAGTCAACTAGAGCTTGAAAATCATATGGAGCATGACCAGGTACCGACATTACTATTCCAGTTCCTGTATCAGTTTTTACAAATTTAGCAGGAAGAATAGGGATATTTATATCTCTAATAATATCTGTTGCAAATTTACCAATCAATTCATTTCCTTTTATGGTTTTATTGATTTTTATACTATGATTAAGAAATTCTAATTTTGTGGAGGCCTCTTTAGTAACAATCCATTGTTCAGTATTGTTATCTACATCTATTATCAAGTATTCAATATCAGGATTTACCCAAAGATTTGTGACTCCAAATATAGTCTCAGGTCTTAAAGTAGCAGTAGGAAGTATTACATCATTCTCAGCTAACCTAAATTTTATTAGGATATATTCACTAAATTCTGGCTCAACATCTCCAATAGTATCATGTTGACTTACAGGATTTTTATCATATGGACACCATCCAACAGGATGAGAACCTTGTACAATTAATCCTTTTTTTGCTAATGTTTTAAACTGCCAAGTAATGAATTTTGAATATAAAATATCAATGGTTGTAAATTCTCGTCGCCAATCTATAGAATAACCCATATCTTGCATTCCTAATTTTATCTCATTATGAAAAAATTTTGCAATATTTTCTGGTTCTGTAAATGATTTGATGGTATTTTCAGGAACATTATATAAATTTTTAAAAGTTTCAATTAAATCTTGATCTTCTGCGATTACTCTTTTTGACATAGCTAAGATAGGAGTTCCTGTATAGTGAAACCCCATTGGAAATAATACATTATAGCCTTTCATTCTCATATATCTAGCATGAACATCAGCTAGTGAATAGGTTCTTCCATGTCCTATATGCTGTGGAGAATTAGGATAGGGAAATGCAACAGTTATAAAATATTTTTTTTTATTAGTATTATCGTAATCGGCTTCAAAAAGATGTTCTTCTTTCCATCTAGACTTCCATTTCGCCTCAAGTTCTTTCCAATTAATGCTATTATTATTAAATTCCTCTTTATTATTATCCAAATTATTTTCACCTTTTGATTGTATCTTTAACATACATTTCTGAGTAATTTAAGACCTCATCGATTTTATTCTTAAATTTTCCTCCACCCTGACCAAACTTGGAGTCCCCGCCTCCAGAGCCTCCTAAATTAACAGAGAAAATTTTTGCTATTTTTCCTGCATTGATACCATATTTTCTTGCAGCCTCACCAACAAAAACTATTACACGTATACCTTCTCCCTTAGGGATAAGTGAAATATATATGAGAAAGGGATCAAGAGTAATAGATTTTTCTCCTACTACGATATGGAACTCCTCATCCAATTCATCATCAAATATGGTATATAATTTCACTCCTTCTGGAGTTATTTGCGTACTATTATGAGATATAGATTTGGCTAGAATGGGAGAGGTTTTTCGTAAGAGAATTTTAATCTTTGTTCTAAGCTTTTCCGACTCATCCAAATGTTTCTTAAATGAATCTGTCAGTTTTTCTTTACTAGAACCCAATGATTGGGAAATAAAGGAAACGTTTCTATCTTGGTTTTTAATATGATTAATAGCAGCTTGTCCAGCCACGAATTCTAATCGAACAACACCATCTTGAATTCGTTCTGATTTTAAAATTTTAATTAATCCTATATCACCGGTTCTATTTACATGTGTTCCTCCACATGCCTCAATGTCAAAATTACTTATATTCACTATTCGTACTTTATTTGATGGGACTACTCCACCCTGATATATACGAAAGGAAAATTTTTGTTCACTTTCTCCTCTTTCATATTCTTTTATGTTTACATCAAGGTTCTTCATTACAATTTCGTTAGCAGTTTTTTCGATTCTTTCTACTTCTTCTTTATTCAATGCAGAATGATGAGTTATGTCAAGTCTTCCATAATTAACGTCTTTAAATGCAGAATTTTGCCATATCCACGAACCGAGTGTATTTCTAGCTGAAGAATTCAATATATGAGTAGCTGTATGATGTTTTGTTATTGATTCACGCCTTGCATCGTCTAATTTACATTTAATCATTATTCCCTCTGAAAGAGAAGATAAATTCTCGACCTTATGAAGAACAATATCTCCTTGTTTTATTACTTCTTGTACTCGAGCGTCGCCGATCAATCCTTTATCAGGTTCTTGTCCTCCTCCTCTCGGATAAAATGATGTTTGATCTAAAATCACATAATTTCCTTTTATTTTTAGGATTTGAGCATCAAATTCACGGAGTGAAGAATCTTCATAGTATAATAATCTAGTAGGTGACAAGCCTTCCAATCCTTCTATTGTTGGAATATAAAGAGGTTTTTGGTTAATATTATGTAACTCCGATAATTTTACATAAAAATTCGAGGGTATTTCAGTTATTACATTTACTTCCTTAAGAAAATCAGGAGTAATACCATCAGATTCATATAATCTTATAAGATCATCTACATTCAGTTGTTTCCCATTCTCACGTATAGTAGAAGCAATATCATTCATACGTTGTCTTGTACTTACATATCTCTCAGATTCAAGATTGAGAATAGTATAAATCTCACTCTTATTTTCCTCTAGTTCAGGAAACATATTTTTCAAATATCCTACATGTGTATCGATTAGATCTTCAATTTTTATGTTCCATTTGAATCTCTCAATAATAGATAAAACTCTACGTAAAAGAATTCTAAGATTATAACCTCCACCTACATTAGAAGGTAATGATCCATCTGAAATAGCGAATAATAATGTTCTTGTATGATCAGCTATTGTATAAATTGCTTCATATGGAGATACGATTTTTTGTAGATGTTCAAATGTTACTCCCATCTCATGAGCAATGCTTTTTTTCAATTTTATTATTTTATCAGATGAATCATCTTCAATCATATTAAATTTTCTAGACACAAATTTAAAATAGTTTGAGAGAAAACTTTCATCCTTTTGAATTCCAATAGAATTTTCTAAATACTTTATAACTGATCCAAACGAACAATCGTAGCTCGTAGGAGTACCCATAGTAATCCATGAGAATCGTTCCAAACCTGCACCCATATCAATAATCTTATTTTTCATAATTCTATAATTATTTTCATCTCCTTCGAATTCAGTAAAAACAGCATTACCTAGTTCAAGACCACGTACAAAATATTCTAAAGAAGACCCGAATGCTCCTGCACCTATCCAAATATCTTCCACAAAGGTAATCTCTTCAGGTTTTATCCCCAATACATTAGTTAATAATCCAAAGTCCAAGTCAATACACTTGTCCTTCCAGTACCCACCAGGTGCATCTGCATTACATGTTTGGCCAATCATGCAGAAACTCGTATAATGACGACCACTTACTCCTACATTTTCAACGTCATTGAATCTTAGACATATTTGTGGTACTACTAAAGGATTTGATGGTAATTCAAAGATAACCTTATTGTTCATTATTCTTTGGAAATCCACGATTGATGCAATTGTATAATAAAGATCATCTCTCCACCTACATACTACAGGGTATCGCCTTGTAATAGAGTGACCATGTGATTGAAAATACTTTTCAGTTTCCTTCCACGCACCTATATAATCAAGTCTTTTATTTGTAGGAGGATTTCCTATAAAGTTATATGCCTCATGATCAGGACAGGTATTTTTATCTACAAGTGACCAAAAAAATTTTTCACATGATATACATTTGTTTCGTTTAAAACCTAGTCTATCAAATAATGAAACTCTATAATATTTATCAGGATCAGATGAAAATAGAGTAGAAACCTCGTTTTTACCCAAACTATGCTACCGAATATTATTATCTATATTAATGCTTTATTGATGCAAGATTGAAAATTATATTAAAATAAAATAAAATAAAGATTAATTTTTGGCTAAGGATTCCTCAATAAATTTTTGATAGGCTTCTTTAGGAGCAGCCCCTACGGTTCTTGCAATTTCCTTTCCATCTTTGAACAATAGTAATGATGGTATAGAATGAATTCCGTATTTTACGGCAATCTCTTGATTTTCATCTACGTTAAGCTTGACAATTTTAACTTGTCCATCGAGTGTTTTTGCTAATTGTTCTACCGCTGGTCCTACCATTCTACAAGGACCACACCATTCTGCCCAAAAATCAACAAAAACAGGTAATTGTGATTGTACTACTTCTTTTTCCCAAGTCGAGTTATTTACTTGAGGTAAGGTATGTTCAGTTCCCATATATCTTAATTTGGGTTTAGGTTATTTGAATCATACTAAAAATGCAAATTACAAAATAGTTATCGTACTCAATATATTGTCGATTATAGTTAGCTATGATCGTTTCTAGAGTCCATCCTTATAAATTGCAACTAAAAAGTTTAGGTAATATTTTATTCCTTATTTTTCACTGTTTATTAGATTGATTTTGAACGCATTTAATTGAAATCCTTCTACTTCTTCGCTTTCGCCGTTCCACGTGGCTGTCGCTATGAGAGTATATTCTCCTTCCTCCATATCTATTTTATTTGTATCATTAGAATTAATTTTATTAAATTCCTCATTTTTAATTATTTGTGCTAGTTCTCCAGGTTCTTTATATGCGGTAACACCTAGATAAGATGGTTTAATTATCTGAGGGTAATCTTTTATTTTAAATTCTACTTCTGAACCATTTTCTACGGTTATTACTTTTGTATTTATATTACTTAAGTTAAATTGAGGTTTCTGAAAATCTGAAAAGGAACTATCTCCACGATAAATATAGAATACTGGTTTTCCTTCATATGTCTGATTATCATAAATCATTTGAATTTTTGCTGGCAATACATCAGAAACTAAATTGTTGTCTAGTCCAACTGGCACTAAAGAATATGGATTTTGATTATGAATAATATCAGATTTTACCCGCTCTGGTGAGGAATAAGACTCTGCAAAAAATGAAAAAATAACTAAAAACAAGGGAATTGCTATAGTAAGAAATGTAAATTTTTTAAAATTTATTCTATTGTTTATGAAATTCATTCTAATCAAAATTATAATTCTATAAAATATTTAAATTTTGATACTAAAATACAAAATAATATTTAAATTTTAAAAAAATGAGGATTTAAGATTACAAAATGAGGATTCTCTGACCAGTTATTGATTCCATTAACAATGATATAACAGATTTCCTTATTACTATTGTAAATTATTAAGGTAAACGAATTATAAATATTTTAACAATATCTAAAATAGCTATATACACAATACAAGATTAAAAATAATAGGATAATATAGATAATTTAGAAATAAGCCTATGTTGATCATATTTTTCTTATGTTTGAGTTTTGAATCTCCAACCGCTTATAATTAATTGTCACAGTCTGAACATTATTGAAGGCTGATATTTGGTGTGGATACACAAGAGTAAGTCCAGACTATGACAACTGACTTGGTTACAGTTATTGCACTGTTCTCTGTCAAATTGGAGGTTGATAACTAAATTACAGTTTGCGTACAATGTATTTATTGATATCTTAAATTCTCATTCTATGTTTTGAAATTAGTATTCTTTTCAATAATTACAATAAATAAGTATATATTATTGGGATAATAATCAATGGCACTGTAGATATTGCTAGATTAGATGTTTCTACTTTTACTTTTATTTGTTTCTTATCTCTATTTTTAATTAATCTGTCTATTACTGACATTACATTATTAATTGACCAAGCTTACAATATTATTTGGATATCATTTGTAGTTGATGAAGTTATTTCTAATACGAAATCAGATAATATTATTCATATATTCGAAATGAGCATTTAGATCAGTGTTGAGACGTTTCAACAATTTCTTCTATAACTTTGTTTATATTCTGTCATGGTCAATAGAAATCAGTTGGTTGTATTAGAAATGTTTAAGATGGGATTGTACACAGGAGATTATGTATATAATATGAGTGAAATAGAAATCAAAAGATGTTTGAATTGTGGTGATTTAGTCTCTAATCGTACTTTTATGTATGATAATCCTAATTTTTGCACTGGACAGTGTAAAGATGGTTACCAGAGAAGAAATTAGTAGAACGACAGGACCAAGTAGGAACTAAAAGTATTGACAATACTATGAGCAATTTTATCTCTTATTTTTAAAATATTTTTTCTTAGAAACTAGTGCTTCAATCAATAAATAATTTGTTTCAAAGTTATAAATAATGTCACAGCAAAACAATACTAGGAGAAAATTAGTTCAGTAGAAGAATTGAATTTATTATATAAATGTTATAATGATTAAATTTGGTAAATTATGTAGAAAGAATGATAAGGATTCTAGATTCTAGAGTAAATATGGATATTTCAGCTATTTGTTCTATTACTACTAACCTTTTTCATTCTTTTATTAACAATCCAATATCGACTAA
>Ga0075418_10008268_pt1 | contig 11674 bp, 10 predicted proteins | sample SoiMetdeltSBSDD2_FD_81776 | JGI IMG/M metagenome (GOLD analysis project Ga0075418, IMG submission 81776) | Bulk soil microbial communities from a Populus tree surrounding site in Tennessee, USA - Soil MetaG P. deltoides SBSDD2 | ecosystem: Environmental > Terrestrial > Soil > Tree plantation...
AGCCCGGGCGCCTGCCGGCGCAGGAACTGTCTCGCGACATCGGGCGACGCCGTCGTCGCAACCCTGTAGCTCCCGCGCAGAACGGCTGTATACGCGGCAGCATCCGTTGACCCGTCAACAAGGAGGAGATCCGTAGTGAGGGTCGCTAAGGTTGGTGATTGTGCGGCCGAAGGGATCATCGCTCCCCCCCCGAGAATTTGCCGTCAAGTATAAAAAATCGGTATATCCGCCTTCAAGGCCGGCGCTCGCTCCCAGCTCTTCCTTGGTGCCTCCCTCCCTCTGAAGACGTTGTGCTCGTCGCGCAGCTCCGCCGTCTGCTGTTTCAACCCCTCGTGCTCGGTATCGAGTGCGGGGCGCTCATCCGGCGGCTGAGTAGTCATGACGGATCGCTGGGTAATCGACCGGGCGGGCACGGCGCCACTGCGTGAGGAAGCTGGGCAGGACGCGTCTCATCAGCCGAAGCAACACCATCGTGCGACGGAATCGCCGCGCACGCTGGCGATTCCACGGAAAGCCATATTGTCGCCGCACGTGTGAGGGCAACAGGCCTGCCGCCAGCATTGATATCGCTGGCGTGACGAGACGCCTCGGGCGAAACGGTGACAAGAGCGATGCTGTCAGCGTGAGCGCCTGTTGTCCGACGACGATCTCTCCTGACGCGAATCGGTCGTCCATGTAGGCGCGCACCTCGTTCCACGTGCGCGGGACGTCGCGATTGGAGGCGCCCAGAGCGACCGCGAGGTCGGCGGCGTCGCCACAGTACGTGTCGCGTTCCGCGGCACTTAGGCAGCCAACCAACTCTTCGTACACGAGCACCATCGACTCGATGAGCGTCGCGTGTACCCACACCAGCAGCGCAGCATCTTCAGCAGAATACGGGGTTCCTGCTGAGAATGGTCCGCACGATTGCGCGAGCGTCCCATGGACGCGGCGATGAATGGCTCGGATCGCGTGAACTGCCGCGTCCCGCTCGGAGTCCCTGCCGAACGTCAGCGCGATCATCGCATTCACGGTGTGCCGGAAGCGCGCAAACGCCGCGAGAGTGCTGCCGCGAAACGTACTGTGATCTGCGATGCCCGCAGCGATCAGCGGATGCGCGAGTTGCAGCAGAATTGCCCGAACCCAGGCGAGGACCAGCAGACGTTCGGCGTTGATGCGACGGGAGACGTCTGAAGCCGGGCGCATCATCGTCACTGGCGTGTGGGCGCCGGACGGGCCCCGAGCTCCTGCATCAGAATGATGACACCTTTGCCGTGTTCGGTCCCGCCGATGCTGACGCACTGCACGTCCAGGCGGATCTGTCGGCCGCGCCGGTTCATCCTGGTGAACTCGAGATAGTCGAGGTAGCGGCTATAGGAGTCGATCCCGACTGCGGCGAGTCGTTTCTCTATGCGCCGCGACAACGTCGAGCGTTTGTACGCAGTGAAGTCGAACCCGCGCGTGTTCTTGAGGTGCGTGAGGAGTTTTTCGAGTTCAGGCGCGGATTTCCCGTCTTTCATCGGCCGGAACCATCCACACTAGCACAGGGATAGAGGCGTCTCGTGGCCACGTCCCGCTTCTTGCCGTTGGAGAACTTGTGGTGAATTTCGACATCGTCATCATCGGCGCCTCGGCTGGCGGGGTTGGCTCGCTCCAACGCGTCGTCGAACACATTCCAGCAGATTTTCCCGCAGCCATTCTCATCGCGCTGCATCTGCCGGATGGAATCCGAAGCATGCTCCCGCAGATTCTCGAGCGTGCAGGCAACCTGCCGGCGGGGCACGCGCGAGATAGCGATCCGATTAAACCAGGACGGATCTACGTAGCCCCACCAGGATTTCACCTGACAGTTGGACGCGGCCGCATGGTGGTCACCCGCGGGGCTCGCGAGCATGGCCACCGTCCCGCCATCGACCCGTTGTTTCGCAGTGCCGCCATCGCGTACGGCCGTCGCTCGGTCGGCGTGATTCTGAGCGGGCCGCTGGACGACGGGTACGGTTGGGCTCCGCGAAATCAAGCGTGCCGGCGGACTCGCCATCGTGCAGGATCCGGGTGATACCGAGGGCCGTCGATGCCATTGAGCGCGCTGTCGACGTGGATCACTCGCTACCGGCTTCGCAGATAGGGACGCTGTTGCAGCAGATCGTGGTGGCGAAGCCATCAAGGAGTCTGGCCACCATGCGAGACCGCGACGACCACAGAGTCAGTGACGAGCTGCGCGAACTGACGATGCACCAGGACGAGCGCGAGCATCCCGGCGAGCGTTCACCGTATTCGTGTCCCGAGTGCGGCGGCGTGCTGTGGGAGCTCAAGGACGGCGAGCTGATGAGATTCCGCTGCCGCGTCGGTCATGCGTATACCCACCGAGACGCTGACAGCAGAGCAGGCACTGACTGTCGAACACGCGTTGTGGAGTGCGCTGCGGGCACTGGAAGAACAGGCGGCCGTGCGTCGCCGTATGGCCGAGCGCGCTGATCGGATGGAAAAGCGAATCACGGCGGAGCGTCACGCAGCGCGTGCATGCGAGCTCGATGCACAGGCGCAGCAGGTGCGCAATCTGGTGCTTGCCGGTCTCGGTTCGGTAGAGGAGGAGGCGACCGCCGAAGAGCCCGCGTCAGAGGAGCCTGCACCCAAGAAGCATTAACGCGTCGTCAGCCAGGTGCCGAGCGAATCGGCGGGCTGCGACTTTACGGCCGTGTGACGTCCGCAGACCTCGCGCAAGTGATGCGAGTTGCGCGGGTCTGCGAAGTGCGCAGCCGAATACCCGCACAGCAGCGTGAAGGCGTACTTCTTCTGCAAGTGGTTCCAATAGTCCTCGAGCGCACAGGCCTGCTCGAAGTTCCCTTCCTCCGCAAACAGTTCGACGATCTCGCCGTATATGCGCAGGCACGCAGGGACGGCCGACAGCTCGCTAAACATCCCACCCAACGTCTCTTCCATACGCGCCGGGTCGAGAACCCCGCGCCGCATCATGCGTGCGCGTACTTTCCGGGCATCGACGACGGTCAACTTCTCGGAACCGTCCTCCACAGCGAACCCACGGCGGTCGAGGTACGCCTCGATCAACTGCCAATGCGAGGCGCGAGCAATAACGAGCAGGTGCTCCCCGGCCGCGCGTCCCTCGATCAGGTAATGGGAGACCGCATCCGCAAGAGAGCGCGGCGCATCGAACAGCTGCACGAGATGCGCGGCAATTTTTCGGGAGGTCGAGTGTCCGTTCGAAGCGATTGACTTGGTTCCCATGGGACATCGAGTCGAAACGCGTGAGCACCGACTCACATCAGCCTGCGTGAGTTGGCGCTCGCAATACTGAGACTCGGCACGAGACGAGCGTTCCTCGTGAGCATAAGCCGCCAAAAACCCTCAGGCAAGCTGAGCCATCGCATACACGGCCGTTATAATGGCGCCTCGTGCGTCACGACTGGACCTTCGGCGACATCGAGCGGATCTATTGCGCACCGTTCATCGACCTCGTCTTCCAGGCACAGCTCGCCCACCGCAAGCACCATGTGCCGAACGAAGTTCAGGGATCCGTGCTCCTGAACATCAAGAGTGGTGGATGTCCCGAGGACTGCGCGTACTGTCCGCAGTCCGCGCACTACAAGACAGGCGTTGCGCGCACCGAACTGACGCGCGTTGACGACGCCCTGCGTGCGGCGAGCGCGGCGCGCGAGCAGGGCGCGACGCGGTTTTGCATGGGCGCGGCATGGAGGGACGTGCCACACGGTCCGCAGTTTGAGCGCGTGCTCGAAATGGTACGCGGGGTGCGGGCGCTCGGCATGGAGGCGTGCTGCACGCTCGGCATGCTCGATCAGCAGCAGGCCCACGCGCTTGCCGACGCGGGACTCACGGCCTACAACCACAACCTCGATACCTCGCCCGAGTTCTACGGACAGATCATCACGACGCGCACCTACGACGAGCGGCTCGCGACGCTGCAGCGTGTTCGCGCCGCGGGTATCACGGTGTGCTGCGGCGGCATTATCGGAATGGGGGAGAGCCGCGACGCGCGTATCGGACTGCTGCAGCAACTCTCCACGCTGAATCCGCACCCGGAAAGCGTGCCTATCAACATGCTCGTCGCGGTGGAGGGGACGCCGCTCGCGTCGCGTCCACGCGAAGACCCGCTCGATGTCGTCAGGATGATTGCGACCGCCCGCATCCTGATGCCGCAGTCGTACGTGCGCCTGAGCGCGGGGCGTCTCTCGCTCTCGGACGAAGCGCAGGCGCTCTGCTTTCTCGCCGGGGCCAACTCCGTGTTTCTCGGCGATCGGCTGCTGACGACGCCAAATCCCACGGCAGACGTCGACCGGTCGTTGTTCGAACGCCTTGGGCTCAGGCTGCAGGTTGCCGGCGATCCCGTCGGCGACGTGAATCGCTTGCAGTCTCCCGCCGCCGTTCTCGGGTCCTGACGTGGAGGCGCATCCAGACTCTTCGCGGCCGCTGCGGTGTCGCGTGGATGCCCGGATGCGATCGCTCGAGGAGAACGGGCTGCGGCGCACGCTGCGTCCGCCCGCCGGCATCGATCTGTCCTCGAACGATTACCTAGGACTGGCGCATCATCCGCGCATCAAGACGGCGATGGCTGCCGCCGTTGAACGCGAGGGCGCCGGCAGCACGGGCTCACGTCTGCTGCGCGGTGAGCGCGACAGCTTCTCTGCACTTGAACGCCGGTTCGCGCAGTTCAAGGGGACCGAGCGCGCGCTGTACTTCTCGAGCGGCTATCTCGCGAACATCGCGGTGATGACGACGTTCGCCGAAGCGGGCGACGTGATTATTTCGGATGCACACAACCACGCAAGCCTGATCGACGGGATGCGGCTGTCGCCTGCGCGGCGGGACGTTGTTCCGCACAACGATGTCGCCGCCGTGCGGCGCGCGCTGGACGAGGCGGGTAGGGCGGGTGAGGCGGGTAGGCCGGGTCCTTCCGGACCCGGCGGCGAGTGTTTCGTGGTCGTTGAGTCGCTCTTCAGCATGGACGGCGACGAAGCGCCAATCGGCGATTACGCGGAACTGTGCGCGCAGAGCGGGGCGCATTTGATCGTTGACGAAGCGCACGCCGTGGGCATCTACGGCTCGCGTGGAAGCGGTCTCATCGAAGAACACGGAGCAACGGAGCAGGTCTTTGTGTCGATCAGCACGGCTGGGAAGGCGCTGGGCGTTGCCGGCGCGTTCGTGGCGGGACCTGCGTGGGCGATCGACTACCTGATTCAACGCGCGCGACCGTTCATCTTCTCGACGGCGCCGCCGCCTGCACTCGCGTCGGCGATCTACGCGAGCCTCGCCCTCGTCGAGCAGGAGCCGGAGCGCCGTGAACGGGTTCGCGAACTGGCAGCGCGTCTACGAAGCCGTCTCACCACGGCAGGCGTTCCGATCGGACCCGGTACTTCCCATATTGTTCCCGTCCTGATCGGCGACAACGACATAGCCGTAGCGGTTGCAGGAACGCTGCAGCGCGACGGCTTCGACGTCCGCGCGATACGTCCGCCGACGGTGCCGCCTGGCACCGCACGCCTGCGCGTGTCTGTGAATGCGAACCTGACTGAAGATCTGATCGAACAGTTTGTTGGTTCGCTCACATCAGCGTTAGCGGGGGGATCTGAGGGCAGGGTCTGAAGAAGCGATGCGGGGAATCTTCGTTACGGGGACCGACACCAACGTCGGCAAGACGGTCGTCGCGGCGGCCTTGATGCTCCGGTACCGCGACGAAGCGGCACTGCGGTATTGGAAGCCAATTCAGACCGGGATTCGGGATTCGGGATTCGGGATTCGAACCTCTGATTCCAGTGCGTCGAATGACGATGACACTGTGGAGGTGGTGCGACTGTCATGCGCGGGCCAGGACGAGATTTTCCGCTGCGGCACACGGTTGCCGGATCCGGTCTCGCCACATCTCGCGGCTCAACGCGTCGGCACGCGAATTACGGTGCGCGAGCTCGCCGCTATCGTACGGAAGGTCGATCACCCCTCCCATGCCGAATCCCGAATCCCGAATCCCGAATCCCGGACTAGGTGGATCGTCGAAGGCGCAGGCGGTGCGCTTGTGCCGCTGAACGAACGCGAAACGATGGCGGACCTGATGCACGCGCTCGATTTGCCGGTGCTCATCGCCGCACGGTCCACGCTCGGTACGATCAATCACACCTGCATGACCATCGAGGTGCTGCGCCGCCGGAGGCTCGGCGTCGCCGGTGTCGTGATGGTCGGCGAGCCGAACGACGACAACCGGCTGGCGATCGAGCGGTACGGCGCGGCGGAAGTGATCGCGCAGATGCCGCGGTTCGATCCGCTCACGCCTGAGGCGCTGGACGCGTGGGTGCACGCGGAGTTCGACCGCAGTGGCGTCCTTTTCGTGGGTGCTCTGCGATGAACCCGCCACGAATCCCGAATCCCGAATCCCGAATCCCGGACTCTGGCCTCCTCGCGCGCGATCGCCTCCACCTCTGGCATCCCTACACGCAGATGCAGACGGCACCCGCTCCGCTGCCGATCGTCAGCGCGAGCGGTGTGTATCTGCACACCGAGGACGGCCGCCGCATCCTGGACGGCATCTCTTCCTGGTGGGTGAACATTCACGGCCATTCGCACCCGGCGCTCAACGCGGCGCTGGCGGCGCAGGCGGCACGGCTCGAGCACGTGATGTTTGCGGGCTGCACGCATCCGCCGGCCGTCGATCTTGCCGAGCGGTTGATCGCGCTGCTGCCGTCGGGCCTCACGCGAGTGTTCTACTCCGACAACGGATCAACAGCCGTCGAGGTCGCCGTCAAGCTGGCTATTCAGTATTGGATCAACAGGTCGGAGCCGCAGCGCCGCACCATCGTCGCGCTCCATCATGCCTACCACGGCGACACGGTGGGTGCGATGTCGGTGAGCGAAGACTCCATCTTCACCCGCGCGTTCACGCCGCTGCTGTTCGGGGTGGAGAGGGCCCACGCACCGTACTGCTACCGCTGTCCGCTCGGCCTCGAGCGCCGCACATGTCGTATCGACTGTCTGTCCGATCTGGAGGCGACGCTCGCGCGTCTCGCCGACAGGGCGGCAGCCGTGATCGTCGAACCGATGCTGCAGGGCGCGGGCGGCATGATCGTCTGGCCGCAGGAGTTTCTCGCCGGCGTCCGCCGCCTGTGCGATCGCTTCGGTGTGCTGCTCATTGCCGATGAAGTGCTGACCGGGTTCGGACGCACGGGCCGCATGTTCGCCTGCGAGCATGCGGAGGTGACGCCGGACATCATGTGCCTGTCGAAGGCGCTGACCGCCGGATACCTGCCGCTTGGCGCAACGTGTTCGACCGAAGCGGTCTACGACGCGTTTCTGAGCGACGATCGATCGCGCACGTTCTTCCACGGACATTCGTTCACGGCAAACCCGCTTGCGTGTGCCGTTGCGCTTGCGAGCCTGGAGCTGTTCGAAAGTGATGACACGCTCGGGCGCGTCAGGCGGCTCGAGGCGCAGCTCCAGTCAGGTCTCGCGCCCCTCTGCGACCTGCCACTCGTCGGCGATGTGCGCGTCATCGGCGGCGTGGGAGCGATTGAGCTGGTGTCCGACGTCAGCGGCGCGGACCTTTCAGGTCCGCGTGGCGGTTATCTCGATGAGCTCGGTCCGCGACTCGCCGCGGCGTTCCTCCATCGCGGGCTGCTGCTGCGCCCGCTCGGCAACGTTCTGTACTTCATGCCGCCGTATGTGATCACGGAAGAAGAGACTGCCTGGGCAATCAATCAGATCGGGGAAGTGCTCGAGAAGGAGATCGTCGCTCACTCGTAGCGCGGATGGAGCAGATCCCACGCGTACTGCGAGGACTCCAATCACCCGTGGGGCAACCTTAAAGGTTTGCCCCACAGGCGAATGTTGGTGTAGTTGGTAATCACACCGTAGCGCGCACCTTGTGCGTGCTACGGGTGATTGGCGGGGTCAGAACGTGAGCTGGGCGCTGAACTTGATCAGGCGTCCGCCCATGATTTGGATCGGGTTCCGCCACTGGTTCTGCGGGCCGGGTCGGAACGTCGCCTGCTCGTTCTGAGCAGTGCTCGCGTTGAGAATGTTGTAGATATCGAAATTCCCCTGAATCCTGCGGCTCGCGCTAAGCGGGAAGTTTCGCGTCAGACGGAGATCCACTTGCTGGATCCGGTCGCCATAGAGTGAGAACGGCGGGATCAGGTCGGCGGTGTACGTCTGGTTGCAGGTGGCCGCAGTCTGGCTCGGGCACGACGCAAGGTGGCGCCCCAGCGACGGAAAGATGTCCGCATCGCTGACGACGTAGCTCGCTCTGATCGGGACTCCCGGAATGTTCTGATAGATCGAGCTGGCCTGGAAATCCCACGGCAGGGCATAAACGATGTTGAACTTGACCTGCGTGGACGAACCCCAGGGTCGACTGACGCGACAAAAGCCCGGCCGGAGATCCACTGCACTGAGGTTGAGCGCCGCGCCCGCGGGTGATCCGGCAGTGGCTGTCGCCGGTGAGTCGATCTTCAGGTTGCAGTTATCCGTGACCGTGCGTCCAACGGAGAGGCCTCCCTGGGCCTGTGCCTTCCCAAACCGCGCCGCCGTGGTGACGTCGATGCCGTCGAAGACCTCGGTCATGTCGCCGTAGTGCGACGCCCGCGTTCGGACGTAGTCGAACTGGCCGAACTTCGCTGGCTTGACGTCGTAGTTCCCGCAGAACTGCTTGCCGCTGGCGCTGCCGAGCCGCGAGTCTACGGGCGCCGTGAAGCAGAACGGATCGAAATCCGCCGGCGTCACGAGCTGATTGTCCAGCGCCTGCATCGCGCCGTACCACGTCCGGAAATACGCGACCGTGAGGCCGACGTTCTGCCGCAGCTGCTGCTGGACCGAGATATTGGCTTGCCAGTTGTAGTTCTCCCCGTTAAAGCCTCTGAGCGCGTCGTCTGCAAAACGCGTGTTGCCGCCGACGACTTGACCGAACGTGCGGTCACCCCACGCGCCGCATTCGCCGTTCGCCACCGGGTTGTGGAGATCACAGTCAGGCACGAAATTGCCCGACCGTGGATCACCGGCACCGTAGAACTGGTCGTTCCACGCGATCGTCGTGCTCGTCGGCTGGTTGGAAACCGGAAGGTTCACGGCAACGCCAGTGTTCCGCTGCGGATAGCGTCCCAACGCCCACTTGACTGCGGTCTTGCCGTCGCCGAACAGGTCGTACGCAGCACCGACGCGCGGGCTGAGGCTCTCCCAACGCGGCGAGTGCTTGACTTCCGGGAAGTCGCGCGCAGGCACGTACACGCCGGGCCCGAGATGCATGGCCGGGATCGTCATGTCGTACAGGCTGTAGCGGACGCCGAGGTTCAGCGTCATCCTCTTGATCGTCCACTGGTCCTGCGCGTAGAGGTTGTTCTCGAATCCTTCCTGATAGGGCCCGTACGGTCCCGTGTAGATCGACACGGATACGGGTAGCTGGTTCCGGAACGTGTACGAGATCGCGTGATTGACGAGGAAGGGGTCGTCGTACTGCTTCTGGCCCTGACTGAACTGGTTCAGGTCGACGCCCGCTTTGAAGTTGTGTGTGCCGGTGATGTACGACATGGCCACGCGTTCATGCTCACGTTCGTCGTTGAGACGCTGGTAGAGCGTGCTCCGCGAGCCGTACCGGAGGTTGAGCCCCGTATCGGTCACCGAGATGGCATCGCGCCCCACACCCGGTATCCGTCTCTGCTCGCGGTTATACCTGCTCTTCGAGAAGTCTGCTTCGACCAGGAGCCGACCGGTCAGCGTGTTCGTGTAGTGGGCCGTCCCCAGGAACTGCGGAACGTAACGGTGCTCGGCTACAGCTTCTGGCGCGAAGATCGGACTCACCTGCTCCAGGAGGGCAAACGTGCACTGGCACGCCGGATGCTCGGTGAAGCTGGCCACGAACTTCTGCTTTGCCGTGGCCTGCCACGTGAGTCGAAGCGAGGCGTCCTTCGAGTAGTCGTGGTTGTAGGCCGGTCGGCTCAGATCCGGCTCGTAGAACACCGTCCCTTGCTTCTTGTTGTAGTAGTTACCAGCCTGATACAGCGATCGGTTCTCGTACCGCGCCGCAGTGAAGAACCACAGCTTGTTCTGCCGGATCGGGCCGCCCACGCCGCCTCCGATGTCGTAGTACTGCCTGACGGCCCCGGCGCTCGCGACGCCATGCGTGCGAAGGAAGTCGTTGATATTGTCGGACTGCAGCTTGGGGCCGGTGACTTCGGCACTCATGGTTCCCGAGAAAATGTTGCCCCCGTCCTTCGGGATGATGTTGATCTGAACGCCGCCCGTCGTCGCTTCCGCGGAGCCCGCTGCCGTCTCGACGACGACTTCCTCGAAGGTGTGGGCGTTGTACTGGAAGCCACCGCCGCTGAACACCCTCGAATCCATGCCGCCGAAGTTGTAGGTCATGTCATCGGCGCGCTGGCCGTGGACGCCGAAGAATGCGCGGTCGCTCCCAACGCCGCCGACATCGTGGAGAGTTGAGGCATTCGCTCCACCGTCGGCACCGACGATGAGCGTGATGAACTGCGCGGGTCGTCTGCTGGTCGGGATCGCATCAAGGATCTCGCGCGAGAGCGTCTGCTGCTGCTCGACGTTCTGAGTGTCGACCACCGGGGATTCCCCTGTGACCGTCACCGTCTCTTCGAGCGCCCCGACTTTCAACTCGGCATTCACGTTTGCCGTGAAGCCCGTGGTTAATGCGATACCTTCTCGCTTGACCGTGCTGAAGCCTGGCAACGCAAAGGTAACGGTGTACGTGCCAGGGCGCAGGTCGACAATCCTGTAAAGACCCTGGCTGTCGGTGATGACGGAACGGACTTTCTCGATGAGCGCGGGGCTGGCGGCTTCGACGGTGACGCCGGGCATGACGGCGCCGGATGTATCCCGGACGACGCCTGCGATATTCCCGGAATCAGCCTGGGCCCACGCGGTCGCGGGGAGCAGCATGCATCCCACGAACAGGAGCCATGCGGATCTGACCATCGTTCCTCCTTTTCAACGGTGCACCCGGAGCGAACGCCACGACGCAGGTGGCCAATAAGACACTCCCTCTATGTATTAGTCAAGGGGAATCGCGCCGGCCGGCCGGTCTTACGGATTGCGGAAGCGATCCAGTCGGAGGTATTTTCTCCGGCGACTTTCTCTCAATAACCGGAAGGTTTGGATCGTTGGCGCGTCGTTAGACCTCTTCTCCTTTTCGATCCGCGTCCGTAGGGGCCAATGCAGGGGCAGCCCCTACAGACGTTCGATTAGAAGGTGAGATTGGCGCTGAACTTCAGGAGGCGTCCGCCCATGATCTGGATCACGTTCCGCCACTGGTTGTTCACCGTCTGGTACCGCGTATTCTCGTTGAGAACGGTGCTCCCGTTGAAGATGTTATAGACGTCGAAGTTCCCCTGCACTCTGGCCCTTCCCATCGGGAACATCCGGCTGAAACGAAGATCCAATTGCTCGATCCGATCGCCGAAGATCGAGTTGGGGGGAATCAGAGCGACCGTGACGTTCTGATTACACGTGGTCGCAGTCTGACTGGGGCACGACGCCAGGTTACGGCCCAGCGATGATCGGATCTCGGCATTGCCGGCCACGTAGGTCGCTCCGATCGGGAACCCCGGCTTGTTCTGGTAGATCGCGCTGGTCTGGACGTCCCATGGGATTGGATAGACGACGTTGAAACCGAACCCTGTGCCACCGGACCATGGCGAGGCGATGTGGCAGAAGGCCTGCG